>Ga0209757_10000131_pt1 | contig 20238 bp, 31 predicted proteins | sample ETNvirome_6_1000_FD_185472 | JGI IMG/M metagenome (GOLD analysis project Ga0209757, IMG submission 185472) | Marine viral communities from the Pacific Ocean - ETNP_6_1000 (SPAdes) (version 2) | ecosystem: Environmental > Aquatic > Marine > Oceanic | place: Pacific Ocean | collected 2013-06-19 | reverse complement strand
GTCATCCGGCAAACGGCCGAGTTCCTCGGCAATGAGGTCGTCTGCTTCCTTATCCACTTCATAGAGGGCTTCCCAGCCATCTTTCATAGAATCGGGATTGAAACCTAATTCCGCAAAGTTTTGGCGGATGTCCGGGATTTTTCTTTCCGTTTCTTCCTTTCCTTGTTTTTCTTCTTCCTCTATTTCATCCTCGTCTGCCAAACTTCTGCGATTTTGTTTGTAGGGTGGGAATAATTTGGTGCGAGCAACACAACCTTCGGTGCCATCATAGCAAATTACCACTCGGGTTGTCTTTTGGCCAAACCCTGCCTGACGAATGCGGAAGGCGAGATAGGAAATATCGGCCCGAATAGCCTTCTTCATAGCGGCCTTAAACTTGAAGAAATCAGGAGTGCTACCTGTCTTTTGCCAGCGATTATAGGCACGGCGGACGGTTCCCTTCGGACTCCACCAACGCCCCTGTCTGCCGACAAAGTAGCCAGCGTCTATTAACACCGCCTTGGTATTGGCCATACGGCCAATATATGGCGGCTAACCACTTAATGGTTCTCACACTACCGGCACTTGTATGAACTCCCACTCCTCGGCGACAATATGAATCGCCCCCGGCGGGGTTTTCAACAAGGGCCGAAGAATCGTTACATCATCGGACATAATGCGGCTATTCGGTATGTCGTATTTCAATGTTTCGGTCCTCTTTGAGCAAAAAGATGGCTTCTGCGCCACATTTGCATTTGGCGTGTTTGTATTGGTTGCCCACTCCGTCTATGGCCGGGGTGGTGATGATTTTCATATAGGGCCACTCGCAGAAAGGACAAAGGTAAGAACCGTCCATATTTAGGGAGTGATGTAAGACCTACTTGAAGGTTCTCTTATATCACGCAGCCAAGTGCGCGCCTATCAAAACCGAGGTCCCAATGACCTTCGCGCCGATGAAAGAGGACGGAATTAAGACATTGGAAAGACGAAGGGCAATCAAGACGGCATCAATGGCCAAGACAAGGGCAATGTCTTCAGGAATACCAAAGACGGTGCTATACGGGCTTTCCACCTCTCGGTTAATATCGTCGGCGAGTTCCATTTCACTCCCCGGCCCTAATCACCATATCGGTGACGATGTAAGCGACCATGCACACACCACCAATAGCAACCGCCCGATAGACTACGGGCATATCAAGTGATTCGGTTAGCAAGTAACTGATGAGAAATGCGGCAAAAACGGTAGCCCCGGCAAGGACAGGATGTTCTTTCACACCGGGCAAAATATTCATGAAGATAAGTCGGTGGCCCGACTACTTAATGATTCAGTCCTCATTGAAGAAGACCCACCGGGTAGCGTCTTCGGCTATCTTTCCCACATCAATGCCTCTCAGATACCCTTCCAACTCCTCAAAACTGTCAAAAATGTAATCGGGATTGATACGACCAAATAACCACAGGGGCATGGCTTTCTTTCCTCCTTCGGCCACTACAAAAGTTGGCTTCCGTTGGCGGAGCGATACGAACAATTCCTCCCAAGTGCCACACATGGGAATGGTTGGGTCAATGTGGGCGATAATGAAGTCCGCCACTTCCACCATTCTTAAGTCCACTAAGACAATGGGCTTCATTTCGCCCCTCAACTCATGATAGCGGCCTGTGTCCTTGAGTAATTTGAGATTCTCCTGTTCTTCGCCGACTTCATTGTAGCGTGTGTTGCTGGTCATCTTGTTGGTCGGGTCCATGACCGTGATGTTCATGCTTTCCAGCATCGGTGTGATGGCTTGCCGCCATCCGACGCCATCATCCTGTGCGTGGTCAATCGGTCCGGCGAGGTAACACCTTTGGGCGGATAATCGGTTCTTCCCCATACCTTCCATTGATAGTCGCCACCTATTTAACTCTTGAGTTGCCTCAAAATGGGAGTTTTATGCCTGATGACGGGTTCCATGCACCAAAAGATTCCCCATCACGGCGTAGCCCATAAACTCGCTCGCAAGAGGGTTGTGGGGGAGGCTGTGAATGAGTCCTTCTTCGTTAGCGAAGGCTTCATACACTCTCGTAGCAATCGGGGTGACTCCCACAGCCCGAGCCTGTGGGAGATTCTCAATGTAACCTCCAACCTGCTCTTGCATTTGGTCCAAAGTGGGACGAGTCGGCCACGCATGGTCTATGATGTCCCCTTCAACAGTGAGGGTGAACCAATCACCCATCAAGAATCAATCCATCCCGTTATCTCGGCCCGAAGCCTCTTGGCCCCTTTGAGGCCACCGTTGGCGAGAACGGTAAAACAGGTGTTATCAACGGTGAATATCTCAAGGTAGCCATCGTGGGTCAAAGTCAAGGCGGCGATTTTATCCAACCGAATAACTGTGGTGCCCTCGCTGGTGGTTAATTCAGGAGTCCAACCGAGGGACCTTGTGGCGGCAGTGGCGGGGTTCATAGTGGGGAACCGTGAGAGGATGTATTTAAGCGTTTCTAATGCCAAATGCCACAATGCTTACAATAGAGGTCAGCGTATGCGTGGTTATCTCGCTTCCATTCATGCTCGCATATCGCGCGCAATTGAGCGTTCACTCCGGTAATGGTGAGAAGTAATTTATCGGTCAATTCCTTGTGGTCCTTTTCAACTTCCTTCAATCGGGCTTCCAAGTCTTTCTTCGCCATCATAAGCCCTGCGACGGTGGGTTCATCAGTCAGGGCCTCGGCCATGTGAGTAAATGGTGAGGTCACCTATTTAAGTGTGAAGTTTTTGTGGCGTGTTTCGTAAATATGGTCCATCATATCTTGCCATTCAAGTTCGTCAAGTTCGTCGGGCTTATCCCAAGGTTCAGGCCAAGGGTATTTATCCACCAACATTTGAGTGTAGTCCACTCCTTCCGCTGAAATCTTGTGCTTGTCGCTGGAAGGTTCCCGATAAACTGTGAGTTCATCCACGAATTGTGCAATGTTCGGGTTAGACGGATGAAGCAGACGCATGACCAACTCTTGGTCTTCGTTGCGTATCATCTCCTCATCAAACCCACCAATCTCCTCAAAGGCCGTCCGCCGGACGACAACCGAAGATGGATAGGCTGGATGAACCATAAAATAGTAGTAGTAGTAAGGTGGAGTGAATATCTCTAACCCTTCGTAGGGTGAGTATTCCAGCACTTTGACTTCGTGTATTCCCGTCATCATGCTTTCCATGACCATGAGTTTCCCCAACCGGGACCACCACATAACGGTATCGGGAGTGGATAGACAAATGGCTTCGGCCATCGTTTGCAGATGGTGAGTCATCCACGAGTCATCTCCATCAAGAAATGCTATGTATTCACTCCTTTCGCACTTGGAGGCTTGATTCCGAGCCGCAGAAATGCCTTTCTTATGCTCCACGCAATGATAGAAACGGCTATCATCAAGTTCAGTCACATAAGCGCGCCATTTTCCCTTGGTCTTCTCAAAGGAGGCCCGGGATTCCACAATCGTTAGACGCCATTTACGGTGGGACTGATTGAGGACAGAATCAATGGCTTTTAGAACATAGATGGATTCCATATTGTGAATCGGCACAATGATGTCAAAACGAATATCCCTTGGGCGCAACTCGTCCATAGCATTCCAGTGGGGTGCTACTACTTGAAGGATTACTTGGTAAGGTCTTTATGACCCTTGCCAAAGGAGCCGCTGTCGTCCCATTCAATCTCAATTTCGTCCGGGATTTCAGACGGTTTGGGCGTGACTTCTTCAATGGTGATGTTATACACCTTTTCGCCACGCTTGACTTTAGCGTGAAGGGTGGTTCGCTTTCGCATTCCCTTCATCCTCTTTTTGGTTTCTTTATCGCCAAGCATTTCTCCGAGGATTTTCTTCATATCCTCCATCGTCCGCTCAACACCGAAGAAATCGTCCCAATCCTTGGATTGGAAACTTCGGTATGGATTCCAATAGTCCTTGTCGGCTTTATCTCGGTTATCATAGGGTGGCCAGCCTCGCATGGCCTCGTTAGTGAGCCTTCACCTATTTAAGAGTTCGTGGCTTCAACAGGCGAGAATGGAGTCCACAAAGTCGTCCATACTCTCAAGGGTGGCATCGGTAAAACACCAATCAGTCCTCATTTTGCCCCACATCTCCCGTTCCACTTTGTAACATCCGTTCTGCGTGTTCTGTTCGGTCCAATTGTTCTTCTTGGCTTCAGCCATCAAAGCATCCATCTTCTGCTTACCCATCCAGCCCTTGAGAACCAATGTGTGAGGATTATTCGGATTACCTTTCAGTTGGCTCCAAACATAGATGTCGTGCTTGGGCGATTGCGTCCAGTTAGCATAGTGGGTGGTGGTCTTCAAATCAACGGCCAAAACCTTCCCCGCCCCTAAATGCGTATGTAGGAGATAATCGGGCTGGGTCCAACCTCGCTTAATGAAAGGGATGGCTTCATAATGGAGGGTGCCAAAACTATTCAACCATCCGTCCACGAGGACTTCTCCAAGAGGGCCTTTCCAATTACCCTTCCAATCGCCCTTATTGTGCGTCTTCTGTGCATCAAACTCTTTCACTTCGTTTTTGGCTTCTATGACCTGCTGTGGCATCACTTCTATTTCAATCATATTATCTTACTCCCCCTTCAGACTACTTAAACTCCCCAAGGCGGTGAACGGTTACTCCATCCATGTCCGGGATATATCGCCAAGGGTCAATAATAATGGAACCCTTTGGGTAGGAATAGTCTTGAAACTCGGGGTGCATAGTGCCTATGAAGAAAACTCGTGCGTCCGTAGGCATCTCCACATCGTTGGTATGTGGGTCATGAATAGGGACCGGAGTGCCATAAAGTTGGCCGAAATATTTGTCAAAAAGGATAGTCTGCATAAGGATAGAGGGACTCCCCACAGTCAGATTAGTTTCTCCTTTGAAAGCCTCACCCAACATGAAGGGTGCAAGGCCACTCACTGTAACAGTTTCCATAAGAAGGTCAGCCAGCCATGTGGTTTGGTCTTCACGACCCCGCATCAAGACATCAAAGAAGTCATAAGAAAGGTCCAGTTCGCGGGCAAGCCACGACATGGCGATATTGTCCCGAGGGTGGCATCCTCCACCATCTCCCATCCCGCCACGCAGGTATTTGGGGCTAATGAGTCTATCGGTAGCCAAACTCAGGCCATCAATGACGGAATCCACATCGGCCCCGGTCTTCTCGCATATCTCCATCATAGTGTTTGCATACACAATCTTCATGCCAATGAAGGTGTTGTAGGCAACCTTGATGAGTTCTGCATTCTTGATACTCGTTCGGAAGAATGGAGCGTCGTGAATAGTGGAATAAAAATCTTGCAGCACTTCCGCTGCTCCTTCATCCTCGGTTCCAAACAAGATAAACTCCGGGTGGTTGAAGTCGGGAATTGTGGTTCCCATAGCAATGAAGAAAGGATTGTAACATAGGCGGAACTGAGGATTCAAGACCGGTAAGATTTCCCTTTCAATGGTTCCGGGAAGAACGGTGGAAATGATGACAACGATGGGGTATTTGTCCTCTTGGACCATTGCTGCGTTTAAGTCTGTTATCCCTGCGCGAAGCCAAGTGTAGTCAAAATCAGCCCGTTCCTCAGTTAGCAGGGTTATGCCTTCAAACCTTGGGTCATGAGGAGTTTGGATAGGAACAAAAATGATGTCGCAGTTTTGGACCAACCCAGTGCTGTCCTCGCAAAGATTGATAGAAGTTTGGTCCAAGAGTTCTTGGCACCCTATCTCACGATAGGGAAGATGTCTGTTCCTAATGTTTTCCAAGACTTGCTCGTAAATATCGCAACCCCATACCTCGTGACCCTTGGCTTCCACTGCCAAAGCGCAAGGCAGACCAAGTTTTCCAAGTCCTAAGAATCCAACCTTCATTGAATGCTCCTCCTCACTCATGCGGCAGTATTAGGAGTGAACATACTTAATGCTTCTCTATCTGCTTGGATGTGCTTTTGAATATCCCCCTCGGGGTCGTCATGGATGGCCAACAACGGAGTCGCCACCACGCTATGGGTGCTATGGTTGTTATCATGGCTTATCACTAACGAGGTCATGCCAAAGTGTTGAGTATCCCCTGCGAATCGTCCGACAACATCTTGGATGTATCTATCACTCAAGGGAGAATGAGAAAAGGCTCCGAGGAGTTCATAATATTTCCGAGTGACGATAGGAAAGCCCCCCGACAACAAAACCTTGTTGTCCCAGTGGATTTCTTGCGGGATGAGCATGAAGCAGTGATGGTCATGGTAGTCGGCATGAAGGTAGGTGTCCCAAGTGAGAGATTCCATTTTTGCATCATCATTCCAAAGCATCAACAATTCACCGGATGAAAGTTGAGCCAACATATTGTAGTATTCATGAAGCCGCGCATATCCTTTTGGGGCGGTAATCGCAACCTTCAAGGTATTCGGAGGAAGAAAATCCCTAAGTTCAGGAATGATAGCCAAAGTATCCACATCATCACTATCAACCGCCAGCAAAATCTCGTAATCATGCCTTCCGCTGGCCAATCGTCCGATACTCCCGATACTATCACGCAGCATAACGGTTTGATTCCGCGTCGGTATCAAAAAAGAAACCAAGGGCCTATCCATTTCTCTCCTCCCAATACTTCTGCAATTTCTCTTTATCTTTGTCCACTTCCTTGCGAATCTCGTCTGAGTAATGTGAATAGTATGCAGTTTTATATGATTCCGTTTCCGCCCTCCAACCCAAGCCGGTCTTTTCATCAAAGGCTGGCTGATGCAAGAGCATAATACGACTCCGCTTTCGGGTAGGTTTCCCATCCAATTTCAAAGTGCTAATGTCCAAAAGGTAAGCATCATTAAGTGGAGAAGGAGAAAGACGGCCCATAACTTCGTAGGCTGAACGAGTCAAAATTGGAAATGCTAAAGCCGTGATGCCCTTTTCATAGGCCACATCAGGTCCCGCTTCAGGCAAATCCCAATAAACTTCGGTAGGGAATAAAACATTGATGTGGTCTTCGCGGTTTTCCTCATCCTCTTGTAGCGTCAAATCCCATCGTTCCCATGTAGGGTAATCTATCTTCTCGCCCGTTACATCCCATCCAACCTTGACTGGGAGTATCTGCACATCATCATTCCACAACACCAAAAGTTTCCCTACCGAGAGTGCAGCCAATTCGTTGTAATACTCATGCAATCCTTCATACCCATGCCGTGAACCGATAACTACGGTAACTTCAGCCATGCTTCCATCAAAGATTTCTGCAATTTTTGGAAGCAACTCTTGGTAAGTATCATCGTCATCGTCAAAACGAATGAGGATTTCATAGGGAATCGTATCGCTGGACTGGTCCCTGATACTACGCAAACTTGTCCAAGTAGTTTCATCCGCCTCGCGCGCGGGTAGCAGAAATGAAGCCAAAACCTCAGTCATAGTAGGAAAATCCCACTGTTGCTACTTAACGCTTCCCACCAAAATATGGAACGCCATGTCCTTCCGCAAGCAAAGTTTCAGTAAGGTCCCATTGGTCGTCTTCAGCCTCCCGGAAGTGAATAAGTGTAAGTTCCCCTAAACATCTGCCAAACTTTCCTACCCCATGCGATTTGAGGATGATTTTATCCGCATTGTCCAGTAACTCCGATACCCTCGCACTGGCCGCCTTACCTCTAACCTTTTCGTCCGCATCCCGGGTGCGAACCTCCGGCGTGTTGATTCCGTATAAACGAACACGAATGTTTCGGTGCGTATGAAACCCCAAGTCTATTTGAGCGTCAATGGTGTCCCCATCAACAACTCGCAAAACCGTGATTTCATACTCATACACATCCCTATGTGACCCTCACGACTACTTAATCTTAAGTGAGCGTGGTCTGAACGCTGGATGGAGTGGGCCGTTCTTGACAACTTGGACACCACCATGTCGTTCTTTTATCTTTAGTTCGCTGCTGTTTAATGACTTCGGCACAGTGATTACAAACTTTTCTCCGATAAACTTTGAACCGGTATTGCTGGCCTCCTTTAGAGCCGTCAGGCATAACATAATCTTGAAGGCTGGCACCCTTGGCGGCGTATGCGGCATGAATGTGCATCCGACACACCCGATAAAGATTGAGAATCCCGAAGTCATCTAAGTCTTCCACCTTAGTGTGTGGAGAAAGTTTGCACTCATACAAGATTTCGGCCTTCAGGTAATTCCCAATCCCTGCGAAGACTCGCTGATTCATGAGGACTTCACACAGCGTCTTGCTGTTGTGTTTTCTAAAACGGGTGATAACTTCACTCGGTTCGGTAACCCGATTACTCAACAAATCAGGGCCTAACTCTTTAGAGAGTTTGGTTGTTAGGTTTTCTTGAGCCTTCACTCCGCTGAATATCTTGAAGGTCCCAAAACACCGGGCATCCTTGTAGTGCAAGGCACTTTTCTTCCCATTCGCCTTAGTGATGTTGAAAGTTAAACGATGATGCTTACTTGGTTTGCGCTGCCTCCATGTTCCACTCATCCCAAGAGTTTGGAAGATGACGAAGCCATCTAACTCCCAATAGATAAACTTCCCATGACACGCAACCTTTTCAATTTTCACCGGGAGTGCTATAACGAGCGACCCTATCTCATCCCTCATTTGCGTCCCACCGGGGGTATAGCGGGCATCACAGAAGTCAATGATTTCCAAGGTTCCACCGCGAGTCTGTTTGGTCAATTGGTCCGTGATGCGGCGGACTTCGGGGCCTTCGGGCATGAGTTTCAAGACCCGCAAGGACCTACTTAGAGGGTTGCATTATGAGAGGTGATAGGGGAGAGCATAGCCAACAAAATAGAGGGTCAGGACGATAACTCCAATCATCCATCCTACAATATCCCAAGTGAGGATTCGCACAGGCTCACCGGTAGTAAATGATGGTGTCTATCTCGTAGTAATCTTGAAGTCCGCCGGAAAGAACATGGTCACTCCCAACGGATTGAATAACGAGAGTAAAGTTGGTTCCGGTGATGTTAGAGTTATTGTAGTGCAAGGCAGTGGTCGTAGTGGTGGTGGCGGAATATTGCTCACTTATGAGTGCCTCTCCATCCTTCTCCAAGGTGATATTCACATAGCCGGGTTCGTCAAAGAGGGGTTCTTCAAACCGATAGGTTGCGTTCCAATAGAGTTCAATGGTCCGATTGACGCTGATATTGTATTCATGGGTGGTATAGTGGCCCATAGCCATCACATTGTCATAGACATAGTAATCTGAAAAAGACTCATTCTGATAGGGCGGGACTTCGGGCATGGCGTCCGGCTCCCGGTCCTCGCCAAAGGAAATACCGTCAATCAAACAACCTGTCAGAAGCACGGCGGCGAGAATAAGGGCAATGGCAGACCTCAACATGGGTCCAAGACCCATCAAGGACCTATTTAAGTATTCCCTTCAATAAGCAGCCGTTATGCCTAAACAGTCGGTGCGCCACTTGTAAAGATAGGATTCCACGAGTCGGGCAGACAGTTTGCTGGTTCCGCCAACATTCCATACGGTGTCCCTAAGAGGGGTTCGTCCGCGCCTCCAATCATAGATGGTGCAAACTACTCCTTCAATGGTAATGACCCACTCTTTGGTGATTTGGTCGTTGGTCATGTCAGAATAATGAGGTTCTCCGAAGCAGTATCTCAATTCGTTGTAGGAGGTATCCTTGATTTGGCCCTGCAAGCAAGTTCCAACCCGCCAATCTCGGGGAGCCTTCTGCATCCCCTTCGCTGGGCCGCTTGTTACGGCTGTCCCGGCCTTGCGGAGAGTCTTCTCCACATCGGACATATCCTTTGCGGCCTCCGTTGGGCGAGGTATTCCGTTCCACATACCTATCGGTATGGGTATCAAGTATTTAAGTATATGGGTCATTGCTGTGGTCGGCTTACCAAGAAGTATCTCTTGTAGCGTTGGCCCGTCAAATCGGTCTTCCACACGGCGGAGAATTGCCAACCCTTCTCTTTGAGGTCGGCGATTCTGCGTGGTAGCGCACGAATGCGATAAACCGCTTGAGCCTCCACATTGGAGATAGAATCTTCATGGTCAAAATGACGCACTAACTGTTCAATCTGCGTAGGCATATTACGGCATAACCGCATGACCTACTTAAGAGTTCGTAGGTTGGCGGGGAGGCAGGGAAATGAAGAACCCGTGTCGGCCCGCCGGGTGTGGAGGAGAGGAGCATTTGGGGGGGTGGACGGATTGGCTACCGTCTTGCTCATTCGCAGTTTCAACCCAATTTTACTCCGGTGCCTCGTTGCCCCGACATTATACCCATAGAGGCCCTCCTATTTAACCTTTGCCTCAGTTTGGTCGGAAATGACCTAATATCGGCGACTATCTCGGCGTTCCATCTTCTTGGCGAGTTTCCCCACGAAGGCCAGCATCTCGTCCTCGTCATCAAAGTCATGCGAATCTCGGTGGCCTTTGGCGAAGGTGATGTTCAACGCCTTTTGGTCCGTGACCCCGAGGCCGATTGGGAAGAAAGTGTAAGCCCCATCTGCGGTATAGGCTACAATGAAGACCTTGACCATCTTCTTATTGAGATTCCGGAGTTGCTTGAGAGCGAACCATTGCGCCCAAGGCATCGTCAGGGTGTCCCAATTATTTTTGACCTGCTTGCCCTCCAAGAACAGAAACTTGCCCTTTCGTTCATACATCAAGTCCACATCGGTGCAACCCCGAAGCGTCTTGCTGAACTTCTGAAAATGCTTCATAGAGGCTTCAAAACCCTCTCGGCTATTGATGATGCGTTCGTCGTAGGAAGTTCCCATATTAGCCTCACCTACTTTGAGGCTTGCGCCCTTGATATTCAATAACGAGTGCGCCCAATTGTGCCTTTCGGTATTTCGGGGCGAGCCGATACGCACTCCCGGTCAATGGGTATTCACACGCCTTTCGCTCCACGATTCCTCGGGCTACCCATCTCTTGAATATCCCTGCTACGGAACCTGATGTCCCTTTATAGTTGAACAAGGATAATCTCTTGGCCACTTCTTGACTGTGCATCCACCCTTTTCCTCCGTGTAGGTGCGGCCCGTTCTCCCACCCTACGGTCCGCAGAATCCTCAAGATTTGGTAGTCTTTCATTGCCCTTCTCTTACAGGTTTTGACGGCGATAGAACAGGTAGTTGAACAGAAAACTTGGTTATTATGGTCACATTGATTCGTGAGATTGAACTTTTTTCCGCAAGTGTCGCAATTGAGAGGTATTTTGGGCCACCAATTGAAGCCATCATACTGCGCGATACCGTATTTCTCCTTCCCATTTGTGAGGCTTAATCCATCTTCACGAAAGATACGGCAATAACGGCTACAAAAGTGGTCCTCAAGGGCACTACTTGTGGCATGGGCGGTCCCTCCTGTATTTCCATTGATTGGCCTTTCGCACACGGGGCAGTGTTGAGGCATGACCTGAGAGGGGTCTTTCAAGTATTTAACCTCTCACCCTATAAATCACTGAAAACCCATGTTCCATCCTCAATCATGTCGTGTATTTTGAACATCTCGCAAGTATAAATCTCGTATGACTCGTTGAGTTCGGCAGCGTTGTATGTGGTTTCACTCACAGTGATGTATCCGTAGCGTTGAGTTCCATTGTCTATACTTCCGCTGAAGGCAATTCCAAACCTGTCATGAGGGTCCCCGGATTCCACGATTTTATGAGTTACCGTGCCTTCCAACCATGCACAATCATAGGGAATCCCAATGGTGCCGGGGTGCGGAACAACATGAGGTGGGACTGCACCACTGATTACAAGGAGTGCTGTGAGGAGTAAAAGGAAGTGCGGCGTATCATCCACACTTTTATATGGGCTTCCCGACTACTTAGTAGGTCGCTGCGGGCCTATTCTTCTTCGCCAACCAATTCTTTGAGTTGCTTGGCAATGAGAGCGTCTTTTTCTTCCCGAGTCTTTTTGGCTTCTGCTGCCCGGGACCTTTTGATGAACTCCTTGAACTCATCTTCAATCTTCATCAAACGCTACCACCCGCATTTCTCGGTTTTGAATGTTATAGACCGACAGGTATCCCTTCTTTGGCTTATACCCAAGCATCTGCATGAAGTCCGTTTCTCTTTGAAAAGTGGACGATACCACAAGAGGGATGCCTCGCCACCATTCCATTTGGTGAGCGTGAGTGTGGCCCGTTACAAAGAGGTCAGGGACGGCTTCAATTACCATTTGGTCCTCCTCCTCGGGGGAGAGTGCGTTGCGCTCACCCCACATTGGTGCCAAATGTCGCTTCCGCAACATTTCTTTCATGGCTTCTGCGGGAGCCTCATAAGTCACATGAGCCATGCGTGGCACCATGTCGTCAATGCCCTTCCCGTGATAGGTCAGAACATCAATACCCGATAGGTTGATTCGTCCCGGATTTCCGGTATGAATTGTGGAGTTGAACCTTTGTCGTATCAACTTCTCCAAAAGTGGTTGTGGTTCTGCGGGTCGCACGGCATCGTGGTTCCCCGGACTTAGAATGGGCGTGATATGGTCGGGAAGCATATCAAGTTTCCGTGCCAAGAACTCGTATTGGTCATAAACATCCATGATGGCGAGGTTCTTTTCTTGACCGGGATAGACGCCAATTCCGTCCACCGCATCTCCGGCGATTACGAGATATTTGATATTGTGGGCTGTTTCATCATCACTATTGAGCCACTTCATCATCTTGTCCCACTCTTTCTCCATGAAATATTTGGACCCCATGTGAGCATCAGAAATGAATGCAATGGATACTGGGTCATATTCGGCCCCTCCCTTGTTCATGTTAGTGGCAAGGATGTCCGGATACTGCACCCGATTAGTCCAAAACATTGAGCCGTCCTTGTTGAAGGTTCCGCTGACCGCGATAACATCATCCAATAACAAGGTTCCAGCAGCCGGGTCTTCTTTGGCCACGAAAACTGTGAGGGTGTCTGATGAGGTGTCCTCAAGTTCCACCATGCGTCCGCCCGACTTGGTGCGGCGCACATCCACTACGATTCCAATGAGGGTTGCTGTCCGGCGGGTGTAATCACTCCAACTATGCTTGACTTCTGTGATGCTTCCAGTGGTTTTGATGCCCGTTTCACGCTCCAAAACCTTTCGCAACTTATGGTAACGATTGTGGAACAAACCCACAATGTCCGCCAAAAGTCCGTGCTGTTCCGTTTCTCCCACAGCGGGTCCGGTGGAAATCTCCGTTGGATAGTCCCAAGCCTTGGCTTTCCATGAAACCGAGGGATTGGCTATATCACCGTCCACTCGGCGAGGCCCATGTGTCGGCCATGATATTCTTTTAGAGGCTATTGCACCCACTCCTACACTGTTGTGGTATGCTCTTTCACTTCTGCGGTGAGATTTTCCGAGGCCGTCTTCGCATCGGCTACCGATTTACACCCTGTAATCACACACTTTCCGGAAGAAAACACAAGGCATACGGCCTTGGGGTCTTCCAAACGATAGATGAGTCCGGGAAATTGCTCCGGTTCATACTCGGTGCGCTCCATTGGAAGCGACACGGAGAGAACGGGGAGATTCAAGGTTATGCCCACATCATGGGTGATAACGAGATTCTGCAAGATGATGTCGTCTTTGTAATCCCACAGGGCATATCCGAGGACATCCAACTTATCAAAGAGGGTCCGCAGGGCAATCTTCGCTTCATCGTAAGACTTGGCTCCGGTAGCCACTGCCTTGCCGGAACGGAATAGTAGCACACAAACCTTCGGGTTGATGTTACGATAAACCATTCCCGGGAATTGCTCGGGTTCGTAGTCAATTTCTAAGTCTTCGGCCACCGCAATGATGTCAAGACTGTCGGTATAGCGGGCGGAGGCCACGAGATTTACGATATTCGGGTCGCTGGTCATAGTCACTACTTAAAGGCGTCACCTACTTAAGCGTTTGGTTGAGCAGGTTCCAAGTCCTTTTCACACTCATTGCACTTGACGGCATACATAGACACAATTTCCTTACAATGAGGGCAAGGCTTCAATCCTTGAAGATGAAGGATGTCAATGTCTGCAACCTCAAGAGTGCGCTCCTCCTTGATTTTCCGTGGGCGGTTGTCCTTCCACGACTTCCCTTTTCGGTCAGGTCTGCGCTCACTCATTCAATGTCGCTCCGTGTAGGTGGATAATTTCTCATAGCCCTTCGCATAAGGAACATAATGATGCGGTGACGGAGTTTGAAGGGCATCGGAAGATTTCTCCCACGAACTTCATAAAGGCTTCGGGCATGGAGGGCGTTGCCAATGAGCGTATTGTTGAAGGTATAACTTGCCACATCGTCACAACATACCCTAAGTGATTTTCCCGTGAAGGCCATCACGACCCGTTCTCTAAGACTTCGGTTCATTCTATCCCCTACTATTTAGTATCTCGGGTCTTAAGTCCCCAAAGGGTCCAAGACCCGGTGTGATGTTGTGAAGGAGCGCATGGTCATGGGGAAGCAGTTCTCCTATTTATACTTTTTCCAAACTTTGGTCAAAATCCCAATGAACGAGGGCCAATGCCGTCACTCCCACCTCCGGGGTAATAGCGTTGCACCACCAAGATGGCTTCTTCCAAACCATGCACCTTCCCTTGCCAATAGGTGAACTCCTCTCGGTCTTCATGGTGGATTTGTTGTTGGCGATACGCTTCGTTCAAGGCTTCACGCAATTTTGAGAGGAGGATTACTTCGGAGTTGTGCCTTGGGTCCATTACCCTCACCTTTGCTCCATTACCTACTTAATGCTCACCCATACATGAAGTCGTCTTCACGCAGCCCGGGTGGTGGGTCTGTTTCGCTTACTTTGAATATGCTGGATAATGTTTGGTCCACAAAGTCTAACGCAAAATGCGTGGTAAATTGCTCATGCACTCCGCTGGTATGCTTCATGATGTAATCCACAATTTGAGTTACACAGTTTCCTATTGCTTCTCCAAAATCGTCTTCCGCAATAGGTTCATTGAGAGGAAAGTTTTTTTGAATCATGGTGAGTATCTCTTGCTTAATGTCCCCTTGATAAGAGCCATCAGCAAAATCTTGGTAATCGTCAAAGAGTATCTCCTTGATGCGTTTCATCCAACGGGTCTTCTTAGATTCGGAAAGTGCCATGATGACTTCTTCATCGTCGGACATTTCTGTGTCCATGTGACCGAATAGGAGGTTGCCTACTTGAAGGTTCTTGCGGACAACTCCAACCAAGTGGCCCAATCTTCAACTAAGACTCGTTCTTCGTTCTTCTCTTTACTTGGCACGGCTTCTAAAACTCCTTCATCTGCGGCAATGTAAAACATCTGATATGTCAGTAAGCAATCCGACAGGCAATAATTCAGGACATCCTCATAATTCTCATTATGCCACTGAATGGGAGCGTCCGCAGCATTCATCATTTTGGTTGCCGAGGGTCCCAACACACCCTTAATCAAATCTTGAAGGTGAAATCTTTTGCCGGTCTTGTGGGACAAGTCGGCCGCTGTGTCCATGTGAAATCCAAGTTGGTCATAATCCAAGAGAACATCATGGCAAGATGCTCCCCCTGCTTCAATATCCTTCATCAGAATCGGCAGGTCAAAACCTTTACCGTTGTGCGTCAAGAGCGGCAACTCATCCTCCAAACAATTGTTGAGATAATCAGACAAATGCTCAAAGGACTTACAGACTATGCCTTGGGACTCAAGTTCCGCTACCATTTCTTTCTCCACGAATACATGAGCCTCTATGTGTTGAGGTGTAGGACCTACTACTTCTAAGACACAAGCACATGAGGTTCGCCAATTGGCGGGATTACCAAATTGAATCCCGTTGCCGATGGGTTCCAAGTTCTTGGTTTCAATATCAAGAATAATCAAGGAATCAACCCATTGGCATCATCTTCGTCGTCAGGGTCGTATCGGTCAGGCCATCGGGGAAGATATGAAGGGTCGGGGACAGCATAATGTGGGGGTGGATTTGGGGGTGGCGTGTTGAGGCTCATGAAGATTTGCCAGTGGTGAGCAATTACCATCTCATCGGTAATGCCGGTTTCTTCTGTAAAGCGATTACGAAAACTGCGGAACTCTCGTATGTAGTCCAAAGGTAGCATAGGGCCATGAATGGTGCGAAGACATACTTAAAGTCAGCGATTGTCGCCATCACCCTTGATTTTGCCTCGTTCTGCCCTGCTTTCTAACTTCTCCAAGTTTATATCGGCTATCTCATCAAGGGCATATCCTATCTCGTGGGCCATGTTTGCGACATACCAAAGGACATCTCCTAATTCTTTGGCCATCTCGTTTTTGGCTTCCTTGTCAAAGACACCATCCCTATCACGGATAACTTTCTTTACTTTCTCAGCAATTTCACCCGTTTCGCCATTGAGTCCTAATGCTGTATAGATGATACCATACTCATGCGGATAGATAGCAGTTTTGCGAGCCGAATGCTGGTATTCGTTGAGATTACGCATATTACTCCTCCTCCTCACTCTCGCCAATAAGAACGGAGCCATCCTCTTGGGCTTCAAGGGCGGCTTTGGCCTCCATCTCTTTCTTCATGGCATCGGCCATTGCCTTTTGTTGGGCTTCTGCTTGCGCCCTTTGTTTCTTGGTGAGTTTCTTTTGCGCTTTGCGGTGCGCTCGCAGGGTATCCACTGTGACGGCAGCAGGTCTGATACGATTCTCCGGGGCTTCCCATACGCTCCCATCCGCATTTAGACGCGTCCTTTGCACAGGTTTCAAGACCTTTCCGGATTCATCGTATTCGGTGCAGGTTCGGCATAGTCCTTTATGGTAGGCTACTGAGTCACAACTCAGACATTGATAAGTTTTCATTTGGGGCATCGTTTCAACTCCGGTAATTGAGCCACCGATATTCGGTTATTGGGCCATCATACAGCAATTCGTTATCGTATAGATTGAGGACCCTGATAAAGATTTCTCCATCCTCGGGATAAATGCCGTATGAATATGGAATGTTTGAAGTTGGTCGGGTTCCGGGTGCTATAATCTCAAAGTTGCCTATGCGTGGTTCAGTATAACGAGGCTTTTTCGTCATATCGGGGAGCATAGCACCATTAATATCAATCAATGGGTGGTTATGCGTCTTGAAGTGCGCCACCATTTGTGCGGCAAGGTCACCCATCCCGTTAAAGTCGTGCATTTCATTGCCAAGGAGATTGTAGCCATTAAGCATCTTTTTGCCTTGCATAAACCTCACCATATCAAGGCCGTGATTCTCGGGGTTTCCATCATATTTTCTCCATAGAGTCATAAATGGGTCAGCATTGCTTGACTCCTTGAAATGTGTGACGGCGCGAGTTCCCATTACTATGCCTCCGTTGTGCATTGAGTGAAGATTCCGCAGTGGCATTGGCCTTCATTGGGGATTTCGTGCTGTAATGCGGGCTTGCAGGGGCATACCCTGTTATCGTCTGCCGTTTTATCCACAATGAAACAAGGGCAGTATCGCTTGCCATGCTTAATCTTCATGTGGGTCAGTCCTTCGGCAATGCTCTCATTCACTTCCGAGTCCGCATTAGGACAAAAGCCCATCTTATCCCAAACCTTATTGACGAACTTCATTGTTCGCTCGTGTTCCTCGTCAAAAGTGAGGTCGGTCATTCTGAATCCTCCATAGCCTTAACGAAGTGAGAAATGTAAAGGTCGGCTTTGGTGCCGGGGATTGGCCATGAATCATCATCTGCCTCCATCATAGAGATTACTCCCTTTTGGTCAGTTAATGCCAAAATGTAGTCAAAAACGATAAGTGGGAAAGGTTGGTCCTTCTCCTTGAAAACGATGTAGGGGCCAAGGACAGAACAAGTAACTTCATGACCATTGCCATCATGGAGGTGGTCATTATCCAAGTCAAGAGTATAGCCCCGGTGCTTGCACCAGCCCACCATATACTCCAAGTCGTTGAGTTGGGATGACTCCTCCTCTCCGAATGAAACGGCTATCACTTCCATGTCGCTCATATCCCTGCTTATGTTTTCAAGTATTTAAGTGATGCGCTTTGATTCCATACTTTTATGCAAGTCAGCCTCTTTTACACGCAGGGGCGAGGTCTTTCCTTGCCCGATTTTATATGCGGGGATTCGTCCTTGACGAATATATCGCCGCACGGTTGATACGCTCATTCGGGTGAAGTCTGCAACTTCCCGAACACTCATCATCCGGTCTGCCATATCTATCATAGTCTGCGAAGGACTACTTAACGCTTCTCAAATAACGCTAAGGTCAGGTGACCTCCATTAACATCCATTTGCGAAATCAAGGTGCATCCAGCATCCTCTAATGTTTGTATGTGATGTGCGCGAGTCCTTCTCTTGAAGTATGATGTTTCCTGAATAGTGTCCGGGCCGTCCATCCCCAAAATTACATATTTGGAGGCCACACGAGCCATTTCTCTCAGGATAAACTCAAAGTTTTCATCCTCTAAGATATGCAATAGGACCGACCATTCAAAGGCAATATCAAATGCACCATCTTTCTGAGATAGTCCTTGCTTCAAATCACGCGGTTCCCATGTGGCGTTATTGAACTCTTTGCATTCATCTTGAGCAAATGATAGCATTTCAGGGCTAATATCTAATCCATGCAAAGAAGTGGCTCCTAAATGGAGCAACTCTTTGGCTAATCTTCCGCTACCACACCCAATATCTAAGACCGAGTTTCCTGAGATTACCTGCAACTCCGCAATGGCTACCACTTGCTCATTGTGCATCTTCAGTTGGTGAGCAGATTGCCACCCTCTATTCATAACTTTTGAATACCCTACTTCTGCTATTGCTTGGGCATCCCAATAATCCTGACTTAATTCACTCATCTCCTCACTTACCTGAACTTCGGCGTCCTCAAACTTTACTTGGCATTTGTGCATAAACTCAGTTCTTTGCTCGTCATGGCCGGGCCTTTCACAGATAGACTCGTTACTTAAAAGTTCTTCTATGGGCACACGATGGACTTTGTTATGCCTCCCTGCTTTGTCCGCCACATAATAAGACATCAAAATATCTTCCTGACCGTGTAGGGCTGAATGGTCTTCTCGGGCGGGCATTTCTCGTTCCATCGTAAAGAAGTCCGCACAATATTGCCTGTGTAACATCATACACCGTCCCACAACCATTTCACAGACACCATCACGGATGGGTGACGCATAGGTATTATCGTGTTTCGGTATCCTTCCAAATATCCCGTGCATAATCTCAGGAGTATCCTTCCAGTGGTTGTAAAGCGTTTGAATAGAAGTGGTAGGAATGATTAAGTCATCGTCATGCAATAGAATGCAATCGTTATGGGCAAAGAGGGCGGCTCCAAATCTTGTTCTCATGCCAAAATCCTCACTCGTTTGAATTAGACGAACATTTTCAGGTAACCTTCCTGTAAGGTCTTCTTCAGGGTTATTATTCCAAACTATTACTTCGGAAACGAGGGTTCCATCAAACTCCGCTTCAATTGCTGCTATCAGGTTACTTATGCGCTTCCAAGAAAGCATAACAAGCGTAACCGTCATAGTGACTCCCACCATTCAACCGGGCGTTCATCTTTTATGGGCCTTAATGCGGATAACTCCATGTCCACCATATCAAAGTCAAAGCCTTCATATCTTTTCTCAGGATAGAAGCGATTGGTATGCTGTATTGCCGCGTGAGTCATCTCTTGGGCATAGAGGCTTCGGTCCTTCCCAATATTTTGAACCAATGATTCATCAGGAGCGAGTTCATAGCGATTCTTTCGCCATAATAACCTCATAGGCCAGTCGTAGCCACCTTTAGGGTCTTTATATCCCTGCTGCAACAGTGTTTCTTCGGTGTATTCCATAGCAGGGTCAAAACTTTGGTGGTCGTGGAAAGTAATGCCAAACCAATTGTCCTTTAACTCATCCCATGTTCTCCTCCACAAAGCCCACCCCCAAGGCGTGAACCAAGGTCGGAATCCCACATTATTGCCTCCCCAATGCTCGGTATGCCAAGGAAGATTACTGTTGGAATAGCCGGAAACTGTAAAGAACTCCTTGGTGCTGGCATAGCGTTCCAAACTTTCACTCATGTATTCAAAGAATTGCGGATGCAGCACTGTGTCGTCTTCAAGATGAATGACGGCATCAATGTTTGGGTCGGCAAATGCTCGGCCAATGACTTGAGATATATTTTTGGCTGCGCCAATATTGTGTTCATGAACTGTAAGGTGAGATTCTCCTAACTTTTGTGCCACGGACTCTATCATTTCTTTTTGCTCGTCAGGGAATCCACCATCTATGCTTATGTGGATGGGATAGGCATTACCTCCGGCTGCCACTATGCTATTTATCACTTCTCCTAAATTATCAGGTCTGCGCCATGCGGTCA
>Ga0209757_10000129_pt1 | contig 20405 bp, 14 predicted proteins | sample ETNvirome_6_1000_FD_185472 | JGI IMG/M metagenome (GOLD analysis project Ga0209757, IMG submission 185472) | Marine viral communities from the Pacific Ocean - ETNP_6_1000 (SPAdes) (version 2) | ecosystem: Environmental > Aquatic > Marine > Oceanic | place: Pacific Ocean | collected 2013-06-19 | reverse complement strand
TATAAGTAAGGCATATATCGCTTTATTAGGTGCTACATCTTTAATCTTAACTTCCAAATATTCCATGTTTTCGTCTTGGTAGGTGGTGAATTCTTCTTTCCTTTTCATCCCTACAAAAGTATTTTGGATTTCTATAAACTTATCTTTACTAACTTCTGGGTGATTTTTTCTTTGTAGGAGAATTGTGGACATCCCGTCAAAATGAATATACTTTATTGGAATTTGTTTTATCATTTTTCTTAGATTTAGTATTTTTGCGGAAAGCATCACGTCTTCAAATCCCCAGTAATAAGTTTCGTCATACCCACCTAAAGACAAGAATTTTTCTCTCTCTAAGACAGTAGGCACTTCTTTAAGATATAGTTTTTGTGTTATTATTTTATGTGGTGTGATATTAGTATGGAGTTCAGGTCCTACCATATACACTAAATCATTTAGTTCACTAGTTAATTTTTCAACCCACCTATTCTCAAGTATCTCACAGTCATCATGAAATAATGCTATGTATTTTTTAGTGGCTGTTTTTACTCCAAGATTAAAAGCTTTTGGTAAATGATTGGGTAATGAATTTATTATCTTTATTCTTTTACTTATTACATTATTATATCCTTCATTTATTAAAATAGTTTTAATATTTTGTTCGGGACTATTATCTACTACTATAATCTCGACATCCCAACCTATTGTGTCGGTAGTAGTTAATATACTAGATAAGGTTCTCTCAATAAGAAATCTATTATTTAACCCATTAGTTATTACTACACATGAAATACTTTTATTAGTTACCACCCTTCCTTTATACACTTAACTATATATTCTCTATCTTCTTTAGTTAACCACCAACCAACCGGTATACAAATCATTTCATTAACTAATTTATCTAGGTTAGGTAATTTTGTTTTGTATTTAGCAACACAAGAATGTTTATCATTACGTTCGTGAATTCTACTCACCATAATCCCTTTAGATTCCATCATATCCATAAATCTTTTTTGTTTCTTTACCTTCAAAGTATATATCCAATAAGAAGGGTCATTATCTCCAGTATGTATTAATTGAATATTTTCTATGTTGTTTAATTCTTTATTATAGTATTCAGCATTCTGTTTATGTTTTTCTATAATTGTTTCCATATGTTTAAAATTACTTAGTCCTATAGTTGCTGCTATATCATTCATGTGAAACTTAAATCCCCATTCACCTATATCATTTTCACACCTAAAATCTTTTCTATTATCTTCTCTATCTATCCCATACCATCTCAATAATTTTGCTCGTTTATAAAATCTCTTATCTGGTAATATTAAACATCCCCCATCGACTGTCGTCAAATGTTTTATAGCTTGGAAACTGTAGATGGTAAAATTACTGTATCTTGGTGTACCTAATTTTTCTCCTTTATATAAAGACCCAAATCCATGTGCACCATCTTCAACAATAATAGGTCGGAATCCATATTTTTCTTTACATTTTTGTTTTATTATTTCTACCTTTTCTAAGTCTACCGGGTTACCCCCCCAATGTACTAACATAACTATTTTAGTTTTTTTGGATAATTTAGATTCTAGGTCGTCCAAACACATATTACAAGTGGTGGGGTCAACATCTACCCATTTTATATTTAAATTATTTGCTAGTATGGGCCAATTAGTTGCTGTACAAGTTAAAGGACACGTTAAAACTTCATCTCCTTTCTTTAGGCCGGGCCACTCATCTAATTGTGGTGCGTTCTTATATGAGGATTCTATGTGTGTTACTGGATTTTTTAATAAGTGAAGGGTTAAATGTAATGCTGAAGTAGCAGAATTTAAAGTTATTAAATTCTCATTATTAAAATATGTTTTTAGGTTGTTTTCAAATTTTTGGACTTGTGGACCTTCCCCAATAAATCCAGACATCAATACTTTACCTACTTCTGTAGGTGCATCTGGTGACATAAAAACTTTAAATAGTGGTATTTGGGGTTTATCCATATGTAAAATATAAAGTATTCTACAAGATAAATCAACTTCTGTTAGATAAGCCCAGGTCCGTTACCTTCATCTTTAGGTTTATTTTCTTCAAACCATTCTACCATTGCGTTAAGAGCCCAGACTGCCCCACTCGCGAGCATTCCATCAAAAAATATATTAGTATATGGTATAGTTATCATGGTTAAAGTTGGTGAATAAAATACCAAAGAGAATAAAAATCCTACCCAGGTAGATGTACACATCATACAACTAAATAAGTCTCCAAGAAATGTAGAGTGTTTTGTTATCCAATTTCTTGGTTTGTCGAATATGCTCCCAAATACTAGTATTTGTGTCATACCGTATGCTGCTAAAATCCAAATTATTAATTCCATATTATTTAATCTAAGTATGTGTCGTCTAAATTAGAGGTTTTTAAATATCTTGCTCTTCTATTTACTGTAACATTTTTAAAATGTTCTAGTACATCCTCCATTTTTTTTATTTCTTCTTTTTGTTGGTTTATCCTTAATTCTTTATTGGTTAAATCTTTCTTTAATGTTTCCAACTCTTCTATCAAGTGGGTATCTTTTACCTCCTTGGTTACTATTTTTTCTACTATTACTTCTTTTTCTACTAGTACTTCTTTTATTACTTCTTTAACCACTTCTTTCTCTACCGGTACTTCTTGAATTTGAGATTTAGGGAGAAAGGGTGCTACCCCGTATTTATCCAGGGTTAATCCGTCTTTTGCACATTTCACTATAAAGTGTGGAATGTCCTCAATTTCATTTAACTGACAATACTCGTCAAAGTCTTTCTGTAATATTTTATCTAGGTCAAGCATTAGTTAGAATTTCTTTTTTATTTTCAATATCTTCTATATCTCTTATCTTAAAATTAAGATATGGTTGTGTATTATCAAGAGTAAAAAATCTATATTTTGTTGTTTTAACCTTATAGACCCCATATCCATGGTTTTTTATACTTTCACCAAAATTCTGAATTATAGTAGACCCAACCATATAAGCCTTATTTCCTCCAGGTATATTAAAAGTTTGTTTCTTATGAATATCTCCCGCAAATACAACATCACACCCTTCAAATCTGTCCACACTAAAACCATCCTCAAACACAAACCCTAAATCATTAGATGCCCCTTCTATAGGTCCATGAAACAACCCTATCTTATGTTTGTCAGTTTGTTCTGGTATCTCAGGACTTACATTATGACTAGTCAATGAATAAACACACCATAATATATTATCATCTTCATAACATCCTCTATCTTTATAATAGACTATATTAGGGTTATTCAAACTTTCTACTACTGGAGAAATAGCATCCATCCTATCCATATTATTCTCTAAAAAATCATGATTACCTATAATATATACACATTTACAAATTTTTGCGGTTTCTGTCATTACCCAAGACATTAAGTTTATTAATTCTGGTGTCATTTGATTTTTGGAGTGTACGAAATCTCCAGTAAAGACTATCCTGTCTGGTTTAATTTCTTTCCATTTTTTTATTGCTCTTTCTAAAACTCTTTTATCTCTAGTATGTTGTTTATAAAGTTTTAAGTGTAGGTCCGCATAATGTATAATTTTTTCAACCATTATATATTTTTTATTTTTTTTATCGTGTCTTTTAAATTTAGTATCACTGATAATCCTAGGAATTTAAAAATAACCATAATTAGAATAGTTATCCCTCCTACAATTAAGAGACCGTAAAAATAATTAGATATAATATAATACACATAATACAAAAATGCAATACCCAATATAATATGTCTAGAGTTATAATAAATATTCATTATTATTTCATATAATAATGTAGATTTATTGTATACCCAAACTAATCCTTTTTTAGGATGTGTATCTATGAAACGGTCCTGAGACCTATCTCTGACGAGCATTAATGTGAAGAAACAAAAAAGAGAAAATAACATAACTTCTAATAACATGTTCCATATAAAAAACACAAAAGATGGATAATACATAATAGGGAGATGTGTTAACCCTTCTTTAAGTTTCCCCATTGTACTTATAGGACGATTAACTGAATCGTCATCTGTAAAATAGGAACTTACATCACTTACTGTAACTTCGTAATCTTCACCATATAATTCTCTTAATACTCTTACTCTGTGATTCCCATCCACAGCTCTATATGGTTTTCCATCGGCATATTTTTTATTTACCGCTATATATCCAAATTTTTCAGGGTCATAACCAAATTTTAGGATACTTTTTTTTATCCTTAGAAGCCTCTTAGGTGTAGTGGTTTTTTTCCATGCTCTACGTATTCTTCTAATTACACTTACATCTGTAGTATAAGTCCAAGCATCTCTTATTTCACCTACTTTTATTTTTATAAGTCTATCAGACATTAAGCCTGCGGTAATACCTTTACTTTCTAAATGTTCGTTTTTATTCATTTTTCCATAATTTTTAATATTTCGTCTCTAAAGTCATAACATTTCATAACTTTATATTCATCATTATTTTCATTAAACCATACTATATAAGAGTCTCCTAACACTAAATCAGTATTTCTTTCTACAATTAATCTATAAAAAGATAATTGTAACGAATAGGTGTTTAACTCACATACATCTAAGTGTGATAATGGTTCTTTAAATTGTTGCCATTTATTGGACTTTTTTATGGCTTTATTTGTTTTCCAATCCCATATTTCCAATTGTTTTGACTTTTCATTAAAGAACATTTGGTCAATCATTCCTGTCACTTCCCATTCTTCGTCACCAACAACAACCTCCGCTCTAACAGGTATTAATTTTCCATGAGAATCATCATAGAATTTTTTAAACATCTCTATAATCTTAAATACACCTTCTTTACATTCTAGCATATTTTCTTTACCCCCTAAGACCTTAGTTATTTTATATTCTGGAAATGGAAATACTTTATTAGTTAAATAATTTTCCGCAAACTCATGAAAAGCGGAACCTCTTTCACAAGAAAAATCTGCTTTATATTTCCACTCCTTTAGTATCTCTTCTTGGGCTATCCCTCTTTCATCAGCTTTCTTTTGTGACCAATAATCTTTATCAAAAGGATGTTTATATTGCCCTATTATGGAGGTTACTGATTTAGTTTTAACCCCATTCATATAATAAATGTGGTCTTGGTCATGAAATTTAATATTATTAAATTTAGCTAATTCTCTAGTTATTTTCATTTTATAATAATCTTATTTCTTTTAGTCCTTTTATGCCACCTAATTCACCAACATCTTTATCTTTGGGTAACTTAATTAATCTTATCTTTCCGGTTAACTTTCCACCTTCTAACTTTCTATATAGTTTTTCTGCGTCTTCCCACGCATCTCCATCTAAACAAATAATAATATTTTTTTTACAATTATCATATAGTTTTTCCCATAATTTATCACTAACATTTTTTCCTAAAACTGGGATAGAATTATCTATAAAAAACATATCGAACACACCTTCTACTAAATAAACATCTTCTTCCCAATTTATTAAATGTTCATTAAATATAATTTTATCTTTTTCCGCTTCAGGATTTTTATATTTATTTTTATGCCCCACATAAGACCTTGAGACAAAATAATTTATTTCCTCATTTTCATCAAATGAAGGGACTATAATTCTTCCTCTATATTTCCCTTCAGTTGTGTACCCTAGAGAATATTTAGCAATTAAATCATCACTTATATTTCTTTTTCTAAGATAATTATAAGCTTCTTTATATGGTATAGTTAATTTATTTCCTTTGGTGAATGAGGTATATTCTTTTGGTATCCTAACATCCTCGTATTTTCTTTCGGTTTTTTTTATAAAGTCACCACCTATCAATTCCCAAGTAGATTTTGTTCTTCTATTTCCCCATTTTAAAAATAACTTATTCAAAGACCCATGTGTACTATAAGTTTCTGAACATGCCCAACATTTATACACTCCTTGATGGTAATTTACTTCAAAATTACCTTTCCCGTCTCCTTTGTCTAGTCCTTTTAGGTCATATGAACATACGGGACAATCAAAAGATATTTGTCCCTTATTAGGATAATGTGAGTTTATTTCTCCTAAAACATCTTGTAATAATTCTAATAATAGTGGGGAATCTTCCATGAAATAAAGGTATGGAATTTTTTATAGGTAATCAATTACCAAATTTCTTTTTGTTTCATATGGCCTAGTACACAACTATACGCATCACACATATCAAAATTTTCTTTTTTAAGTGTATTATTTCGTGTGTACGTCCAGGTTAAATGGGGCTCTTTATGTGAAACTTTTTGCCAAATAATATGTTTTTTATCACATCCAACCTTATACCCACCAAACAGAACTTTTCTTCCTTTAACATTTTCTTGGACTAAGTCTGGAAAAGCAAATTTTCTAGAATTGTATGTTGAAATATAAGCTGGTACAATCCCTAAAATATCATATATAACTCTAGTTATGAAAGAATTGTATCTCATTAAGGTTGCAACTGTTCTAATGTTATTAGAGTTTAGTAGGGGTTCTTCTATGATAACCTTAGTTATACCAATATCTTTATAATCGATTAGTTTATTCCTAAACTGGTCAGTTTTTATAAGCATCTCCTCTATTTTATCTTCCCTTTTTGGTTTAACTTTAGGAGAAAAATGAGTTAATTCTAATAACTCTTGAGTTTGCATGTTAAAAAGTGCCCAACCTATCGTCTTAGTAGAAATATCTAAGCCTAGTACTTTCGGAGTAGTTCCAATATTTTCCATGTACTAAATTTAGAAAGTTAGTACTAATTGTAAAGTGACTGGGGTATTTTTTGCTTTTTCTATTGGTCGGTCTGGTAGTGCTATTGCTATAAGTCTATTTGATGCGTCATACAATCCAATTTCCGTTATATAAGCAGAACTTACACTAGATAAATCCCATATATTATGTACATCACCAAAAGGTGTTTGGAATTGTATCCCTGTATCACTTCCTCCAGCCCCGTAATAAGGGGTTTGTGCGTCCGCTGCAGTTTGATTTTCAGTAATATAAAATTCACCTGCCCCAGCTACCACATCTACAATAACTTTCCATTCTTTTTCAAATGAATAATAAGTACACTGTGCGGAAGTACTTGATGTAAATATTACTTGAGTTATACCTGAACTATCTGCTGGTGTATATTCTGTGTATTTGTACGTATCGGTTCCACCTGTAGAAGAACCACTATAATTAAAATTACTTACTATTATAGGATTAGTTATGACCGCGAATCCTTTATCAAGATATGCGATACCTACTGGTTTATCTTGTACTTGTGCATACGCCTTCGGTGAATTAGATGGAGAAACTGTTTGTGTAAACCTAAAGTTGTCTACTCCACCTCCAGGATACCCGTTTGGTGTTGTGCCCGAAATCCAACCATTTGCCCAACTAGTGATGTTAGTATTAGATGCTGAAAGTGATGGTCCTCCAATTTCATCACAAAATAAAAAAGCTACATTAGTACCTGGCAATCCTGGTTCTCCTGCGATATTACCTAATATTTTTGGATTACCAAAATATTCGCCCTCATCAGAATTATCAGATGACATTGGGATAGGATTATAGTAAGAACTATACATAGTATAATTTCCGTCATTTAAGAGGCCTATCCCACCTCTAGGTACTGTTAATTGCATGGTTCTACCATCTATTAAAATACCATATTCATTTTTTGGTATTTCTACTACAATTGCTTGTGCTTGTGATAGTCCACTAAAATCTGTATTTGCCCATGTAGATAAAAAACTATTAACATCTCCAGAGATTGCAGGCATATTAAAAGCGGAGTATAAATTTGAGAATGCCCTTCCGTTATCAGGATTTCTTTGTATTATGGTAAAAGGTAGTGTATCACCACTTGCAGTATTCCACCCTGTACCCGCAGAAGCATTATAAGGTACTAGAACCGCTTCTATTCTTTTTTCGTTTGTTTGTATTTGTTTAAATTTTCCCATTTTAAATCCAGCTTTTATAATTATTCGAGTTTATAGTTCTATCTAAAACTAGTGATGCTCTACCGGCAAAGTAAAGAGGGGTTATATGAAATGGACTCCCTTCAGTTCTTCCGTTAGAATTATTTTGTATTCCAGGAAACACAGTTTTCTTTGTTAATGAAGGACTTTTATCATAACTTATAAACATATACTTTCCTTTATCTGGAGGACTCACTACTGATAAATATTTAGAGGGAGCATAAACTGAATTATATTCCCCTGGAGTACCAAAATATTTATTAACTGTCGTACTTCTAGCTTGGTCTACAAATCTATTTCTTGCTCCTCTAATTCGTCGTCCATCCACATATAAAATAACTTCTTTTCCTACTAAACTACTATTTTCAGTACATTTACTTTGATTTCTATAAAATTCTAATGCTTTTGTATCCATTTTATTTAATTTATTGTTTGTCCGTATGTGACTTTATAGAATAATGCCTCTCCTCCACTTGTTTGCCACGGATATGAACTATTATGCCCTCTAGGGTCTTCAGAGTAGGAGGCTCTACTTGCACCTGCCGCACCATAAAATCGGAATGTAGCATTATCATACATTCTATAATAATTCTGAGATGAGACAGTAGTATAAGCTATACAGTCTTCAATAGCCGGTTTGTTAAATTTAAACCTGACTGTTAGTTTACATGGTGTTACATCTGCGGAATTGGAGGAGTATACATTCCAAGTTATAGGAATAGATATATTGTAGGACGTGAGTCCACTTCCACTTAGTCCAGCTATATACCCACCTGTATAAGTATCTGTCTTCCAATAATTATTATTTTGACTCGCAACAGTTATAAAGATGTCATCTGCCATTTTTGCGTGTCGTGTATATAAGGTATAATAAGGGTCAGTTTCAGCTGCTACTTTACTTGCTACGGTACTTAACCCACCATCTTTAGATGGGAATAAAGAGAAATAATCCCCACCACTTTTTAGTCCTTGTTGTGTAGTGTTCCAATTCGCAGTATATTCCATACTACCCATTAAAAGACCAAATGTATCCGAAGGATGAGTAGTATAAGTTATTCTAATACCTTTATTTTCTTCTTGATTTATATCTATATACTCTCCTTGATTCTTTGTTAACCTCTTCATTTTTATAGGGTAGTATAGTGGAGAAAATTGCTTATTTGTAACATTTATTACTAGTCTACTTGTGGGGATTGTTGTATTTATATTTTTATATGCTGGGTTTCCGAATCCCCCATTATGGGTACTAATCTCTCTTTCCATATCAATATTACTTACAAATCCTATAAGGGGTTGTGTATCTCCTGCTACATCACTTAACCACCCATTAGTTGTAGAATTCATTAGAAAGGTAGGGTACGATTCACCATTTTGGTTCCATACATTGGTCCCTCCACAATTTAAATACCCCATATCAAATGCTGCAAAACCTATACCATAACGTCCTGCCCCTCTTACATATTTTGCACCATTATCATCTAATCCGGGTGAAAATACTAAAGAGAATGGAGATGGTAATTCCATCCCTTTTAAATTAGTTCCTTGAAAACTTATTCCTGTGTGTTGCCCTCTGTTCATGAATGCTCCACCTGCTAAAGCGAGAGCATTGTAATAACTGTCATCTTTTTCTGGTACTAATTTTATGCTTTGGGTGGAGAAATTGGTTCCGTCATATATTTTAACAGAATCTACATAATCTATGTATTGTCCTACACCATGTTCTGATAAACTATTTAGGAAATTCAAATAATCACTGTTATTATAGATGTTTAAAGTATTTTCAAAATAACTTGTCATGGACGCATCAATCGTAGTATCCGCACTAGATAACATTTGTTGGTCCTCTATATATTTGGCCGCAAATAGTTTACATAAAACATAATAGTCAGCTAAGTATACATCAACCTCTACTTCATTTCTATAATATTTAACTAAATTATCACTACCTCTTACCCCAATTGCAACATATTTCTTAGTTTTATTAAAGACCCTATTAGCTGAAGGTGTTTGCCATAGTATATTATTTTGTTTATAACCATTACTTACTGAGTTTTTATAATTACTGTCTTGTCCTGTCACATCCGGCAAATATCCTTTTTGTGGAGAATCATTAGCAGTAGCAGTAGTATCCGCATGTGCTTGTGCACTTCTATAATCAATATCCCCATCAGAAATACCAAATTTCTGAAATAAATTTATGAAACTTCCTGATGTTAACATTAAATTACGTCCTTCTTCAGTTAACTGAACAGTTAATGTTGTTGCTGTTTGTGCACTTATATAACCCATATTATTATTCTCTTACTATATAATTATCTCGTTAAACGATTTCTTATCACTATTATATACATTTTAAACAATCACCACCACATGGTGAATCTGAACCTAAATGTTTACATAATAAACAATAAATTTCTTTATTTTTACAATAATTTAATATATTTCTATCATTGTACTTAAGACAATCTATAAAAATCATTAAATCTTTTTTATCCACTTTTCCATCACCATTAAAATCTCCTGTCAATTCATTACCTTTTACCTCTTCTGTACCCATCAGATTTAAAAATGTTTTTAAATCTTTCATATCCACACTACCGTCCCCATTAAAATCTGCACATGTTATGCAATATGTAGGGTAGAATTTAGTTATACTCTTCCCAACTTCCCAACAAATATTATAATTACCACTAGTTGGTTCTTCTATTTCTGTGTCAACAACTCTTTCTTTATGTTTTGCCCATAACGTTGATGTATTTGTGGGGGTTACCCCCAAAGAAGTATTATAAAGAGAGACTACATTGGTTTGTACTTCAGTTCTGGGACCCTTAAATACCGATGGAATTACACCAAATGTTCTTTTTACAAAATTAGGTTTGCCACTTCTTTCATCTGTTAAATCATAAAAACATGAACCTGTTAAGGCACTTAAACTGGTTTGTCCACTACATGTACCACTACCTACAAATCTACGATAATCAATATCTAAATCACCTAGCCCAAATTGTTGTATAGAGTCTATCAGACCGTTACCAGTTCCTAAGACACTTCTCCCATAGTCAGACAGATATACTCTAAAAGTATTACCAGATAATGTATTATTGTAAATTCCTAAATATCCCATTAAAAATCAATAGCTATTGTAAATTGCTGAGTACTTGTTCTTTCAACAGGTGACTGCAATTTTGCAATAGCCATTAAGTCTGGGAACCCGTTCTCATTATCATATAACCCAATTTCGGTTATTCTAGGATTCGTATAAGGATTAACAGCTGTATAATCTACCCAAGTTGGGTTTGTAGACGTAACATACTGAGTTGCCCCTAACTGTACCACATGTTTCATTTCATAAATCGTTGCCATTATATCAGTCTCTAAACTACCGTAAAAAAAGTATTCGTCACCAAATTGTAATAGGTTCTCATCCCCAGTACTTGTTGGGATGTCTATAAAAGTATTTAGGTGATATGGGGTTCCTGCGGTACCACACCCATTAGCAAACTCATTACCGGTTAAATAAAAAGTTTGGTTAATTATATTTGCTGCGGAAATTTTATTACCTACCGTATGATTAGGTATGCGAGAGGTAATATCATGATATCCCCATCCTTGTGCTGTGGGTTGTTGACCAGTGGTTGTTTCTTGTGTTAGAATATAAAGTGTGTCTGCTTCCCATCCCGTTCCCGTTAAAGCAAAGTTACTTCTTAAGTATGGAAATTCTGCACCTAATGTAAATCCTATATCAAAAATTTGTTCTCCGGGTTCTAAACTTTCAGACACATAATAATTACAATGTAAACCTGTGGTCATTCCTGCACCACCAGCTACATTATTATGGAACATATATGTCATCCATAGAGTCTTACCTACTGTACTCATAACTCCATTAGTACACCCTGTTGGGCATCCTGTACCAGCTGGGAATTTTTGTGTTTTTGGTGCTGGTAAAGTCCAACTTCTATTAGCTTTATAAGACATTGCTGCTAATAATTCTTCATCATCTATCACCATCATTTTATAATCTGGAAATACTTTTCCTACTCTATTAGGGGTCGCGCCACTTCCTACATTGTCATCCCATAAATGATAATATCTAAGTCCGTCATCATTCATATTATTATTTTTACTAGATAACATAACATGTGGGTTAATTGGAAATACACTTGGGTAGGCTTGTGGGTCTACATAGAACGTTTGTCCTAGTATTGTTTCATTCCCCGCACCACTCCCAACACCAGAACCAGCTGCATTCTTTTTATGCCACATTAACCACGGTAAATGTAGTTTAAAGTTTCTAGCTTCTCCTATATCAGTTAAAGTATCATCTTTCATTGCAAACTTTTCTCCATAAAAATCTGTTGTAGAATTATTAGTATAATGTATCATTCCCGCACATTTTTGGTCATCAGGTAAAACTACTCTAGTATTATAAAATGAATCAAAATAAAAAGTACCTCCTATAACAGAAGGGTGGTAGGTATCTGTCACTTGATTACTAAATGATTGTCCATTATTACTTTCCAAACCAAAATATTCTTTGGACCCACAATATCCACTTGACCCATAATAATCAACCCCTTCATCGGTTCCAAATGTTGGTGACCAAACACCAGCTACTTGATGTGTCCAATTTATATTCATATTCCATATTTTAACATCCGCATTTGATGTATCACAACAATTATTAAATGATAAAGTCTCATCACACCAACATGTTACTGTATTTGCAGTATTATATATACTATTTGTGGTCATTGGGTTGGCTGTAAAAGACGGATATACTCTAACACGCATACACACATCATCCATTTCTGATGTAACTGCACTAAAATTCGGTAAAGCCCTATCTACCGTGAGATATAAATTGGCGGATGTTGACCCGGTATTGGTATTCCCCGCTACTACTTGATAGAATAATGTTGTAGAAGCTGCACTGTAGTTAAGTTGGGAACAATTTGCTCCTGAAAATTCATAGGTTACAGATAATAAATCTCCAACAATTGGTGCATATTGTCCGAAACAATACGTAAATCCAGTATGTATTAACATTTGGCTATTTCCAGTCATTGCTGATGCACAAAATAACCAATCTGACGATAAAGTGTATGCACTTGTTGTGTTAGCGTAAAAATAAGTATATGCTCCTTGTCCTGCAGCTGTATTATCGGTTGTACCGGTAAAAAATCCTCTAGAGGCTGCCGTATTATAAACATCATTCTGCTGATGTTGTGGGATAGTCGGACCAAATGTGTCCCCACTACTCATACCCCCAATTAATGGGTATTTTATATGGCCTTTATTTTTTTCTGGTAAAGGATTAAGGTTTTGTGCGTTATGTTCCGCTTGTAATATCTTTAAACCTGGACTTGCTTGTGGTTGTTGACTGTAACAATCATAACAAACCTCACTGTCTCCTAACTGAAAAAGTCCAATATTTAATTTACCTTCTGATAGTTTTTTCCTACCAGCGTCTGTTAGACGAGCTGCGATAGCTCCTTGTGTACTGTTTTTAATTATATAACTCATAGTTTTTTACTTTATTGATAAATACATTTTATTTTAAAATATTTAGTCTGTTGAACTTATACTTGCTCCTCCTGGGCCCCCATCATTAACTAGTGCTATACCTGATGGGGAATAGAATACATCCCTCGTTATTTCAAAAGAAATTAAATCTGTTTGACTTGTCGCGTATACACTTTCACCATTAACTAAAGGATATTGTCTAGTAATAGATACTTTATATTTATAATCGCCTGGTGTTGGTGGTATTAAAGTAAAGCTTCTATACACTCCACCTAAAATATCTGCTGCTATAATATTTACTAACTCTTGTACTAAATCACCATCATTATTAAATAATTTAACTTTGATTGTGTCTAATAACGGTTTATCTTTGATATAATTAACTGGGATTTGGGGTTCTTTATTAGTGGTAAATCCCGCCAACATATATATGGTTTTATAGAATAAAGCAAATACATCCCCTTCTTGATATGTGTCTAATGGTTGAGTTAATTGTATTCTACTGTCATCTACTTTTTGAAACCCTTCCAGACCTTCACCTTGGTGTAGACCATTTATTGCTAGTGATACCCCTCCAAAAGCTTGTTTATCCAAATTTATATAGTAATACCCATTTTCTTCAAATATCATCTCCGTATTGACTGTAGATACCGTCGCAGGCATCGTAAAAAATTGTGTCCATGAACCACCCGCTGCGTCATACATAAATTGTAGTTGGTCTCCATTTTGTACTGTTTCTGCAAAAAATGTTACTCCTCTGTTTGCAAAGGTATGTTTATAATCACCTGTAGCTAAAATTGTATTGACGTTTGGAGGGTCCGTTCTACCAGATGCAAAAACTGTGCTAGCCTGACCAGAGAATCCTTCTGCGACTACTACCCCATTAACCATTACCAATGGCTTACTAGCATTTGCACTTCTAATTACATGTGTATAAGTTGCAGTACTAAATGCAGGAGTACCAGGTTCAGGCATATCTTTTACCTTCACCCCTTCTATCTTCATTTGTGGTGGGCTAAAAGGTATCCTAAAACTGTTTAATACTAGATTTGGGACTGGCGGATTATTCAAAAGTGCCATATAAAAATCTTGTGTATTAGAAATTACTTTACTTGGTGGGTATAATGCTGTGTCTGACCACACATCATTAGGCGATTTTTTATCTTTAAATAAATAACTAGGTCTAATTATATATTCCCACGTTTTACCAGTACATATTCCTGACCATGGGATAAAAGTATTTGCACTTAATATCTCACTTTGACTGGATATATCATAGTAGGTGGGTAGGGTATCAAAAATTGCTTCGTATACTGGACTTGTAGCTACTTCTTCTAATTCACTTACATAAGGATAAATTCTAAATTTTGCGTACATATTTTCAAATAGCATATCGGTATTATCTCCACCAAAATAAAATTTTACATTTGTTCCAGTATCTTCACTAGCATTATAAACACTTAATTCTGGTTTATTACCTATTTGTTTACTGAGTTTAACATTTGACCTACTTAACCCAACCACATCAAGTGTAGGTAAAGGCATTGTTTGAAGTGATACATTAACTCTAGGTCTAATTTTTGGTACTCCTGTTTCTGTTGAGGTATGGCTAGTTCTATCATTAGTTTCTATTATGTTAGTAGTAGTGCCCGTTGTTGCACTTATCTGAATGGTAGTTGATGGCCCATCTATATTACTACATAAAGGAGCTATAATATTTTGTTGTGATGGTGAACCCGTAAACTGTATATGATACCAACTCGCTTGTGCTTGTGACTTTTGGGCATAGCCAATTTTTCTAGACCCTAAGTATTTACATAAACTATCTTTATCTAACCAACTATAACTATCATATGCGGAAAAACTATTACCTGACCAGGTAGTTTTATCTAATAGATTAAAATTAATATCATACTTTGTGTTATAAGCATTGTCATCACCAATAGCTATAGTTGCCGAAGCTCCTGTTCCCATAGTTTCTGTAAACTGAATATGGAAGTTTTCTCCCGTAGTACCAGAACGATTCACTTTCATTCGTACAGAACCTCTGGGTAACCATGTAGTTCCTGCACTAAAAGGGGTGAGATAACCATCAAATATCGCCAAGGTTGATTTTGCATAATAAGGGTTAACAACTGTACAACCGCTTTGACAATTTCTAAATGGGGAATTATTATCCTGTCCAAGTGCGTATGCACTTGAGCCTGCTTCTGTTCCTATAGTTATATTACCAGTCGTACCATTACATGTCATATACAAACTATGCGTCACCCCTGAAGGACCATATTTCGCGTCATCATCTCTAAATGCTGCAAGAATTATATAAATAGCATCATCATCAGTAGTTGCGTTAAAACTAGTTTGCCATGAATAATTGTTATATTGGCAGATACTCAACATTCCTGTTATTTGAGAATTATTTGCGTGACTAAATAATTTTCCTAGGGTTCCACTCGCAGGATAAATACTACTCGCAGCTATCACCACATTTGATGAGTTTATTGTGACATCTATAGGTGATAAGTCCATAAGTGTGGTTCCTGAAGTTCCTCCGGTTAGGTTTGCGGCTCTAGGATTTCCTGGTTTACCGTAATTTACTCTAGGGTCATAAGTTACCCAATCTATAACTGCTGAGTAGCTATACCACAAATATTCAAATTTATTAATAAAACTATTATAATAAAATTTACCTATATTAGCGGTGGTTCTTGCGATAGCAGGACCTATATTATTATCTCCTTCTTCTGTAGTTAATGCACTTACTCCTAAATACCAATCTTGTCCGGTATCAGTCATTCTACTACTAGTAGTTCCAGTATAAAACCACACATATGGGTTAGCAGAATCTATCGTTCCGTCTTGTAACATCCCTACTTCATAATATATCTTTGTCCCTCCAGTTGCGGGACCCCATGTAGATGAAAAATCCAAATGAAAAGGAGCATTAGGAATATAGTTATCCCACGTATTACCTATTACTGTAGCTAAATTCCACCCATAGTCGGTACCATTATCATTGTAATTATATGGAGTACACCCACTTGGGGCTGGTTCTTCGGTATAATTAAGTATTTTTTCTTCCATTACTGTTACGGTATACATTCCATTTTCTATATTACTAAAAGTATGGGTGGTGTCTGCAGTAGTTCCATAATGAACATCTAATAACTTATTATTTTTTCTTAATTCATAAAGATAAGAAGGTGTGGTCGTAGTAGAGCTATTTATTGTTATTTCTCCTCGTTTATTAGGGTCTAATATACAATCATCATTACTAAGTCGTGCAGAAATACTAGGGACTGTAAAAGCACTTATTGTTATGCTAGTTGTAGCGGTGGCTCCTGTTACATCAGTTAATGTCGCAACATAATCATCTGCACACAAATTAGTTATATCGAATGTAGTTGCTGTATACCCACTATTTGTTCCTGACCAACTAACTAAATAGGGTGGTGTTGTAGTGGTGGAAGCAGAAACTTGTACTGTTACAATACTTCCATTACAACTACCACTCAAAGTATGTGTTAACACATACCCCATCAATTTCATATCTCCTGTAAATGTTGCCATATATTATTTATTTTTTAGTACATGCTTCTTTTAATGGTATACATCCTCTATCTGGGCACCAATATTGTCCATTTTGACAAATACCACCTCCACTTCTTCCCTCTCCAGCCTTCGGTACTGGCTTATCACCACCTCTATCATCTGGTATTACATCATCATCGGGGTTTCTAGGGTCACTAGGGTTACTCACTGGGGTACAACCATCAATACACAAATCCAAAGTGGCGTATACTCCCTTACTATCTTCTTGACAAATCCCATCTACACAGGAATAGTTGGTACTTGATTGTCCACCCTGTGCTCCTCCTCCTGTTGGACCTGTACCTGCTGGTGAAATTACTTTTCCTTTTAATTTAATCATTATCCCATCTTCTGTAGTACTCTCCGTATAGTCTTTTAATTCGGAACAATCTTCTATAATTACTGGTTTACATCCTCTATTTATTTTTGCACAATGTTCTCTTGAGTTTTTTACACAGTCTACACAATCTCTTCCATTTAAATCCGTAAACACATCCGTTATCCCATATATTGGGTCTATCTCTAATGCCTCTGCTATATTCTGTCCACAATCACAAAAGTACTTGCAGATAGTTTGGTTGGGAAGGGTTGTTGGTTGAGGGTTGGCGTGTGACCTGTTTGAAATAATTCTTATTTCTTTTCCATTTATTGTTATTTTTTTCCCCACATTTTCTACCTTCCATTTATCAGGTCTAGTTTTGTGTAAAATATCATAATCAGACAATACTTTTGTACCTGAACATGGTTTATAGAAATTACAAGTCGGAGTTACTACTATATAATGAGTAATGTCACCCCCAAAGAAATTTTTAAATTTATTAACAATTACATAAGATTGTGTTATTTGTGGAAAATTAAAATCACACTTAGCTCCATAATCACTATTATATGTAGGTAAATAAAAGCAGAATACTCCGTCTTTTTTCATTACTGTTAACTTATTAGATGGACTATTTGTAAGTTGGTAATCTTTTATTGTGTTATTTTCTAGGAGGGTCTGCCAACTATTTATTGGTTTGGCTGATGTCATATCCCACACTAATTTATGATTTGGTGCACTAGAATCTAAGAAAGTATTGTTATTAAAAGTTTGTGGTGTAATCGTTGGGGTTAGTATGTTTCCACATTCTTGGTCGGAAAGATATAGGGTTCCGTCTAATTTTATTTTTTGATTGGTGCCAGCTGTATTCATCTGAAAATCTTTAGACTGTTTACTTGGGTCAAAAAATAAATTTTTCTTTACCACATCTGTAGATAATTTTACGCCTCTATACCAAGGTGATGAAATACTCTTCCCTAAAATATCTAATTCATGTCCTAAATTAATATCTACGTTAGTGGTACCACCCCCATCAAAGAAATTTCCTTTAGAGGTGGATAACCAATTTGTATTATATGCAAGTTCTATAATATCACCCGCCTTTAAAGTTATAAGACCTGTATCTAATGTAATAGGAATTTGTTTATGGAAGATAGTAGTAGCAGAGACACCACTTGCAATACACACATTATAATCATTAGAATATTTATCATTTTCGCTTACATCTAAAGTTAAATAATTGTCTGCAACCCCATCTATTGTTGACCTTAAAACTTTCGTAGTTGTTATTGTAACTGGGGTGGCCGAAGTCCCTCCAGTGGTCGTACCTGTAGTTCCTGTAACATATCTCAATAAAGAAGCAGAAAAATCAAATTTTAATAAACCACTATTATTAGGGGTATTTACTATATCACCTTCTCGTTTATACCTATAACCAGGGTGTCCTTTAAATCCTGTATCTTGTAAAATAGTATTTGTTTCATCTTGACCCGCTTGGATTATAGAAGTATTTATTAATCTTTTTATTTGATAGTCATTTTGTGGATAAATTCCTGTAGTTGCTGTCACTCCGCTTGGGCAGATTCGGTCTACATAATCACACCATTTAGTGTCTTTATATTTAACATTTAAGTGTGCTTTGTAAGTAAATCTATAGACCCCACTACTTTGGACTGTATATGTCATATAGTGTTTTGGGTCTGTTGTATCTAATGTGAGAGAATCTCCCTTATTCCCACTATAAACCTCACTAAAGGTATAAGGTTTAAATTGTCTATTAACATCACCAATCATAGGTAAAACAGTTTCTCTATTTATATTACTAATAGGTATACATGTATTTCCTGTACTTGCGGAATGGGCGGAGAATGAAGCTGCACTTATATGTAAGTCATATGTATTATCCGGGTCATAAAGTGATGTTGTGGTAGATGTAAAAGAAGAATATATAGCGGTATTTTTTTTACCCACCGTACTTAAATAAAAATCAGTGGCACTATTTGTTCCAATAGGGACATAATTATATAATTCTGTTAATAGTTGTTTCTCCCTACTTTCATTATCTTTACCTGTTACTGGTCCTAATTTTGGGTCTATGTGAAAGTCTCCTGTATAATATTGTCCATCCAATTTAGTGTATTGGGTTCCGTTACTATATAACCCACATTGGGTACCTTTAAATTGGTTGTTTACTTGTGTTTTCTTTCTAGGACAAATTAAAATATTTTTAATGTATCCATCAGCGTCATATGTAAATTTAGCATCATTATACTCATCTAAAGTACTTCTTTCTATCCATTGTGATATTTTACTATAAGTTCTTTTGTGTCTAACTAGTTGTGTCTCTTTATTTGCGGATGTGTTTAATACGGGATAAGTTTCTATAGTACCTATTTGTTGTTTTTTTAATTTTTGAGTAAAAGCCGTTATTTGTTCTCTATTATTAAATTTAAGTGAAAGACACTTACCTGCACTTGATACTATTTCATTATCTCTTAGTTCATTTATCCAGCCCAATGGATAGAGTTCCTTACCATTTTTTAAAATCTTCTTAGTTGGTTTTACTTTGCCATTTTCTACTTCTCTAGAAATATTATAAGGTATTTCTATTATATTTTGTTTTGTTAATTTTAAATCCTCTAAATTAGTATTTAGGTTGGTTGGGTTGTTGATAGCGTATACATTGCTCTCTAATAGTGTTAATGAGGAGGCGTCTACATTTTGTGGTTTTAATACTTTTTTGTAATCATATAGAACTTCTCGAGAAGCTAAATCATTACTGTTTAATGAAATATAAGTTGTATCTAAAGATATATTAGGTGTGTGATTAATAATTTGTTTTGGTGCTTTTACATCTAGTGTTGTTCCTTGGATAATTGTAATGTCTTCTTTGTTCAACTTAAACCCTAGTGATTGGGTATACTGTCCTTCGGATTCAATATGTATATCCATATCAAAAGATATCCCTCGGGAAAGTTGTTTGGTTATATTTGCTCCCGCAAATATCATTTGGAGTGCGTGAT
>Ga0209757_10000128_pt1 | contig 20531 bp, 15 predicted proteins | sample ETNvirome_6_1000_FD_185472 | JGI IMG/M metagenome (GOLD analysis project Ga0209757, IMG submission 185472) | Marine viral communities from the Pacific Ocean - ETNP_6_1000 (SPAdes) (version 2) | ecosystem: Environmental > Aquatic > Marine > Oceanic | place: Pacific Ocean | collected 2013-06-19 | reverse complement strand
ATGGATATTCCTCAGAAAGATTATTGCATGCAGATATAATGCGATCGATCTCTTCAGGTTGGTACTGTCCGTCATTGTGAATGGATCCTAAGCTCTTAGATTCATCAGGTTTTTTTAGATTAATATCCTTCGTTGGATCTTGATGAACAGTTCCCACTTTTGGTTTGTCTCCAAGATAGCCATTATCTTTTGCGAAATACCAAATGATTTTAAGGCTGGCGATTATTCCTTTTTTAACTCCATAAGAAGATTTCTCAGCAAGATATCTTTTAATAATTCCTTCGTTAAGATCATCGATAATTGTTTTGCCAAGCGCTGAGTCATAGATAGACTTGGCCTTCATTGGGTTTAATTTTGTACTGTTTATGTTACCGATTCCAGGACCATATCTTGTAAATAGATCTTCCCAGTCCTGAGGTCGAGCCGTTCGTTTATGCCAGTTAGGTTTGAAAGTTATATATCCGTTGCCGTCTTTATCATCTCTAAAAACTAGATGTTTATGGCGCCAGTTATAACCAATCATGTAACGAGACAGATCTTGTGCAGATATAGCTCTTAATCTTCCAGCGCGTTTGCCTTTGGGCAAATTAGCTTTGAGACAAGCAACTATAAGTTCATTGATTGTCTTTTTTTTACTATCAGTGAATTGTGTATCTGTAATAACTCTAGTCTTGTCTCGTTCTGTAATCGCAGGATCTTTAACCCATAAGCCTTTGTCGCTTAAATGCGTTTCAGTAATTTTGTATAGTTTATCTTCAACTTCTTTTTTACCAAAAACTCCAGGGATATATTCTCCTAATGTAGTTCTCTTGATTTTACTTTTGAACCAATAATGGAGGACAAAATAAATACCACCTGGGGATTTTTTACTGCCTCTAAATACTCTTAGCTTTAATCCTTTACATCTAGTTTGCTTTAAGTTCTTGAATGGAATGTCAATTCTGGACCTAGTTTTATTCTGACCATTTTTGTTCTTATAAGAAAATTCTAGCTTAGAATGTTTAACGTCGCTGATTGCTTTATCTGTAAAGTATATGGTCATGTTTTTGCTATCTCTTTATGGTCATGTTTGTTGCCTAGTTTCGTCCTTTCGTTATTGATTGATAGATAACAATAAATTATTATCAGTCAATCGTTCCCTAAGTGTTTGGGACCTTTTGTATTTTACTCGATGTGAAGTGTATTGTGAATCCCTTGCATTTCTAAACCGAGGGTCAGAGGTTCGAATCCTCTAGGGCGCGCCAAATAAGTAAGCAATAGATTCATTATTCCAGGTGTTGCACAAAAGACTCAACTAATATTTATTTTTATCCTTGTTATGCTATAGTTTTGCTATAGTTCTGATCAATATATAAAGAGCAATCCTACCTCATTAGCCAATTCCAATAGCCTACACTTGGACTCGTTTTACATCGTTTCACGCCGTTTGATTACATTCTTAAACCAACGGACAGTTCATAGTTTGTTTCACATGACGGAGGGTCACTCAGCGAGGCATTCAGCCTCACTTCGTTCCTGTTTAGGTATTACAGAATCTTATGTAGTCGGACTCGGCAAGCCTCGTCCTCCTAGCCTCAAGCAAAGGAGGCTCATTTCAGATCCAACTTTGAATCTTTTCCAAGAGTCGTTTCAAGTATATTTAAAAGGGGTCCCACTGCTTTAGCTTTAGATGCTTTATAAGCATGGTCAGCCTTCAACTTTTCAAATGGGTCCCATAAATTCATTTATATTTTAAAAAAATATTATGGATTCACAAAAGAAAAAAAATATTTTAGAATCTATATAGAAAGGAAAATAATTTTGAAATTTTCAAATACTAACGAAACTGATCTGTGCACGAATTGTTGGAAGCATAAGGCGGTCTTAACCAATGTCACTTACGAGTATTTTGACGGAAGCTATAAGTTTGGACCCGTTTGTGTTGACTGCTTTGATATTGACGAGTTCAATAAATCTACGAGTATGTTTTTAGGTAGCCAGTAAGATTAGAACAATCCACCATTAGATTTTATAAACATCTGTAGCATTCGATCTAGTTCCATCAATGACTTACCTCTAAGATCTGAAGGCGAGAAGTACCTAGATAGAACACTGTAATAAGTTTGGAATTGATCTTTTATGCTGGCAGAAGGAATCTGTCGACTAGCGACAAGTGACTCCAGGCCTTGAGGATAATTTTTAGACTCCTCCTCATCTTCTAACCACCATGGCCGTTCATGGGGAATTGGTCCGATTGGAATTACATTCGGATAAGGATCGTGACCATTGGAAACAGTATTTGGTTTGTAAGAAAATCTTTTATTTTTTCCTTTATCATCTTCGTAAGTTATTTTTTTATCTATATAAGCCATTTTATTTAGAATCTTAGCCCCGTGAATATTTTGAGGTGGCTACAACAAAGCTTCTACAGGGCCAAGACAACTATTGCTGGCTAACCTAATCATTAATTCAGCTTAGACAACTTCAAACAGATCCCACAAAATAAAATAAAGTCATTGGTTCGGAGGTCCATGAATTTTGTGTCAGGCAGAATTGTATTTGGTGTATGTACATGGGCGAAGCCAAGGTACCACGCACGAGCGGACCATGGCTAAACGGATCAGCTTAGACAAAATTTTAACTAACCACGCCCAATTATGCCCAACATCAGCTTAGACAAAATTTACGCTTACCACCCCATTAAAACACATGGTTAGCCTAGACAAAATTTACACTTACCACCCTAACAAACCCTAACTTTGCCGACCTTAGGTTAGACAGAGTCTCCGTTATTAAACGTAACATTAGCCAACATATGGGTAACAAAGAGAGCAGTTAAATACTTTTTCAACGGCGAAAGACGTAGATTGTTCGTCATAACTTGCAAATTTTATTACCTTTTAATAGGGGTGGTTAATTTTATTTAGTCTAGCCTGAATGAACTTAAAAAGATTAATGAAACGGCGCCTAGTCTAAGCTGACTAACCTGACTAGGCTGATAATGGGAATAGGTATGGTTAGGTTTGATTTTTAATTAAAATTAGTTTTGTTTTTGTTAAGAGTTAAAAGTGGTTATCCAGCTTAGTAGCTTAGTCAATTTGCTCTAGCAAGCAGTTCAATAAAGTGATCGAGGTCTATTACGGCAAGTGATTTTTCACGATTCATTTTCAATACCAATAGCGGTTCCAAATTCCCATGCTTACAGGCATGCTTATAATGATTGTAGATAGTTTTGTACTCCTGGCGATTTTTGCATTCGACATCATAGGGGAATAATTTCCTGGCCGTCAAACTGATCAGCTTTATATCGGCACCAGGTTCGCTCATCAGGCACGATCTAATGTCATCTGTACCCAGCACGGGGAATAGCTTTACTATTTTATCTCGTACTAAGTTTTGAAGGATTCGGCCTTTGGCCTTACGGCTTTTATTATTCATGAAAAATTCTCTGGTGGTTCCAACCATGGGTTTTCAGGTTCCATATCCAATTTGCAGTGACCACAAGTACAAGGTGGAAGATTATAAAATTTTCTATCTTCTCTATCGTGTATGTGAGGATATTTAGGGCGATGCTTTAATTCTTCTTCTCTCATGTATTCTTCTTGCCTCTAGCACTAGGTCTTAGCGATCTTTTAGTTTCGTGCCTCATAAAATTAAACTCTTTAGGATAGGCTTTAATCATCTTATTTACTGGCCCCTCAATAGCACCCAACATCTTTGGTAAATATCTTCCGTCCTTTTGTTCATATGTTGTCTTGGTGTAGATCTTCAATCCATATACTTTTTGCATATTAATAATTACTTTTCTGACCCTTAGGATCTATAACTCCAGGTGGGATCGGGACCCAGCCTTCAGCGATTTTTTGCTTTTGCTTACCTTCATATTTTTCTTGGTTCCTAATTATGTATAAGCTAGGGCGAATGAGTTTTGGTTTGGTTATTTTGTTTTCTGTTTCTTGTACAGTGACCCTGACTTGCCCTAATGGTATTCCACCAATAAATTCCAGCGCATAAACAACATCGTTGATTCTAGCTCTACCAAGTAGCCTACGATTCTTTAAGTATTCAAATAATTCTGTGGACCCAATGATATCTCTATCTTCTGAAAATGGTTCCTGTATTTCATCAAACATTGATTTGATTTGTTTAGATAATGGAGGTGCCCCAGCTTCTGACATGACCTTAGTGAACGGAGTTTCGGGCGCCACGCCTTTTGGTTCAAAGGTATCGGGAATTTTTCTGTCTTTTAATTCATGGAGTATGGCTTTTGCGCCTCCAGCATCGAGCCATTTGTGATACTCTTTATAAAATTTATCCTCCATTCTTTTTTTCTCGCACATGTAGACCCAATAACGGACTTCTCCAGGTGGCAGTGATAATGCGTTTTTGTGATTGGTTAATAGAATATAATTCGTACAGGAATAAACGATCTTGTAATCAATATATAACTGTCGGCTACTGATATGTTCGTCCGTGATAATTTTTTTTAAATTATTTAAAAGTTCAATCTTTTTATCCATTTTGCCAGCACTTTGAATCTCATCAATCATGACAACTTGTGAATTAGTCAGATACGATTTGCCCTTATCTACGGCCTGCTGGACATCAATTTCCTTAGCATTTTGTATTCCAAAAGTTAGTTTCATCGCACGCCAAATAGATCCTTTCCCAGTTTGGAAATGTGTTGAATGGAGTATGATTGCATGACGAATCTTTTCGCCAGGATTCTGTATTTGATATGCCCACCATGTTAGAAAATGATCTTTGTATTGTGTTTGCCCCTGAAAGTAATGATCTAGTAATTTATGTAATAGACTTGTATCTCCAGGTTCAGGAGGAAGTTCATTCGGCGAATATGAATTCAAGTATAGTTTAACAGTCATATTTCAGGACCCGATTGTTAGGGTCATACTCCTTAGGGTTATAAATCCAATCTTCTACTACAATCCTTTGAGGATTCCTCTTCAGGTATAAGGTAGGGCTCTTGTCAAAGAATTTGGCATAGGTAAAATTAATTGCTCTATCCGAGTATTCTTCGTTCGTGCTGAGATCAAAATATTTATCTTTTTGCTTAATATAAACAATGTTCTCATAGAATTTTTCCCTACTTATTTTAGGATCCTCTATGTCAAAATGTTCTCGGACATTGTCAATCTTCTCCTGAAAGTATTCAGGGTTCTCTTGAGGTTTCTCTGAAAATTCTTTTATTTGATCTAATGCAAAAAGAATATCTTCATCTGTTTGCAAAGCTACTACTGCTTTTGAAACATATTCGAGAATCCAATTATCAAATGTTCCACCCTTAGGGTGTGCTACTTTCTCTCTAATTCTTTTAATAATTTCTTTTCTGCTGAGTTTTAGCTCACCAGGTTCGAAATTTTTTTTTTCACTGCCAGTCTTATCTAAGATCTTAAACTGCTTATGGTATTGTAAATCTTTTGAATTTTGCTCTATTAGCTTAATGAATTGTTCAGGCTTTAGAGGTACGATTTTTCCAAGATAAACATTCAAGCCATACGTTGGTGCCTTAGCGGGATCCTTAGAATAGCTTCTATAAGGTATGGTTATGCCGTTACCGACAGGGTTTTTTTCGCTGGTTTCAAGTTGTTTGGGAAATATTTCCGTCTTAGGATCCAGCTCAAGTGAATTGCGTGCATGAATTAATCTTCCTTTCATTAGGCGAGTAGGAGTCTCATCACTTGCAAAAGCATATAATTGCAATCCTCCACTCTTAGATCTAGTTGGAATCAAATGAAGCTTTTTACATTCTTCACAAATTTTAATTATTTTTTTTTCATCTAGGTTATAAATGTCAATATCCAAGGCGCCCCAGTAGCATTGATCCTTCTTGAATATCGGCGAAGGTGTTAAGCCAACTTCACTGTCGAAATGGTTGATCCAGTGCTGAAGGCCAACATCTTCATTAATTGCTATGTAATTAAATTTAACTTTGCCATTTGCGCCTGTTTGATTTGTTGGCTTCGCTAGATACCCTTTTGCTGAGTAGAAATGATTATCAAATTGTTTTGCCAGCTCTTCGGTAATCATGTTGTTTTACCTTTCGCTGGGGTATTAAAAAGTTCCTCTTCCTCAGAGCGTTGTCTCCACCACTCATTCATTATTTTTTTATATTCCTGAGACTTTTTTTGTAGAGACTTGTAATGATTCATTTGGACCTTCTTGAGTTCTTTATCGGTGTAGGAATGGTCATAAATGGCTCTTTTAGCCTTCTCTAGACTCTTCTGAGTCCAGTATTCATCAATAACTGACTTAGCCACTGCAATTAAAAAATACCCCTTATTTTGCTCTGTAATGAATCCCATGACGTTTAAATTGCGTAGCATGAGATCTTTTAAATTCATCACACGCTCATATTCCTCGCGATCCGTAATAGGTTTTGTGAGATCTTCTAATTGCTTTTGAGCCTCTTCAGCTATCTCTTCTATGGTATATTTAAATTTTTTAACTGCTTTGATCGGATCCATTATTATTTCCTTGCTTATGAGGACGGACTATTCGATCGCTGACAAGCGCCTCGACAGTTTTAGCCATACTCAATTTGATTCCTGGTGTAATAGTACGTGATAATTTTTCGACCTTAGAATACGTCGCGTGGTTTAAAGATATGTTGCGGTATTTTAAAATATCGGTCATAGGGATCATATCTTCTCTCTTACAATCTCCGTTATTCCGCCACGACCATGTTGTTTATCGTAAGCTTCTAATTCCGCCTTATGCCTGTCATCGGCCATCTTCTTAACAGTATTTCTAACATCATTTTCTCTATCAATGTCTGTCCTTACTGGTAGTTCAGGTTTGACGGGTGTTGTGTCAAAGATCTTAACTGGTTCAATATTTTCTCGATCAACATATTTCCTATCTTCGGGCGCTATACTACTGGGATCTCTTTTATAATTTTTATTTACAATTTCTCTAATGTCCTGTTTGTCTTGCCAAGACGTTGCGGTTTTTGTTATGAGTTCCCAATCTGAGGGCCCTCGAGCATTTTTTAATCTTTGTGCGATATTAAAATTTTGTCTTTTCTTCTCGTTTGGAGTTCTAGTATCTTTCTTATAGGGAACATTAATTTCTTTTGAATTGTATCCAAGAGATTTTTCTAACTTATCTATATTTTTTAATCTTCGTCTTTGCTCGGGATCAGACGGATATGAGGTCCTGTCCAAATTATCATACTTCTTTAGTCCACCAATCTCATCTTTAAGCACACTCAATTTCATTTCCTTATTTAAAATATCTATGTCTTTATTTTCCTTAGAGCTTAATTTGTGATCAGCTTCTTCCTTCATTATTTTGGTTACATGATCAATTCCTTGTGGCGTATCAAACGGATAGTTTGATTTTTCCTTTGCTTTTAATTTCTTATAACTAACATTAGATTTCTCAGGGGTTTCATATCCAGGGACCTTTATAGATTCATAAAGTCTTTGTTCCTTATCGACATAACCGCCATAGCTTAATTCTTTACGCGTTTCGGGCTGGTGGTACTCCTTGAATGCCTGTAATTGAGAGGCCGTTTTCCTGTTAGCTTTATCAACTAATAGTTCTGCTTTTTTTAATTTAGTTGCTTCCGATTCTGCTTTTGTGGCTGGAAGATTCTCCATACCTGGTAGGGTTGGTTGATTTAAATTTAATTCTGTACTCATAAGATTTAATTCAGGCGCCAGCAATAATTTTTCCCCTGTTGTTAGTTTATCGTTTTCGGTACCAGGAATTCTTTCGAGTTCTTGTGTACTCGGATTGTGAATATATTTCATATACGTTCTCCCTCCTTATTAAATTCAACTTTGACAAATCCCCTTTCTTTTAATTCCTCAAATTCTTCAGAATCTTCCTTCACTTCTTTTGTAAGAGTGATGTAATCATCTTCTATGCCTTTATCAGAAACCATTTCCACGCCAACCTCTTGCAGATCTTCAAGATAAGCAATTTGAGCGCCTAGGTTATGGATCATGTCATCAATAGATTCAGAGTCGCGATAGACACCTTTACCTCTATGTATGCTCTCCATTAATACCAATGGGAAACTTGTCATTGTTATATTGCCTCCTTAAAGTAATAGACCTGACACTTGTCACAAAGGCCTGAGATAAAATATTCTTTTTGAGTTAGACCTTTATATTTTGCTGGTAGTACCTTCGATTCGCAATTCGAACATGTGCGGTTATTGATGTGACTACGATTATAATTTTTAATGCCAACAAAATCGTCGGCGTCTACTAGCTTAATAATTATTGGATTTAATTCGTGTGGTAGTGTCATGCTGAAATTTCCTTCCGATCGATAACCTGAGCGCCCATAACACCCAGATTACCTCTACGACAAAGGCCTCCGTTTGAAAGACTAAGAGCGGAGGTTCCGTTATTCTTAGAGGTTAATGAGCCTCTGGAAGAATTCTTTTGTTTAGGTTCTCTATTGTGAAATTTGTTTTTGTTTGTAGCTGGTTCTAGAATATTTGCTGAGTACCAGGCATGAAATTCGACTGGTTCAATTACGTAATAGTTGGTTCCTTTAACTTTTAATCTTCCAGGAATAATTTTTCCGTCATCAAGCAAGCGTTTTAAAGTTCTTGGCTTCATGCCAAAATGCTTACATGCTTCTCCTTCAAGGAAATATTTTTGCGGATAATTTGTTGTAGCCATATTCAACAAATAAGCTCACGACATGTTAAAATCCAGCAAGTGAGTATCCGTTTTTAAAAAGATGTATCCGTTTTTACTTTATGATATGTGGTGGTAAATTTTTCACTATGTTTAATGGAAGAGGTCCAGGTTGTTTAGTTTCAATGCAATACTTCTCATAGGACTCGCACATGCGCCATATCTGCCTATAGGCTCGATCAGATAGACCAGTAGATGTTTTTTCAGATATTTCTCTTGGATCCGCAACTCGAGCAATCTCTAATTTAATTCGGTCTCGATCTTTTCTCATTTCTTCAAGATCTTCTTTTGTTAGGGGTTCTCCAGTTTCAGGTTCATAATAATCATGGCCCAATTCTTCCATTTCTTTTTTCATTTCTTTGGGATCGTGCATACCTGACTGGTAATCTAATAATTTATCAGGAGAATTCCTTAAACAAGCATTAATAAAATCATCATATAGTTTTCCTTCTTTAAGAGATTTGAAAGTTTCAGAATTTTCTATGAAATGGATTATTGCGTCTCTAGGGGACTTGTGCTTACTCAAGTTCATAACGATTGCCGTATAAACAATCTCGCACATGTGAAAATTAAAAGGCTTTCGTCCTTTTTTGGTAGCCACCATGTATTGAAATATAGTCTATGGATTCTATAACTCAACTAACTTTTTTAAATAAAACTTTCGCGACTCTATCTGCGTTCGAAATAACTTTGTTTAGTTGTTGTTTGAAATAATGCTTTTCTAGCGTGGCCCTTATATCATGACCCGTTAGTTTTGTTGCCTCGTCTCCAACCTCTTCATATGCGCCCGTGTTATAATATTTTCTAAGCACTTTTCTCGCGCCACCGACCTGAGCCAATTCCTTAACTGCATTCCAGCAAGTTTTATTGTCCTTAGTTCTAGTGTAGTCCGATTGCTGGTATCCAGCCTCAAGTAGCCGTTTCTTATCTGCCCGCACTGAAGGAAAGAGCCATGACACAAATTTATATTTTTCAAAGCCAGGTCGTTCTTTAATTATGGAAATTTGATCAAGGACCTTCTGAAGATCTTCAGTAATAATAACATAATCTTTTTTACCTTTTTTAGTTATGCTACCTGGGAATTCTGCAACTTTTCTTAGCTCGCCTTTGTATTTGATTATTTTTATATCTTGTAATTTTAATTTAAGAATTTGTTCTCTGCGTTGCCCGCTATAAGTCATGAATAAAATGGACTCTGCCTGGAATGGATATTCCTCAGAAAGATTTTTGCATGCAGATATAATGCGATCAATCTCCTCAGGTTGATACTGTCCGTCATTATGAATAGATCCTAAGCTCTTAGATTCATCAGGTTTTTTTAGATTAATATCCTTCGTTGGATCTTGATGAACAGTTCCCACTTTTGGTTTGTCTCCAAGATAACCATTATCTTTTGCAAAATACCAAATGATTTTAAGGCTGGCGATTATTCCTTTTTTTACTCCATAAGAAGATTTCTCAGCAAGATATCTTTTAATAATTCCTTCGTTAAGGTCATCAATAATTGTTTTGCCTAGCGTTGAGTCATAGATAGACTTGGCTTTCATCGGATTTAATTTAATATTGGTTATGTTGCCGATTCCAGGCCCATATCTTGTAAATAGGTCCTCCCAGTCCTGAGGTCGAGCCGTTCGTTTATGCCAGTTAGGTTTGAAAGTTATATATCCGTTGCCGTCTTTATCATCTCTAAAAACTAAATGTTTGTGGCGCCAGTTATAACCAATCATGTACCTAGATAAATCTTGTGCAGATATAGCTCTTAATCTTCCAGCGCGTTTGCCTTTAGGCATATTAGCTTTGAGGCAAGCAACTATAAGTTCATTGATTGTCTTTTTTTTACTCTCAGTGAATTGTGTATCTGTAATAACTCTAGTCTTATCTCTTTCAGTAATAGATGGATCTTTAATCCATATTCCCTTTTCATCGGTGTGTTCTTTTACAAGTGAGAATAGTTTCTCCTCGCATTGTTTAGTTCCAAATACTCCAGGGACAAATTTACCAATCGTAAGTAATTTTGGTTTTTTCTTAAACCAGTATTGGAGTGTGAAATATTTATTTTTACTGGATTTGTAGATACATAATTTTAATCCTTTTAAACTAGATTTTTTGGCTACATCAAAGGGAAGCCACAATCGATATCTATACTTTGTTACGCCCTCCTTGTTTAAGTATGAGAATTCCAGGTCATCAAACTTGATAGCCTCAATCGAGGTATCTCTGAATTTTTGTTTTGCTATAGTTTTGATCATCGCCTTTGGCTATAGTTTAGTAACTAGTTTCGTCCTTTCTGCATTGATTGATAGATAACAATAAATTATTATCAGTCAATCGTTCCCTAAGTGTTTGGGACCTTTTGTATTTTACTCGATGTGAAGTGTATTGTGAATCCCTTGCATTTCTAAACCGAGGGTCAGAGGTTCGAATCCTCTAGGGCGCGCCAAATAAGTAAGCAATAGATTCATTATTCCAGGTGTTGCACAAAAGACTCAACTAATATTTATTTTTATCCTTGTTATGCTATAGTTTTGCTATAGTTCTGATCAATATATAAAGAGCAATCCTACCTCATTAGCCAATTCCAATAGCCTACACTTGGACTCGTTTTACATCGTTTCACGCCGTTTGATTACATTCTTAAACCAACGGACAGTTCATAGTTTGTTTCACATGACGGAGGGTCACTCAGCGAGGCATTCAGCCTCACTTCGTTCCTGTTTAGGTATTACAGAATCTTATGTAGTCGGACTCGGCAAGCCTCGTCCTCCTAGCCTCAAGCAAAGGAGGCTCATTTCAGATCCAACTTTGAATCTTTTCCAAGAGTCGTTTCAAGTATATTTAAAAGGGGTCCCACTGCTTTAGCTTTAGATGCTTTATAAGCATGGTCAGCCTTCAACTTTTCAAATGGGTCCCATAAATTCATTTATATTTTAAAAAAATATTATGGATTCACAAAAGAAAAAAAATATTTTAGAATCTATATAGAAAGGAAAATAATTTTGAAATTTTCAAATACTAACGAAACTGATCTGTGCACGAATTGTTGGAAGCATAAGGCGGTCTTAACCAATGTCACTTACGAGTATTTTGACGGAAGCTATAAGTTTGGACCCGTTTGTGTTGACTGCTTTGATATTGACGAGTTCAATAAATCTACGAGTATGTTTTTAGGTAGCCAGTAAGATTAGAACAATCCACCATTAGATTTTATAAACATCTGTAGCATTCGATCTAGTTCCATCAATGACTTACCTCTAAGATCTGAAGGCGAGAAGTACCTAGATAGAACACTGTAATAAGTTTGGAATTGATCTTTTATGCTGGCAGAAGGAATCTGTCGACTAGCGACAAGTGACTCCAGGCCTTGAGGATAATTTTTAGACTCCTCCTCATCTTCTAACCACCATGGCCGTTCATGGGGAATTGGTCCGATTGGAATTACATTCGGATAAGGATCGTGACCATTGGAAACAGTATTTGGTTTGTAAGAAAATCTTTTATTTTTTCCTTTATCATCTTCGTAAGTTATTTTTTTATCTATATAAGCCATTTTATTTAGAATCTTAGCCCCGTGAATATTTTGAGGTGGCTACAACAAAGCTTCTACAGGGCCAAGACAACTATTGCTGGCTAACCTAATCATTAATTCAGCTTAGACAACTTCAAACAGATCCCACAAAATAAAATAAAGTCATTGGTTCGGAGGTCCATGAATTTTGTGTCAGGCAGAATTGTATTTGGTGTATGTACATGGGCGAAGCCAAGGTACCACGCACGAGCGGACCATGGCTAAACGGATCAGCTTAGACAAAATTTTAACTAACCACGCCCAATTATGCCCAACATCAGCTTAGACAAAATTTACGCTTACCACCCCATTAAAACACATGGTTAGCCTAGACAAAATTTACACTTACCACCCTAACAAACCCTAACTTTGCCGACCTTAGGTTAGACAGAGTCTCCGTTATTAAACGTAACATTAGCCAACATATGGGTAACAAAGAGAGCAGTTAAATACTTTTTCAACGGCGAAAGACGTAGATTGTTCGTCATAACTTGCAAATTTTATTACCTTTTAATAGGGGTGGTTAATTTTATTTAGTCTAGCCTGAATGAACTTAAAAAGATTAATGAAACGGCGCCTAGTCTAAGCTGACTAACCTGACTAGGCTGATAATGGGAATAGGTATGGTTAGGTTTGATTTTTAATTAAAATTAGTTTTGTTTTTGTTAAGAGTTAAAAGTGGTTATCCAGCTTAGTAGCTTAGTCAATTTGCTCTAGCAAGCAGTTCAATAAAGTGATCGAGGTCTATTACGGCAAGTGATTTTTCACGATTCATTTTCAATACCAATAGCGGTTCCAAATTCCCATGCTTACAGGCATGCTTATAATGATTGTAGATAGTTTTGTACTCCTGGCGATTTTTGCATTCGACATCATAGGGGAATAATTTCCTGGCCGTCAAACTGATCAGCTTTATATCGGCACCAGGTTCGCTCATCAGGCACGATCTAATGTCATCTGTACCCAGCACGGGGAATAGCTTTACTATTTTATCTCGTACTAAGTTTTGAAGGATTCGGCCTTTGGCCTTACGGCTTTTATTATTCATGAAAAATTCTCTGGTGGTTCCAACCATGGGTTTTCAGGTTCCATATCCAATTTGCAGTGACCACAAGTACAAGGTGGAAGATTATAAAATTTTCTATCTTCTCTATCGTGTATGTGAGGATATTTAGGGCGATGCTTTAATTCTTCTTCTCTCATGTATTCTTCTTGCCTCTAGCACTAGGTCTTAGCGATCTTTTAGTTTCGTGCCTCATAAAATTAAACTCTTTAGGATAGGCTTTAATCATCTTATTTACTGGCCCCTCAATAGCACCCAACATCTTTGGTAAATATCTTCCGTCCTTTTGTTCATATGTTGTCTTGGTGTAGATCTTCAATCCATATACTTTTTGCATATTAATAATTACTTTTCTGACCCTTAGGATCTATAACTCCAGGTGGGATCGGGACCCAGCCTTCAGCGATTTTTTGCTTTTGCTTACCTTCATATTTTTCTTGGTTCCTAATTATGTATAAGCTAGGGCGAATGAGTTTTGGTTTGGTTATTTTGTTTTCTGTTTCTTGTACAGTGACCCTGACTTGCCCTAATGGTATTCCACCAATAAATTCCAGCGCATAAACAACATCGTTGATTCTAGCTCTACCAAGTAGCCTACGATTCTTTAAGTATTCAAATAATTCTGTGGACCCAATGATATCTCTATCTTCTGAAAATGGTTCCTGTATTTCATCAAACATTGATTTGATTTGTTTAGATAATGGAGGTGCCCCAGCTTCTGACATGACCTTAGTGAACGGAGTTTCGGGCGCCACGCCTTTTGGTTCAAAGGTATCGGGAATTTTTCTGTCTTTTAATTCATGGAGTATGGCTTTTGCGCCTCCAGCATCGAGCCATTTGTGATACTCTTTATAAAATTTATCCTCCATTCTTTTTTTCTCGCACATGTAGACCCAATAACGGACTTCTCCAGGTGGCAGTGATAATGCGTTTTTGTGATTGGTTAATAGAATATAATTCGTACAGGAATAAACGATCTTGTAATCAATATATAACTGTCGGCTACTGATATGTTCGTCCGTGATAATTTTTTTTAAATTATTTAAAAGTTCAATCTTTTTATCCATTTTGCCAGCACTTTGAATCTCATCAATCATGACAACTTGTGAATTAGTCAGATACGATTTGCCCTTATCTACGGCCTGCTGGACATCAATTTCCTTAGCATTTTGTATTCCAAAAGTTAGTTTCATCGCACGCCAAATAGATCCTTTCCCAGTTTGGAAATGTGTTGAATGGAGTATGATTGCATGACGAATCTTTTCGCCAGGATTCTGTATTTGATATGCCCACCATGTTAGAAAATGATCTTTGTATTGTGTTTGCCCCTGAAAGTAATGATCTAGTAATTTATGTAATAGACTTGTATCTCCAGGTTCAGGAGGAAGTTCATTCGGCGAATATGAATTCAAGTATAGTTTAACAGTCATATTTCAGGACCCGATTGTTAGGGTCATACTCCTTAGGGTTATAAATCCAATCTTCTACTACAATCCTTTGAGGATTCCTCTTCAGGTATAAGGTAGGGCTCTTGTCAAAGAATTTGGCATAGGTAAAATTAATTGCTCTATCCGAGTATTCTTCGTTCGTGCTGAGATCAAAATATTTATCTTTTTGCTTAATATAAACAATGTTCTCATAGAATTTTTCCCTACTTATTTTAGGATCCTCTATGTCAAAATGTTCTCGGACATTGTCAATCTTCTCCTGAAAGTATTCAGGGTTCTCTTGAGGTTTCTCTGAAAATTCTTTTATTTGATCTAATGCAAAAAGAATATCTTCATCTGTTTGCAAAGCTACTACTGCTTTTGAAACATATTCGAGAATCCAATTATCAAATGTTCCACCCTTAGGGTGTGCTACTTTCTCTCTAATTCTTTTAATAATTTCTTTTCTGCTGAGTTTTAGCTCACCAGGTTCGAAATTTTTTTTTTCACTGCCAGTCTTATCTAAGATCTTAAACTGCTTATGGTATTGTAAATCTTTTGAATTTTGCTCTATTAGCTTAATGAATTGTTCAGGCTTTAGAGGTACGATTTTTCCAAGATAAACATTCAAGCCATACGTTGGTGCCTTAGCGGGATCCTTAGAATAGCTTCTATAAGGTATGGTTATGCCGTTACCGACAGGGTTTTTTTCGCTGGTTTCAAGTTGTTTGGGAAATATTTCCGTCTTAGGATCCAGCTCAAGTGAATTGCGTGCATGAATTAATCTTCCTTTCATTAGGCGAGTAGGAGTCTCATCACTTGCAAAAGCATATAATTGCAATCCTCCACTCTTAGATCTAGTTGGAATCAAATGAAGCTTTTTACATTCTTCACAAATTTTAATTATTTTTTTTTCATCTAGGTTATAAATGTCAATATCCAAGGCGCCCCAGTAGCATTGATCCTTCTTGAATATCGGCGAAGGTGTTAAGCCAACTTCACTGTCGAAATGGTTGATCCAGTGCTGAAGGCCAACATCTTCATTAATTGCTATGTAATTAAATTTAACTTTGCCATTTGCGCCTGTTTGATTTGTTGGCTTCGCTAGATACCCTTTTGCTGAGTAGAAATGATTATCAAATTGTTTTGCCAGCTCTTCGGTAATCATGTTGTTTTACCTTTCGCTGGGGTATTAAAAAGTTCCTCTTCCTCAGAGCGTTGTCTCCACCACTCATTCATTATTTTTTTATATTCCTGAGACTTTTTTTGTAGAGACTTGTAATGATTCATTTGGACCTTCTTGAGTTCTTTATCGGTGTAGGAATGGTCATAAATGGCTCTTTTAGCCTTCTCTAGACTCTTCTGAGTCCAGTATTCATCAATAACTGACTTAGCCACTGCAATTAAAAAATACCCCTTATTTTGCTCTGTAATGAATCCCATGACGTTTAAATTGCGTAGCATGAGATCTTTTAAATTCATCACACGCTCATATTCCTCGCGATCCGTAATAGGTTTTGTGAGATCTTCTAATTGCTTTTGAGCCTCTTCAGCTATCTCTTCTATGGTATATTTAAATTTTTTAACTGCTTTGATCGGATCCATTATTATTTCCTTGCTTATGAGGACGGACTATTCGATCGCTGACAAGCGCCTCGACAGTTTTAGCCATACTCAATTTGATTCCTGGTGTAATAGTACGTGATAATTTTTCGACCTTAGAATACGTCGCGTGGTTTAAAGATATGTTGCGGTATTTTAAAATATCGGTCATAGGGATCATATCTTCTCTCTTACAATCTCCGTTATTCCGCCACGACCATGTTGTTTATCGTAAGCTTCTAATTCCGCCTTATGCCTGTCATCGGCCATCTTCTTAACAGTATTTCTAACATCATTTTCTCTATCAATGTCTGTCCTTACTGGTAGTTCAGGTTTGACGGGTGTTGTGTCAAAGATCTTAACTGGTTCAATATTTTCTCGATCAACATATTTCCTATCTTCGGGCGCTATACTACTGGGATCTCTTTTATAATTTTTATTTACAATTTCTCTAATGTCCTGTTTGTCTTGCCAAGACGTTGCGGTTTTTGTTATGAGTTCCCAATCTGAGGGCCCTCGAGCATTTTTTAATCTTTGTGCGATATTAAAATTTTGTCTTTTCTTCTCGTTTGGAGTTCTAGTATCTTTCTTATAGGGAACATTAATTTCTTTTGAATTGTATCCAAGAGATTTTTCTAACTTATCTATATTTTTTAATCTTCGTCTTTGCTCGGGATCAGACGGATATGAGGTCCTGTCCAAATTATCATACTTCTTTAGTCCACCAATCTCATCTTTAAGCACACTCAATTTCATTTCCTTATTTAAAATATCTATGTCTTTATTTTCCTTAGAGCTTAATTTGTGATCAGCTTCTTCCTTCATTATTTTGGTTACATGATCAATTCCTTGTGGCGTATCAAACGGATAGTTTGATTTTTCCTTTGCTTTTAATTTCTTATAACTAACATTAGATTTCTCAGGGGTTTCATATCCAGGGACCTTTATAGATTCATAAAGTCTTTGTTCCTTATCGACATAACCGCCATAGCTTAATTCTTTACGCGTTTCGGGCTGGTGGTACTCCTTGAATGCCTGTAATTGAGAGGCCGTTTTCCTGTTAGCTTTATCAACTAATAGTTCTGCTTTTTTTAATTTAGTTGCTTCCGATTCTGCTTTTGTGGCTGGAAGATTCTCCATACCTGGTAGGGTTGGTTGATTTAAATTTAATTCTGTACTCATAAGATTTAATTCAGGCGCCAGCAATAATTTTTCCCCTGTTGTTAGTTTATCGTTTTCGGTACCAGGAATTCTTTCGAGTTCTTGTGTACTCGGATTGTGAATATATTTCATATACGTTCTCCCTCCTTATTAAATTCAACTTTGACAAATCCCCTTTCTTTTAATTCCTCAAATTCTTCAGAATCTTCCTTCACTTCTTTTGTAAGAGTGATGTAATCATCTTCTATGCCTTTATCAGAAACCATTTCCACGCCAACCTCTTGCAGATCTTCAAGATAAGCAATTTGAGCGCCTAGGTTATGGATCATGTCATCAATAGATTCAGAGTCGCGATAGACACCTTTACCTCTATGTATGCTCTCCATTAATACCAATGGGAAACTTGTCATTGTTATATTGCCTCCTTAAAGTAATAGACCTGACACTTGTCACAAAGGCCTGAGATAAAATATTCTTTTTGAGTTAGACCTTTATATTTTGCTGGTAGTACCTTCGATTCGCAATTCGAACATGTGCGGTTATTGATGTGACTACGATTATAATTTTTAATGCCAACAAAATCGTCGGCGTCTACTAGCTTAATAATTATTGGATTTAATTCGTGTGGTAGTGTCATGCTGAAATTTCCTTCCGATCGATAACCTGAGCGCCCATAACACCCAGATTACCTCTACGACAAAGGCCTCCGTTTGAAAGACTAAGAGCGGAGGTTCCGTTATTCTTAGAGGTTAATGAGCCTCTGGAAGAATTCTTTTGTTTAGGTTCTCTATTGTGAAATTTGTTTTTGTTTGTAGCTGGTTCTAGAATATTTGCTGAGTACCAGGCATGAAATTCGACTGGTTCAATTACGTAATAGTTGGTTCCTTTAACTTTTAATCTTCCAGGAATAATTTTTCCGTCATCAAGCAAGCGTTTTAAAGTTCTTGGCTTCATGCCAAAATGCTTACATGCTTCTCCTTCAAGGAAATATTTTTGCGGATAATTTGTTGTAGCCATATTCAACAAATAAGCTCACGACATGTTAAAATCCAGCAAGTGAGTATCCGTTTTTAAAAAGATGTATCCGTTTTTACTTTATGATATGTGGTGGTAAATTTTTCACTATGTTTAATGGAAGAGGTCCAGGTTGTTTAGTTTCAATGCAATACTTCTCATAGGACTCGCACATGCGCCATATCTGCCTATAGGCTCGATCAGATAGACCAGTAGATGTTTTTTCAGATATTTCTCTTGGATCCGCAACTCGAGCAATCTCTAATTTAATTCGGTCTCGATCTTTTCTCATTTCTTCAAGATCTTCTTTTGTTAGGGGTTCTCCAGTTTCAGGTTCATAATAATCATGGCCCAATTCTTCCATTTCTTTTTTCATTTCTTTGGGATCGTGCATACCTGACTGGTAATCTAATAATTTATCAGGAGAATTCCTTAAACAAGCATTAATAAAATCATCATATAGTTTTCCTTCTTTAAGAGATTTGAAAGTTTCAGAATTTTCTATGAAATGGATTATTGCGTCTCTAGGGGACTTGTGCTTACTCAAGTTCATAACGATTGCCGTATAAACAATCTCGCACATGTGAAAATTAAAAGGCTTTCGTCCTTTTTTGGTAGCCACCATGTATTGAAATATAGTCTATGGATTCTATAACTCAACTAACTTTTTTAAATAAAACTTTCGCGACTCTATCTGCGTTCGAAATAACTTTGTTTAGTTGTTGTTTGAAATAATGCTTTTCTAGCGTGGCCCTTATATCATGACCCGTTAGTTTTGTTGCCTCGTCTCCAACCTCTTCATATGCGCCCGTGTTATAATATTTTCTAAGCACTTTTCTCGCGCCACCGACCTGAGCCAATTCCTTAACTGCATTCCAGCAAGTTTTATTGTCCTTAGTTCTAGTGTAGTCCGATTGCTGGTATCCAGCCTCAAGTAGCCGTTTCTTATCTGCCCGCACTGAAGGAAAGAGCCATGACACAAATTTATATTTTTCAAAGCCAGGTCGTTCTTTAATTATGGAAATTTGATCAAGGACCTTCTGAAGATCTTCAGTAATAATAACATAATCTTTTTTACCTTTTTTAGTTATGCTACCTGGGAATTCTGCAACTTTTCTTAGCTCGCCTTTGTATTTGATTATTTTTATATCTTGTAATTTTAATTTAAGAATTTGTTCTCTGCGTTGCCCGCTATAAGTCATGAATAAAATGGACTCTGCCTGGAATGGATATTCCTCAGAAAGATTTTTGCATGCAGATATAATGCGATCAATCTCCTCAGGTTGATACTGTCCGTCATTATGAATAGATCCTAAGCTCTTAGATTCATCAGGTTTTTTTAGATTAATATCCTTCGTTGGATCTTGATGAACAGTTCCCACTTTTGGTTTGTCTCCAAGATAACCATTATCTTTTGCAAAATACCAAATGATTTTAAGGCTGGCGATTATTCCTTTTTTTACTCCATAAGAAGATTTCTCAGCAAGATATCTTTTAATAATTCCTTCGTTAAGATCATCAATAATTGTTTTGCCAAGCGCCGAGTCATAGATAGATCTAGCTTTCATCGGATTTAATTTAATATTGGTTATGTTGCCGATTCCAGGCCCATATCTTGTAAATAGGTCCTCCCAGTCCTGAGGACGAGCCGTTCTTTTATGCCAATTAGGTTTGAAAGTTATGTATCCGTTGCCGTCTTTATCATCTCTAAAAACTAAATGTTTGTGGCGCCAGTTATAACCAATCATGTAACGAGACAGATCTTGTGCAGATATAGCTCTTAATCTTCCAGCGCGTTTGCCTTTAGGTAAATTAGCTTTGAGACAAGCAACTATAAGTTCATTGATTGTCTTTTTTTTACTCTCAGTGAATTGTGTATCTGTAATAACTCTAGTCTTATCTCTTTCAGTAATAGATGGATTTTTAATCCAAATACCGCTTTCATTAGTATGATCTTTTACAATGGAGAAGAGTTTCTCCTCCACCTGTTTGATTCCATAGATACCAGGTATGAATTTACCAAGAGGCAGTTTTCTGCTTTT
>Ga0209757_10000127_pt1 | contig 20677 bp, 14 predicted proteins | sample ETNvirome_6_1000_FD_185472 | JGI IMG/M metagenome (GOLD analysis project Ga0209757, IMG submission 185472) | Marine viral communities from the Pacific Ocean - ETNP_6_1000 (SPAdes) (version 2) | ecosystem: Environmental > Aquatic > Marine > Oceanic | place: Pacific Ocean | collected 2013-06-19 | reverse complement strand
CTCCCCCATGCTCAGACATATTATAATTTTCGTCTGCATTTAAAACAATATTCTCTAATTTATTTAAGGCTGGCCATTTAGATGTTATATTATCTAATGTTTGTTTATCCTTATCACCTTTCTCTTTTATAAGAAATAAAGCGTCATATGCTTCTTGATTAAATAGTTCGTCTGGTTTTTCTTCAGTGGGTAGAGCCCAGTTTTCAGTGATATATTTTTGGGTATGCTCTAGTGTAGATAATGAGTATTTTTCTATTAATTCTTTAGAAAATTCATCATCATCTTCTTCAACCGTAGTTTCTTCAACCGTAGTTTCTTCAACTTCAGTTTCTTCTATCTTTGAACTTGTGAGGTTTAATGTAGAATGGGTTCCTAAATCCGAGGTTTCTAAATCTCCTGTAACAGCGCTTAAAAATGTAGTTTCTTCTTTTTTTTTTAAATCGTCACTATTAGATACAGCTAGATTAACAGAAGCTTTTAAAGTTTTTGTATCTGGAAACTCTGGATAAACACTATGTAACTCCTCTATCGTTATATCAGGGTTATTTTCTAATGTTAATTTTACATTTTCAGTGGAGTAAGTAAAATCAAATTCATACTCGCTAGATAAATTTTCTATATTTTTATCTAACTCTTCATCCTCTAATGAAATAGTTTCTTCAGTGGTAGTTTCTTCAATAGTTTCTTCCACAACTTCTTCAGTGATAATCTCTTCAATATTTTCTTCTTCTTCTTTCATATTATTCATTATATACCAGCTATTTTACTAAAATCAAAACTAATACCTCCTTTTCTAAAAGCTTCTTTTACAGCGTCTAAATTTTTTGTTCTAGTTAACATCCATTGAGCTAAATCTGCTTTAGAAGTTACATCTAATCTAACCATCATTTCCTCATCTCCAGTAAAGCCCATCAACCATTGTGCTTTTTTACAATCTCCTGGAGAATACTCCTGAGCAGCATCTGGAACAATATCTCCTTTTACATAAGTCTTACTACCATGTGTGAAAGTGCTTGTTGCTGTAAAATATGTTTCAACCTTTGTTGGTCTAAATGTACTAAAAGTATGTCTACTTGATTCAAAACTTGGAGGAACAAATACGCCTTTTTTATTCTTTGCCCCTGAAACTCTTCTCCATCCAGAAGATGTAGTAGTTAAAGCATATGTAGATTTTCCTGTAGTACTTTCTGTTATCTGAACAGAAACACCTTGAGCTTGTGTAGTAAATGGTAAAATATCATTTGCACTTGAACTATTTGGAACCCCCATACTATAGGTATTTGGGTCTAAAGGCATACCTACATGTTGAATTGGAGGAGTTCCTCCTACACTAAACGACGTTCCCCTTGGTTTAAATATATCTCTAACAAAATCAAATTTATTTTCATTCTTAATATATCCTTGAGCTTTTTCTAGTACTAAATCTTCTAAAGTAAAGTTCTCATCTTGTTTTTGTCGTTCCGACAACTCTGTATTTAACTCCTTCATCATTTCAGGATTAAATCTATGTCCTTTAATAGACCCCATAATAGTATTAACTATATGTTCTGTTGCCACTTGTTTTTTAGTTTCAAATATATTAACATTACCTTCCCCAACTCTTTCTGTAGCTATTCTGGTTATTTCTGCTTCGCTAAATTGAATATCTTTAGCGACCTTTTGTATATGCTCCCCTAACATAGGATTAGCATTTAACTGTCTATTATGTAATCCTACAACAGTATTACCTCCCTCTGTTTTTGTTTCAAAAGTTCCTTGAGATTCATTCCATGTAGTTTCATATTCATTATACTCATTTTTAATGTTATTAAACTCATTTTCACTTAAATGTTCCTGATAGTTAGGAGAAGCTATATTTTTGTATTCTTCAAAAGTTTCATAATTACTAATATTTCCAGCATCTATAATCCCTGATGACCTCTCTTCTATTGATTTATTAGCCTTATCTAAAAACTCTTTTTCAGCATCTTGACTTAAAGTTCCCCAATCACCATCTACTCCATCATCATTATCTCCAGAATCACCTAGGTAATAATTATTATTTACCAGCCATGCTTGCTTCTCTTCAACAGTTTCTAGAGAGTTATAATCATTAAGAGCAACTTGCATTGGAATCTTACCTTTTAATATTTTATCTTGTTCTGTTTTTGATTTAGAATAGAAATCAGTTTTTTCTTCCTCAGTCATAGATAAATCTACCTGAACCTCAGTTACTGGAGTTTCATGGTCATTCCACATAGGGTGATTCATAGCGGTACGAATCCTTGTATTATGTAATGAATAGTTTTCGTGAGTTCCAAAATGGTCTTTATCAGAAATAATTCTGTCATTTAACATTTTATCTTCTTCTTTAATACCTATAGATTTTTGAACTTCTCCAACAGCAAAAGCTTTTAATCTTTCAACTTCTATAGCAGCTTTACCTCCATCTAATTTAGGATTTAAAATAGCAGCTGAATTTTTATAAAAATACTCACTTACAGCATTAACATTTCCTGTTATATAATCAGTATCAACCTGTCTGATTTTAGAAACATCAATATCTTTAAGGTTTTTTACAAATTCATCTTTAGCTTTTTTCTTTTCCTTTCTTTTTAAACTTAGTTTTTCTCCTGCTTTCCACGCCCCCTCAGCAAGTTTACTTGTGTCAAAGATTTGAGCTTTCCCGTATCCTATTTTTTGTTCTCCTGGGTATTTAATTGCCATTTTTTAATATTTATTTACTCCTCCTACGTTAACAAAAGTTCCCATATCCTTACCTCTTTTTTGAAAACGCTTACCTCCATAATTCGCAAACACAGTACTCCAATCAACTTCTAAATTACCAGCTTCAATAAATTCAGGTAAATTAGTTGTAGTCCAACTATAAGCATCCATATCTCCACTAGAAGCTTTCCTTAACATATCTTTAGCTATTCTCTTTTTTTCAACCTTACTCCCCATATGATAATCAATTGCTTTTTGTTTATAAATATTCTCAGAAGGTGGTATTAAAGATGATGTGCTATTACTCACTTCAGTAGATGATGTATTATTACTCAATTCGCTTTTTTTTTTAAATGGTCAGGTAAATTATCAAAATAAGATTGAGGTAAATTCCCATCCGACGCTTTATTCCCATGTATATCTTCACCTGGTACATACGAAACTTCAGAAGAAATTTCATGACTTTGTAGATTAGGGTCAAGTTCTGGGAGAAGGCTATTATTTCCTTTTTGTAATTCATTCATCTTTGTCTGATGCTCATATAATCTTCTTTCTTTTCTTGTTAATCCATCCGCTCCTTCTTGATTAGCTATTCCTGATTGAAGAGCACTACCAGCTGTAACTAATCCTCCAGATATATTTTGCATACCAGCTCCCACTTGAGCTCTAGCGTAATCTAAATCTGAAGAATATTCATTATAGTCATGTTCAAATCTTTTATCTCTATAGGAAGCCATAACAGCTCTAGATTCTTGAGCTCTTAAAATATTAGCGTCTCTAGCAGCTACATCTTGTTGTAGTAATCCTAAACTAGAACGGTCTTGTTGAGCTTGTATTTGAGAAATCATTCCTAATCCACCTCTTCTATCAGAAGAACTTCTTAAAGCTGTTTGAGCAGCTCTTTGTTGGTTATCTAAGAAAGCAGCTTTTTGCTCATCAGGTAATCCTTGATAAGACCTCATTTCTGCTTCAGACATATTTTTAGCTATCTCAGGAGGTATTCTAAATTCTGGTTTATCTAAACTATCCTCAAGTTCCCTACCTTGTTTTTTTTGTTGTATCCCTTGATAAACCTGTATTCCACCACCTACCACTGCTACACCTGCTGCTACCCATGTCATAAGCTTAATATTTTAATTATTTTATTCTTTATTTTATTTACCACTCCCTTCTCTGATGATATAAATCTATCATACTCTTTGTAATCTTTAGCTATTACGATTTTCTCTAACTTTTTTAAATCTTGTGTATTAGTAGGATTGTGATGTATCGTAGTCCAAACTAAATCTGTAATAGCATATAAAGCTCTTTTTGTTCCTGGTTTTGAAATCATAGAACGAGGAGCTTTTAATATCTCTGTACCTCCAGTTTCTGTTAACACCATAACTTCTCCTTTTAAAAGAAAGTTAGGATGTTTATGTTTATGTATCTTACCTGTTAACAACATACCTTGAGGTATAAATATTTCTCTAACATATATACCATCTGAAAAAGAATGTTTTAACGGACAAGCTTCATTATCACCTATATAAGTATTAAAATCAACAGAGTCTATACTTTTTAAATTATTCTCTATATTATATATAGCTTGCCTTATTTCTTTCTTTAATTCATCTGTTATAACTAATGAACCCATTTCTTAAATTTAATTTCTACAAATATACTTATTTTTAACAACTTTTACAAGTTATTTGTTACTTCTTTCGCTAGAAAAGATATTAACATTAACAGCAAATAGTCTTGAAAGTACATTAGAAGGGTTAGATAATTTAATTAAAGCAGATGTACTTCTTATCTTATCTCCCTCTATCATTCCTCCTGGACTATTAATATCATTCAACACTTGAGCGTAGTGAATATTCTCTCTAGTATCAAAATCTGATGTAAATATACTTGTTCTTTGTCCATATTTATTTTCAATATCTGCACTCCATACATGGTCAGATTCCGTAGATATTGCCTTATAAACTTTATTATTAGAAGGGGACTGATTACTTACTAACCATAAATCACTTGAAGTGGCATTACCATACCATTTATTATACTCTTTATTTTGTGAAGCGTCCACACCTATATCATGATGATATAATTTACCTGCTACATATGTAACAATACCTATTCCTGAAGAACCCATCATTTCTGGATAATAAGTATAAAAAGAGTTCCATCTGTTAGTTTTTTCTGTGAATCCTAATGTAGAAGCAGGTAAAATAACGTGTTCTATAACAGGATTATTAGGGTCAGCTTGTTCTCCTAATATCTTATCATACGAAATAATATATTCTCCATACTTTCTATCATAAGCTCCTTTTATTTTATAATTATTAAAATTAGCTTCTTTAAGAATAGTGACACTTAAATCACTAAAGTAATCTTTCATTTTATACATAGATATTTCAGTGAGTCCATCCTGAGATAATCTTAAAACACATCCTCTTTTAATATCTGTAAAATACATTCTTATTCCATGAGCAGCAAATGATTCTGGATTTTTACATATACCATAATTACCTAAATAAGGAGAAGCTATAGATAACACTGAATTTGTAGCAGCTATATTCCCACTACCATCCATATTGTACATTATATTTTTATTTACTAAAGATTTAGATGTTTTATCTTCTTGAAAAATAATTAGATTATTATCTCTAGAGTGTAGTTTTTGTATAGAGTTATACGACCTTTCAAATTCTTGAAAAGAGACATCAGGAACAATTAAATTTAATCCATTAATATTTGTATTAGGTATATAAGGTTCTGAATATAAACATGTTGCAAATTTTCTTGTTCTTTTAAAATCTTCTAATACAGCATTAGGTCTCCCCTTATCCCAATAATCTGATTTAAAATTATCAGAATAATGAAAGGATTCTATAGGAGTTATTAATTTACTACTTCTAGTAACTCTATTTCTTAAATAAACATCTCCACTTCTAAATCTTCCTTTAGCTGGTGTTGCATTACCAATTTGATGTTGAGCCCATGTATTAGCTGCTATGGTAGGGTCATCTACAGCTCTGTGATTACCTCCAGTTATAACTCCCCATTCATCAAATTCGTGATAAAGAGTTTTATCTTCATCAGTCTTCTTTTTAGGAGAATATATTTCACATGTCCATCCTCTAAATCGACCTAAAGCTGTTGCGTTGAAATCTAAAAAAGGAACCAATACTGACTCTCTAGCTAAAACAATATAATCCTGGACTCCAATAAATGGAGTACCAAAAACTCCATTACCAAAAGTTTGAGGAGTTAAAGTTGTTTGAGGTAATATATCCGCCATATCTTTTTGTCCCACCCTACCTACAATCTTAAATTCTAAACTAGTAGGGACAAGCGTAGGAACTCCACTTACATTTACAGTTGTAGTAGCGTCAGGGTCGTTATCATTTTGGTCTAATACCAATCTTAACATATCTCCTTCTTGAAAATCATAAGAAACCACTCCTCCTCCATTAGCTTCCGCATATTGGTTTATATTACTAATATCAACTAATATATTATCTCCGTAATTTTCATTAGAAACTCCCATCCCAGAACCATCATCTTTAAGAGCGTGGATTCCATCATATATTCCTTCTGTAACAAACTGAATAAAATCATTTGTTAATGTATTCCCTCCATAAACCCATTGATAGTGAGTTGCCCAAGTAGGAGGAAGATGGTTAATTTCCCAATCAATATGCCATTCTCCAAAATTACCAGCTGGATTTGGAGCAGCAGCTAAATCTGAATTTTTAGGAATGTAAACGTCAGACACACTTGCTAATTGAACAGACGTACTTCTATTCCCTTCATCATAATAAACTAATCCAAATCTATGTTTAGCTCCTGTTTTAAATGAAGGTACTATAGGTTGTTGTCCTGCCGTTGGACATATTTGAGTAAATTGACTATTACCAAAAACATCAAAAGTATTATTATAAATTTGTAAAAGAGGGTCTTCATATAGATTATATAAATTATTCATAAATCCATTATCTCCTGCCGCAATATCAACAATACATGTTCCTGTTGTTGCATAAGTGGAGTCATTAATTTCTAATTCAAATCTATCAGAATTACCAGATACAAACCTTCCTGCTCCAAGTTCATTATTAATCATATCATACCCTATACCAACAGCAAATCCAACTTCATTTACAGCTAAACAAGCTCCATTTGTATTTGCTCTACCTGAAACTTGATGTGCCCCTGTTGATTGATGAGCTTGCCAATTTGTTTGCATTTGATAAATACTAGTACTACCAGGAGTGGATTCTATTTCACATATACCTGTTTGGTCAAGATAAAATCGTTCCCCCCAAGACATGTCTACCCTCATATTTACATATGTATTACTACCAACAGTTGAAGGATAAAAAGTAATAGTATCTATATTAATATCAAGACTGCCTTCTACATTATTTGGGGCTGTTAACCTACTTGTACCTTGAGTAAAATCACCAGCTATAGTTCTTACACTCCAAGAACTTGTTGATTGAAATTCTCCTCCGTTAGCAATATTAGTTTGATTAACAGGTAGATTTTGAAGTTGCGAAGCTATATTCCCAGCTATATTCCAAGTAGATACATTACTACCAAATAACCCAGAGTTAAAATCCATATTAATAACTCCTAAATTTCCATCATGAGCATCTTTTGTTCCAAATAAACTTCCATCTTTCTCTACTGTTTTAGAGAAAATACAATTATCAACATCAAGTCTATATGCGGTAAAACACCCTGCAGATGGAGGTGTTATTCTCCATCTTATATAATATCTACCTCTTTGCTGTCTTTTAGTACCATTTACAGTTGTATTTGTATTACCTCCAGCTTGCCACATAGCCATAACATCAACATTAGCTATATTTGTAGTTGTACCTGTATTTTGTATAGCTGAACCTCCAGCATCTTGCACCGCTGATAAAGTAATATCTTTATTATTAACACCAGTTTGTCCAGTGACTACATTTCCATATACTAACCTATTTCCCTCTACAATTTCCTGAGCTTTTGATTTATGAGGTATATCACTATACAACATATTTGATTCTATAATATCAATAGTAGAATATATACCATCATTATAAAAATAAAACTCACAATCTAAATCATCTCCTAAAGAACCAGAAAATGTCGTTGGCACTGCACTAACTGTTAAAGTTGAGTTTAAAGAAACTTTTTCTGTAACATCATCTTTTTTAATATCAGCTATTAATATAAAATCATCTAACCCATTTGTATATCTAGAAGCTATTTGTATTCTCTCTACAGTATGATGACCTGAGTTAAATTTAATTGGTAAAACATTATTTGTATTTTGTGTTTGTCCTGTAGTATTATAAAAAGCAGAAAATGTATTATCTATATATACAGGACTAATAGGAGACCATGTACTTTTTTCTCCATCATCATATATCCATCTATATTTAAATTGATATGACTTCCCTTTTAATTGATTGGAATTTAATGTAGTATCTCTAGTATAACCATTAGTAGCTCCTATACATTCAGGATGTTTTGATGGAGGATATTTAATAGCGTTTAATGTTTGAGCGTCTATAACTGGATACCCCCCTTGTAATGCTTTTTGTATATTTATTTTTCTTGGAGGATTTTTATCGTCAGTCCAATAAAGTAATCCTTGTGGAAATTTATCTTCGTCATCTCCTAATACATTAACTCCTGTTATTAATTTATTCTTACTAAAATTTAATAGAGGATTTTGTAATACTGTTTCTACTATTTCATTTTGAGGACTATATTTAAATATAGAATCTATACCATTTACACCCCCATGAACAAAATAATATACAACATTAGCATTTAAATCTTCATAACTACCTATAACAGTACCATTTACCCAATCAGGATTTGTAATATGTTTATTAGAGCGTATATTTTCTACTGTACCAACACTATCTTCATCTGATGCATTAATACGACAATTAATAGCTTTACGATAATCGGTTTTAGCTACGAACCTTTCATCTGTATCCATATCCATACCTCCTCCCGCAACTATTTTCTTTTCTAACATATGTTAAAATCTAGGAGATTGCTTAAATCCTTTTCTTGTAATTCTCCTCGCTTGGTCAGGAGTGAAGTTTATCACTCTTGCTCTAGCAAGTCTTTTTTCGTTATACCAGTCTCTTCTAGCTAATTCTCTATCTTGTCCAGTAGAATTTCTTTTTCTTTGTATAGACTTCCAATATATATAAGCTCTTAACGCTTCTTCGGATAATGTGTTTATTTTATTATCTCCATTTACATTAGAACCATCACTAATATACTCTAAAACAATTTCTGAATGTTCTACATCTGAAGATAAAGCAATCTGATTATTTTCTCTATCTACTCTATAATAACCATTAGCATTCTGACCTCCTCCTAATCCATAAACTCCTCCTGTAGATTCTCCGTTCCTATAATTACCTATCCATGTAGACCCCATTCTACCTTCATTAGGGGTTTCATTACCACAAATATCTATACCTCTACTTAAACATATTTGCTCATCAACTCCTAGAGTGTATATTCTACCATCAGGTTTACATACACCTATCCTAGTATAATTCACATAATCACATGGCAAATCTACAGTTAAATTTGTATTAACAGATAATGTAATTACCTTAACCTCCATTAAAACATCAAAAGATAGTTCTTTAAGTCCTCTAAGAGCTAATTCTAAATATTGCATATATTTATGCTCTGTATATTCTCCTTGTTGTATTAAGAGAGATTTTACTACTTCGTCTAATTTTATACTTCCATTCATATTATTCTATATTATCATTTTGTTCATCATGAGGAAATTGTTTTTGTAAGGAAAATAATTGTGTTACATTTTTAATAACTTCACTTTGTATATCAGCTGGAATTGGAAATGTAATATTATTAGCTATACTTCCTGAATTTAAAACCATTTTAAGTAATATTGTATTACCACAACAATCACTAACACTATCGTTATAATAAATTTTATTCCCTTCTACAAAGAATCCATCTCTACCTCCTAAAGCAGAAGATGGTAATCCATTATATAATCCCATAGAGCCATTTGGCATTCTAATAAACGAACTTTTTTGATTTTTCTGATAACTAACTTGCCAAACTCCATAATCATTTGGTAAAGATAAAGGATTGCCTGGTAAATCTGAATACAACATATCCTTAACTGAATCTTTCTTTATTAACACATCATCAAAAGAAGATATTACATCTCCAGCTACAATCATCTCTCCCATTTGTAAAGATTCAAATAATCTTAATCTTACTAATCTATCTCTTTCTTGCTCAACAGCTAAAATTATTTCTCTGATATCTATATCGTTGTCACTAGTTACATCTCCTGAATTTATCAGTCTAAGTATCTGTTCCGCTATTTGTGATTTTGTTGTCGCCATATTTTATATTCCTGTTTGTCTTTTACCTTCACTATATTGAGCTAATTCAGATTCTCTTAAATTAACTCCTACAAATGCTAATATTCTTATAGATATTTCATTAAAAACTTGTTCTGACCATTCTAAATCTATAGAAGCTCCTGGATTATATACTGGTCTATCATTAACTATTGTGGATGCCCAATTTGGGACTGTAGGTCTATGTAAATATGTTAATTCCACAGAAGATAAATTTTTAGGATAATACTGAATACCATCTTCAAAAAAAGCAAGAATAGGGTGGTCTAATGTAGGAGCTACAATACTACTTGATAAAAGGCTATTTATTTCTCCATCATCTACTGGTTTAACTCCAACAATCTTTTCCACTGTACTAGTTGCTGATTGACCACTAACAGGAGAAGAACAATCAACACATCCAGCATTAGAAGAACTATCATCTAAGTCAATTTCAGAAAGATAACTATATGTCGCTTTACTGAAATGTATATAATCATCAGGATAATTCATCATTCCGTTTGAATTAATAGGTAACATAACTCTTTTTATAAACATCCTTAAATCATCAGATATTTTTTGAGTTTGTTGATAAGCCACTCTAGGGATAGCTCTACCTGGTTGATATTCAGCAGGATTATTATATCTTTCCATGAATAATTGCATTTGAGCTCTATCTGCAGCAAGATTAAATTCAGTAGGTTTAATAAATCCTGATTGTTCTTTGTTTGCTACAAATTGAACAAACCTGTACATTTCATCTATATTAATAGCCATATTTTATTTTTTAATCACAACCACAGGTTTCACTGCAGTTTGTTAATGTTGCTATTTCTGTTAAATACGCTGTAGCTTGTGTTGCATCTTCACAAGGGTTATTGCTATTAGATACAATACCATATAATCCAATTAATACAGTAACCTTATCTAATATAGCTAAATATTCCTTAGCTAATTTTGGATTTGAACATTCAGCTGCAATGTATTTATTATTTATTGTTTCTATACAACAGTAAACGTCACATATTGTAGTTATCGCCATTTTCTTTTTTTTTATTTATTATTAATCACAACCACCGCATTCACAACCACATCCGCAGTCAGTTAAATCTATTATATCATAAAGTAATAGAGAATCATCTATTATATTAGTACAATCTAATGTAATATTATACATAGCTAATAAATGACCAACTCTCTTTAATATATGTCTATATTTTTTAATATCATTTTCATTACAGTCACATTCAGCGGTTGCTAATTTAGTTCTTACTTTTTCAATACATTCAGTTACAACACAAGGGTCAGCGTAGCATAATACATTTAAATTAGACGAGTGTGTTAAATTATTAATTATACAATACTCCTGATGATTTATAGTACCAGGCATATCCCATGTTATATTAGAAGTTATAGAATTACTCCAAACTCCTAATTCTAATCCAGTCCAATTTAACGCACTTGCTGAAGATGATAGTACAGGAGATGATAGACTAGAGCCTGCTGGTGGAGATAATGAATGAGTTCTATTAAAACTATAAGGAAGATTATTGATAGAATAATTTGTAGTATCTAAACTGTTAATTATATCATCATTACAATCAAAACTCATTGAAGATGATATAGATAAAGCATTAAATGTAATTATACTTAATCCATTTAACAAAATAGTTTGAGTTGCCTCTATAGCAGTAGTCCCACTAAAATTCCAATCAAAGGTTACTTCATAAACATCATTATATAATGTTGCTCCAGATAGTATTGTTATATCTGTATTTGTTCCATATTTTATTGTAGCATTATAAGTTCTTAAAGCAGCTAAATCATTATCTGTAAATATATCAGGACTAGACAAAGCTCCTGTATAAATTGTAGATGCGTTATTTATTAATTTAACTGTAATAGCTATTTTATAAGGTAATATATTGTTAATCCCAACATAATTATTATTATCTGTAAATATAAATTTATTAGTTGTTAAATCCATACATACATCTAACGGAGATACATTAGGAGGTGCTACAGATGGCTCTATAATTACAATAGTCTGCGTAACAGCACATCCTCTAGAGTCAGTTACATTAATTGTATAAGTCCCAGCTGTTAACCCAGTTATAGCAGCTGTAGTTGCTCCGTTTGACCACTGATAAGTATAAGGAGATACCCCTCCTGTAACTATAGCTGTCGCTGTACCATTAGAACCTCCATTAGTAGTAACATCTGTATATGTTACATTTAATGATGGAGTATTAGCAGCGACTACAGCAAAAGTCCCACTTTGTATACAGCTATTCCCTAAATCTATCTGAAAAGTATATAATCCTGGAGATGTTGCGGAATTTACAGCTTGTGTTTGACCTGTAGCTTGGGTACCAGAAGAAATAGTAGTCCCATTAGGGTCTAACCATATCCAATTATATGTTGTTACCCCATTAGCTAAATTTGAAACTACAGGCATTAAATCAACCATGCCACATCCATCCCCTGCTTGTTGACTTATAGTAATCGTTCCTTGACATGGAACAGGACCTGGGTCAATAGTAAAAGAAGCATTAATTGTACATCCTTCACTATCTTCTAATTTTACAATATAAACTCCTGGAGCTAAATTAGAAATTAAAGCACCAGTAGAAACGTAATTATTGGGTCCTGTCCAAGTATATATATAAGGAGGAGTCCCCCCTGTACCTGTTATTTCTAATTCTCCATCATCCGCTCCAGACACACTCTCATGAGTCTGTGTTATTAAACTGTAACTAAGAGTGGTGTTAGCACAAGGGTCATGACCTTCTTCATTCAATGTTCTTATAGCGAAACCATTAACAGGAATAACTTTATTTGTAGAATATGAAAGAGCTCCTTGTGTAGCTAATATAGCTGCATAATTAGCATTATTAGCGTATCGTAAATCTACATGAGCGGTTTCACTACCTAAATTTTCAGCTTGAATTATTATTGATAAATGAGTGTCTGGTACATACCCATTTTGTGATTGTACATAAGACAGATGTTGAGATTCTAATCCTACAGTCGCCCCTTGATTTATTAACTCTTGCCTCATTGTGTCTGAGTTCAATTGTATAGCAGGAGTACTACCATATCCAAATTTAGCTGTATGAAGTGTACTTATTAATCCAGCCATTAACTGTTGTGACGGAGAAGCACTAGCACTATAAGAAGCATCAGCGTCTGGTCTAAACTTAAAATCTTGATGAGTATTTTTTTCGTCTAACCACTCTTTAACATAAAATGTTAAATCAGGTATATTGTTAACAGAAGCGGGGTGTGTTGTTAAGCCTGTATTCATTAATCCCCATCCTCCTGTACCACTATTATATTCTTCTGACATCTCAGCTGATATACCAACAAATTTATTTTCATGATGCCAAGCGGGGCCAATACTTGTAATTATATTTTGTTCTACAGGGTAATGATTAAGTTTATTTACATTAGTAATTTCTGTATATGGTGAAGTAGTAATTCTTGTTCCACTCTCTGCAATTAAAAACTGAGCTTTACCAGGAACATAAAGTGTAAGGCTAGTCTTAACAGTATTTCCCTGTCTTAACTCATATGTTCTTTCTGTACCTCCAGCAGGTAAATCTGCATATGCATATTCTAATAAATTACCAGTATTCCAAGAACCTGAACCAGGGCCAGTATCCATAGATAAAGATGTTACATTAGGCTCGTCAGTACTCCCATTAAACATTGATGCGTTAGTGGTATTATCTCCAGTTACATCCCAAAGTTTATATCCACTCCACCAAAAGTTAGGTATAGGGCCACTAGCTCCAGATGTTAGTCCAAACATTGTGATGTCCCATTCTGAAAATCTAACCTGAACAAACGCGTCAGCTCCATTGTTAGGGGTATACTTTCTAGAAAACGCGGTAAAGACTCTTCCTACTGCCATTTATTTATATTTTTATAATCTAACTACAAATATAGTGAATTTATTTTAAAAAAGAAAGGGATATGTATAAAACATACCCCTCGCTTATATATATAATAAATATTGTTATTTAGAGTCTACAATCTTCTCTTTTTTTACAACTTTCTTTTCCTTCACTTCTAGTGGTTCACCCTTTAATAATTTCTTAATTTTATTAAAAACTTCTTTACCTTCAGTTTCAAAAGTATAGTCTACAAAGTGGTCATAAGGATTAAGACCAACAGGGACAATAGTTATCATTTGTTTTGAACCAATACCCCAACTAATTCTTCTATTAGCTGTATCTATTGTTAATATGTTATTTTCATCAGCATCCATAATAACTTGTTTTCTTTCAAGTTTAGGATTAGAAATTTGTTCCATAAATAACTCTGGGTTATTTTTAGCCATAACCATCATATCATGCTTAATTTCATACATACTTCTGTTTACATCTACTTCCAGAGCTCTAGCATATCCAACCATTTTTTGAGCGTCCATAGCCATTAAACTTTCCATAACATGAAATTCTGTTTCTAAACTTTGTAAATCTTTTTCCGCACTAGTTTCTAAATCAACAGTTTCAAAAATAGATTTCTTAGTACTCATTCTTTCTGGATTTGAAATATTATAATTACTTTTTTCTAAGAACTCTCTTAAAGTAACTTGTTGATATTGGACAGGTAAAGAACCATTATGAAATATAATATCTCCTAATACAGGATTAAAAGATGATTGTTCATCTGCGTAAATTGATTGCTCCCCTAAAACATATTGGATTTTTCTGTTTCTTCCAGATTCCTCATCAAAAATTTCATCTATTGATGGGATTCTGTGACTTACTGGATAATACCTACCTGATGTAGCAGGTTTTTCATTTTTGTTTACTAATCTAAAGATAGTAATTTGTTTTTTCTTTTTTGCCATTTTTTTAAATTTAATATAATTAATAAAAAAAAGATTAGGGAGGAGACAAGTCCTCCCCTTTCTTTATATAATCAAGAACTTAATTAAGCTCTTTCAAGTAAGATGAATCTGTTGTTCGCGAAACCTTCAAATCCTCTTTCTGTTCTGTAGTGACATCTTAACTCGTCAACATCAGAAGTAGGATTAGCAAGTCCAGCAGAACCTGTTAACCAGTGCTCCATTTTTCTAGAGTATCCTCCAGCTTCTTTATATCTAACTCTTAAAGAAGGAATAGACTCTCTAGATTTAGCATCTTTACCCATATCTCCAGGAATAACAAGTCCCATACCAGAATAGTTATATCCTGAAGCACCCATCATTGGAGAGTAACTTAAAGCTTCGTATGCTTTCTTATGGAAAGTATATCCACCTCTAGCGAATGATTTAAATCCGAAAGCAACTCCTATTTCTTCAGAACCATTAAAAGCTCCGTAAGAGATACCTCCACCTGCAAACATTGCAGCAACCGCATCATCAATAGCTAACGATAAGTCAATTCCACACCACATAGTGTTTTCCTTAGCTCCTCTATTAGTATCTAATGTACGAATCATAGAATCAAAATCAGAAAGGTTAAATCCAGCTAATTGGTTATAAGTTTGTGAGTTACCACTTCTCATAAAGTCAATTAAACCTTCAGTACCATTAATACCACCTTGACCGATTGTACCAGTTAAAGCAGCATTCGTGTTAGTAGCAACTTGACCTAATAACATTTGAGTTTCACAGTAGTTGTTAAATCTTTTATAAGTATCACCTTCACCTTTTAAGTACCATAGGTATCCAGATTTACCAGTTGCAGCATCATTCACTTTAAACCATATTTTGTTAGTAGCCTCAGAACCAGTCACCTGGAAAGAGTCTTTCATAATCATAGTATAGTTTTCATAGTGGTTAGCTGTTGGAGTGATTCCATCAGGCTGTCCTGTACCTTCAGCATGCTCATTACCAATTACAATTAATATATCGGAAGCAACTAAAGCTGTCCAAGAAGCATTTTTGTAAGGAACTAAAACAGCTGTATCATTAGTAGCTCTAGATGTACATAAAGCTATTTCACCATAAGAGTTTTGTACAATATCTCCAACTCTTAAAAAGTGAGACCCAGTAGCACCAGCTCCATCAGAAAAGTAAGCATCTGATAAAGTAATAGTAGTACCACCAACTGCAACAGTTGGAGTTCCTTCTTGTGTAAAGTTTTGGTGTAAATAATCATCTTCATAGTGTTCATATTTTCTTTGAGCAACTGGAGCCATAGCGCCAACTGCATCTAAGAATCCCATTAGGGATTGTTCTCCGTATCTATTAACAAAGTCTTCAGCAACCTCAGGTTTATGAATACTTAGCGTAGAAACGTAGTTTTCGTTTGTAGCTACCTGAAAAGCACTAGGGATTCCAGGTGTAGTAGTATATGCCATTTTATTTTATTTTAAAGCATTAATATTTAGTTAATTATAAATTCTTTCCTAACTCAGCAGCAATTTGCTCAGACATAGAAAGAGGTTTGTCAGAAATAGTTTTACTTTCAGGAGTATAGGAAGGATTTTTAATATCATCTATTATATCACCCTTACCTTTTGATAATCCTTGAGTAAACGCACTTCTAACTATTGAATCTAAATTATTTAAAGTAGCCATGTCTTTATTAAGTTTAGCAATATTCTCACTACCATCCTTATTTACATATCTATTCCAAAAATCAGATAGATTCTTGTTTGATGTTCTAACATTTTCAATAGCTTCTTCTGATAATGCATAAGAAAATTTCTCTCCTTTATCATTTATATCAAAATCAACATTTTTAAAGTCAGATAAAGAGTTATCTATTTTTTCAGCCCATAACTTTTGAGTTTCTTCAGATTGTTTTTGCTTATTAACCTGTTCTCTATGTTGTTTTGGAACTGCAGATTTATCTTGAAATGATTGAAGCTCTTTCTTAGCTTTTTTAGAATCACTTCTTAATTTAATCTTAGACAACTTTATTTCATCAGCAGTATATATATCCTCATCTAGTTTATATTGACTATTGAAAAGTAAATCAACTTCATCAGTTTCTAAATCCTGATTGCTAAATTTCAAATGAGATTTAACTAAAGATAATTCATCCATTTCGTCATAATCCGCCGTCTGAGTTTTTAAATACTCTTGAACATCTCCACCCTTAGATACATAATCATTTAATTCTGCCATCTGTTCGTTAGCAAAACTTGATGATGTTTCTGTAGATGAAAGTAAGGATTCAATCTCTTCATAAGTTTTATATTTACCATTAGTCTTTTCGGCTAATAGGTCTTCAAAACTTTTTTCAGTATTAGTTGTTTCCTCACTTGTTTCTTGAGTAGAATCTTCTTTCAAAGAACTTTCTTCTTGGGTTACTTCTGTTTTTGTTTCTGTTTCAGTTTTCTCAGTTACTTCTGTTTTTGTTTCTTGAGTTTCTGTTTCTTCCGCTAATTCATAACCCATATTTTTAGCAGCCAATTGTTCAAAATTTTTATTTGACATTTTCTTAAATTTAAATTAATATTTACAAATATAATAAAAAAATCTTTATTATACAATTATTTCACCTTAGTTCTTACTAAATCAGAATCATCTTCAGCTAATTTAATGTGTTCTGACTTAATTTCTCCAGTGGCTTCTATTATTTCTAACTTTCTATCATGTTCAGCTTTAGCGAACTCTTCTTTCATTTGATATTCAGCTTGTAGTGTTTGCATTGACATTTCATTGTCCATTTGTTTTAATTGAGCATCAGCTTGAGCTTTAGCCGCAACAGAAGCTTGTTGTTGTTCAGCGTTAGCTCTAGCATTTTCTTGAGCAGCTTTAGCAGCTTCTTCAGCATATTTCTTACGTCTTATCACTAGTAGCTGATTAGCTAATTTAATATTAGTAACATTTCTAATCATAATAGCGTCTTCTAATCTTAAAGCTCCTTGTTGTATAGACATTTGAATATTTTGTTCTAATATAGCTTTTTGTTCATCATCTGGTAAAGGTTCAATCATAATTCCGTAATCAGCCATAGTAACATCTTTACTTACCTCAATAGCTTTCATGTTAAATTCTCCTATAGCTTGAACATATCCTTTATAAGCTCCTTTATATTTTACAAGGTCCTGAACTCTTAAAGCTACACTTTTAGCTGTACTTTGAGTTATAGATAATAAAGCTTGGTTAATCCATCTTGTAGCATTATTAGAAGCAAGTAAAGCCATTTTCTGTATTCCTACTAACGATTCTTTATCAGGCTGACTCGCATCTCTAGCTTCATTTATACCTGTAACATCACGAAGCATTTGTAAGTTATATTGGTATATAGCAATTAATTCTTGTAACGCTCCTCCAATTCCACCTCCTAATTCTTGTATAGGCATAGATGGTAAAGGACTTCCATCATCTTGCTGACTTCTATAATATAAGTTACCTGTTTGTTGATATATGTCTTGAACTTCAATAGGGGTGAATGTACCTCCATCTCCCTTACCTACATTTTCTATAGCTCCTAATTCAATAGCAGAACCTTTTGGTTTTGCTTTAGACATCAAGTGTTGTATTTTAAGATGACATAATTGTATCTGGTCAGCAAAAGGAATCATTCTTTCTACAAGACTTTTACTATTCATATTCAATATATTAGGAGCGTATATAGAATAAGGCAAGATAGCTTTTGAAAGATTACTTTTAGGTCTTAATATGTTAGTAGCTAATCCATATTCAAATATATAATCTGTACCAATAATCCATTTCCCCTTATAAATATTCTCTACAGTTGTTTTAAGTTTTGTTCGTTTCTGTTTTGAATTTTTAGGTTGTTTATAATCTTTATTCTTTTTATGTATAGTATATCCTCCATATTTATTTTCTTTCTTTTCGTAATTTAAATCATCTACAGTTTTATATAATCCATCTAATACAGCTATTTTATAAGTATCATATTCATGTATCTCATATTCATTATAATAATTACTACCCTTTGCTAAATTTTTAGGATTACCATATTTACCAGCATTATTTCTAGCTATTTCAACATACTCCTCATCTGAAAACTCATCTCCAGCTAATCTTTTTAATTCATGAATACTCATATATATAACTTCTCCAGCGTGTTGTATATTTTTAAAATCTGGTCTTGAAGAATGAGATGTAATTAAATGACTAGGGTCTACATATCTAATAGTTAATTTGCCGTCTTCTACGTCTGTTTTACTAGCTCCAATATTTAAAACAACTAAATCTCTAGATATTCTTTTCGTTACTTCTCCCCAGTCATTTAAATAAAAAGTTAACTCAATACCCTCTTCCATTGCTATTTCTACCATCTGCTTATAATTCAAACTCATATATAAATCTAACTCTTCTTTACTTTCTGGCAACTCTTCATCACCAGCATCAAATGGAAGTCCTGATAATCCAGCCACCTCAGCATGAAATTCTTTTAATTCCATAGCTGTTAACTTTTTTAATTTATCTTCACTTCTTTTATCTTTAGATACCTGGTCAATAGCAGTGCATTTTATTTTATATTCTTGATTTGTCAATCCTCCTACAATAACATCTACAAATTTAGGTATCATAGGAACAACTTCCCAATTAAGATTTAAATAAGAACTATCTCCATTAGCTCCTAATAAATCTTTATATTGTTCAATAGATTGCATTCCTTCAGCATACTCTCTATATCTCTTATATCTCTCATTACGAGATACATAAGAACCGCTTCCAATTTCCTCGTCAGCCCATTCTTTATACATTCTTTTAAAATATTGAATCCCATATTTTTTATCTAGTTTCTCTTCTCGGGAACTAAAAGGGTCTGGGTAACCGCTAAATGATTTTTGTGCCATTATTTAATTATTTTAGATATTTTTCCATTATTACTATACTTCCTAACAAAAGGTTGAGTTGTTTTTATTTCAATCTTTGGCTTTATATATTTTTGTGAAGCTAGTAATGTAAATCCACTTGCCATACTAGCATCATATTTTGTTCTGTTGTTTACATCAAATTCTAACCAGTCTTTTAATAGTTCGTAAAAAAATACCTTACCTATTACCCCCTCTTCATTTATACCAACATAATCATAAATATAAGATTGTATAGAATCTACAAGAGCGTTAGCTACAGCTAATCCAGTTGCTGGTATACCAACTTCAGTTTGTTTCTTACTAAATTTAGTATGTGTTGATTCTGGTCTAGCCATTAAATATTTTTCATATCCTCTTCTTTTAAAATGCTGAATTAATCCTATTTTATTATTCTCAACTAATATAGGACATCCGTAAAATATACACTGCATTAACATATCTTCAAAAAATATTTCAGCCTTAGGAGGCCTGTGTATATATTGAGATACAAACATATGAGAATCATCTTGTTCATGAGCGTTAAATTTTCTAAAAACATAACTCGCAGCATCTGACCTTCTTCCGTCTGTAGTTACATCATGGTCAAAAGGGTCACACCCAGATATAAATTCTAATTCATTACCAGGATATTTACTCCCAAACTTTGTAATTTGTGAATTAATCTTTTGTGAATCTGGTAAAAGTACAATTGACCACTTTCCTTTTTTATCTGGCCTCCATACAACTTTTGTATCTTTAATCCCATTACTCCATATGAAGTTTCCTTTTGTTACCATCTTACCTCCTGAACCCTCTATGTAATCTATTTGTTGATA
>Ga0209757_10000125_pt1 | contig 20893 bp, 23 predicted proteins | sample ETNvirome_6_1000_FD_185472 | JGI IMG/M metagenome (GOLD analysis project Ga0209757, IMG submission 185472) | Marine viral communities from the Pacific Ocean - ETNP_6_1000 (SPAdes) (version 2) | ecosystem: Environmental > Aquatic > Marine > Oceanic | place: Pacific Ocean | collected 2013-06-19 | reverse complement strand
ACGACTAATCATTTAGTATTATTAGATGAAATATTAAAACACGTTGATAATATTGAAATAAAACGAGGAAGTGAACAAAATGAGTAGATTAATTTTTTGGTATTCGTGTGGTGCAGCTAGCGCATCAGCTATAAAGATAGGACTAGCCGATAAGGAATTATTAAGTCAGTTCGATGAAGTAGTAATTGCACGTTGTTATATAAAAGAAGAACACCCCGATAATGAACGGTTCACTAAAGAATGCGAGAAGTGGTTTAACCATGAAATAATCACTATTCAGCATGAGGGTTACAAAGGTTCTATATACAATGTTTTCGATAAGAACTACATGCGTACACCATCAGGTGCACCTTGCACTAGAGCACTGAAGAAACAAGTCAGAGGTAAGTTTCAACGACCTGATGATGTACATGTTTTCGGTTTCACACTAGAAGAAGAACAACGTGCTTTAGATTTTGAAAAACGTAACCCTGATGTTGAGATTGAAAATATACTGATTGACAATAAAATCACCAAGGATAATTGTTTAGCAATGGTGGCTAGAGCTGGTATTGAATTACCTGAAATGTATAAGTTAGGCTATGAGCACAATAACTGCATAGGGTGTGTTAAAGGTGGCATGGGGTACTGGAATAAGATTAGGAAAGATTTTCCTGCTGAGTTTGACCGTATGGCTAAGTTTGAACGACTGAAAGGTTACACAGTGTTGAAAGAGTCTAAAACTGGTGAACCTTTATATCTTGATACACTTGACCCGAACAGAGGTCGATTGTCTGATGAACCTAAGATTGAATGTGGTATTGCGTGTGAGTTAGCTGAATGGAGGTATAACCAGTAGCATGATTACACTATTCCCACATCAAACAGATACGGTAAATGCTACTGAAGATTTCTGGTCAGCAGGTTATCGCAATGTGTTAGCGGTACTACCAACGGGTGCAGGTAAAACATTAGTGAAAGCTGAGTTTGCTAAACGTGCTAGAGATAAAGGTGAAATAAGTATTACTTTTGCTCACCGTGACGTATTGCTAGGTCAAATATCTGATGCTCTATGCTTGCTCGGTGTTCGTCATAGCTTCATAGCTTCTAAACCAACGGTACGTGACATAACTAATGAAAACCTACTCAAGCATGGTGATTCGTTTTACGATGAACATAGTCTCGTTAAGGTCGCTTCAGTCGATTCATTTCTGGCTAAATTAAAGAAAAATACAATGACTGCTTTACTACCACTGGTTAAGTTATGGCAGTTAGATGAAACTCACCATTTACTTGAGGAAAACAAGTGGGGTCAGTGCATCACTTCATTACCTAATGCAAGAGGTTTAGGGGTGACAGCTACGCCATTGAGAGCTGACGGTAAAGGACTCGGTAGAGATTCATCAGGTTTATTCGATGAAATGTATGTCGGTTCAACATTCGAAGAACTTATTCAACGTGGTCGATTGTCACCCTATAAAGTATTTACACCACCTTGTTTATTAAATACTGACGGTATGAATGTAACGTCATCAGGTGATTATAACCAGAAAGAGTTAGCCAAGCGTACCGATAATGTAGCAATAACAGGTGATGCAGTTCAGCACTATAAGCGACTTGCTAATGGTTTACAGGCAATTGTTTATTGTGTGAATATTTTACACTCTGAACACGTAGCAACTCAGTTCAATCAGGCAGGTGTGAAAGCAAAAGCATTAAGCTCTAAAACACCAATGCGTGAACGTCAAAAGGCAGTCAAGGACTTCAAGGAAGGTCGTATTCTAGTATTGGTCAACAGTGACCTGTTTGGTGAAGGTTTCGATGTGCCTGCATGTACTGTCGGTATCATGCTCAGAAAAACACAGTCCTATTCATTATTCAAGCAGCAATTTGGTAGACCGTTACGAGTAGCTAAAGATAAACCTTTCGGTATCATCATTGACCATGTAAATAACGTGCGCGATATGATGCAAAAATATAAATTACGTTACCCACATGACGACCCTGAATGGTCACTAAACCCACCTAAGAAAAAACGTACCAATGGTGACGATGAATCACTACCACCAACGAGAATGTGTACTAAATGTGCTTGTTTCTACATGGTTAATGGTGCATCGAACAAATGTCCTGAATGTGGTCACGAAGAAACACCTGCTGAAGCGATTGATGCAACGAAAGCATTTCAAGCTGCTGATGGTAATCTTATTGAAATGAATGTTGACTTCATCAGTAATATTTTAAAGGAGCGTGACAAGGTTGATAAACCAGTGGAGCAACTACGTAAAGAAATGCAACACGCACCTGCTGTAGCACGTAATAGTGCAACGGTTAATCACAGTAAACGTCAGTTTGCTCAAGGTGATTTAAGAGGATTTATTCAGCAATGGTGTAGCGATATGATTAAACATAATCCTACATGGAATAAAGAAGTAGTACACCGTGAATTTGAAGTCGAATTTGGTACAAATATTTTAAAAGCTCAAGTGCTTTCTGAGCGCTTATCACTAGAACTATTGGAGAAAATTAAACATGAATACACATGACCCTGTTAATAACCCTAAACATTATGATTTATTTGCTGACGGTACACAATCAATGGACGTAATACAGTCAACATTGACACCTGAAGAATTCAACAATGCCAAGTAATCTTATCCGAAATGAATGCTGTGGCAACATTATGGATAAGATGAAAGTAGCAAAACAAGTCGAAGAACTCGAACGTCAAGTGAGGTCATTACAAGCTGAAATTGATGATTACAACCGATTGCGTGACAACAAAGAAGCTTTTGCATTACGTTGTTTCGAAGCAGGTGTTCACTCTAAAAAAACAGATAACACGTACAAAGCGTGGTTAGAATTTAAGGCAACAGAACTATGAAAAAAATATATAAGCGAGATTCAATACTCGCAATAGCAGGGAACAATCACCCAACAGATGAACAAATTCAACGTGGTAGTGAAGCACATGCTTACCACCGTTCACATAACCATGATGGGTATTCATTTTTCCCATTCAATAATGACTACGGTTATGATATTGAGTGCTACCCTAATTACTTCAGTCTCAGTATTACTCACATTGCAACATGTAAACGCTGGAAGTTTGAAATCAGCAACAGTGAAGTCGGTGTAATTCATCAAGGTAAAGCGTTGTTTGAATTCCTTGTAGTGTTACGTGAAGCTAAAGCGCGAATGGTTGGTTTTAATAACATGTACTATGATTACCCGTTGGTTCATTTCCTGATGGAGCACGAAGGATTAATTGATAATGCAATGTTATATGCTCGTTCAAAAGCTATCATTAAGACTCATGACATTATGGAATTCACCATCTGGAATCCATCAATTCAGCAGGTCGATTTACGTAAGATTCATCACTTCGATAACCAAGCTAAGATGACCTCATTGAAAATGCTTGAATTTCAAATGCGTTGTGATGATATTCAAGAGCTACCGTATGATCCTAATTTCCCTGTCACACGACCTCAAATTGACCATCTGCTTGATTATAATGATTTCGATGTTGATGTAACGGTTGATTTCTACATTGAATCACTTCCTCACATTGAATTTCGTGCAGCACTGTCTGAGAAGTACGGTAAGGACTTTACGAACCATAATGACACGAAGATAGGTAAAGATTACTTTATCATGGAATTAGCTAAACATGGCATTCCTGTGAAGCAGAACGGTCAATTAATACAGACTCACCGTAAAACAATCGCACTTAATGATATAATTTTGCCTTATGTGCAATTTGAGCGACCTGAGTTCAATGAAGTGCTTGATTTTTTCAGGGGTGCGGTAATGAACCCTGATAACATTAAAGGTTTCTTTAAAGGTGTTTCATGTACTGTCGATGGTTTTAAGTTTGACTTCGGTGCAGGTGGTATTCATGGTAGTAAGCATAAAACTATTGTGCGTGAATCAGCAACACATAAGCTTATAGATGTGGATGTTGCCAGCTACTATCCGAACCTTGCTATCGCTAATAGTTTTTATCCTGAACACCTGTCCGATAAATTTTGTGATATTTACCTTGATGTATATAACCAACGTAAGTCATTCGCAAAAAAAACACCTGAAAACGCTATGCTTAAACTAGCACTTAATGGTGTTTATGGTGACAGTAACAGTATTCACAGTCCGTTCTATGACCCACAATATACCATGAGTATCACAATTAATGGGCAGCTACTATTGTGCATGTTAGCTGAACAGTTGATGAAGATAGAAGGTTTTGAAATGGTGCAGATTAACACCGATGGTTTAACTTTCCTTTGTCCTAATGAATACGTTGACCACATGTTTGCTGTTTGTCGTTGGTGGGAAGAAAAGACTAAACTGGTACTTGAAGATGCTCACTATACGACCATGGCTATTCGTGATGTAAATTCATACTTGGCAGTAACTACCGATGGTTATGTTAAACGCATTGGTGCTTATGCTTACGAGTTAGCTTCTGAAAATCCGTCAACACGTGAATTACAATGGCATAAAAACCAGAGTTGTAGAGTAGTTGCCATGGCAGCAGAGGCAGCACTTGTTCACAATAAACCGATACCTGAATTCATTCGTAACCATCAAGATAAATTCGACTTTATGCTTAGAACTAAAGTACCACGTTCTTCACGTTTAGAATTGCGAACACGTGTCATGTGGGGTGATGATTACCTGATGGATAATGTTAAAGAAGTTCAACGTATCACCCGATATTGCGTAACTAAAACAGGTGGTAAATTAGTTAAAGTGATGCCATATACTGAAAAGCAATTAGAGCAATATCGTACAGGTCAATTCTATGAACACAAAGGTCATGGTGCTGTTGAGATACAATCTAAACCAAAATCAGGCATGTGGTTGCCGATTGACGTACCACCTAATTCACCAATGAGAATACCTGCTGAACGTGAAATAGGTATTAACACTAATTGGTTAGTCACCGATTGCAGCAAGATTGAAAATTACAATCGTGATGACCTTAATTATGATTTTTATATAGCTGAAGCAAGGAGTCTAGTAGATGAATTATTCGTGTAAGGCATACCAGATGAACGACCAGATGTTATGTGGTAAATGTGGCTTACAGTGGGACGTAAATGACCCTGAACCACCGCATTGTAACCCTGCTGAAGATAAGAAAGAGAATCGTTTCAATAAGTTACGTAAGAAATTAGGGTTTCGTGTAAAAAATAATTAAATTTTACTTGAAATCAGTTAACTGATTCTGTACATTAGTCACCAGTGACCAATTACTAAGACTAACCCATGGGTAAAGAGTTAACAAAAAACCAGCGTTATGAGAAGAAGCGTAAAGATGCAGGATTGAAAAAAGTCACTGTTTGGTGTCCTGATTATGCTACTGATGAATTGAAAGAATTAATGAATAACATTTGTGAAATCTATCTTGAAAAAGGTGAATTTCATCAGGATTTAATTCCTTCAATGTATCGCAATATTCACACTGGTGTTATGGGTAATAAGTCTTTACATGACATTAAAAGAAAAGCAGGTAGGTTGTTATGAGTTATAGAGAAGATTCACTTCATGTGATATTAACCAACAATATTCACGCTGGTTTAGCTGACAAGCAACGAGCTATCAAAATTGCCAAGTGCTGTAAAGCTATTCGTGATAGAACTAAGGATAAGGAAATGTACGACACGTGTAGACTTATCATCAGTGCTACACAAGATGGTCGTTACGCTGATGTGATATTAACTGCTCACCGTACTGAAATTGGGTATCGAGCTGCGCACTTAAAAATAGCGAACTTTCTTTAAAGGTAGACCTTAACGGGCAAAAAAAACCCTGCTGAAACTTGGACGTAACGACAGGGTGAAAAGAGGTGTAACACCATTATCAGGGAACAAATCAAGTTAATGGAAAACCAAACGTATCAGCAATATTAACCACTGTCAATAAATAATATTGCTGATGCTAACTTACTGGCACACAAGAAGTAAATGTTATGGTTCTTAATCGTAGTCGCAATTACTTCTCTTTCATCCGTAGAATCGTAATTAATCAACTTATCACAACCTTGCATAACATCAGCAGGTGGAACAGGTTTAATCGCTTCTACGTTCACTGACGGTGGTTCTATTAGCGTTATTGACGGACTGCTTGAGCAACCTGAGACTATCGTCAGTGATAGTGCCACACTCAGACTTAACGTACACAATTTTTTCAACTTCATTAATAATATCCCTGAATTCAGTTTCAACAATTCGTTCTTCTTTAGCTCGTTTTAAATCAGCGTCAAACAACGTTCTCTGTCGCTCTAAAGCTTTCGCAATCTCAATTTCAGCAGCTTTCAACGCATCATCTGTAGCTTGAGCTATCTTATCTGCCGATTCACGTTGTATTTCAACTACAGCACGTTTATAACCTTTCGATTCATAGTAATTAGCCACGCTTAAAAAACTAGCTACACCACCTATGAGTGTGCAAATTCCAGCAATTACTTTCCAATATTTGAGTACCCACGCTATTATCACTGTGATTTCCTTTATTCAAATAAAATAAGAACATACCATTTACCTACAATCTTCTGAACGTAATCAATAGTTTCTTTACTATGGTGACCAGTAACCTGTGGTAGACACGCTATGATTGGTGCATACGGTATAGGTGTGTCACATTTCTTCTGAGCTTTATGAATATTACCAGCACCAGCATTATAACTAGCAAGTGCTAACATATACCTATCCATTGGCTCACGTGGACTAGACCAGAATTTATTCATCCTTGCCATATATAAACCAGCGGCACGAATAGAAACTTCAGGTAACCAGAAATCAGTTAACTCATGGTGACGTTCTTGCATTTCACGTGCTGTGTTAGGCATGAATTGACATAAACCCATTGCACCAACAGGTGATACAGCTAACGGATTCAATCTACTTTCTTGGTAGCACTGTGCTTTCAATAATCGCCAATCTGTGCCGAGTGGTAAAAACATTGCTGCGTTCTTAAATTCACGGTCATACCCACTGGTTATTAGACTACCTGCGTTAACCGACTGCCATACCGATAACAAGAGACACACCAACGAAACGACCAGCATAATATATAGCTTTCGCATTATCTTCGGCTTCATCTAACCACCTCGTAAATTCACTATTTTTCATCCAATAATCGAACCACATTAAAGCAATTCGACCAGACACAATACCTATTAACGCAAGAGCTATTTTAAAAAACCCTTGTGCGAACGCTGCTGTTAACATAATTAAATACTCACTGTTACTATTGAATGAGTTGGTGCTTTACGCACTATCTCACTATTCCTGATAAACGCTCGTTGACCTACTAGGACTGAATCACCTTTAACTGTCACAGCATTACCACCAAGCGTATCAGCGTTACTTGTACCGTCACCGTTTATCGCAGTAATGGTCACTACTTCGGTAGACGTTACACCCACCAAACTTTGAAATCTATTGAATGCGTTACTCATAATGTCGCTCTATTTGCACTGATTGAACAATAGCATTACCGTTACGTTTTAATGACAACGCTACACCTGTAACCATGCCATACCATACACCACCACCAACAGCATTAACTTCAACTAACATTTGCGGCATGATGATACCATTTTCATCAACGTAAGTGGTGACAGGTATGTTTTCTTTGTGACCGTTTTTAGCTACTTCAATACGACCACGTTCAGTACCAGCAATCGTATCAGTAATATGTTTATCAACTACATCAGGTAATGTGATTAAACCTGCTGTGCCGTTACGAACACATTTAACACCTACACCTTTTTCTTCACCGTAAACATAAATACTATCAGGTGATTCAGCAGGAATCCATTCAGTGTCCATCGAGAAGAACGATGCTTCATTCAGTATTCTATCAGGTACAGCAGTAGACCAATCCCAAGGTGAAATAGGATAACGTGGCTCAACGGTGAATGCACCAGTGGTTAAATCAGGCACAATGATAGCACCGACCGATTGAGCTAATTCAGATATTGCTGCCAATGGCGTTTTATCAATATAACCAAACACATCAGCAGGTATTGTCCACGATACTGAGTTCCATGTTCCTGTGAAACCTGTACCACTGAGTTCACCAACAAGTAAACCTGAAGGGGTTGCACTTGACGTTTCAACATGTGATCGTTTAGCTGAGTATGGATAACTCAATTTCTTCACTGTTGACCAACCTGTACATTTAATTCGTCTTACAGTCTTACCGTTTTCATCAGCCTTTAATGACGTACTGGTTCGACCAATGAACATGACGAATTTTAAACCGTTCACATCGACTTCAACTTCTTTAACGGTCAACCCTTGCGGCTTAATTAAATCAAGACTCACTTGGTCAGCAACGTCAAGATTAAGCACCCATGCCACCGAATCAATATCAGTAGCTAGTGTTAAATTAGTAAAATTAATAGCTGTCCGTTCAGGCAGCACTACTACGTTAATAACATTCACAAAAGTAATAACCTCATGGATAGGTGGTGGCTCAGGTGGTGGTATCGTTGCTTCTTCATCAATTAAGTAATCAGTATTAGTTGAACCACCAACAATAAAATTATTGATAGAATAACCGTAGTTTAACGACTTAGCAATATCAACCGTACCAACTCTACCCCACGATAAATCACTAACTACATCAACAGTGTTATTAAAACGGTTACTGTAAACGTGGTCACTGGTTACCTCAACAGCAGGTAGTAAACCACGGTGGTTAGTGTTGGTAATACTGTCAATATTAGTGAATGTATCACCTTTAACAGTACGAGTAGTCACATCAATAACACCTACCTTGAACCATGGTTCATTGTTAGTCACATCAACATGTTTGAAGTCATTAGGTGTGTTCAGTGTCACCGTTGAATCAACGGATTCTGTTCGACCATAGATGAACGAAGTAACAGCGTCTACCACATTAGGTTCATCAAAACTAAATGTGACAACACTGTCTACTATAATAGCTTCACCCCACACAGTACCGCACGTAACATCAGATGTTGTTGCGACACCGTATGAGCATGAACTACTTGATACGATTAACTCAGCCATTAGTTAATTAGCATCCCCACGAATGTCAATATCAATACTGTCGGTTAATTCAGATAACACACCTGCTTTAGTGGTTCGAATCACCCACATATTGTTGTCACCTGAATCACTGTTGAGTCGAATACAGTTGTTAGTAATCCAACCTGCACCGAAACCTTCTTTTGGCATGGTGAAATAAGGTGAACCAGTGGTAGGGTTAATCGGTGCAACATCGTCTACAGATATTGAAATGTCTGACTCTACAACACCTAACTTCTCACCTACTACATCAACCGTTGAAGCTGATTTAAATATGATGACCCAACGTTCAGCGGTTGATGAATTATTATCAATCTGAATAGGGTAGTTAATGTCATCATATTTAGCGGTCGTATCATCACCTATTCGTTCATCAGACCAGATAGGGTTACCTGAATCCCAAATTTCCTGAGTGAACAAGTTATATATTCTAGCACCTGTGTCACCCCAAATAAGCGAACTAGCCACGTTAGTCACACCAGCAGTATAATCACGACTCAATGGTGCAGAAAGCGTTATAATACCGTTAATTTGCACATCGGTAGCTAACACCATATCTTCTACTCTGTCTACGATTGAATAAGGTGATGTGAGCGCTGTACCGTATTTATCTTGCAACACCAGTGGGTTTCCAAACGTAACCGTACCAGCAACCTTATCAACAACATATTGAGTAGGGTTTAATCGCTTACCGTTCACATCAATAACTTCAGCGTAAGCCTGTCCTTGTCTAGCTAATGTGTCAACTTGGTCAGCAACAGGTGTGCCGTTAACAACAGCAGTAGTGACTTCATTGAATATGATAAGCATATAACCATTTTTGAATACTGGAACACGACCATCGGCAGGTAATCTAATCGGATTCAAACCAAGTAGTTCAGGATCAAGCGGTAGTGATGTTTCACTTACTGCGTCATATTTAACTGACTCAGGTAATACAGCTCTATCAAATTTCACATAAACCATACCAGTTTCAGTATCAACATAAGATTCAACAACATCAATATCCGCACCAGTGAACACACCGTTAGCATCGGTCGTTGCAGTATATGAGCCGTTGACTGTCTCATAACGTAACTGGAAACTACTTGCGGTTAACTTCGTTGCTGATGTTCTAAATGTTAGCTCGGTGGTTAATTCAGTAGGTTGAATAACACGTGTCGTTTCAGGTGTAACTACTGTTCTTTCAGTCCTGATTACATCGGTGAATAACGATTCAAAACTAACATGTAAATTTTCAGGCTGAACGAAATAACCCATGTCGATTTTACCAGCAATCATATCAATCGTACCAACCTGAATGTCGTTGTCATCGTAAACTAAACCATCTTTTGAATAATTACGTTGCGTTCTTTCAGGGAAGTAGAAAGATACTTCGTCAGTCAGGTAAGAAGTAGTATTAATGACATAAGAAGCAATGTTTTCAATCTTATTGGTTATGTTCACTGACGTGTCATACGTGACTGGTAATTCAGTCCTATACACTATCCTAACGAAATTAGTAGTAGGGTCAGCCTCATGGTCGAACCATGTTAACGGTAATAATGTAGCCACGCTGCTGCCTGTCAGATAGCGTGGTGAACCTATTTGAGTATCTAACCATGCGGGGTCATATTCTTTGTAGTCAAGTTTAGGTATTTTTAATGTGATTAAACCTGCTGCTGTGACATTTCCCCATTCTTCAAAATATCGTGAACTATTAGGTAAAGCATGGTAAGTCAAACTGGTGAATGCTGACATATCGTAATAAGCTAATCTACCTACACGCATTACACCTGCAAATTCCATCACTGTAAGTTCAGTCAACCTATTATAATAACCTCCTGTATTACCCGTACTACCTTTGTCACATGCGTTAAGTTGCACTATTAACTGAGTGACATCAATGGTCACACCTAAATCAATAGTGAACTCACCAACAGCAGGTGCGTAACCATTAAACGGCAATTGCCCACCTGCACCTGTTGGATTAGCTAACGCTGATTTAGTTTCACCTTGCGTAACACCTTCAACAATAGTTACATAGTCGTAATCAATTATCACATCATTAGTGCTTGGTATATTTTCAAAACGAGCCGATGTACCACCATCTTCAATACGGACAATACCATTTAATAAATCAACACGACCATGAATATTATTGTCATTACTTGAAATAGCATCAGATAACACACCTTTACTATCGCACGTAACATTATAATACGAACCAGAGGTGTGTACTTGCATGATAAAACTTGATGGGTCAATATTACCGTGACCTAAATCAATTTCAAGACTACCACTAACTGACTTAGGTATACTCGCAACCACTTGCACACCTTGAGAATCAGTATATGTGTATTCACTTGCAGGTGTGGTTATTCTCTCAATGCTGCCCCACTGGATAATTACTGAACTATCAATGTCAGGTAAACCAGATAATGTTATTGACACTGTACCTGTACCATCTCCATTGTCATTCAATTGACCAGCACCAATATTCGCATCACCACCTATTGATTCAACACCGTTGTCTCTGTTACCAAGACTTGCGAAACGATACCATTTACCACCACTTCGATAATCTACAACTAAATTACCTGCTGACGGTAAAGGTGATATGTTTTTAGTGTAAACATTACCTACGTTCTCTTGAGTCACCTTAATGTTTACACTGTACTGACTTTCACCTATGAACATTGAACCTGCTTCGAATTCAGTAACAATCGTACCTTCAATGTCATTCTGAATAATCACACCGTTCTCATAATCAACAGAACCTACCACAGCGTTACCCGCATTCAGGTTGATTATATTACCTAAACCATCGTCAACGTAAGAGGTGTAACCCACACGTGTTATACTCTTAGGTACAATAGGTACACCGACTGAGAAAGGTGTTTCTCGGAATGCTGCAAAACCTTCACTTATCAATGTACCTGTCGGCAGTATGGTTGTACCTTGAGTCAACGCGTTTTTATTCACCAAAGGTGTTTGTGTTTTACTTGCTGGAACAATCTGTTCAAATATATCATCAACCTTGATCGTCACAGCACCTTGTAACGCATTTTCGAGTAATGTTTTAGTACCGTAGAACTTAGCAGCATCAGCAACCTGAGTAGCCCACGTATCAGCAGTATCGGGTAATTGCCCTGTTGGATGAAATGTTGAACCAGAGAATGCAAAAGTCAACGGCTGTTCAACCTCACATATCATTCGCCTGCGTATATACTCAACAGGTTCACCACCATAAGAATAGGTTAAAACTACTTCATCACTGGTGACCTTAGTTATCCTGATGTATTGCTCATTAACACCTTCTTTAAGCAAGTAAACCTCACCAGCATCAGGTGTACGGGCAGACAATAACGACAAGAAAGTTACGGCACGTGAGTTAACTACATGTGAACCATATAAGTAAAATTCTTCAAGATAACTGGCTACAACATAGCTTTCAATACGGTCTTGAGCATCTACTCGTTTATCGTGCGGGTCGTCCGTATGGAATAATAAACCGCTAACTTTATCGTCAGTAGGGGGTTTACGAATGATTGAATGAGCACCGTAGTAAACGTCACGATTGGTTGTGGTGACAGTAGGGAATATTTTACGTAAATTAACGCGACCTACTACTGTATCAACACGTGAAATATCAGGAAACAGGTTATTCACATCACCATCAACTACCTCGATAGCAGTACGTGAACCACCACCTGTATCTTCATCGGTGTTATCCTGTGATTGATAAATTCTAATATCATTACTTGTTATTGTCATTTTTAAACTTCCATTAGGTTTAGGGTTAGTGTGTAAGCAGAATCAGCATCCTGAACATTCTTACGCCAAATTGGTTTAGCATCTATTGATTTTTCACTTCTGTCAAATTTTACATTAAAAGTTCTTGCATCAGCTAGTGTTAAAGTAAATGTTTTATCAACCGTATCAACCAATGCTTTTAATGCAATTATGACAGACCTATCAACCCATACTTCATCACCACTAACCAGCGTTATAGGCATTCCCTTGCTCACTGTATTTTCACTAATCACTAAGTTACCAACTATAGTATGTTGAATGTCCTGTTTAACAGGTGAAAAATCAAACTCATTCACCCATTCAATTGCATCAGGTAATGTTATCGTGGTAACACCATCATCTAAAGTCATTAGCTCACTCCATTAATATTAATTTCACCTAAAAGATTCAATGCTGATACTAAAGTATCTGCGTCACCTTGACTAGCTACATCGACTGAACGTGTTGAACCATTAGGTAAGTTAATGTTGACCGTAACTTCACCCCCACTCGATGAAGTCGGTGTTTTTTGTTCTTGTTTGGGTAGTGAGGTTGATTCGTCTAATTCTTTCTTTTCAAGTTTCTGTGCTTTTTTAAGGTTGCGAATAGCTGTTTTGACTTGGTTAATTAAAGCCTCGTTACCTGCTGCTGTAGCACGTGATAATAGGTCTTGCATTTCCTCCATTTCACGTTTAAATTTACGCTCAAGAATACCTGCTTCATTACCTAGTAATTCGTCTAACCTGTCCGTAACATCATCAAAAGTGTCATTGATTTCGTCAGACAAGTCACTAAATTCACTACGCGCATCTTTGATTGCTGCACGTAAAGGTTCTAGCTGGTTATCTGACAATTTAGTGAAATAATTATCAGCTTGCCACGCTGCATTACCTAATTGTTTTAAACTCAATGAACCAGAATTAACTCGGTCTATCCATACTGCTAGCTCTTTATTTTCTTCCAACACAGCAACCCTGTGGCGATTAACGGCACGCGTCATATCATCAATGGGTTTCATTACACCTATGAGGTCGTGAGTAGCCCTAGCTGTTGCCAAGTTAAACTCACGATATTCAGAGTTAAGTTCATCTATCTCTGCACTTAAATCAGCTATAGATTTACCAGAATGGTCGTATTCCTTAGTTAACTGTTTCTGTAATATTAACCAGCGGTTAGCTAGCGCATTAGACACCCCTGCATGACCAGCATTTTTAGCTAGTTCAGCGTTTTGCTGCTGTAGCTGCTCGGTACTACCTTCACTTGATTTAGTTCTGGCGGCAATAGCAGCAGCAGCAGCATTAGCCGCATCAGCTTCATCACTGAAAGATGATGCAGAATCACCTAATAATTGAGTAAGTAACTGAGTCTTAAACGCTGCATCTTCTTTCGCTTTAGTGTATTCAACAACAGTTAACGCACCTGCTTTCCATCTTAAATCAAGTAACTCCATTTCGTATGTGTGCTGCCGTTGAACCTCGACTAATTGACCTAGTGTTTTAGTCTCAAGTTCTTGCCTGATTACTAAATTCTTACTGCTTTCCACTCTTTGTTCATTTAACGATTGTAATTTACGAGATATCTCAAATTGATTCTTATCTGTTTGATTCTTATCCCTTTGAGCATCTTCAAGTTTAATTATCTCTTTTTCAATATTACGAACAGATATGGCAAGATTATTTGTTTCCTTAGAAAATCTATCTACTGATTCGATTGTTACGTCTGTTGATTTATTTAATTCATCAGATGACGATTTAACATTTTTATAACTTTCATCCATTTCTTGAAGGACATTAACACCTTCTTTCGTGGTTTTATTTGCTTGCTCCTGCTGTGCAGCAAGTATTTTTAACTCAACACTTTTACGTGCAATCAAGGATGCTGCTTTAAGGTATTCAGCATTAAGGTCATCACTGAAATCAATGGTAGTAATAAGTGACTGAATGTGATTACGTTGTTCTTCAGTCAATGCCTCCATTGCTTTCTTATTGTTAACAACAGTGTCTTCAAGGTTCTCATAAGCTAATGATGATTCACCAGCTATACGTGCGTTGATGCGCGCTATATCTTCTGCATCTTTAGCAACAGCTAGACGTAATTCGGCTATGGTTTTTCTATAGTCAAGTATATCACGCTCACTACCACCAAACGCTTCAGCAGAAGACAATTGAAATTGCGTCCACGCTAACTGCATGTTATTAAGATGTGTGGTTACAAGATTTACCGCTATAGCCCAACCACCCATGGTGCGTTCAATAATACCTGCGTCACCAGTGAACATTTCAGTAACACCGTTGAAAGCAGCACTTACCTCTTTAACACCTTCAATAATCTCAGGTATATGAAATGCCATTTCAACTAAAGCTTGTTCATTATCACCGATTGCATCACCGAAATGTTCAGCAGCTTTTAATACAGTAGGATGAAACGCTTCACCTATTTTCGATTTAAGCGTGGTGAACTTATTAGCTAAACGAGCAAGTACAGCTTCTTGGTCAGCATAAGCTTTAGCAGCTTCTTCAAAGTGTTTATTACCTGCGACATAGGCTTCATTGGACAGGTGGACGTTTTCAGCTAAACGAGCTGTTTTGTCAGCAAGAACACCTAATACTGAATTAGCTTCTTGACTAGCAATACCTACACTACGTAATGTGTCACTAACTAAACCACCTTCGTCTTTAACTTGCTTCAAACCATCAAGGAAAGCAATCATTACTTTTTCAGGTCGTTCACCTAAATCTTTCTCAATTGCTTCAGCAGTCATGCCAGTAATATTCTGCAAACGCTCTAAATCTTCACCACCTTTTTGTGACGCACTGACAATAGCTTCTGACAATCGCTGTATGGCAGTTCTAGACCTTTCGGCAGGTTGACCTAACTCTTTCAGCGTTGCACCAAAACCAGCGGCAGCAGCACTACTTAAATCAATGACTCTAGTACCTGTTACCAGTTCTTTCGTCATGTGTGCTATTTCGGATTCAGATGCCTTGGTTGAGTTACCTAAATCGACCATTGCAGAAGCAAGATTGTGAATATCATCAACACCTTCACCTGTCATACCTAGAATTCGTGCAGTTAATAATGCAGCTTCATCACCTGCTAAATCGGTTGATACAGCTAACGCATCAGCAGCAGCTACAATCGATAATATCGACTCAGTTGAACTTACACCCATTTGACCAGCGACTTCAGCATAACGAAGTAATTCATTAGTAGCAGTAGGTGTTACGTCCTCAGACATTGTACGTAAATCATCAGCCATACTGACAACTTGCTCACGTGCGATACCTGTTGTTTTTTCAACCTTCGTGATAGCTGCTTCTAATTCACCATAACCTTTCACCGATTGAGCAACAGCTTCAGTAGACTTCTGAGCAGCAAGTAACACAGTGTAAGCCTGTGCTAAACGTCTGGTAGCGGTAGTTAGTACATCTGTTGACTTACTTGCTTTAGTTTTAGATTTATTGGCAGCATCAAGCGCTAAACGAGTAGACTTAGCTTGACTCGCGGTAAGTTTTAATGTCTTACGTAATTTTTCTTCACTCTTGATGTATTTACTGGTTGATAACGTACCGTCTTTTTTCTCTTTATTTAATTTAGCTAAACCAATCTCATACTTTTTCAACTTAGTAGCCAACTTAGCCGTTTCAGCAGCTTCTTTACGAGTAGCGTTAAAACTCTTAGCTTTTAATTTTGCACGTTTTTCATTGTTCTTAGCTGACTTCGCTTCAATTTCTTCAAGTTCTTTAGCTGACTCAATTGCTTTTTTCTCAGTGGCAATAGCGTCTTTATGAATTTTAGTTTTTTTAGCTAATTCTTTATTCTGAGCTTCAAGTCTACCACTCAACTTAGTTGTTTCAGCAGCTAGTCGTTTCTGTGTCTCAGCGTAAGTTTCAGAGTCTTTCTGTATCTTCTTGACTGATACACCTACTTTACGATATTCAGCGCTAACAACCGTCAATGCTTTCTTCTGAGTGTCTAAAGCTTGCTTGGTTTTCTTAACTTCGTCACGTTGTTCTTTTGTTGCATTCTTGTTTTTCTTTAACGCTTTATTTAAATCTTCATATTCAATTTCAGTTTCACGAATCTCACGCTGAAGATCATTGATTTCAGCACCCATTTCTTCATAGGAATTAATGGTCGCTTTATCTAATTTTAACTTATCTAATTCTTTTTCAGTCTTACGAGCAGCAGCACCAAGACCTTCAACGTCCTTAGCTGCTTTATTTAGTTCATCTGATGATAGGTTTTCAGCATCAATTATCAGATTGATTTTTTCTTCATTTTTATTAGCCATTATCACCAGCTCCAAATTACAGGTATAAAAAAAGGGTTAGTATAAAACCAACCCTTCGAGTGTACTACTGAACAAGGTTAACTTACCAGTTTAGCAACGAAATATTGTGATTCGCTTGTACCATCTTTAGTCGTGTCAGCCAATACTTCAAAAGTCATCGGTAAAGCACCGAAATCTTCTGAGATTAAATCAAGCGCTGATGCTGGGCTAAATTTCACAGTATGGCAATTAACCGTTACTGCTTTACCGTTATCTGCATCATTGAAACCATCGAAGAAGATTTCATATTCAACAGCAGCTTTAGTGATACCTTCAATGGTGTAATATTCAGCAGAAGTATAATTCACTTCAATATTAGTCGCATCAGCAATGGTTGAATCACTCGGAATGAAAATGCCACCATTTTTAACTTGGTAGTCAGTACCTTCAACGTAAGTCGGTGTACCAGCAGCACCCGTTACTGAATAGGTTTCACTCCAATCAGGAATCTTAGTAAACGGTATAAAACCATTCAGATAAGATACTTGAGCTTCAGCAGCAACTACAGCACTTGCTACTGTTGTAACTAATGAACGTAAAGCTACAGCAAGTGAATTAGGTTGAAACGATAAACCATTCAATGATGCAGTAACGTCAGTGATAGCTGATTGTGATGCAATATTACCACCACCTGCTTGCTGGAAGTTACGTTGTGTTTTCTTATCTTCATTGATAGCGAATGTTAGAGTGTCAGAGTTACCAACAGACATTAATGCTGCTGCTGCACCTTTCTCTCTAAAATAGATTGTACCACCACCGATGAAGCTACGGTTACGAGTAAGATTACTCATAGTGTATTCTCCTTAGTTTTAGCTAATAAGCTCACGAACCTTTAACAGTTCAGCTTGAGCTTTCGTTACTTTGAGCTTATCGCCCTTCTTTTTTTCTTCACCTGCAAAAACACAAGCTTTAGAAAAGGTTACTTCAACAGTAGGTTTTGCCATTACTAACAGTCCTCTATTTTATAAACGATTTCATCTTCAGCTATTGCTAGCCACTTCTCACCTTTAACAGCTTCAGGTACGTGTGTACCGACTTTACCTGCTGGTATACGAACCTTATCACCTGCTCTAAAGCGTGGTTGAGGTCTTAACTCACCATTGCGATAATAAGATTCACTAGCAGGTACTAATACTTCAGCTAACGTTGATGGTGCTACTTCACTTTCAGCAACCTGAATAATACCAGCATTACCTATAGTGTTTGTTTCTTGTTCAATAATTTTAACGATGACATTATCATCCGTTGGGGTTAGTTTAATCATTTATTCAATCCACGTTTCGTTAATGTTAAATTCTACCTTCATCTCAAAAAAAGCGTAAGCATCTTTCGAATCAGGTAAGTCATAGACACACGTGCTAAAAGTAATAGGTCGAACAGTTTTATCCATTTTATCTTTAGCTAATGCCTTACGTACATCTTGAGCCAACTTATCTAACTGCGATCTTACTGTTGAAGCATCAGATGTACTCACCGCACCTACAACACTGAATGACCTATCAACTCGACCGCTGGTTAAATCATTCTTAGGCGTTACTGTTTCACCGCTTGGTTGTACTGCAACACAAGGAAAAGATAACCCATTCTTACCACTAAGTAAATCTTTTGCGTAATGAATTAAGAAACCATCTAAAACAGATAAACCAACGATGGTTCGTAAGTCGGGTAATATCTGATTCTGCACTACATCATCTGCTATCATTTGTCTAACCTTTTAAAATCCTTATAGAATGTTTCAACCATAAATTCTTTCAAGGCAGGTTGAATATCTTCACGTACTTCTTCAAACATTTGGTTAATACTACTTGAATGCAACGGTGTTCTACCGTAATCAGCTTTACTCATTAACCTACGCATTTTCTTCAATGTTTTATTTGATTTGCCCGACTGCTTTTTCATCAAAGCAACTAGGTCTTTATTGAACATGGCAATCGTCATTACGTTTGAATTTTTAGTCCTGACCATGACTGCGTTAGGTATTTCACGAAAACCACCAGAACGACTTACACTGACACGATAACCATCTTTAGTTTTAACATGAGGATAACGAGCGAGTAACGTACCGCGTTCATTGGCTGAGATTACCGCACGTAAATTATTATAGCTAGCCCTAGCGACCGTTTTAAGATGTTTTTTAATGTAAGACGGTTTCAGGTTAACATCAGAAGTCATTTCATTAATGGATTCACGTATAGCGAATGTAGCAGACTTATTGATGGTGTTGGCAGCAGCTCTGTCTGCTGTTTTAGATTTCTCTCTGATTTTATCAGCAAGTTCACCTAAATCATGAGTATGATATACGGACATAATTAAGCACCAATTAGCGTAACGTCAACGTACCATTTAGAGGAAGTTTCTTTCGTTATTTGATTAACCGACCATTCTTCACCTTTAGGGTTAGTGAAACTATCATCAGTTATTTCGGGGATTTGAGATTTCAATATTACAGCTTCACAACGATAACCAGCAATGAAACCATTGTTATCATGCACTGATTTATTGCGGTCAAGGATGATCATAACGTCATCAGTGACCGCACCTGATTGATGCTGATACAAGCAAGAGTGACCTAACACTGAATTAACAGCATCAGACATATCACTCATAGCATCATCAATCAATGACATAGTTAAATACCTACACCATTTAAACGAACATCAGCTTCAGTTAAACCTACCGCATCAGCAACCATAAACACACCTACTAGCGTGTTACCAGAAGCAGTAGTAGTTACACCTGTGTTATCTGCTTTCCAGTAAGCTTTAGCGAACTGTGCAGGTGTGTCGGCTTGAATCTTAGGTAAGTTAAACACACCCTTAGTATTCGCTTCAAATTCTTCACCAGTAGCAGCAGTAGTCACTGGAATTAAGAATAATCCGTTTAATTTTAATGGTGTACCTGAAACAACACCATCAGCAGGTGCAGTTGCAGTAACTACATCACCTTCTTGAACATACTTTTTCATGTTTCTCTCCTGAGAAATTAAAGAAAGAGGTCAGCATAACCAACCTCTAGCTTAGGCATTTATTAAGCTGCGCCTTTCGACTTAGCCATACCACGATAGTCAACAAGACCAGCACCGAAATCTTTACGAACCTTGATTTCCATACCGTCAACGTCAGTAGAGTTAACAACTTCTACCATCATTTCTTCTTCACCAGCTAAGTAGCTATATTCAAACGTATCAGCCATGTTAGAGAAAGCGTACCATGCTAATGCGCCACCTGTAACAACAGCTAAACGTGGTTCAACACGATAATCTAAACGACCACGGAATTGATTCGCTTTAGAAGCTTCAGTTGCTATGAATGCGTTATGTAGAATATCTTCAGCATCAGTCTCAAGTTCTTCAGGTACAACCAAGTTGTTATACATGATGTTCATGAAGTTGTTATCCATGGTTTTCATCTTGCGACCTAATTGACGTAAGTTCGAAAGACCAGTTTTATCTAACAATGAAGCAGAAGCACCTGTCAGTAAGTTACCATGGTCAGCATGGAACAACGCTTTACCATCAGACATTACATAGTTAGCTGCTTTATTCGTGAAGAAGTTCCAGTTAAGTAACAAACCCCAAACGATGTTAGATTCTAAGTTAGAACCAGCTTGACCAAATTTCGTTGGTACAGTGCTAAGTGCTGACATATCATCATTGATTAACATCTTACGAGTAAAAGCAATCTTACGAGCAAACGTGTCGATAGCGTATTTCTCTTTACCTTCACCGATTGTGCCAGCA
>Ga0209757_10000124_pt1 | contig 21043 bp, 35 predicted proteins | sample ETNvirome_6_1000_FD_185472 | JGI IMG/M metagenome (GOLD analysis project Ga0209757, IMG submission 185472) | Marine viral communities from the Pacific Ocean - ETNP_6_1000 (SPAdes) (version 2) | ecosystem: Environmental > Aquatic > Marine > Oceanic | place: Pacific Ocean | collected 2013-06-19 | reverse complement strand
ATCAAGAGTGCCAGAAACTAGCGTAGTTTTCAAACTGATCTGGCAAATATTGCCAAGACGAGTCGTTGCGGCAGGTTCAGCGGCAGTAAGCGTTGCACCTTCCTCGTGATAGTTAGTAGCAACAGCAGTAGCGAGAGCGTCAGTCTGCCACTCGTGATTTACTGCGATTGCATCAGTCCTACCACCCATCGACATGAAGGGCGTTTCTGTAGGAGAGATATCATATATTACATTCTCTAGGTCTTCTCTAAGACCTCTAGCAGAAAATGTAACATAAATTCCTGTAGGTTGTGCCATTGTTGGCTATCCTTTCATCAAGAGATTAAATCCAGAAAAACATTTGCAGCATCTCTTGGATGTCCCGACTTTCGCAACTTAGCCCTTTTATCTTTTGAAGAACGAGTATTCCTCTGAGTTTTACTTTCTGGAGTACCAGCTTTGACAACTCTTGGAACCTTTTTAGAGATTTTTCTAGACGTACCTTTTTGCGACTCATCAAAAAGCATTGCTTTATGTAACATTAAAACAACCTTGTGATCCACAATAGAATTTACATCTTGTTCAGCAAAACCTTTGGATAAAGCGTAGTCCCGCAATTTAACTCTCAAAGTAGAATCATCTTTAGTATACTCTGGAAGTTCCGTAGCAAGTTTCTGTGCCTCACTTTGAAGAACTTCGGATAACTGCTGTTGATATTCTCTTTTATTTTGCGAGTTTACTCTCTCTTGCTCTTGCTTCAATGCTACAGATTTCTCTTTAGCTTCTTGAAGCTCCATTCTCTTTTCCATATATTTCATTGGATCAGAGTCTTTTAAAGCAGTCCAATCAGTATTTTGCAATTTAGTCACTTCTAAATCCTGTTGAGCATCAACTTTGCTTAGAATTTGACTATACTGACCTCTTTCGTTCTGAACAGCTTGAAGATTTGCATCAAATGTTTTTCGCTGTTCCGCTAGTGCTTGCGATTTTCGGGTGTAATCCGATTGCCGCTGATATCCGTTGCGTAACTCATCAAGACTGACCTCATACTCTTCTCCATCTACCTTAACGCGGTATACTGGATCGACTTCATTGGTTTCTTGAGTAGTCTCCGCTTCTTCTACCTCGTACTGCTCCTCAACTTCTTCAGGAACGTCTGCTTCTGCCTCTACTTCAATAGAAGCTTCTTCAACAACTTCTTCCTGTCGAATCTGGGAAGGTTCTGATGCTTGCTCTGGATTAGTGCTTTCTTCACTTCCAAACATGACATCAAACATACTCATTTGTGGTTCAGGTTTTGTGACTTCCGTTCCCGGATTGGTCTGACCTTCGCTCATAACTAGGTTTCCCCCTATTTATTATTTACAATTCTATCAGCGTCAACTAACGACTCAAGATATTCCTTTACAGAACGTAGAGCATTAATTTTATACCAATAAGATTCCTGTTCAGTGTAATCAGTAGTGTTAAGCCAATTTATAATGTGATCTTTTTCCAAAGTTTCCCACATTTCTTCTATGACGGGATTATCTAGAATTAAAGACGCTTGGCTTGCACGTTCCTTGATATCCACTCGTGCTATCCTTTGTTATTGCCGTAGATAGTACCTTTGTAGTAACGGTTACCATTACCACCTTTTTTAACTTCGGCTTCGGTGTAGTTCCCACCAGAACCGCGAGGTAGTTTACGATCTCCTACCTCTTTAATATGTTTTGCGTCGTTAAACGTACTAGTTTCATACTTCATCGTCATCACTCCTCTGACAACAGTTACAAGGTTGTTTTTCTATGCACTCACAAGGGTCGCAAGTGCAGTCTGGGTTATCGCACTGAGAGTAGTAGTCCTCCATCGGGATAGGGTAGCTCACGTTTTAATCAAGAAGTTAATAGGTTGCACTTTAAGCACAGCAGAACCAGCCGCAGCACTAGCACTTACCGCAGTTCCTAGAACAAACGATGTGCCTACCCCTACAGGAAAGTATGTTCTATAGTCTGGTACTTGCACATTACCACTGGAGGTTCCAAACACTGTACCTATCACTGCGTAAAGCGCAGAGTATGTTGTGTTGCTGTGTACTGACCCGTCGCATATGAGCCAATCTTTAACACCGCTGATAGTCTCTGTGGTGGGCGTTGTGCCTGAAGCAAACATCACTATGGTTCCCGGTTCAAAGCCAAGCTTGTTCATCTGTGCGCTGGTTTGTGTAACAGCCGTTGTTGCCAAGCCTGTAAACTGAGATTGTAGTACAGATTTTATCAACCGTAAATGATCGTCACCCTCAGAGATATTATCACCAGCAGCAGGGTATGCGGGATTTAGCTGGCTTATATATGTTGCAGATTCTACAGTCATGTTGGCTCACCTAGTTCTTTTAGTTCTTGTTCTTCCATAAGAGGGGCGTTTAAAATGTTACCGTGATAGTTAGGAGCAGTACAGTACTTACCAGTTAACCGGCTTTTGAAGAATACTGTAAAACTTCTGTCACTTTTGAAGAACCAGAGAGGTAGTCCTGTTCTGGTTATTCCTGCAAAGACTAGAGTTTGCTCCTTCTCTCCTGTCTCTTGCTCTACTTGCTCGTAAGAGCTTATGCAATACATACCACCTGTTTGAGCGTGTAGCGAGGTGTTCAGAGCTATGCTTGCCACTGCGAGAGAAGCTATGAATATCAAAACTTGTTTAATCTTCAATTGTGTTACCTTTGCAACCATTACCCACTTTGATTATTCTGGTTCTACCGCTATTGCTTCTTTGTACTTACTTTTGACCTCATCAGTCCAAACGGTATTACAAATTGCCTGAACACTTGCATCCTCGCCACTAATGTCTGTATCAGCATGAACCCACTTATCCCCATCTTTTCCTGATATAAAGGGGTCTATTACTTTTCTGTGTGTAGACCTTCCAATTTCCACACCATCTTCCTTGACCACAGTGTCTGTTCTAACACCAACAATCCAAGTATTGACTACCTCGATTTTTGCGATTTCTGTTGATTTTGCTATTGTCATAATAATCTCCGACTTCCTTTATGCTGTACGGTAGGTGATTGAGCCACGAATCTGAGCAGCCGCTCCTAACTGACTAGCAAGAATTGCTTGTTCACCAACATTATCCCCAAGACCTTTTAGTTCAAAAGTAGTACCAGAAGATCCCCCTTGCAACGCAATACCTGCCTGTTCATTACTGTCTAGGTTTATATTGTAAAAGTGTCCTACATGCAATCCATAATATAGATTAGTAACAGCCGCGAAAGTAAATGGAAGCCCAGATATAATCGTACCGTTGGTTGTTGTTCCACCCGGTGAACCACTAAGTGCTAATCTATATTCACACTGCACAAGTGTTCCTACTTTAGTATATGAACCCACTTGATATGCGTATGCAAATGTAGCAGAAGTAGAGGTAAATGCTGGAGTCCAAGTGCCTTCTTCGTAGTCATCAAGTAGATTAGCCGCTGTAACAGATGTGACACCTAAATAGATTCCTTTCGCCGCAGTGGTTAGTAAAATACTCCCGCCTACCGACATATCATTGGTACTTGAGAAGGTGGGGGTTCCCGACGTACTTAAAGTGCCAGTGATCGCAGTATTGTCACCAATCGCTACAGTGCCAGTCCCATTTCCCTGTATGGTGACAGCCCCGTCAGTAGTCTGGGCTGTTACAACATCCGCTTTAATTGTTGAAGTCATATTTTTGTCCTACCCTGTCGAAACTTTTAAATCTGTACCATCGCGCCAAAGACTTCCAGCCACACTGGGGTCGGAGGTTGGCAAATTTGGCATTGAGACAACAGTTCCAGCCACAGCCAAGTCGTCCTGAACTGCAACTTTTCCTGAACCTTTACCATCAAGACTGAGGTCCGTATTCGTCCCTACATCGGGAATTATCGTACTGACATTAAGGGTCGACATGGGCTAATCCTCGATCTTAGTGTTTGATTCAAATATAGTCTTATAATCTTCCTTCACCTTTTCGGTCCAAACCGCTGCTGCAACATCTTTTACAGATTGCTCTTCGCCTGACAAATCTGTTGCCTCGTATACCCAATTATGTTCTGCATCCAGAGTAGCCTTGAAAGGAACTAAGGCATGACGATGTGGCGTTCTGGAGATCTCATCACCATCTTCCTTGATAACAGTATCAGTTCTGATAGAGATTGACCAACCAGCCGTTGTATCAATTTTGTAGACTTCAGTTTCTTTTGTAATAGCCATCTCTTTTCCTAAGTAGCTGAGAAATAAATAGCGGCACCCTTTAGAATTTTTCCAGAATGTACCGCATTGGTTGAGCCTCCTGAAGAATTTTGGATCATTTGAAGGTAAGTGGCTCCGCTTGGTACATATGCATGGGAGGTATTACTCACTGCGTAGTTGTCGTAGCCCAGACAAACATCTCCATCTATAGTCGCAGCCGCAAAAGGCAATCCTGTGATTAGCATCGAACTTGTGTCAGCGGTTGTAGCAGTGGTCATTGTAAAATTAGCAATGACTAGTCTACCTATTTTTGTATAAGCTCCTGATGACGCAGCAGCCGTTACTACGTTTTGTGCAGGAGTCCAAGTACCTTCTTCGTAGTCATCGAGCAAATTTGCCGCTGTGGCTGAAGTTACTCCTAAATATACGCCTTCGCTGGCTGTCCCAAAAATTATACTCCCACCGGTGACTTCAATGTCACTCTGACCCGTGGCTACTTCCAGAACAGCAGTATCGTCATCTCGTTTGATAGTGATATCGTTGGTGGAACCTTGACCAGTTAAGATCAGACCTTCAGCACTCGTATACCCTATGGCAGCATTATCACCAGCAGAAGTATCACCTGCTGGCTCTACCGTCCCTGTCGTAGTCAAGTCTCCAGTGATGGCAGTATTGTCTGCAATTGCTACAGTTCCGGTTCCATTCCCCTGAATAGTAACGGCCCCGTCAGCAGTTTTTGCGGTAATTGTGTCGGCTTTTAAGGTACTCATATTATCACCAAAGTTCCTATAACTGTAAGCGTGATGCTGCTATTCACCGTCAATGGTCCGGTGGCGCTGGCGTTGGTGCTGGTAGCGATTGTAACATCTGTGGCTAAGGCCGCATTATTGACCCTGAAGATATCGGTTAGTCCGTTAGTTGTATCGCCTGTTGCTCCTGAAGCGTTTCCTAAAAAGTAACCCGCACCTCCCGCAGCCGGGGTGGTGGAAGCCCAAGTAGAGCCGTTGGAGGTTAAAAGATTTCCGCTAGTACCGGGAGCAATCATTTGAACCGCAGTAGTTCCGTTACCTAAAAGAGCATAGTTCGCTGTAAGAGTTGATCTTCCTGTACCACCGTCTGCCACTGGTATGTCAGTACCGCCAGCACGGTATACGATGTTACCCTCTACGTTGATATCACCAGCACTTGCTCGTGCTACTGTGGTGTCAGAGGCTGCTCCTACGTTCACAGCAGTAAACTGGGGGCTATCCCCGGTGCCTACTCCTATGCTGGTTCGTAGTGTAGCGCCACTCTCTGCCACTGGATCTGTGCTGCCATCGCCCACTATCATTTCGCTATCGGCCAGAACAGCCATAGGTGTTATAGCCGCTGCCCCGCTACCTAGCAGTACACCACCATCTGTAAGCGAGGATGGTAGCATGGCTGTGCTTATCGTTACATCTCCTGTAGCAGTATCCACCTCCAGAGGAGCAGTAGCTGCTAATTCAGCAACACCAGCTACAGCAGCAGCTAGAGTAGATTTCTGAATTTTATGCGTAGTGCCAGCACTGATGTCAACTATGGGTAGTACATCGTCGTTATCCAGATCAGCCCCGGTTAGCTCTGTTAGTTCTGTGATCTTCTTATTTGTAGCCACAGCGTGTTATCCCTCTAGCCAAGTAATGTTCACCGTTGCTGTGCTGCTTGAGGTGATGGCTGCGATTGTATCGCCTTTCACCACTGTAAAGATTGCAGAGTCGCTAACGCCTATCTGTGTGGAACCTGCAACCGTAGCAGTAGGAGTTGCTCCCTGACCACCCTTTACCTCTACATAGACCAAGGCACTCGTAGATATACGAGCCAAAGTGACCTCTGCTGGACAAGCTCCTGAGCGGGTAGCCCCTGAACTTGTAGTAGCCGCCAAGTTCTCGCTTGAGTTTACTCTATAGAAATTATTTTGTCGTGCCATCTGCTCCTACTCCTAAATTTATCCTGCTTTCACGGTTGTTCCAGAAGACATTTCGTAACCTAACTCTATGCCTTTTAGCTTTAACTCTTCTCGCTTGATAGCCATACTTTGTTCTATTTCCATTTTTTCTAATTCTAGCCTACCTACTTTGACCTGCGCCTCTTGCATAGAGGCTTCCGCTTCCTTCTGTGTAGCTTGGGCTTGCATCAGCATAGCCTGTGCCTGTGCTTCAGCTAACTGCTCTTGAGGGGTTGGTTGTATTTCTTCTGGTGCAGGAGGAGTTGAAATAAATTTATCAACATTTTTTATCCCCATCTCCTCTGCAATTTCGCGCATCAATGCGTATACATTTTCAGGTTTTATCAATCCCTGAGTCTGCTGCGCTACTTTTTCAACAAGTGCTGCATAGGAAGATAAGTTATTCATACGAATATCCTGATCTCCATAACCTATACCTACTTCGATGTCAACGTCCATATCTTCACGCCAACTGGAAGGGTCAATCTCGACGTATTTGTTATCAACTCTGATAATTTTATCATTACCTTCGTATCGTTGTATCAGGTTGTATATAGACTTAAACATATTTTTAACGCCTGTATCGGCAAATATTCTAGCTATTAGTTCTAATCTACCCTGTGAGTTAGTAAGCGCACCTGTTATAGCCCCTGCTGTTACATGAGATTTTAGCACATCAGCAGGTAAGCCTTGCGTAGAGGGGTTGACCCCTGTTCTCCCTGCTTTTATCGTATCCCAATACTCCAACATTTTAAAACTGTAGTCTTGTAGAGCAGGGGTTTGAATAGGAGTAAGAGCATTAGGAGAGCGTGTTCTTACGATACCCCCCGGCCTACTGGTTAGCAAATCGTCTATATTTACCTGACCTTCTACAACTTGGAATCTTCCATTATTCGCTAGATACATATTGTCTAGCAGATTGCGAGTCAGAGTAGAACGAATAAGTTGTATATCTTCAATTGTTTCTGCTACAGACAATCCAAAAAACTTATGCGGTATCGGTATAGGACAAACTGTGCTAAAGGGAACTTCTGATACCGCTTCATTATCAAGAATAATATCACCAGCATAAATAATCTTGCGTAAAGTCGAAACTCCATCTTCATAGGGATCACAACGGGAATATGCTTCAAAAACCTCTACTATCTCTTCTGCCGTATCTATTGCTCGTGTAGGAGATGCACCTGTACCATCATAAGTATGCCTAGCCATGTACTCTGAACTTGTAGTTATAGAATCTACTGCTCCTGAATACGTTGGAAGATCTTCTACATCCTTCTCATCAAAACCCATGTTTATTAATTCAGAGCGGGTTTTATTCGACCTATGACAAACAAACCGCGCATCTTCTAGACTTTTAGCTCCTTTATTTATCAGGAACTCTTCAGGAGGAATATTCTCAATCGTGACCTTTCCGCCTACTGTAGTACGTACAACTACTACATCATGGATAGGTATTTCAATATTAACTATTTCTCCTGTCTGGTCTACCTGTTGCTCAGTTCTGAATCGCTCTGTATGCTGCTGCAACTCTAAGTTTTCTTCCGCTAGAAGAAGATCAAATTCATTCTGAGTTAGATTTTCATATTCCTCAGTTTTTGCATTTTCAATTTCTTCCCAGAAATGTTTTACAACACCAACTTTTTGAAGTAGGGCATCTAGAAACATATTATAAAGTATCATAAAGCCGTCGTTCTGTTTATAGAACACATGGTTTACATACTTGGTAGCCTGTTCCGCTACTTCTTCATCCTCTGGACCTACAGGAAGATATTTGACAACACGATCTCCCGCAGTGAAAATACGCATAAGACTTGGAAGCATCCACATGAGTGTATCTTGTACATCAGTGACTACAACTTGAGAACGTCCATCTTCTTCGTTACCGAATGGTTCTCCATAGAAATACTCCATCGCTTTTTCACGTTGGAAGCTAATTTCTGTATCTAGATAACCTGAACTGTCGCTAACTTCAGATTGCAATAAGGCGAGAATTTCTTGGTCTGTCATTTGCGCCATAACTAAGTATACCTACGCCCCTTCTTACTTGCATAAATTGCTCTACACTGCTTCGCAGCCTTAGACTTCTTTTTATACGTTTTTCCCCGACTTCCGCATCTGAACCCTCCGCTTACTCTTCGCACTGGCATTTTTCTTTTTACCTTTCTTCGGAGACTTTGGTACTACTGCTGCGATAATGTCTCCAAGCGGATCGTCCATTTTCTTTTTACGCTCCGGGTGAAGTACATCAGTCATGCGATCAATAGTGCGCTGATTGTGCCAAGAGGGCATTACTTCTTCCTTAAACCTGCTATAAGTTGCTGCAATATTTTAAAAGGAGCGCCTTCTTTCCCTACGGCTCCTCCTTCTTTTGTTCCTCTTCCTGCAATCTTTTTAGCCGCACTGGAAGTTACTCTGCCATACCTATTTTTATCCTGATCAGCCATCAATAACCACCCTTACCTTTACCTTTACCTTTACCATTACGCTTACCCATTAAACAACTCCCACGTTAGAATATTCAATTTCGCGTTCAAAACCGTATTTACGAAATATAGTTTTGCTCTTTAAACGCTCTCCAAAGCGTTGAACAGATAATGCGCCATATCGCATTGCACTGAGTAGATCATCTTTTATAGGAACAACTCTTCCATCTTTTCGATGATAGAGTCGCATTTCCTCCATAGTTTGAGGACAGCTTTTAAATACCTTAAAGCGATCTGATTCCATACGCTGTAGAATAATACTGATTCCAGCTTCAACTGAGTTATTCCCTACTATTTTACCATCAACAGGAGGATTTGTAAAGTGTTCAGGTAACATATATACACCAAGATCACGATATTGTTGTGCTAGTTGTATTCCTGAGCCTTTATCGTGTTGTAGACCATCATGGGGAAACGCTACTGGAATACCGGGAGTACGTGCATTCAAAACTGAAGCATGAGTGATCGGGGTTTCTTTAGAGCGACGGTACTCGTCATAGATATAAATTATATCGTTATCGGGATCGTAAGAAATCCAAGATATTGCAGTTGGATGATCAAACCCAAAATCAATACCGCCAAGACAAATAAAATGTTTAGGTAGCTCAAAATCATCTACCACTATATCGTCTTCGCTAACAGGATAGACCAATCCTGATCCGAAAACGGGTATCCCTTTTGAACGCATTTCCCGCTCTGCTGGCGAGTAGACAGAAAGTAGCTGTGTTTTAGTTTTTTCATCTAGATGCTCTACATCGTCCCAAGTTGCTGTGGTCATGCTCTGACCCGGTTTAAGATCGTTCATAAAAGCCGACACTACAGAAGTCATGCCACGCTCAGGGGTGAAGGTCATGTAGACCACCCCGTTTGTATCGGCTGTACGGGTGATACATTGAGAGAAAATTTCCTGTTTCGGTTCCTCATCTAGCCAGATGACATCAACCGCCTCTCCCATAAACTTCTCAAATCCCTGCTCATAGGCTTTAAAACTTATATGGCTATTTCGTCCTGAGATGTGTTTCACCAGAACAGCACTATAGGCATTCGGCACTCCGGGTTTCCGAATTGTTTCCGCTATATTTTTAAGAGGGACCGCTCCTGTTCCCTTTAGAGCGGGATCTTGTGGCACACCAAATAGCTCTCTTTGAATGATATCGCGGGTGGTGTCGTTACTCTCTCCAGCTACCCATACGCGAACAGGATGATCAAAGCGTCTACCTTTCCACCATTCTGGATACTCTCCGGTTAAGTGATACGCCGTTTCCGCTGCCCCACAATAGGTTTTCCCAACACGGTTAGCAGCCATGAGGATACGCTGTCTACAGTCTTCTCCCTGTTGATGAAATTCAGTCTGATAGGGATATGGGGTGTAACGGGCAATACGGGTTGTTTCTACCCGCTTCTGTTTCTCTCTGAGAAGTTTCAGAGTCTGTACTTTATTCACTCAGATTTCCTTGGAACAAGAGTGACAATATTGCTTTTTGCTAATTGCTCAATTTGCTTATCAAGTTCCTCATCAGAAAGCTCAGAGACTTCTTTGATCGTCGTTACACTTTTCTGAGTAGCATCGTATCCAGCACGGGATAGGATATCACGAGCAGCGTTTAGACGTACATTCTCTGATTCACCAGAGCGGAGAAGCTCCTCAACTACGTTTAGAGCGAGGTTGGCAGTTTCGCCTACCTTCTCAGAGATACGCTTCTCTATGTGTAACCAGAGATGCCTCTGAAGCCGTTTAGAGCGGTATTGAATAGAGTGGGTATCTCCATCTTTATAGCCAGCAGCTTTGAATGCTTCATGTGGCTCCATTTTGTTATCGACAAGATTGAGCATGAAGCTCTCTTCTTTCTCTGTTAGAGAAGCATCTAGTAATTTAGGATTGCTAGGGGAAGGCCATTTACTCATCTGTATTATCCATCTCCGCTCTGATTTTCTTGATATGCTTTTGCGAATCCTTTGTGAAGACAGATAAGGGATATACATTCCTATCTCCATATGCCGATTTCTCTCCTAGCTCATAGCTTGAGAAGGTACGGATATAGGTAACCCCATTCTTTTCAAAGGTGTCATAGAGGTATCCCTCTGTTACCAAGGAGGCGCATTCCATACCCTCGAACTCTTCCCCGGTTACCGTAGTTGAGTCACCTGCTATGTCATCCCAATATAGGACAACTTTGTAGAATTTCCTATCACCTAGTTGAAGAAAGTTCATTTAACCCCCTTAGTTATAGGGCTATTGTACTATGGTGGTACAACTATGTCAAGGATTTTCAAATTCCTCCCAAAAATGAAGGCACTGGATATATATATATATACATAGCTAGGGGGGTCGCCGATCCTCCGGGAGGCCATATACACCCCTCTGCGCTGCCCCCTGCCCTGCCCTGTGGGAGGGGATATGGGTGCAAACCTATGACCAAACCTGCTCCAATGGTGGACCAATAGTGATAACGTATTGATCCGCTTGGGCAATATTGAAATGCCGGCAGGAATGCAATCGCCTATCCCGGGAGGAGTTGGCCGGCAGCGAGCATGGTACAAAAGTGTGTACAAATATTTTCAGGTGTGAGCGTGGAGGTGCAAAAGATATCGTGCTGAACCAGATAAACTTCTGAAATCGCTGGCGTGTAGATTGTTGATAATGTGAGATATTGGATTGTCATATTTGGATCACGGGTGGATCTACGCCAACTGGAAGTGTGAACCTTCGAAGAGACCGGACAAACAAAAAGAGCCAGCATATTTCTACACTGGCTCTCTCTGGGAGGAACTCTAGCTAGTTAAAATTACATCCCCAACCTTTAGGCATGCAACTGCATCAACATCCATAACCTCTACCTCGTTAGCCTCCTGAGCGGCACCAGCAAGACACCGAATGCCTTTGACATAATGTTCCTGCGCTTCCTCTAGTCTACCAGCTACAAGCATCAACTGAGAAAACTCAAATTGAAACTTGGCGCGCCGGATTGCCTCCTGCAATCTTTCGTACCTACCCTCGTGAACTACCTTCATTTTTGTATCCTCTCTTTTGTCTGATTATTAAAGAGCATACATCGTGAAAGTAAGCAACAAAAAAGAGCCAGCGTATTTCTACACTGGCTCTCTTGGGAGGAACTATCAGAAACTATTCGCCGTTATCAATCATCGCTACCTCCAAACACCTTGTCTTGGCAAGTCTGACAAATTCCAGATATTGAGTACTCTTTTCTAGAAAGTGCGTCACGAAAATCTAAGTCGGGGCTATCGCAAAATGAACAGTGATTGCTTTTAATGATCGCCTTCCGGTCGATCCCGAATACTTCCTTTAGGCTTGCGTCCACTTGAGGCGCTTTATAGCTTGGTTGCATCGTCTTTTTCCTTCTGCTTGTTATCACTTGCTGAATGATAGCACGAAATAAATTAAAATAGCCAGTCCTAGAATAATCATTGTACCCCCATACGAGCAGCACCATGAGCCACGATAACTATATTCTTCGCCTTCTTTGTATTCCCTGAGCATAAAAGACAATCTTTGCAGGTGCTAGACGCTCCACCTTCAAAGCTTTCAGGGCAAAATATTTCGTTAGCTTCTGGCATGTTTACTCCTGCAGCGTACTCCCAAACGGGAAGCGTTCGGAATGTTCGGTAGTCTTGAGACCAAGCTTTACGCGCCTGTCTGAGTGAATCGGCACTTGCCATTATTAGATCAGGAATAAGACCAACTATTTCTGGGTGTGTCTCCCATTGGTGTGAGTAGCCAGTATGGCCGCTAGAATACTTCAGGAGAGTATCCCATACTCTAGACGGGACCGCCGCTGGGTCGCCATATGTTCCCAATCGGATAAACCTGTTTTTTCCTAGTTCTACCATATCACCACGTTTGGCGTGGGAATAGTTACCCTTTCGGTATGCTTTATAAACATTATTCGGACCGTGAGCGAGCGTGACGTAACAGGTACGATTTTCCGCTGTAGATCTTTTATCGTCTACGCTGGGTGTTCCTCTATGTATGCACTCACCACAAATAGAAGCATCCAGCCCAAGCTTGTTTGCCAGCATAGGCGATACATCCTGTCGTAAAATATAGGTTTGCACCATGTTACCGGTTTTTTCATTAGAACTCTTTTTAATCGCAATAGCGACTATTGGTTGACCGTCTAACAGTGAATCACCTTCGTATAAAATCATAATAAGTTTCCTTCTGTTCACCATAAAATAGTTTATGCATTGGTATAAAGCATAAAAAACATCAGGAAACAAGCCAAAAAAACAAGGACGCTCGCTGCAGTCACCCTACCGACCTGAAAACAAAAAAAGAGCCAGTCTATTTCTAGACCGACTCTAATTTTCCCGTATGGGAGTTGGTTTAGGCGGCAACCCTCATAACAGGCGTGGGCGTTACCAACATTGCTCCAGAAGCCAGCGCTGAGGCATACAGACTAGAATTGACCTTAGCATAGTCAAAAAATCCGTAGACCTCAACCCCGTTAACATCCTTAAAACGGAGAGCGTCAAGCTTCCCATGAGACTTCCGATAGTCGGAGAGCCTCGCTGTAGGATTACGAACACCGTGGCTGCGGAGCCAATCGGTGGTAACAATACGGCCTGAACTGATCAGGTCGGCGATATAACTAACTTGTGACATAACAAGTATCCTTTCAAAAGGTTCAAAAAGTATCGATTTCGCTGTTCTATAGGAGTTGCAATATCCCGTCAACCCTCTTGCTACTTTTTTTTTCTAGGTGTATAAAATTCTCAGAAAGGAGACTTACTGATGAACCAAACGTATAAGGTGCTAGTTATAGAAGAGTTTCGATTCACAGTAGAATCAGACACTCTTGAAAATGCCAGATTGAAGGCTCTAGAGGTGCCAAAACGTAACTATAGGGACAATAATCTAAAATCTAGCAGTATCACAGTGCTAGACCCCAAAACAGGGGATTATCTCGATTTTACAACTAACGGAATTGGAGTAGAAACATGAGAGCGATTCTTATAGACGCTGAACATGAGGAAATACGTGAAGTTGACTATAACGGCGATTGGAAGACCATAGCCAACTGGATAGGCGGGAATACCTGTACCTTCACCACTGTTGAACTCACCTCTGATGGCGACACCGCCTTTGTCGATGATGAGGGGCTATACAACGGGGCAGACTACGGTTTCAAATATTCTACCTACCCCACCCCCCTCATGGGAAATGCCCTTATTCTAGGGACCGACATAGAGTCAGGAGATAGCATCGATGCCCACCTATCTCTAGAGGAAGCATACGAAAATACCCAATTCGCCATAGGTGGAGTTACATACTCCTCTTTTGACGAATCAATGGACGGTGACCATGAGAGCGCACTCGCCTCTGCCGGATTTGGAACAGATGAGGACTATGGCGGTGGAGATGAGCGTCTTTAATCTAACTTCTGATAATTGATAGAGAGGAGTAGTTATATGTGGCAATTTAAGAGGAATAGAAAAGGGGAGCTAACCCCTGCTGTTTTAAGACGTTCTCGAAAGTTTTACCCTTCATATAAGGTCGATATCACCTCACATAAGGGCCGTTCTAAGTTTGGTTATTGCTACCTAGAGTATGTCAAATGATCGAACTTCTGATAATTGATGGGGATACGGGGCAACCTGTATCCTCTATTTTCTCCTTCACCCCAGAGGCAAGAGGGGTATTCGAGGCTATCACCCCCCTGATCACCTCTAAAGATGAGCAGAACCTCTATAAACAACTCCTAAAGGAGACAATCAATGGATAAGCCAGTAGATCACGATATGGTACTAGTTGATCTCCTCCTGCCCAGCGAAGTACTCGACTTCTATAGACAGTTAGGAAGCCTGAATAATAAAGGGAACGGTGAGATATTCATGCTTGAGGCGATCATAACTTACAAACTCTATCTAGAAGGCAACACCCCGGAGGCTCTAGCTCTATTTGACATGGAACTTGAGGAAGACAATCTCCGTATAAATCGTGTTCTTAAAAAGAAAATGCACTAAGCTTCTTGCCAATTCTGAGCAATAGTGTATAATCACTATTGTTACACTATGATACAATATAAAGATATATAGAGTATTAACACTATACGTTCTTTATATGATACAAGGTGATTCAACTATGGCTAACAATAATGATCAGTATAGAGAGCGTTCAATAGAGAGGCTAAAGAGGCAGCTAAAGCGTTCTAAAATGGCGCGGTCCCTCTCAGATGACCAGTACCATCAACGGCGGATCAACTCCAATCTGATCTACACTCGTAAGCTTAAACACTTGAAAAAATTACTAGAGGAGTAAGCCCTTCATGCCACGCGAATCTAAAATGAAAGAAGCCCTCGTCAAGAATAAAAACGAGATGAAGTTTCTCAAGAATGTCAAGGTGAGGACCGATTATGCCGGATGTAGTGAGGCTTTCCTCACCGATGTCCTGTCCAAATGGTCTACCTTAGTCAGCGAGATAGCAGACGATGTAAGCTATTCAAAGGATATGACCCTATCTCAACTTTCCAAGCTTGAAGAAATTGCTTACGAGATAGCCAAAGTGCGCGACTATATCACAGGCGACGCAGATTGATGCGTTGCCTTATCTGCGACCATCTTCTCCCCATAAACTATGTCCCTAGAAGGGGATACGATTATGTTTGCTCTACTTGTCAGAGTTCTATCGACGATGCGTCATATGGAGATACTATAGTATCCTCAAATGACACATTTCCGCTCCCATTAGAAAGGAAACCCGAAATTGATACTTAAAGTTCTTGCAATAGCCCTCGCAAGTGTGATAGGAACCGCACTACGAGTTGGAGAAGCTGTGGAAAAGGAGAAAAAGAAGGATGAATAGGTACAAAGTTCTAGGGGAAGCGTCTGACCTTATCAATGGAGATAGAGAGATCGAGCATGGTCAACCAAGACACACCTTCAGAAGGATAGCTAAAATGTGGAGCGGCTATCTTTGTCAGGATATATCACCTTCTGATGTATGTGTAATGATGGTGCTTCTCAAAGCTGCGCGGCTACGTCATAAACTTAGTGACGATTCGTTCATCGACATGGCTGGATATGCCGCTCTAGGTAGCGAGGTTTCAAGTGACTGAACTACGTTATCAACCATGTCCCGATTGTGGCGGCTCAGACCCTCTAACGATATACGATGACCATACATATTGTTACAGTTGTAAGCGTTACTCCACAACCACTGACCCAAAAGCAGGGAGAATAATAGTGTCACACCGTGAGCCTGATGAAGTTACCAAATGGGAAGATCGTAATATATCTACTGCTGTGATGAATTACTACGGTGTTCATGTGAAGCATGATAGTTCAGTCGAGTTTCCCTACTTTGATCAAGACGGTTTACGTCTTGGTGCGAAACATCGTTCATCTACTAAAAACTTCTACACTAATGGTAATTTCCAAGAGGCTTCTCTATTTGGAGTGCAGACTCTCCGTAAAGATGCAGTGAAGCGAGAGGGATCGGTAATTGTAACAGAAGGAGAGGCAGATGCTCTCGCCGCCTTCCAAATGGCTAACCGTATTGACCCAAGCTCCACTAGTCTCACCTCTGACACGATGAAGCGTAGTATAATCTGCTCTCTATCTATCAAAAGTGGTGCTGCTAGTGCAGAGCGCGACTTTAGAAACAATCTTGAACTGCTAGAGAGCTTCAATAAGGTTTATATATGCTTTGACTCTGATCAGAATGGGAAGGAAGCTGCTCCTAAATGTGCGCGACTACTCTCTCCCGGTAAGGCATATATCGTAAATCTAGAGAAGAAAGATGCTTGCGAATATTCAGCAGATAACAAGGCTACTGAATTTACCACCCATGTTATTGGTTCTAAACCATACACTCCATCTGGTATCGCTAACGCTGCAGACAACTTTGACAGCTTATGGGATGATCAGAGTACTGTCTCCATTCCATTTCCTTGGAAGGATCTTCAAGAGAAAACCTTGGGTATCCGCTCTAGAGAAATAGTAACTTGGTGCGCTGGTACAGGAGTGGGGAAAAGCAGTGTGCTACGCGAGTTGGAGCATTTCTATCTTAGGAGTACTGATAAAAAGATAGGAATTATCGCTCTTGAGGAAGGTCTAGAGCGTACTAAGAGAGGCATTCTAGCTGTTGAGGCTAATGACCGTCTCCATCTGAACGAGGTGTTCAGTACATACTCTAAAGAAAAGATACGGGAGTATTTTGATAACACCTTGGGAAGTGGTCGGGTATATCTCTACGATCACTTTGGCAGCATGAATGTACAGGATCTCCTCAGCCGTATACGTTATATGGTTGTCGGGTTGGAGACTTCAATAATCTTTATCGACCACCTCTCAATTCTGTCCTCTGGTCTGGACATTACTGATGAGCGTAAGTCTATAGACAAAACCATGACGCTTCTACGTCAATTGACAGAAGAAACAGGATGCACTATCCATCTTGTCACCCATCTACGCCGCCTCTCCTCTGACAGATCACACGAGGCATCAGATGCAGAGATAAACCTTTCTCATTTACGCGGCTCTCATGGAATTAGCCAGATAAGCGATTCTGTCATAGCCCTAGAGCGAAACACGATGGCTGATGACCCTATAGAGGCCAACACGGTCACTCTACGAGTTCTCAAGTGTCGTTACACCGGAGATGTCGGGCTGGCGGGTAGGCTCTACTATAACAAGATTACTGGTAGGCTCGAAAATGTTGAGGAGGATTTTTAGAATGGCCTTGAAAAGTTTTGCAAAGGAGCGTAGAGTTCGTCGTAGGTCAAGGCTAAGACCTCTTAACCATCAAAAGAAGCTTGGCCCTAATAGTTGTCATAAGAATAACAAAAGAAAGCGAGGACAAGGGTAATGGAAACTAATTACGATTTGGCTAAAGGTATACAGACAATGTTTATCTGGGATTTGAAAAACTATAAGCGTGATCTGGAAGACCAGCTTAATGGTATTCTAGCTGGTGTACATGCTGGAACGGAAGGGGAAATAGAACAGAAACTTGAGATTGTTCATAAGGAACTAACAGGCAGAAACAACTGGCTCCCACATGACTAAAGCATGTGTGATAGACATAGAGGCTAACGGTCTTGAACCTACAGAAATATTCTGCCTCTGGTTAAAAGAGATAGAAGACAGTGTTACAAGTGTAGGCACTATGCGTCTCTTTACTTCTAAACCTAACTTCAATCTCTTTGACGAATACTCCACTGTTATAGCGCATAATGGATGCGCTTACGATTTCCCAGTTCTGAAGAAACTATGGGGAATGGATTTACCTCTACGTAAACAGGTAGACACATTGGTAATGTCGCGCATCTCTCGCCCAGATAGAAAGGGTGGTCACAGTTTATCCTCGTGGGGAGATCGTTTAAATTTTAAAAAGACTGAATACTCTGGCGGATGGGATTCACTAAATGATGAAATGCTAGAGTACTGTAAGAATGATGTTCTCGTGTGCGAAAAACTGTATCAACATCTTTTGCGCGAGATAGGTAGGTTCAGTAATGAATCTGTGCGTAGTGAGCATCGTATGCAACTCCTTGTTAATAAAGTGGAAAACGCTGGTTTTGCTTTCGATTTGGAGAAGGCATATAAGTTTTACTCGAAGCTTATAAATAAGCAGAAGGACATAACTTTGCAGATGCAAGACATATTTCCCGATGCGGTAATTAAACTCAAAACCAAAACAAAGTATGTTCCATTTAATCCTGCAAGTAGAAAACAAATTGGTGAGCGATTAAAAGAACGTGGGTGGAAACCAACAGAGTTTACCGAAACAGGTCTTCCTAAAATAGATGAGAACACTTTAAGTAGGTGTGACATACCAGAGGCTAAAGTTCTAGCGGAATATTTTGTTCTACAGAAGAGAACTGGTATGCTCGACTCTTGGATACAAAACTGTGGTCCTGATATGCGAGTGCATTGTAAATTTCATTCTCTTGGAGCTATAACAAATAGGATGTCTTCGTCAAGTCCAAATTTACAACAGATACCATCTATGCGAAAGCCATACGGCCTCGAATGTAGAGAGTTATGGATAGCTGAACATGGCTATAACCTTATAGACACAGATGCTAAATCTTTAGAATTGCGAGTTCTTGCTCATTACATGGATGATCCAGACTATACAAAAGAAGTTCTTGAAGGCGATATACATTCCACCAATCAGAAGATGGCTGGACTTCCTAATCGTGATGCGGCAAAAACTTTTATCTATGCTCTTTGTTACGGTGCTGGAGATGCTAAATTAGGTACAGTGGTGGGTGGTACTGCTTCTGATGGAAAGGAGCTACGAGAGCGGTTCCTTTCCAATCTTCCTTCCTTCATGCGTTTACGGAAAGCAGTTACCAATAAAGGGAGAACAAGAGGGATTGTCAAAGCTATTGATGGAAGAGTGTTGCGTGTTCGTCACCCTCACGCCAGTTTAAACACTTTGATTCAAGGGTCTTCCGCCGTATTGATGAAGAATTGGTTTATGAACACTGCTTCGGAAATGGCGAAAGAAAGAATGGATTCTAAAATCGTTGCTATGGTACACGATGAATTAGTTATAGAATCCGCTCAAAATGATGTTGACAGGGTGAGTGAGTGTGCTAGAATAAGCCTACAGTCAGTAAATAAACAATTTAATTTACGCTGTGAGCTTGATTGTGATGTAATTTTAGGCAATAACTGGAGTGAGATACATTAAATGGCTACAAATCGACGTACTACTTTTGACTATCTTGAGGGTTCCTTGCAGTATCCTTATATTTTTGACACTAAGGATCGCTATGATCACTATAGTGTCGCTGTTCTTCTTACCGGGGACCAGATTGCCAAGGCTAAGAAGCTTGGACTGAAGCTGAAGCAAGATCCTGAGAAGAATAACGGGATGCCTTATGTGCAACTCCGTTCTAACTACAAACCTGACCTCTTTAACGGGGATGGGGAGCCTTACGATGGCCCTACGATGATCTCTAACGGGTCAACCGGAGTCGTGAAAATCACCCAGCGTCCTTACGATAACCAGTATGGTAAGGGACTGAGTACTTTCTTCACCGCTGTTAAACTTCTGGATGTAATTGAATACACACCAGATAGTGAGGGCCAAGGGGCATCAGAATTTTAGATGCCTAAGCAACCTTACGGGCATTGGGACATCTCTGAAGTAGGTGAGTTTGATCCCGATGCCCACCTTGGTTTTGTTTACAAAATAACAAATCTTACAAACGATAAAAAGTATATCGGGTGTAAGCACCTGCACAAATTCAGCAAGGGTAAGCGGATCAAGGCCAGTGAGTGGAGATACTATTGCAGTAGCTCTAAGTACCTTAAACCAGAAATTAAGGATCTAGGGAAGCGTCAGTTCACATTTGAAATACTCATGCTCTGTGATAATAAGCGAAATCTGTACTATAACGAGATGAAACTACAGGTCGAGCTAGGAGTTTTAGAGAGTGATGAGTACTACAATGCGAACATAGGTGGGATCAAGTTCTTCCGACCTGTTAAAAGCTACCTATCCCCTGAATTAAGGTACAAGTTGGGCGGTATTAATGGCTCTAGCTATCGCGGTCCCTTCCGTGTCTCATATTATGGTGGACAACAGGAATGGTTTTCTGATATAACACTACGAGATTGGTGTAAAGAGAACGACTACGCTCATCAACGGATCTATGAACTAAGGAACGGTAAAAGAGATATGTATAAAAATATTGTAGCGTTGGAGTACCTTAATGAAAAAAATTGATACTCTCGTTGAGGATGTCTACCACCTTCTTGAGAACGGGACCAAGCGGCCTAATCACGAATACCTCTTTGGCATGGGTAGTGCTATCATGGAAGGGGTGCGTAGACAGCTCTGGAGCAGCACCAGTGATAGGAAGCCCTCTCTCCGTATGTCCAACCTAGGGAAGCCCTGCAGTCGCGCTCTATGGTACGATATAAAGGGAACGCATACTCCTGAACCACTCACCCCACAGACTAAATTAAAATTTATGATGGGAGATGTAGTGGAAGCTGTGATTCTCTACCTTGTCAAAGAAGCTGGGCATACTGTAGAAGACCAGCAGAAAGAAGTAGAGATTGATGGCATCAGGGGTCATATTGATGCGCGGATTGATGGTATGCTCACTGATGTTAAAAGCTCTAGCAGCTTTGGGATGAAGAAGTTCAAGAATGGTACTCTTCCTGACGATGATCCTTTCGGATATATCTCTCAAATGAGTGGATATGCTAACGCATTAGGAGATAAGGAAGGAACCTTTCTAGCTTTTGATAAGAGCGGTGGTGAGCTTGCAACCTACACCCACTCTGATATGGAAGACACTAGCGACCGAATTGCTACTGTCAGGGCTGCTCTAGCTGAAGATGAGCCGCCACAGAGAGGCTTTAGGTCTGTTGAAGATAGATACGGTAGGACCAAAGTTGGTATCAACTGCTCCTATTGTTCTCATAAAAAGGA
>Ga0209757_10000123_pt1 | contig 21185 bp, 20 predicted proteins | sample ETNvirome_6_1000_FD_185472 | JGI IMG/M metagenome (GOLD analysis project Ga0209757, IMG submission 185472) | Marine viral communities from the Pacific Ocean - ETNP_6_1000 (SPAdes) (version 2) | ecosystem: Environmental > Aquatic > Marine > Oceanic | place: Pacific Ocean | collected 2013-06-19 | reverse complement strand
GCTTTGCGCGCTCAGATCGCAATCGATCGAACATGCGCTGCATCAAGAACGAGGCATCGCTAGCCTCGACAAGTTCTTCCAAGGCGGCGAGCGCTTCTGTGTGAACCTGCAGATGAAAGCGCTTGGGTCCAGGTTCGCAGCGTTCGGCTGCATCGAAAAGGGATTTGTGGCGCTCGATCCCGCCAGGGATATTGCTGTAGTATGACAACCGGTTCTGCTCGTCCCGCATCACCTGCTCGTCCCGCATGTTGATATGGAGATCCCCGAACGGATCATGGCTTTCGAACTGTCGGCGGAGATAGTCCAGGTGGGAACCTATCGTGACCTTGGCGCCCGCAGCCAGGTAATCGATATGCTGCGCCCCCCTTTGACGGTTACGTCCCTTCCCCTCGAGCAGCCTCTCACCCTTTATACGAGGGCCTGTTGCTTGGATCGGTTTGATCGAAACATGAGGGACTCGGCGATCACCGCCTTGTCGATCCCTGCCGGTCAGTGGGCTCGGGATATTGAAATCGACTACTCGACCCGCATCTGCTCCAGATCGTTTCCGGACCGATAGAGTGCTCGCTTCCACCTCCTTGGGCTTGCGATAACCGACCCGCCAAAGAGCGCCGATGGCCGCGAGGTCCTCAAACTTGACGCGACGTAGAATGGCTTCCAGCTGATGCTGGTATAGAGGTTGATCCTCGTTGTTTTGCCTGTTCGCGCCCATGCGCGTATGATCCGCTTTTGTTCTCAGATGCGCAAGATAGCCGCGGTCGATTCTTCGCCTTCCGGAAGCCCTTAGGCTGGAGGACACCGCCCGAATCGTTCCTGACAACGAGCCGGGCGGCGCACAGCAAATCGGCGGATCCGCCGATTTGCGTTATTGCGCCTCCAAAATGATCTCTTCGAATCCGATGCAACAGTTAACGCCAAGGTTCGGCTCGAATAATCTGACCGGCTCAGACCACACTCGTTTCCGGCATGTGGGCGCTCGCGATTTCTTCGCCGACGCGCGCGGCTTCACTTGGGCCCGCGCCGGGAGCGTGTGATCCGGGGACCGCCGCATCAATTGGCCAGTCGGTCAACCTCCGCCTCGCTTCCAGCACCACCCTCACGCAGCGTGAAGCGCAGTAGGGAATGCAGGGCACCGATGCCAACGCGCGGATCGAAAGCTTCGGCGGTATCAGCGTCAGGCGCTGACGATGGCTATGGCTGGTCGATCTTCGCCAATTTCAGGAGCAACGGACCGACGTAAAATTCCGCCGATGCCTCGCTTCCGAGCGCCCAGATCATCTTCGTATCCTGCCGCCAGTTTCGACCCTGCCAATGCGACAGGCGGCTATCGAGGCTTTCCCAGATTTCGATTTCGTCCTGATTGGCGGTCGAAGCCAACAGGTCGTGAAGATAGGGAAACCGTTCGCGAGTCATCAGGCGATGCACCCGCTCCTTGCCTTTGCCGACCCACGGGCTCGGCTTTCCTAAAAACAGCGGGGGTGGAACGGTTCGTGGAGGTCCGCGCATGAAACCCATTTTCGCCCGGCGTGGCGGTTCTGTCGAGAACCTGCTTTTAAGAGCTGGTGGCAATAGCGCCATGCTTTCGACGCTTCACTCCGTTCTCTGCGACCCCGCCTGAGGCGGGGTCGCAGCGGAATCGTCTCTTGGACGGTAGAGCGGAAACCCATTGCGCGACAACAAGGCGATCCTTGATTTTTATCGCCTTCCCCTTCCCTGTTCCGACTTCTCCGCTCGCGCTATCGCTCGTTCTAAAGCGGCTCGGGTTAGTCTTGCACCCGTCGGCAGCCTGCGGCCGAAGGCCGCCTGTTCCAGTTTCTCTAGGCGCTACGCTGCGGATCGAAGGAATTATGTTTCGTATCTGCTCCAATTTTGGGCTGTCGCCCTGCTTCAACGGATGCAAGTTATCCACAGGCCGGCCTGTGTTAATATAAGGAGTTAGAGTCGTGTTACAGAATTTTGCGCTACGCAGAAGTTGTTGATAAATTGGTCTTATTTGGCTTGAAAACGCCCGCCGGTGAATCCGCTCTGACGAAAGCCCGAATCCACTATGACGAAAGGGTGAATCCACTATGACGATAGCTCGCGAGGCTGTTTCCGCGGCCTCAAGGCGTAAACGAAATGACGATAGCAGGCTGGGTGAATCTGAAATGACGATAATCCGGTTGCGTATGTGAAATGACGATAGTAGCCTTGTGAATCTGAAATGACGATAGCACTCCGCCCTGCCCCGTCCGATGATTCGTCTGTTGATCCGCAGGAAGGGAACGAGCGCCCGCCCCTGCTGCCGGTGCGCCACCCCAACCAAGACCTGTTCATCTGCGACGTTCTCGATGCCATTCCCAAGGATGACATGGCCTCGATGGAGCACCCGGTGTTCTCGCTCTCGACCAAGCCTGACAACCGCACGCGCCGATATGAGCACAATGACAGCGTCATCGAGATAATCCCTTCGGGCAAGGGACTGGCGACGATTCACGACAAGGATGTGCTGATCTACTGCATCTCGCAGCTCATCGCGAAGATGAACCAGGGCGAGGAACCGAACCGCACGGTGCGGTTGCAGGCCTATGACATGCTGTGCGCTACCAACCGCCAGACCAGCGGTGCGGGCTATCGCCTTCTCGGGGATGCGCTCACCCGACTGCGCGGGACCACGGTGCGGACCAACATCAAGACCGGCGGGATCGAAGAAACGCGGATATTCGGGCTGATTGAGGAAGCCAAGATTACCCGCAAGACGTTCGACGGCCGGATGCTCGATCTGGAAATCACCCTTTCCGAATGGGTCTACCGCTCGGTCATCAGCAAGAACGTCCTCACTCTCCACCGGGACTATTTCCGCCTGCGCAAGCCGTTCGAGCGACGCTTGTATGAGTTGGGCCGTAAGCATTGTGGGATGCAGGATGAATGGCGGATAGGCCTCGAATTGCTCCAGAAGAAATGCGGCTCCAGCAGCCCGCTCCGGGTGTTCCGCGCGCTCGTTAAGAAAGTTTGCGAGCACGATGCCGATCACGGCCATATCCCGGATTATGCCGTCTCGATGAAGGACGATGTGGTCCTGTTCCGCAAACGGTCGGGCCTCAAAGCCCTTCCCAATGCGGAAGCGATCGATGATGCGCCTCATATCGATCCGGAAACGATGCACGATGCCAAGACGGCCGCGCCGGGCTACGATGTCTATGCGCTCTATGAGGAATGGGTCGCCTGGTGGCGCGACATGGGCCAGCCCGATTTAAAAAGCCCCGGTGGCGCGTTCGTCGGCTTCTGCAAGAAACGGCACGAGCGCAAACCGCTGCGCTAGCGTTAGGTAAGCATCTTCCCAGACATACAATTCGACATGTCTACATGTTGACATGTCGAGATCAGTTCATTCTCCGATCGGGCTTTCGCCGTGCTTGCGCAACACATCGTTGAATGCCTCGGCCATCAAATCCTGCAAGCTTCGTCCCTGTCGTCGCGCCAGCGTATGCAACGCGAAGGACATTTCAGGGGTAAAGAAACCGGCGATCTGCTTGCGTCCTTGGCGGCTTGCCGGTGCCTCGGTCGATGCCGCTGCTTTCGGCGCTGCCGGTGTCTCGACCTGCGCGGGTTCCGCACGGTCACGAAGATTGGCGAAGGATGGCTTGCGGCTCATGATGCTTCTCCTGCCTATTGGGGTGTAGACATGTCGATTTGTCGGCACGTCCACTTGTATAGCTGTTGAATCTCGTTTGCCGCCTTTCCGTCCGGCTCTGTTTCCATGACGGTGCGACCTTCGGCGCTTGCATGGCGATAGGCCGCCCGGTCGGGAAGCTGCACAGGACAGGCCGATATGCCGAAACTCTCCACCAGCTCGTCCGCTTCCTCATACATACGCGGTGCGTTGGGCGATCCGGCGGTGAACACAACGAAAGCCGGTTTGCGTAGGAGCTGCACCAGCTTCACCGTGGTCTGGATAGCGGCAAGGTCGAACGCGCTTGGACGGCATGGAATCAGAACTAGGTCGGCCGTTTCAACGGCGGCGCGTGCGGCGCTGTCGGCGTGCGGCGGCGTGTCGATCACAACGAACTGCGCACCTTGTTCCTGCGCCTGCTCGACCTTTGCTGCAAGGCGGGGAGGAGGGCTGTCGATGACCTCCGGGGGTTTATCCTCGCGCCATGACCCCCACTGGCTGGCTGTCGCCTGCGGGTCCGTGTCGATAATGAGCGAAACCCGGCCCGCGTCCTGGGCGGCGACGGCAAGATGAAGGGCGAGGGTGGTCTTTCCCGCCCCGCCTTTTTGACTGATGATTGCGACTGTCGTCATGTCTGACTCCCTACATGTCTACATGCCGACAATTCTACCTGTATGCAATGATTTTCGACCGTGCTGTGGTGCCGCCGTGCGGGAGAAGGTTGACGAAGAGCAGCCATGCCGCATCGCCTCCTTCCATACAGGATGACGTTGATTCCGGGATAGGATTCGCCCCGCTGATCGCACGGGCCGGGTGACGCCCGCCCTGATCCCGGTTTGTTCCAAACCCCAGAAAACCTGTGATTATCGCCACAAAATCAACTATCAGACTGGCTTCACGGCAAGCGGGGCGAGCCAGACATACTGCTATAATATATATAAATGGGAATGGTGCGTGGCGAAACTGTCTCGCAAGGAACGGGAAGCGATCGCGCGGGAGCGCCTTTTGCGCCTTCTCGATCGCCATGGCGTGGCCACCATGCGGATCATCGAACAGAAAATTTCCGATGCTGGCCCCTTCAATCAGCGCATCAACCCGCATATCCTGACCACAGTCCGGAACGAGCTTGTCAACGAAGGCGAAGTCCGCCGCCTCCAACGCGCTGGAACGACCTGGTATCATCTTGCACAAGATGATGCCGACCGGCGTGAACAACGGCTTGATCTGCTTACCGGCATCTACACACGCGCTTCTCGCGGCCGAATGCGACTTCCTCGGCCGTTATCGTGATCTCGACGACCATGACGATAGCACCCCCTATAGCAAGGAAGAACCACCCTCGCATATTAGCGCGCGTGCCCTGCCCGGCGATCTGAAGCTCGATTTCCACTATCGCCACGACACCGCAGGCTGGGCAGGCCTCGAATGCAAGAACATCCGGGAGTGGCTCTATCCCAATCGGCGGGAGCTTCGTGATCTCATGCTGAAGGCATGGAGCCTCGATTGCGTCCCGGTGCTGATCGGTCGCCGTATTCACCCTTCAACCGTATTCGTTTTCGGAAAATGCGGCCTGATCGTCCACCAGCACTACAACCAGCTCGTTCCCTCGGCCGATCCCGATCTCACCGCTGACTTGAAACACAAGGATCGCATGGGATTCTTCGACATTCGGGCAACCAACGAACCGGATGCGCGCCTCCAGAAATTCGTCGCGGAGAACCTGCCTAAGATCATGCCGGAAATGCGCGAAAGGTGGAACGCGCACACTGATCTGATCGAGCGTTACGCTGTCGATCAGGAAATGACCTATCAAGAGTTTGCCGGAAGGGTCGCCCGGCGTGCTCGGGGCCAAAACGAGGACGGTTTCGAGCCTGAGCCCGACCCCGATGATTATCTGGATTTTTAACCGATGATGCAAAACTGCAAGCGCAGCAGCAAGGAAGACCTAACGAGTTCTCTGCGCTTTGCGCTCCAGATAAAGGCGGTGGCGCGCCTCCTTGGCAGCCCGCTGGACAGCCGAATGCGAGCCTTCCATGGTAACTCTTTCCAACTCCTCGATCCCGTCATCGTCGAAGATGGCATAGGTCCACTTCCGACAGTTACGCGATGCCTCCTCGGGATAGGTCTCGATTTTCATCTTCCCGAATATGGGTATGGGGAAGGAGTATTGAAACCTGTCACCAGCAGCTAAAGGGCAATCCAATCGCCCGTCTCGAGATTGCACGATACGGCTCGCATCGTCATGCCATGGTCATGGGCAAAAGCGTCTGCTGCCTCTTTGTTCGGCCCCAGAAAACGAACATCATCGTCATCGTCCAAAGCTGCAAAACCTCTGTATCGGCGTGGTGCGAACCCGTCGATCGACGGAAACACCCGTTCAGCGATGTTCCAGCCTGCAAAATGGGTGGCGGTGGAGTCCCTCTCACCGGTCCAGCTGCGAGAAATGACGCCGATCACGCTGCCATTCCTATCCACTACCGGCCCGCCGCTCATTCCGCTTGGCCATTCCGCCGCCACGCGGAAGCACGGCCAAGGCATCGACGATGACGGATCGGCAGGCAAAACTTCGATTACTTCTCCGGCACTTTCGTAGAGATATTGCGAAATCGGCCGGTCCTCTGGGGCTCCGTCTTTGGCAACATCCAAGTTCGCGAAACCGTAGCCCATGACGATTTCTCCGACGACGGGCAGTTTTCGGAGCGCCACCGGCAAGCAAGGCATTTTGTTCTTCTGATGTGATCGGGATATGGTCAGTCTCGCGAGTTCAGTCAGATTCCGGACTCTCGGCTTCTCATGGAACAGGGTAGGGGTTTGCCCCCCGGCTTCGGCATAGAAAGCGGAAAGGGGACGCCATGCCTGCTCGGGCAGGGGCGCCGCTCCGTAGGCTATCCCCTCAAGCTCCAAGGCAACCATTCGGATCTCATCGCGCAGGACAAGCTCCTTGCCGGAATAAAGCAGCATGTCCTCGATGACGTGGAAGGCCGTCGCGCAGGTGCCCCATGGATCGATGCGGAACGTCGTGCCCAGACCGAACGGGCGGCCATCCGGCAATCGCGGGTCAAACCTGAACAGCGGCATTATCATGGCCCGCAGACGGGGGTCCTGATTGAGAACAGTCGTCATGCTGCTACAGGGTCCGCAGCAAGCGCACATCGCCGATGAAGCTCTCCAGCGTCTGCAGATGCGGTTGCACCGATTTGGGGAACTTGTCGATCAGCGCAGCGGGGATGACAAGCTGCACGCCCGCGCCGCGCATTTCATTGAACTGAGACTCCGAAATGCCCTCCTGCAAGGTCAGAAGGTGCTTTGCAGGTATGCGGTCGGCCTCGTTAAGTATCTGCCGCCACCGGTCGCGGCATGTCGTTTTCACCGCCAGCATCCGGAGCTGGTCGGCCGGAAACGCACTGTCGGCATAGGCGGTCTGTGAGGGAAACAGGAAATCGGGCCGCTTGCCAGATTCGCTTTCGGGCTGGTGCGCGAACTGCGTTCCCTCCGCCAGACGCTCCTCAAGGAAAATCGCACGGGCATGAAGCTCGAGCGAACGCCCCGATCTGGCCTTGCGGCGCTGTAGGATGGTCTGCGCCCGCGCAATGAAATCCTCTACATTCGCGAACCCTGCGGTAATGTGAGGCAGCTCGATCGCTTCTTCTACACTGCGGAATATCTCGAACTCGCAGTCGCGCCGTTTGAGGAGCCGCTGGTCGGGAACGAGACCGGTCAGGGGGCGCAGCTCCACCGCCCGCTCGACGATCTCGACTCCGGTCGGAAACTTCGCCAGCCATGCTGGCGGCATGTCGGCGGCTGCAATCCAGCAGCTCGTCGTGGCGGGCGGGGTGAACAGCGAAAGCGTGCCCCCGGTCGCGCCCAGTGGCCATATGACATACCGGCCCGGCTCCACCGGTCCGATCCGGTCCTCCACCATGTCCTCCTCGGTGCCGTGGCGGCATACCCAGACATGCGCCTCGGTGGCGGCTCCTGCATCATCGAGCGCAAAGGCGAAGATGGTCAGCGCGCCTGTGCTATCAGGATCGAGCAGCGCCGATGCCGCGCCGCCAAAATTCGTCAGCCGGGCCTCGTTGCGCCCACCATCGGGGTTCTCGTGGAATTTGTTGTTGTAGTAGACCGCGCGGACCTCGCGGTGGTCGGCATGGGAATCGATATAGAGGTCGAACCGCGTATCGGGGTTCTTTACGTCGGTGCGGTCGATTGTCGGGAACATGCGGAACAGGAAATCGCGCGCGATGTAAGGACCGGCTTGGTGGGCACCGTTGGCGAGCGTGTCGTTGCCGGACAGCCGTTTTACATACCATACGAAGCCGTCGCCGGAATGGTCGTCCATCCAGTCCGAAAGGTCAGCCAGCGCCACTGTCGTCTCCCCTAATCTCGGCCTCTCCGGAACTGCCGGAAAGCCATGCAGCCGCCCCGTCAAGCGCGGCTTCACCCTGCTCCAAGGGCTTACCCCGGAACGCGCATTCCCATACCGTCAACACGCGCCAGTCCGCCGCCCTGAGCGCGGTCCTAGCTGCCCGATCGCGTTCGATGTTCGCGCCGATCTTCGCGCGCCAGAACTCGGGCCTCGATTTTGGCCAGCGGAAGAATGGGCAGTCGTGCCCGTGCCAGAAACAGCCGTGCACGAAGATCACCGCGCGGTGGCGCGGAAAGATGAGGTCGGGCTGTCCGGGGAGGGCGCGGTCGTGCAGTCGGAAGCGGAAGCCCCTTCGGTGAAGCCCGCGTCGCACGGTCATTTCGGGTTTGGTGTCGCGGCCTTTTATCGCTGCCATCATTCGGCTGCGCGTGGCCGCGTTCACCACATCAGGCGGCAAGCCGCGCCTCCACCGGCACCGGCGCTGCGATGCCGAGGGCAGGGGCCATATGCCTTGCTACCGCCTGCACGACCGGCACGACAACGGCATTGCCGAACTGCCGGTAGGCCTGCGTATCGGAAACCGGAATGATGAAGTCCGAACCGCTCGGGCCGTCAAAACCCATGAGCCGCGCGCATTCGCGCGGGGTCAGGCGGCGTGGATTGCCGTGCATCTGCTCGACAAGGATCTCAGAACCGTCCTTGTAGTAGCGGGCGGAAAGAGTTCGGGTCACGTCATCCGGGCCAACAAGCCCGAATCCGAAGCCGTTGCCCCGCGCGCGGTGCTTGGCGGCGTAATCTTGGAGATACTGCCATAGGTGGTCGCTGAGCGAGTAACGCGCGCTCACGCGCCCGATATTGCCTTCGGTGAAGGGTTTTTCGGGTGCCTCGCTGCCATCCTCGGGATGGAGGATGCTTCCGATGCGCGGGCCGTGAAGCGGGTCGGGGATGGGCATGTCGGCAAAACTGAAATCCGCCGGTTCGCGGAAACCAGCGATGAAGATGCGCTCGCGGTGCTGCGGCACCCATGACCGCGCATCGATCACCTTCCAGTGGATGTCATAGCCCAGTTCGTCGGTCAGCACGCGCCGGATCACCTCGAAGGTCCGGCCCCTGTCGTGGTTCACGAGGTTCTTGACGTTCTCCAGCAGAAAGGCGCGGGGGCGGTGGTGCGCGATGATGCGCGCCACGTCGAAGAACAGCGTTCCCTGCGCCTCGCAGGCAAAGCCGTGCTCTCGGCCGAGCGCGTTCTTTTTCGACACGCCCGCGATCGAGAAAGGCTGGCAGGGGAAGCCTGCCAGCAACAGGTCGTGTTCGGGAATGTCGACTGCCTCGATCCCGGTGATATCGCCGGAAACTTCATGGCCGTCATGCGGATGGTTAGCGCGGTAGGTCGCCGCACTGTATTTGTCCCATTCGCTGGTGAATACGCATTTCCCGCCTAGCGGCTCGAAGCCGCGCCTGAGGCCGCCGATCCCGGCGAACAGGTCGATGAAGCGGAAGGCAGGATCGCCCTGCGCCGCTTCGCAGGGCCGGTCGGCGATGATCCGTTTGAGAAGCTCGATTGCGGCCCTGCGAGGGGAGACCTCGCCATTTTCCCAGCGGTAAACCGTCCGGGGAGAGAACCCGGCCATGTCGGCCAGCGCCTCAATGCTGATGCCCGCCTGCGTGCGGAGCTGGGAAAACGGCGTGGGCGATCTGCTCGTCATCAAAAGTCCCCTCTGGGTATTTTTTTGACGCAGTGGCAGCGATGCTCCCGAATGACAAGAACAAACCGTGATTCCTCGGTGATAATTCCTGCTAGGCACTGCGTTGGATGGCGTTCAGAATGCGACGCGCCTCGATGCCCAGAAGAACTTCGTCGTCCTGTGTCACGATTGCAGCATGGCTCGTGACGATCCGAACCGGCGCGATCCTCAACAAGGATTCCTGAACGTCGGTTTTGCGGACAAACACTCCGGAGAAGGCCTGCTCCCAATTGTCCTTGCGTTCGAAGATCATCCCGTAGTCGCTGAAGTCCGCATAATCGATCAGGCGGGGGCGGGGCGGGCGCTGCCGCCGGACTTCATCGTCCCGCTTTGCAATCCAGTTTTCTCGCATGGGACCAGGAATCTGGCTCTTCTCCCAGTTGTCGCCAAAAACGCTGCGTAGGCGGTGTTCGATGAAGTCCCGGACTTGCTGTTCAAGACGCCTTATGGTCCGGAATGCACTGGCAGCACGCTCTTCCTCGTCGCTGCTCTCCGCACCCGGTTCCCGCTCCAGACCCGCGCTCGCGGTTATTTCATCGAAAGCGTCGGGCGTGAAATCGGCAAGGCCAGGTTCCATCCCGATCTCACGATAGATACTGCGTCGCGACTGTATGTCGAGAATAGAAGCGACATCCGGAATATCGAAGCGCCGCCAGTCGCCAAGACCACCGCGCAAGAGCGTTGAAACCTGCTCCGAAAAGGGATCGGTGCGGGCGACAGCCAAGCCATACTCATGAAGCCGCGCAACGGATGTGGCACTGCCAAACTCGTCTGAAATTCTGGCCCAGTTGGAGGAAACGCCCCTCAGGGCATCTCGAACTTTGGACACGTCCATAAGACTCGTGGCAGCAACCCTACTGGCGAGCGCAATGGTGTCATCATGGGCGGGGTGGCGGAACTGGCGGTAGAAGTCGCGGGTGCCCCTCTCGACCAGTCCGGCATCGATCCCGAACTCACCAAGCTGGCCGCGCACGAGGTTGCGATCCAGCTCCATCGCAATGCGTCGTGCTTGATCCAGCACCCCACTGTCCATGATGCCGGTGGCGGTGTTCTGGAGGGCGAAAAGGCTGTCGCCGCCCATCATCGTGGCGATTGATGGGCTTCCCACCAAATCCCTAATGGTCTTGGTAATGGCAGAATCAGTATCCAGAGTGCCAAGGTAGCCTTTCCCACCAACCGCCTCGTTCAACAGCCTATCTCTTTCGCGCTGCTGTTCCATGAATCTGTTTATGGCGTCACTCATGTGCGGCAGCCTCTCTGGCAAGTTTCTCGCGGTAATCCCGCAACACCCGCTGCACGGTTGATCGTGATACGCGGAACAGCGAGGCGAGCTGGGCGGGGGAGCCTAGCCCGTTCTCGACGCGCTCGATGATTTCGGCGCGCTGCTGGGGGGAGAGGGCGCGTTTGCGCCCGATATGCTTTCCTGCCTTCCGGGCGTGCGCTAGGCCGTTCATGGTCCGCTCGCGGATCATGGCGCGCTCGAACTCGGCGAACGCGCCGAGCGTCTGCATCATCAACCGCCCCGCCGGCGTGGTGGTATCGACCGCCTCGGTCAGTGACCTAAATCCGGCCTCGGCCGCTGTGATCGCTTCCAGCGTGAATAGGAGATCGCGGAGCGAGCGGGAAAGCCGATCCAGCTTCCACACGGTCAGCACGTCGCCAGGCTTCAATGCCTCGATCGCCAGCGCCAGCTCAGGACGATCGGATTTCGCGCCCGATGCTTCTTCCCGATAGATGATCGAACAGCCCGCGTCGGTCAGCGCGCGGAGCTGCGGGTCCAGATCCTGGGAGTCCCCTCGGGACACGCGGGCATAGCCAATTTGCATGCCATCTCTTTGACATGGGGTTTTGACACCCGCAACGGCGCGGAAAAGCGTGGATGTGGATTAGGTGTCAGAACCGTTCGGTTTTGACCAAGAATGCAATGTCGGAGAATGGGTGGAAATCGGTCAATCGATGCTCGCGACTAGAACGACAGCTTCGGGGCCGATTTCGGACTGACCGGTTTTGGCAGCGGAATGGACTTAGCGGACGTTCATTTGCGGCATCGCGCTGAATGTGATCGCCCTTATGTCCGTGATTGCAGTGACCTCCGCGCCGGTTCTAAGCGCAGTGCGGGTTGCCGACACTGAACCCCCGTTTTCAAAAATGCATGGTCGGCGCGCGGGCCCCTTTCGACCTACTTGTTCGTTATAGCGTTGGCCGACTTACCCGGCCGCACCATCTAGGAGGTGATCATGCCCAAACTAGCTCTTTACGTGCCTTTGAAGGCCAAACCCGGCAGGGAGAGTGACATCGCTGCTTTCCTCAAGTCGGCACTCCCGCTCGTGCAAGACGAGCCCGGCACGCTGACATGGTATGCGATCGAAGAAGGCCCCGGCGCTTACGCCATCTTCGATACCTTTGACACTGAGGAGGATCGACAGGCTCATCTCGACGGTAAAGTGGCTGCTGCACTAATGGAAAAGGCGGAAGATTTGTTCGCCGAGCCGCCTCAGATCCATAAGCTCACGCTTCTAGCCGCGAAATAGGGCGCGCCCGCCGGTCCTGTCATTTCGATTTGATGTCGAAGCAACGGCTGCTTGTGGGTTTAACCGCTTCTGCCGAGTGTAACTGCTGTAAAGGCACGTTGATGGCCAGCCATTTTTGGGCCGTTTCCGGAATGTCGGCTGTGAAGCTCCGGACAGGGCAAAGCTGACGGTCCGTTGGGTTTCTGCCTCGGCCAGTAGCCTCTCTTATTTTACACCAGACATGCCCCGCCACATTGCCGGCAAAATTCGCCGGTCATTTGTGCGGCGTCGATGCGATTTACACGGATGCCCTTCTGCAATATCCAGCAGTATATGAGCAAACGCGACCCTAACCTTGTCACTTCCGGCCTATCGGGTAGCCAATCGAAAGATGGGGTTTCTGTCGAGGTGAACATTTTTCGTCTGGAGGACGAAGGTCAATGGACCCTCGAAGTCGTCAATGAGAAGGGTACCTCGATCGTTTGGGATGACCAGTTCGCAGATGATGACGCGGCATTCAGGGCGTTCGAGCAGGTAGTCGCTGATGAAGGTATGGCGACCTTTCTTGATAGCGCCAATGTCATCCCATTTCCCGGCCAGTGAAAGTGACCAGAATTCCCGTGAACCAATCCGACGTATGAATCGTCTGACCGGCTTGGTTTCGGGCGCCGGTAGTTTAGCTGCCATATCGTGGCGAGTTCTGGGCCGCTTCGAGACAGTCTGGTTTCGGGAGCTTTCCTAAGAAAACGGACAATCCGGTCGCGATTCAAATCGCGGCGCCGTGTCCCATCCACATCGCATTCAAAGACAAGCCCACCAGCTAGCGACATAACTCACGTTCCCTGCCATTTCGAAGACAATGCCTGTCGCAATGAGGTGCAAGCGATCGCTGCCTTACTGATTTTTATCGGAATGGTTGCGCCTATCCGGTTTCGGCCTGTGCGTTACGGGCAGCAGCAATCGCCGCTGCAAGCTCTTTTGCTGGACCCACTCCCCAGTAGTGGAGGAAGTAAAACATCGGTTCACCGCCGATCATGTGGTTATGCAATGCTACGATATGGATATCCCGCTCGCGCAGTGCGCGGAGCACGGGCTGGACTTCGTCCTCGGTCATGATGAAGTCACCATCCACGGCGGCAAGGTCGTTGGTGCCCGAGAACGCCGCCCAGGTCGTAAGCCCCATCGAACCACCGATCTCAACGCCGTGCATGCGGCCTTGGCGAGCGAAGGTGTATTTCACGACACCATCGGCGATGCTTGGCTCGGTGCCCAAGATTTCGCTCAGCGCCAGGACTTCGATCGTGCCGTTTGCATCCGGCGTCATGCCACCGAAACTGCGCTGCGGCGTCGGCGAGGCGGCGCGCACTTCCTTGATGGCATCCCAGACGGCTTTTACACCCGCTGCCATCTTGGCGGTTTCCCCATGCCCGCCGATATGCATAAAATAGACCGGCGGATCGTCGAATATGAAATGATTGTGCAGCGCGGTGACGGTCAACCCGTTGGCGAGGGCAGCGTCCATCGCGGCTGTTATCTCATCCTCGAATACGACCGTGTCGCCCATGACCATCACTCCGCCATCGACGGGTTTGAAGGCAGCCCATGAGCCGAGACCTGCCGGGGGATCGAGGCGCATGCCGTCGACCATCACCGGCACGTCGGCGCGCGTCCAACCGATGCGTGCGACCCCATCGTCGGTCATGGTGACCTCCGAGTGCGATGCCTCGAAAATCAGTGCCTCGAGATTGCCGAGATTATCCTGCGCGTGAAGAGCCGCCGACATCGCTGATAGCGATAGAGCCAAGCCGCCGACGAACAATGTTCTGCGTAATTGCTTCATCTTAGTTCTCCTTGGATGTGATTTCAGGTGCCAGCCATCATTGCGAGGTAATACAGCGACCCAATGAGTGCGCTCACGAAGAGAACGAGCAACATCCCGATCTTGAAGCGCAGCATGGCGATCAGGGCCGCAGCGGCAATGACGACGGAGGCGACGTCGATCGTGGCGAAGTCCGGCACGAGCAGGCGTGCGCCGTAACCTCGAACCTCGTCAAGCCGTGCGAAGGCAACGTGCAGCGCAAACCAGATGGCAAGGTTTAGGATCACACCGACGACTGCTGCCGTCACCGCCGAAAGCGCCGCTGTCAGAAGCTTCACGCCGCGCAGTTTTTCGATAAATGGCGCACCAAGGAAAATCCATAGGAAGCACGGCACGAACGTGACCCACGTGACGATGACCGAAGCCGCGATGCCCGAAGCCACCGGGCCTAACATGTCTGCTTCGCGATATCCCCCCATGAACCCCACGAATTGGACGACCTGGATCAGTGGACCCGGCGTGGTCTCCGCCATGCCCAACCCATCGAGCATTTCACCGGGGGCAAGCCAGCCATGCGTCTGCACGGCTTCCTGCGCCATATAGGCCAGCACGGCATACGCGCCCCCGAATGTCACGACCGCGAGCTTGGAGAAGAAAACCGCCAGTTCCGTGAACACGTGATTTGGGCCAACAAGAAGGATCAGCGCAATTATGGGAGCTGCCCAGATGCTGCCCCAGATCAAGGCCGTGCGGACTGCTCCGCGCCATGTAGGCTGCGCTTTCGCCATACCGCCTGTATGAAGCACGGCTTCCGGCTCGCTCTCCCCGTCCTCGGTCGTTTCACGGGCGCGAATGACCAGAAACCGTGCAGGATCGAAATGCCCTCCAAGAAAACCGACCAGCGCGGCGGCCGCGATAATCAGCGGGAAAGGTGCATCGAATGCGAATATCGCCACGAAGGCTGCGGCGGCAATCAGATACATGGGCCAAGTTTTCAATGCCCTTTTCCCGATGCGCAGCAGGGCCTCGATGACTATGGCGAGCACCGCCGCCTTAATGCCGAAGAAAATCGCCTGGACGAAGCTGGCCTCCTGAAAACTGGCATAGAGCACGCTAAGCGCCATAATGCTGAGGAAGCCGGGAAGGACGAACAGGCATCCTGCGACGAGGCCACCGCGAACGCCGTGGAGCAACCAGCCAATATAGGTGGCAAGCTGCATGGCTTCCGGTCCGGGCAGGAGCATGCAGTAATTGAGCGCATGCAGGAACCGGTTCTCCCCGATCCAGCGCTTTTCATCGACTAGAATGCGGTGCATCACCGCGATCTGGCCCGCTGGTCCACCAAAGCTCAACGCGGCCACGCGCGCCCAGACACGCACCCCTTCGGAAAACGGGATCGGAGTTTGTTCTACGGAACCTGAATTAGCGGGAGAATTCATCAACGCGTCCTTCGCACACAGCTCATCGAGCCGGACTTGGGCGCATTGCCTTACCGGGCGCCGGAATAAGTGCCCGAAGTCAAACTGCTAGATCATTGATCTGGTGTTGTCAAAAGCCTTACGCGAACAGTCTGCCTTGCACTTGGAGAATGTCGGCTTTCGAGATCGGCATTTGTATCTCCGATTTCCGAATTGAGGGCACGAAGCCGCCCTCAGCTACTACCTAGTCCAGTGGCAGGTTTCAGGATCGCGACGAGACCGATCAAATGTCCAATATTGGGGCGCATAGCGGAAGTCGAGCCGCGACCAAGCGAATTTCCGCTTTCGGGTCGCTAGCTGCCATAGTGCGCAGCGCGCTCAGACCGACGTCTCACCAGTCCGACTTGTCGAGAAATGGCGTTGCGGCCGATAGCCAACACGCGCGCGGGCAGCTGGACCGAGATTCCTGCTGAAACCGCTTCGCTTTCCAATAACAAGTCCCTGTGGCACCGGGCGGATCTTCCATGACGGCGCGAAATGCGCGTCCATGCCTTTCAACATATACCGCTTCAGGCCGGTCACATTGTAGATTGGGCGATGCTTTACCGTATTGTGTGGCACCGGCCCGCCTACGGTCGCCGCGATCCATTGCGGAAGCGATCTTCTGAACTCCCGCACCAGCCCACGTGGGATATGGACAGCCCAGTGGACGGCCACCTGCTCTCCCGCATTCTCGAGGACCCAGACATAGGTCGGCGGGCAGCGGCCTTTCAGCTTTTTGTGCCGACGAAGCCATCGCGCAAACCAACTCGCCAGCATCTTTCGAAACGCGGCACTCGCTTCTCGTGGCGGACACTCGGTGAGCGAGTAATTGATCGTCACGAACTGGTTCAGCGGCTTGCCGATCTGTTTAGCAACGCGCGTGGCATGATGCAGGTTGGCTGCCGGCTTCCTTCCGATCTGCAGCGATTCTCGATAGCGCCCTTTGTTCACCGCCTGTTCTTATGTCGGCCATTATTACTATGGAAGTCCGGTTGTCTGGCTTTCCCCGAGATACTGCAGCTCCAATGCCATTTGGTGTGATGGGTCGATCCAGCTTTTCGCGATGCGCGCGTTGCCGGACTAGACCGATGATCGACGAATGGAAAGCAAGGTCCCATCCGCAACGAACACGCAGCCAAACGAGTATCCCCGCTGGCGAAGTATACAGTGCCGAATGCAGGATCCTGGCGTCACAACGCCGCAGCATCCGTTCGATGCGGGACCTCGTCGGCGACTATGCTTCAGCTGGTTCCTTTTGTTCGTTTCGTCCCGCGCCGTGCTTGTCCTCCCGTGCACCTGCAGCAACTAGAGTCCGAGGGGTGGCATCCGCTCTCGCGAAACCAGCATCGGGATTTCGCGGGCGGCTACGAAGGTGCACGATCTCGTCGGGCAGGAAACCGAACGAGCCCTTGAACCGGTCTGCCGGAGGCACGAGGATGACCCGTTCGCCCGATCGATCGGACCACAGACGGCATTCCCGCGCCAAGGCGATCATTCCGTCTCGCCTCATGCAGACGCTAAGTTCGGTCAGTTCATAGCCGTTAGCGGTATGCTCAAAGCCGAAATGAAGGACGTCGGCATCGTTCAGCTGGACCATTTGCGCGATCCCGATGCGATCCTCCAAGGTATGGAGGCGCGCGCCGCCGATGAAGAGCAGATCGCGCGTTTGCGATTCGCCCTTCAATAACATCTGATGGACCGCGGCCGCATGGGAAAGGAAGATCGAGTTTTCGGTTTCGGTGTTCATCATAGGCTTTCCTGATTTTCATTCCCCGATGCGGGGACACCTTCAACCTCCCAATTCATGATTTACTTCCGCCCCTTCTTGAGCAGCGGCGGTTCCCGAGAAGCGCATTTGGTCTGATGCCCCACCCGCCACCATTTGGTGACGGGTGGTATGATGGCGGAGGCGATGCCACAGGCGGGAATGAGGCGGCCTACTGTTTAAAGCATCGCACGCGCAGGCATCGTCACACGCCTCCCTCGCGGTGTTCCATCCACATGTCGTGCAGCGCGTCCTGGCCGTCATCATTCAGGAGTAGCCGATCGTAGGGGGCCAGCTTGATCCCAAAACCTGATATTTTTCTTGGAATTACAAGAATATGCGCGTGAAGAGGTAAATCCGCCCCGATTAGACCGGGGGCGTGGAGGATGGCGAGGCTGGCGAGCTTTCGTTCGCCTGCCAACCTTCGCGCGAAAGCCCGGGCGCGCTCCCAGCCAACATGCACACGGTCGACATCTCCGAGCGGCAGCGACAAGCAAGTCAACAATCCTGCCTGGTTGGGCGCCGCGAATTCGTCGACCTGCCGCATCAGCGAGACCGGATCGGCGAGTAGGTCGTCAGCCTTCTCCGGCAGGAGCACCTCGAGCCGCTCGACATTAGGCTGCCAGACCGACGGATCCCATATCTTGTAATCCGGGCCGAGATGACATTTCCGCCAGGCAAACTCCGCAGCGCTATTGGCTCGCTGGTTGAATTTCTTGCGCAGGACGGCGAACACGAACCCGTCGCCCGGCGAGCCGTCCGGATTCTCGAAGAGCCAGGTTCTCGGATCCTTTTCGTCGACGGCCTTGCGCGACGGCGTTTTCGTGCGCGGCTTTGTTTTGGTCCGGGCCATCAGAACTCCGCTCCCTTCAAGATGAAGTCGATCTCGGCGGCCACCCGCTCACGGCCCAACGCTAGTTCGCATGGCGACGCCGGCGCTCTCCACCGGATGGATAGCCCGGTGGGCTCGACGACCAAGCACCGACCACGGTTCTCGGTCACGAACCACAGCGCACCATCGGCGAGTCTGCAGGGCACGAGGTTCGTCAGCAGGATCGGCTCGAGGGGCGAACGCAGCACCGCATCGATTGTGACAGCGGTAGTTTGGTTGGCACCCATTCCTGTCGCCAACCGCATCAACAGCACGTCGCGATTTTGTGTGGTAGCGGTTTTCAACATGGCGAGATCGAACCGCTCGGCATCGTCGGAACTGGTCAAGATCACACTGCATTCCGGCACATCGAGAGAGCCGCTCGGCAGGCCTCGAAGGCGCCAGTTAGCGACGGTGGAAGCTTCGAGCTCCATGAGTGGGAGCGTCAGCAGACGCTCCCACGGCGACATGGGCGTATTCAAAATTTCAGGCATTTGGGTGCTTTCGGTAGGGTGATCACCGACCGCCCTTCGGCCGGATCAGGCCGCCCTGCTTATTTTCATCCGCAGGACAGCTTCCCTTTTCCAAAACAATTCACTTCGCCGCCGCCGGGCGGCTTACCTGACCGTTTTTCGGTCGACCGTCACTCTAGCGGCCATGTCCCCTCGATGATTCTGGCACCGGTGGGCTACCATCATCTCGTCCCTTCGCTCGAAGCAACGGTGGCGATCCCTTGGATGGTCCGGTCGCCGCGATGGGCTTCTGATCTGCTTGAACACCACTCGTCTCTCGCTTGGAGTGCGGATCGGTTACTCTGGGTGAGCCGATGACACGATCCGAACCCGATGGTTTTCGCATACTTGGATCACGTGGTTCGATCCTCGCACGACCATCGTCCTTCTTCGCATCATCCGAAACGTCTGGGTCTGTGTGAGGTTGAATGCCCTGACCAGTAGAATGCCCCGTCGTGACAAGGGGCGTTCCATTGATCGCTTCCTTCAGGACAGCACGACGAAGCCGGTCTGCTTGCACTTCCTGCTCGCCAGCACTGTTCAGTTCGTAATCGTCCCGCTCATAAGATTGCTCTGATCGGTTAAAGCCAACTGAGTCAGGCGATCGTCTCCGTTTCTTCCTCGCCTGTATTTTCTGATGCATCAATGTGAGCTGAGCTGCAGTAGCTTTGTTCTCGTGGACGAGGTTGCTGCTATGTGGCTCCGGTTTGACCGATGCTGTCGTTGGCATCAGCCGGCTATTTTCGTGCCTCTCAGGGTCCGTTGGCGATCCGCCGTGATCCCCTCGGACGCTCGCTGGATTGATTGTCCCGGACGGATTACGGCTTGATTGAACGTCTGACTGCGGTTTCGCTGAAGTGCTGATCAGTAGGCCGCCGCGAGATCCATTCAGCTTAGGATGCGACGTTTGCTCGGAATCCAAAGACGGAGACGTTGGAAGGGACCTTGAGACCGGCTGTTCTACGACACCGGCCGTGGGCGAAGGAAGCGATGATCTGCGCGCGCGTTCCGTTTCAAAACGGTCTAGGAATTCCGGTTCACGCGCGAATTGCTTCATGAGCGTGTGAATAGCCTTCGGCATTCGTTCTCCGCGGAGAAAAGCGGATGGCTCCATCCGGATGTAGGCCGGGTCCTCGATGTGTTCGTCCAACCAAGAGTGAAGACGCTGGCGCTTCAACTCGTCAAACTGCGACGGTTTCGTCTGCTTCTTCCCAGCGGTCGAAACGTCAGCCTCGTTGATGTCCTGAATCGCTACGGATTGGCCTACGGTAGGCTCCGAACACACTGCCAGGACTTTCGCTTTTGCTTTAGCAGCGGCTTTCGCCAGATCATCCAAAAGTCGCTGCTCCGCCGCGATCATGTCTTCGCTGGGTGCATGGCTCTCGATCCAGGCGACATGCGCCCGAGCCTTTTCGAGCAGGGCGACATCCCCTTTTTGCGACACCACCGGGCGGCCCGGTTCGGGTGTCAACGTCCTGATCACAGCGTCCGCGCGCGACCGCTTCATTCTGACGGTAATCCTGCCCAGTTCCGCCTGAAGCCGGCGATCGGCGATCTTTTTGCGCAGATCGATGAAGCTAAATAGCGCATCGGAGGCATGCCCATCGCGTTTGGCGGATCGAAACGTTTGAAGCACCGCTTCCGTCTCTTTCCAATACTCGGTCCGGGCCCGTTTTTCGGCATGTCGAATTTCGTCCGAAATGATCCGTCGGGCGTTCTCAGTTCCGACGGCCGTGACGACCCCGCGCTTTTCCAATCCGATGGCCCGCGGCCCCATGTGATCGAGGGGTGTCAGGTCAATGCCATTGTCGGTATAGGTCCCCATGAGAAACTTGGCGACATGCTCGCGGCGATTGCGGATACCTTCGACGATTTCAATGTAACGTTCCCGGAAGAGGCGTGCCGGAGGTTGCGAATACCGCACCTTGTTTTGCCGAAGAGGATAGGTGTCCTTCCCGTTCCTCCGGACCTTGTATTCAAAATCCCACAAGCCGTGATCGTCCAGCCACTTGGCCGGCCGATCGTATAAATCGACATGAATATGGTAATTACGCTTGTCGTTCGTCCGGTCGGGCTGATGAATGGCCGCGACAAACATGTGCCCGTCATCACCGAGCTTATTGCAAAAGTCCCGCATGACAGCATGCCGCTCCACAGCGGACAGACCGACGGGCAACTCAAACACCATCCGGAACTGGACTCGACCGGCGCGGCCTGGCTTGCCGGATACCCTGCCCTTCAGCCGCGGGTGATCTTTCAATTCCCTCAGCCATTCGGTCACTTCGCTCCGAGATCCCGACGCGACCGTTGCCCGGAACTCTTTAAAGCGTCGCCCTTTCGCGGCTGTGATGGCTTTCCGCTTTGCGCGCTCAGATCGCAATCGATCGAACATGCGCTGCATCAAGAACGAGGCATCGCTAGCCTCGACAAGTTCTTCCAAGGCGGCGAGCGCTTCTGTGTGAACCTGCAGATGAAAGCGCTTGGG
>Ga0209757_10000122_pt1 | contig 21215 bp, 37 predicted proteins | sample ETNvirome_6_1000_FD_185472 | JGI IMG/M metagenome (GOLD analysis project Ga0209757, IMG submission 185472) | Marine viral communities from the Pacific Ocean - ETNP_6_1000 (SPAdes) (version 2) | ecosystem: Environmental > Aquatic > Marine > Oceanic | place: Pacific Ocean | collected 2013-06-19 | reverse complement strand
GATTAGTTAAAGAAATGGATGCTGAAGCACGTAGAGAAAATCCTTATCAATCATTTAGAGGGATTGCAGTTCCAAGAAGCGTTTTGGAATATAGAGCCGCTGAAACTGCAGCATCTTCTGGAACAGAGGTTATGTCTTTTTCGGATCAACTACAAGCGAATTTAGTTCTTAAAAGCGCTGGAGCCAACTATTATTCTGCTGTTGCAGACCAAAAATTCCCGATTGTTCAATCAATCAGCTCTACATGGGCTTCGGAAGCGGCTTCAACTATTTCTGCGGCAGGTGGCACAACAAGTTTAACACTATCTCCAAAGAAACTAATTTCTATTGTTCAAATGAGTGCAGAAGCAATGGCTCAAAATGCTGGATTAGAAGCGGCTATTAGAAGAAATATGGCGGCAAGTATTGCAGCATCATTGGAAGGAGCTTTATTAGCAACAAGTGATACGAGTAATGCACCAGAGTCTATTTTTGCAGATTGTGCAACTACAAACACAGGAGTTACTGTTGCAGATTTTGTTGGATTAGAAACAACTGTTTTAGGGAATGATATTCCTTTAGAGGGAGCAAGAATGGCTTACATATTTGATAAAGATGCTTATGTAACAATTAAATCATTAGCTCAAGTTTCAAATGTTTCTCCATTGTGGGATAATGCAGATAAGAGATTAAACTCTTATTATGGATTCTTTAGTTCAAATGTTGGTAATGGAGGTTCAGCTGGGAAAGCACATTGTATGTTTGGAGATTTCTCCAGAGTGCATATTGCTCAATTTGGAGGACTGGATTTACTCTGGGATCCCTTCACAAACGCGGCCAGTGGTCTTGGTAGGTTGGTCGCAACAAGTTTAGTAGATGGGAACGCTGTTAATAATACAGTAGCATTTGCGAATATAATTGAAAGTTAATAATTAGTATATTAATATTAAAAGGGCTGGTTTAATAGCCAGTCCTTTTTTTTTAAATCCAATTTAAAATGAATAGAAGTTTAAAAGTAGATACAGCGGCAACAACTCCAGTTTTTACAACAGCTCAAGCAAAGGAATTTCTTAAAGTGGATGTAAGTACAGATGATACTTTAATAGATAATTTAGTATTGGCTGCAACAGAATCATGTCAAATTTATACTAATCAATATTTTATTAATACAGTAGTAACGCAATATAGCGACACTTGGGATGAATTTTATACATTATATAAAAGTCCAGTTGTAAGTATTACTCATGTGAAATATTATGATTCTGATGATACACAGCAAACTTTAGCTTCTTCAAATTATATTTTAGGCCACTACTCAAAACCTGCAAGAATTGGGGTTGCTGTTGGCGGAACTTTGCCAAATTTATCAGATAGAATAAACGCTGTTGAGGTTAAATATACAGTTGGTTATGGAACTGCATCAACAGATGTTCCAGAAGGAATTAGAACTGCAATAATTTTAACCGTTGGAAATTGGTACGAAAACCGCCAGAGCGTAATCAGTGGCCGAACAGCAACAGAACTTCCTTTATCAAGTCAATACTTATTAGATCAGTATAAAATACAGGTATGTTAAGCATAGGACAACTTGATAGAAGAATTGAAGTTATAGCTCCAGTCTATACAACAGATGATTATGGAGAGGAAACTAAAACTTATGATGATGCAACTTACAGTTTATGGGCTCATGTAGATTGGAAAAATAGTAAAAGAAAAGAAGAATCTCAAGAACAAGTTCAGGGAACAGATGTTGTTTTTTATGTACGGAATTTAGGAATAACAATTCAGGGAACTTATAGAATAGAATATGATTCCAAAACTTATATAATACAGGGGATTAAAGAAATAGATGGAAGAGAAAAATTTTTAGAAATAGAAACAAAAGTAAAAGATAATAAATAATGAGCGTTACAGTTGAAGCAAGAGGAATTAGAGAGATAATGCAGATGTTTGATGGTCTTCCAAAAAGAGTCAATAAAGATTTGGTATGGGGAAGATTTTGGAAAAAGGTTACAAAACCAATGCTAAAAGCTGCAGAAGGGGAAGCTCCTTTATTAAAACATAACTCAGGAAAAGACTCAAAGAGAAAAGGAAGAGTTGGAGTGTCATATCCTCCAGACAAAAGTTTAACAATTTCAAGAGGAACATTAAAAAAGTCCGTTAAATTTTATAGAACAAGAGCCTCAAAAGATAAGCATGTTCATGGTGCATATATTGGCCCAAGAGTAAAAGGAAAATTTCAGAAAAATAAAGGAGGTTACTACGGCGCTTGGGTGGAGTACGGACATAGAAACAGAGATGGATCAATGTCAAAACCTAATAACTGGATGGAAAGAGCATTTATGCAAACAAGTGGAGTTGTTTTAGAAAAAGGTTTTACAGATGCTGAGAAAATATTTATAAAGGCAGTTGCAGCTGATGTAAGAAGAATGAAAAAATACGGAGCCTTAGGATATTAAAATGGATATAGGAAAAGCAATATATAAAATTTTAAGCGACAATATAGCTGTAGCTTCTTTGGTAGGAACAAGTATTACTCCAAATATAGCGAAGCAAACAACAAAGTTTCCGTTTATTATTTATGATGTAAATTCCGAACCAGAAGGACAAAAAGATTCTGTAGCTTTATTAGATAAAGCTTCTGTTATGGTTTCTGCATATTCTAAAACTTATGCAGAAGCTTCAAAACTTGCAAACTATATAAGAACAGCTTTAGATAGAGTAAATGGGTTGTACGTTGGAGTTAATATACAAGCAATTAATTTTCAGGGATATGATGATGTTTTTGATGATATGAGTGGTTCGGATGGTATATATAGAAAGTCTTTAAATTTTGATGTTAGAATTTTAAATTCATTTAACAATATTTATTCCACTGCTTTTGATGGAGTTGATGATTATGTTGCAATTGATGGGATTAGTTCTGTAATAAACAATTCTTTAGGATCTCTTTCATTATGGGCAAAATTAGATACAACAACTTCAAATCGTGCTTTTTTTGCAAGTTATATTGATAGTGATAATTTAATTACTTTATTTTATGCGCATTCAAATAATGAATTAAAAGTAAATTATAGGGGTGGAGGAGCTACTAAAACAGTTAATACAACAGATGTAATTGAAGGAGATGGATTATGGCACCACATAGCTGTAACTTGGGATAGTGCGGGAGATTTGCTATCATTATATTTAGATGGAGTTCTGAAAGATAGTACAGCTTCTTTACCAACAATTGTGGGAACTGCAGCTGAATCTTCAATAGGAAATAATGCAAATTCTGGACAATACTTCTTAGGTAATTTAGATGAAGTAAGTTTGTTTAATGTAGAGTTATCTGCGGCAGATGTTACAACTTTATATAATGAAGGATTACCTTATACAGTTGCTGCAGATACTGGATTAATTGGATGGTGGAGAATGGGAGATGGAACTTTAACAGGAGATTCAATTGCAACTTTTCCAACAATACCAGATGATAGTTCAAATAGTAATGATGGGACAATGACTAACATGACTTCAACAGACTTTGAAGCTGATGTTGCAGACTAAAGATATGGATAAAAAATATGTTATAATAGAAAAAAGCTATGTTGATTCAATTGACTTTCAAAAAGTAATTGAAACTTCAAAGGCAACATTAAGATATAATTTAGATGGAACTAAAACAATAGTTAAATTTATTGGAGATGTTCCTGATTTTTTAAGTGGGGATAAAATATATTCTCATAGTGAAATAATAGAAATAATAAGCAATCCAGATAATGGTTGGATTGAACAAAATTAAAAGAAATGAAATATACATTAAAAAAATCTCTAATAGTAAATAGCCATAAAACTTTAGAACCAGGATGCGTTATGGATGTAACTCAAGAATATGCCGAGTGGTTAGATGAAAATGGTTATGGCACAGAAGAAAAGAAGAAAGTAAAAAAAGAAACGAAAGCAAAAAAAGAGGCTTCAGATAAGGAGCAAGAATTATAATTATAAATAAATTAAAAATAAAAAATTATGGCAGCAACAGACGGACAAATAAACGGAACGGAATTGAGAGTTTTCCTCGGCGGAACTCTCGTAGCCTACAGCACGAGTGCTACTCTTAATGTTAATCATAGTACCAGAAGTACCTCTTCAAAAGACAGTGGTGGATGGGAAGATAGTATGGAAGGAATGAGATCATGGGATGTTTCTTGTGATGCATTATATGCATGGCTAACTCCAGCAGGAGGAGCTATCGGAAATAATACTCTTAGTGATATATTTACAGCATATGTAGCAACAAGAGCAAGTTTTGAATTAACTTTTGGAGTTACAACTACGGACACAGGAGATACAAAATACGTGGGAACAGCTTGGATGACATCAGCTAGTTTAAGTTCTCCTTTAGAAGATACAAGTACCTTTTCTGTATCATTTCAAGGAAGTGGAGTTTTGGTACAATCAGTAGCGGCGTAACATTAACTTTTAGAACCTGCCCTTGCGTTTTCTTTTCTGAGTGCGGGGGTAGGTTTCTTTTAATTCAGAAAAGACAAAATACTTAGAATATGAAATATGAAATTTTAGAAATTGGAGAACACAAAATGGCGTGCAGATTTGGATTCAATGCGCTGCGAAAATATAGTTTAATGACTGGATCAACAATGAATGATTTAAGCAAATTAGCATCTGGAGAACTTACGTTTAACGATGCTTTTAGTTTAATTTATTGCGGATTACAAGATGGAAGTAGAGCTTCAAAACAACCGTTTACATACAGTATAGATGAGGTAACTGATATGTTTGATGGTAATATGGATTGTATGGAAAAAGCCTTTGAAATACTTGGAAGAGCAATGGGAGATGGTAACGAAAAAAAGGCCAAGGCCAAGAGAGCCAAGAAGAGCTAACTTGGCCTAAATTGGAACAGATAGCATTCGGACAATTAGGAATGAATGTTGATGATTTTTACGATATGTTGCCAAGAGAATTTTGGAATAAAATTGATGGTTTTTATAAACTTGAAAACTTGAGGCAAAGAAGCGACTGGGAGCGTACCAGATGGAGCACTTGTTTATTATTAAACATACAGCTTCCGAAAAACAAAAGTATCAAACCAACAGACCTTATAAAGTTTGAATGGGAAGAGGAAGCATTAAAAATAGATTTTAAAGATTTAAAAATGAAAGCAGAATATATTAAAAAATTAGAAGAGCATGGCAGCGAGTAAAGCAATAGGTTTCTTAAATTTCAAATTCAAAGCAGATTTAAGTAATTTTGATAAAGGAATGAACAGAGCTTCTAAGAAGCTGAAAAGGTTTGGAAAATCTGTAAAAAAAGCTGGGAAGTCGTTATCAATGGGACTTACTTTACCTATTGTAGCATTAGGAGCTGCTGCATTAAAAACATTTGCTGATTTTGAACAATCAATGCTTAAGGTAAAAGCGGTTTCTGGTGCTACGGAAGCAGAATTTAAAACTTTAACAGATAGTGCAAAATTACTTGGATCAACTACAATGTTCACAGCTTCCCAAGTTGCTGATTTACAATTTGAATTATCTAAATTAGGTTTTACTCCAGAAGAAATAAATAAAGCTACTGCAAGCATTCTTGCTTTAGCACAAGCAACTTCAACAGAATTAGGGGAGGCTGCTAATACGGTGGCAGTTGCATTAAATTCCTACAATCTTTCAGCTGATCAGTCTGCAAGAATATCAGATATTATGGCTTTAGCTTCAAGTTCTGCTGCTATTGATATGGAAAAATTTGGAGCTGCTTTACCAAAGGTGGCTGCAACAGCAAGAATATCAGGAGATTCATTTGAAACAATGACTGCAAAACTACAAGTTTTAGCAGATTCAGGAATGGAAGGAGCTAGAATGGGAACTCAGCTGAAAATAATGTATAGTAAATTAGCTGAAAAAGGACTTACTTGGGATAAAGCAATGGGTAAAATTCAAAAGTCAAATACGAAACTTGCAACTGCTCAAGAAATATTTGGTACAAATGCTGCAAATGCTGCTATAATTTTATCTGAAAGTACAACAAAATTGAACGAATATGAAGAAGCTAATTATGGAGCTATTGGAACAAGCCAACAATTAGCTGAGATTATGGATTCTGGAGTTGCGGGTGCTTTTAGAAGAATGCAATCTCAACTTGAAGGGGTTGCAATTGATATTGGAGCTTTATTAGTGCCTGCATTTAATAAGATAAATAATGTTATTTCCAGTGTTATAAGTTGGTTCTCTAATTTAAATGATTCTCAAAAAGGATTAGTTGTAACTATTGCAATGTTTGCCGCTGCTATAGGTCCAATACTGTTTATTTTTGGACAAATGACAATTTCGATAGGTGCTTTAATTCCAATTTTAGTTAAATTAAAGGTAGCTATGATGGCAAATCCTTATTTGGTGTTAGCTGCCGCAATTATTGGAGTTGCTGCTGCTATAGGTCAGATGACAAAATCTACTTCAACTTTAATAAACAAAAAAAAGGCTTTAGAAAGTATTGAGAAAAAAGCGGCGGATGCTATAGCTCCACAATTAACAAACATAAAAAGACTTGTAGCAGTTTATGATAGTGAAAACACTACTTTAGATGATAAAAAAAGAGCTTTAAAAAAGTTGAAAAAATTATATCCAAAATATTATAAGGATATTGATGAAACAACTTATTCAACTGGAAAACTAAAACAATCAACGGAACAACTAACAAAGACTTTATTGAAAAAAGCTCGGCTGCTTGCTTATGATGAAGGGATAAATAAAATGACTGCCGATATTATCCAACTTGAATTGACTGGTAAAAACGTGGATAAAACATGGGCTGAAGATTTTTTTGGTAATAAAACTCTTTATGGAAATTGGAAGAGGGAAAAAGCAGATTTAACAAAAGGAATAGATTTGAAAAAAGCTAAAAAAATGTTAGCTTTATATACCGAAGAATTTGAAAAACTTTCAGCAGAACTTGGAACAGATGTAATTCCAGAAATTGAAAGAGTAACTCATTATACGTCAGATTTAGATGATGAAATTGAAGATTTAACAGATGATGTAGATAAGTTAGGGAAAACAGATTTTGAACTGTTTGGAACTCCTTCAATACAAGCATTGCAAGATTATTTTACACAATCAAAAAACCTTGAAAAAGGAAACCTACTCTCTGGAGCTATAGACCAAAAAGAGTTTGACAAAAGAATGTTGGAAGATAAAATTTCCCACTTAGAACAAGTAAAAACCATCTATGAGCAATTTGGGGAAAGTACCACAAAAATAGATGAAGAAATACTTGATGCAAAACTTTCTGGATATAAAGAAGAGGAAAAAGCAATTGTAATAATTAAAAGCAAATCACAAGAGTTACTGGAAACAATTCAAGAAAGAATACAAAAACTTTTTGGAGAAGATTTAGACTTAGGAGATTTAGGAAAGAATTTACAAAAGATGTTGGATGGAGCGTTACAAATATTTGATGCTTTTAATAAAAAAATGAGAATAAAAGCTGAGAATGAGAAAAAAATAAAAACAGAAGCTCTTGATGAAGAATACGAAAGACAAAAAGCGGCAATAGAAAAGTCTGGAAGAAGTGAAGAACAGAAGGCAAAAATGATGGAAGATTTAGATAAAAAAACACAAGCTGCAAGAACTGCTTTAGAAGAAGAAACAGAAAAGAAATTAGCTAAAATAAAAAAGAGGGAAGCAATGCGTAATAAAGCTATGGCAATAGTGGACGCAATAATTAACACTGCAACAGCAGTTACAAAAGTTCTTGGACAAGCTGGACTTTTTGGAATACCAATGGCCGCAATAATTGGAGCAATGGGTGCAATACAAATTGGAATAATAGCTTCAACTCCACTTCCTTTAAAAGAGGGTGGGATTGTTTCTGGGCCAACTCAGGCTTTAATTGGGGAATATCCTGGAGCGGGTTCGAATCCAGAGGTGGTAGCGCCGCTCGATAAACTCAAATCCATGATTGGTGGTGGTAATCAACATATAACAGTAACTGGAAAATTAATTGGAAATGATATATTTTTAAGTAATGCAAAAACTGGAGTAAATAGATTGAGAACAGTATAAAATAAAAGAAAAGAAATGGCAAGACCAGATTATGATTTAAACAGTGTAAGAGATGGAGATATGGTTTCTTCAAATGGAACGGAATATACCATTAATATTTTATGGACTGGAGCCACAGATACTGCTGATATGGCTTTTGGCCCAAGTGGGGTTCAAATATCTTATGAAACTCCAAATGATAAAAGTAAAAATTCCTATATTTTAACTTCTAAATGTACGATTCCTTTTTTAGTTCAAGATGATGATGATAAAGATTTTATTTTAGAACTTGCTACAGATTATCAAGAGAGAGAGGTTTGGATAACAGTAAGAAAAACATCTAATACAGACGTTTTATTATGGTGCGGATATGTTATATTAGATTTAAAAGATGAGGAAGATGTAAGCTACCCCTATGAAGTAACTTTAACGGCTGTTGATGGATTGTCTGCTTTAAAAGAGCTGCCTTTTGTAAGAGAAACTAATCTTGATAGTGGAGCTGTTCCAACATTTCCTTATGTAACAGGAGACACATATTATAACGCTGGGTTTTCTAATATTATTGGAGGATCAACTTCTGTTAAATGGTTAGCAGAATTAATTTTTAAAACTGGAATGGTTTTAGCTGATGATGGAGATGGTGCAACATATTTAACAAACTATACAATACAAACGGCGGTCAATGTATATAATGAAGGCCATCCCGCTCCCGCTCAAAATAAAGATCCATTAAGATATTCTCAAATAAATGCACAGATACTCTATACATTAAGTGATGAAAACTATGTTAATGTTCCAAATTGTTATGAAGTTTTGGAATATATTTGTAAAAGTTTTGGGATGAGATGTGTTTATTGGAATCATACCTATCATTTTATCCAGATAAATGAATATAATACAGTTCCACACTCAACCAATCCTCCAGTAGATATTCCTACCAGAATTTACTATTACAATGGAGCTCATAAGTCCTATGCGATTCACATTGGAGCGGATGATTGTGCTCCTTATAGTTTGGTTTTCGCAAATGTATCTGCTCCTGGAGAGGGATTGCAAAAATTAGCGGGAACAATTTATTCTGGACTTCCTGCAATTAAAAAAGTTACTTCAACATATTATAGTGATGAGGGGACAAATGTGTATAGGGGAATGCCAACTTTCCCAACATTTAATAGCACTGGAGCCCAGACTGTATATAATGTATTACCCTATGATGGAGCTGGAAATGTAGCTTGGGGAACACTTGTAGATGCTGCAGATACAAATGGAATAAAATTTGAATGTTATTTAAGCTATAAAAATACAACAACAACAACTCTTTATTTTAGGACTTTATTTGTTTTAGTAGCAAAACCAAGCTCTCAAACAGCAACAGTCGGGCCAGATACAAAAGTATGTATAAGAGATTCGGCAACTACAAGTTATAAATGGGAGTCTTGGACAAGTGGAACACAACCAAGAACAGGATCTACTGCTTTGCATGAATATGTTAGAAATGATGTTTATATACCTCCTGCTGCAACAGTGGATCAGAATGTGGGAATATTAGCTTATGAAACAGCTGATGATACTTGGACAAATGCTGATGGATGTTTCCCAATAGATGCTGCTTTTACTGGTTCTTGGGACTTTGCACCTATTACAATATTATGTTGGGATAGTAACCATACCTATCCAATGAGAGGGTTTTATGGTTCGGGAGGAGGATTAAATTATGGATCAACTCTTAGCCATGGACAAATTTTTAATTGGACTGCTGGAGGACAACTTTATGATGGAACTGCATTAAATAGTGCTACACAAAAATTTAAAAAACTTTCGTATTATAAATATGATTATGATAATACTTTTAGTAATTCAGGAGCGATGCCATATATGGGAACTTTACAATTGCAAAGTAATACAAATAATATTGCTATCCTTTTTGAAGTGGATGTAGTAAATAAAAACAGTTATGTTTTGGATGCTAGGGATTATTTTTGGGGAGATGGTCAAACAATTAAAGTTTCTTCAAATGGAACAACTTATGTAAATGCTAGCGCGGATGGGAAATGGACTCAACCAACTTATGTATATGTGGCTGCTAGTACCAATGCTTTTGTTTATACTGTTGGAGCTTATGACAAACAGTTAGTTGAATTAGTAATGTTAGATATTGTTTATAATCAAAGCATTCCTTTAAAACAATTAAATGGAACTACTGCTTTATCGGAAACAAATAGGTTTCTCACTGGAACAACTTTCTTAAAATATATGAATCCAATTATAAGATTAACGGATGTAGATGATTCCCAATATCAATTAATGAGAGGTACATTTAATATGTTGTTAGATCAATGGGATGTAACTATGAATCAAATAAATTATGAAGTTCCATCTGAAACAATAAATGTAACTCAACAACAAATAGCAGCAGATTTAACTAGCACATAATGGCTTATAAATTAATAAACAAACCAACTATTGGTGGAAATGTTTTTGAAAAACCTAAAAACTTTGGCCAAACAGTTCAGCTAGCAACAGTTAGTGAACATAATTTATATGCGGGATTAACTATTACTGCTGTTGCTGTTACTGCTACAGCTTTTGATATGAAGTCTGGAGATATAATAAATATTGGAGGTCAATTACTTACATTAGATGCAGATGAAGATGCTACTTCAACCAGTCTTTCAGTAACATCAACAGTTCTTGATTTTGATATTGAGTATAATGCTAATGTTGAGATTGACCAAACAAATCTTTTCGTTCAATACCAAAGAAAAACAGAAGGAACAGTTGGAGGGATTCCAGTTGGCACAGATTATTTAGGGCCAATAACTTATAATTCAGTTACAGGTGTTTATTCTATTACTGGGGTTGATCCAACTTATATAAAGGTACTTCCAAGAGATTTTATGATTAATGAAGATGGGGGATATGAAGCTTTAGAATTTAAAGATGCTACAAATTCAGGTTTGCAGGTTGGAGATGCTGATCAGGAAATGATTGCAACAGTAAATATTCCCTATGGAACTACAGCAACTGAGGTATATGTTTGGGGGTCAGTTACAACAAAAGTAGTGGAAGCTTATATTGGAAATGTAAACGCAAATGGAATTGGAAGTGCAATTGGAACAGGAACGACAAATGGAGCTGCGATAGCTTTAACATCTGCTCCATCAACTTCAATAAATTATTTATTAATAATAGTAAAAGTAACGGCTACTTCCAATAGAATTTATGGAGCAAAAGTTACATTAACACAAAATTAAAATATGAAAATGACAGATACAACTCAAGTTTTATTAGCCAATGGAGGAGCTACAGCAACAATGTTTACTGAATGCAATCAAGTATTAACATTCATCTCTTTAGGTCTTGCAATATCCTTTACTATTTATAAATTCTATAAACTATCCAAGAAATAAACACAATAAAGTTAATAACTTTAAATCAATCAATGTTTTATAATATTATTTTTTATAATTTTACAAAATGAGATATTTTAATATTTCTGAATTTGATTCTCCAGATGAAAAAGGTTCTGGGAAAAACATGAGTCCTTTGTTTTTAGACTTCATTGATGAGTTACGTTCTATGTGTGATTTTCCTTTTAGAGTTACGAGTGGATATAGAACACAAGCTTACCATGATTCTTTAACTAAAAGAGGTTACCATACTATAAAAAATTCAGCTCATTTAAAAGGACTTGCTGCAGATATAGCGGTTTCGGATAATGTAAAAAGAGCTTATTTTGTAGGATATGCTTTAGAGCTTGTCCATAGATTAGGATTACCATTTAGGATAGGAATAGCAGGAAAATCAAAAGGAAATTTCATTCATATAGATATAGATGAAACAAAGACTAATCCAAGATTATGGATATACTAAAACAGTCAATAGGTAAGACTGTAATTTTACCTCAACAAATTTAAAAATAAATAAAAATGAAAAAAGTTTTTTTTACAATAGTTTTAGCTTGTGCCACCTTAATAGGTTCTGCACAATTTACAGTGGTTTCTTCAATGAGTTCTCCATCAGAGGGGCAGAGTTGGGAAATCTCAAATTTTACAAATAATATAGGGATGGGATATTCCTTAAATGATAAAACAATGATTGGAGCTGTTAGAGATGGCGACAATTATAATGTTTTTGCAAGATATAATACTGGGTTTGGTTTCCTTTGTCTTGAATCTCCTGCTGATGGGATGGATGACAATATGGATATTGGCTATGGTATGTATATCAAAGTTTATGATAAGCTATCTGTTAATCCTATGTATATGATTCCTTTAAAAGAGGATGAAAACGGGAACAGAGAAGGAGGTTTTTCTCTTGGTTTGTCGTATAGTTTATAATAATAATAATAATAATTTAAAAAAATAAAAAAATGAAGAACGCAATAATGTTAATTTTAAAATCAAAGAAGTTCCTTTTAGGAATTTCAGGAATAATTATTCCAGTAATAATGAGAGCTTTTGACTTGGATGCTGAGTTGGCAGATCAGGTATGGAAAACTGCTTTATTATTGATAATCGGACAGTCCGCTTCGGATTGGGGTAAAAATAGTAAGTAGTATATTTTGAGAAGTAAATATCTTCAATATAAGGATGAGATATTAGAGCTTTTCGACAATGGAGCAAACTACAATGAAATTTCTGCTTACCTTATAGACACATATAAGTTAGAAGTTGCTGTAGATACGCTCCGAAAAAAGATTAGAGAGGTAGTACATTATTTAATTGCAGATAAAGATATTATTGAATATAATATCAGGCTTGCAAAACAAAAACAAAAGTTTCAGGATCTAAATAGAATTGAACGCAAATCATTTAGAGAGGGTACAAGACAAGAAAACGCTCTTATAGAGTACAACACCGAAATCATAAAACTATTAAACAGGGAGTCTTTAAACACTAAACTGAGTAAAAAGAAACACAATACCGAATCTGTAATAGTTATCCAGTTAGCTGATTTGCACCTCAATGAATTAGTAGAGATTGAAAGTAATAAATATGATTTTGATATTGCTTCAAAACGACTACAAAAATACGCTTACAAAGTTAAAGAGTATATTAAATTCCATAAAGCAAATAAAGTATTAATTGCAATTACTGGAGATTTAATTAATTCCGATAGAAGATTAGATGAGAAACTCAGCATGGCAACTAACAGAGCAAAGGCCACCTTTTTAGGAGTTCATTTATTAAAACATTTCATATTGGATATAAACGAAATTGCAGAAGTTCAGGTTTGTTGCGTTACTGGGAACGAATCAAGAGTAAATTTTGAGCTGGGGTTTGTAGATATGGTTGCGTCGGATAACTACGATTTCAGCATATTTGAGATGTTGAGGTTACTTTTACCAGATATTAATTTTTTAAGAGGGGACGCTTTAGAATTAGTAGTAGAAATAAACGGAAAAAATATGTTAGTGATCCACGGCCATCAATTAGGAAGAATGGACTCCAATCAAGTTGGGAAAGTAATATCTAAATATAGTGCAAAAGGAGTTATAATAGACTTTATAATATGCGGGCACCTTCATGAAACTATGATCAGGGATAATATTGCAAGGAGTGCCAGTCTTGTGGGGAGTAATGCGTACAGTGAAAACGCTTTAAATTTATCAGGAACAGCCGCTCAGAATATCTATTGTTTTACTGATGATGGAAGGCATGATGTAAGGATTGACCTACAAGAAACAAAAGGATGGGATGGATATAATATAAAAGAAGAGTTATTTGCTTATAATGCAAAGAGTGCACAAAAAACTCATAAAAAAGAAACAATATTCAAAATAATTATTTAATATTGTACTGTATTTGTTTTAGTAAATTTAGTTAATTGGAAAAGGGAGTAGAATTTTAAAGGGGTTCTGCTCCTTTTTTTATAGTTTACGACAAGATTAACGCAAAATTGATGAAATGTTAGCAACCAAAACATGGAAAAACACCCCCGAAACCCTATTTGCTAGGTTAAAAGATTTATTAAATTTATAGTGCAGATGTTAAAAACTTACTTATATTTGTACTATTATTAATTAAAACAAACAAAATGAAAACAACAATTTTAACAACAGAACAGAAACAATCCATTAAAGATGGTGCACATTTAGAAATGCATAACTCTTTTGATGGAGAAGGCGACCACTTCATAATATGGTTTAATGATAGATGGGGTCATTGGTGCTTACAGAAAAATGCAAAAGTAATTAAGGCAACAAAAACGCTTAATCCAATTTTGCAAAAGTTAGCTTTTGATGGAGTAATTCCTGAACTAACTGAAACTATTTAATAATTAAAAACAAAAACAATGACTTTACAACAATTATTTGAAGAAGCACAGAATAGATATTATAACGGATATTCTGAAAGTAGATTAGTAGATTATGTATTTTTGAATGCTAATAACAAAACACAAGCAACTAAAATACTAAATAAAATACTAAAATAAAAACACAAGCGGACAAAATATGTCCGTTTTTTTTTAACTAAAAACAAAAACAATGAAAACTGAAAACACTTATTTAGTAGATGGTCAAAAATGGACTGCTACAGAGGTACAGGAGCAAGCAAATGAATATGTAGAACTTAACAACGAAAGACAAATGTATTTTGGCAAAGGAGAAACGGACTTTGTAAACTATTTGAAAGTATTAAGCGACTACGGTCACAAAGTAACACTATAATAAAGTAATACTGAAGAGCCCTGAAGGGGCGAAAACAAAGGAAAACGAATAATCAGCAAAAGGAGGTTGCAACCTCTTATTAGCCAACTGCCGCAAGCGAGCGAGCCCCCCTTCCTTTGTTCTATTACAAAACTAATAATAACTAAAAACAAAAATAATGAGAAAAGAAATTAAAATAAATTACAATGAGTTTACCGTTAACTATTTAGCCGTATTACATAACAAGATGTTTGGATATTGGATTGAATATGATGGTGGTAAAATTGGATTAAGAGAAATGATAATCAATTCATTTGAAAAACATAATAATTTAATAAATAAAACTAAATCACAATGCATAAAATAACTAACAAGGAAACAGGATTCCAGCAATATATGAGTGATGCAGAAGCAGCTAACTTTATGTATCATAACGGAACGGATAAATACAAAATAGATTATATCAAAGGATATGACTTTGGAAACTTCTTTGCCTTTATTGTGTTCTTAATTTTAATGGGGACTCTTTCAATTGCATATATGTACTTTGCAACTAACTAACATGGAAAAGAAATTAAAAGAAGCAAGGTTTGCATTGATGACTATGTTTGAAGTATTGGAAAAAGATATTCTATATATGAATAGCAGAAAACAGCCAATAGTTCACGCTAGAATGTTTTATAACTATTACTTATGGAAAAAATATAAGATACCTCACAACCATATAAAAAACTATATTGAGGGAATGCATCATGCAACAAGTATCTATTTAAAAAACAAATTAGAAACTGAAATGAAACAATATGATTCAGTTGCTCTGGAATGGCAAACATTTTTATTTTTTGCAGATTATCAAGAATGGAAACAACAATCAAGCATAAAAGATATGCAAACTAAATATATAATATAAATAAAAAAAAACTATGAAGGGAATTTTAGCTACAGGAAACACCGAAACAAAAAGAGAAATCGTACCAAGTGGAACTCATGTTGCAAGATGCTACTCTATGATCCATATTGGAACAGTAGAATGGGAATATCAAGGAGAAAAGAAATACTCAAATAAAATAAGAGTTACTTTTGAACTTCCATTTGAGATGAGAGATTTTGGAGGGGATGAAAAGCCAATGGTAATAAGTAAAGAATATACTTTATCTTTACATGAAAAATCAAATTTAAGAAGAGATTTGGAGGGATGGAGAGGAAAGTCTTTTGATAATAAAGAATTAGCTCATTTTGATATAACTAACTTAATTAGCAAAGAATGTAATATATCTGTTATTCATAAGACTTCAAAAAGTGGAAATGAATTTGCTCAAATAGGAAGTATCTCAGGAATATCAAAAGGAACTAAGTGCCCGAAACAAATCAATGATTCTTTTATTTTTAATTATGAAGATAACTTTAATGAAGAATGGTTAGAACTACAGCCAGAATGGATTAAAGAACAGATTAAAAATACTGATGAATATAAAAGTAAAATGAATCAAAAGAAATTTAAAGATACTCCAACTGATGATATGCCCTTCTAATGAATCCAGTAGGCAAAATAAGAATAATTGTAGAAGCTATAACAAAAGATGTTTATATTCAAAATAAACTATTAGAAGTTATAACTCATAATTTAACAGTTGAACAAATAGAAAAAGTTTTTGAAGAATTAAAACCAACGTATCAATTAAAATTAAATTTATGTTAAAAGGATTTGAAAAATTAACAGATGAATTAACGGATGATGAACTTAAAAAAGTTCCATCAATTGTTAAAGGTATTGGAAAAAGAATTGGAAAAAAAAATTCAGTTACTTCCAATATTATTTGCAAGAAAATGGATTTGATTGGAGTAAGACTCAGAAAAATAATACACTTCATAAGAATAAACAATTTACTTTATGGATTGTGTTCCAACTCTAAAGGTTATTATGTTGCAAAAAACATGAAAGAACTTGAGGATAACAACAAAAGTTTACAGCAAAGAATTGCATCTCAAATTGAAATATTAAACGCCCTGGAAAAGCAAACAATAATGTTTGGAGGAACTGGAGAACAAACTGATTTTGAATAATGTCATTAAAAAAAACTCCTATTTTTGATATATTCAATCATTATGTTATTGGATTTGAATGTAAAATTAAAAACATAAAAATAGAGATGTGCAACAAAGATCAAGCAGATACTATTATTGTAAAAAATCATTATTCTAAAAAGCCGACAAAAAATAGTTTTTTAAGTTTGTTGGTTTATTATAATAATAAAGTTGCTGGAGCTTTGCAGATTGGTTATGGAATAAGACCAGAAAAAAATGGAAAATACAAAAAAAATGAAGTTGTTGAATTTGATCGAATGTGGTTATCAGATGAAATGCCAAAATATTCTGAAACTATAACTTTGTCGTTGTTGCATAATTTTTTAAAAACAAGATATAAAGATTTGAAAGCAATTATTTCTTACAGCGACACAAGCGTTGGAAATTTTGGAACAATATATAAAGCCGCAAATTACAAACTTATACAAAAAACAAAGGTAGATTTTTATATATTAGAAACAGGAGAGAGAGTCCATCCCGTTTCAATGTGGCACCGACATAAAACAAGAGCGTGGGAATATTTAATTTCAAAATATAAAAACATAAAAAAAGCAGAGGGATTTCAATTAAAATTTATTTATAATTTATGAATATAAAGGAGATACAATAATAAAATGGATAAACTAATATGAAAATTTTAGAATTATTTGCAGGCAGTAGATCGGTTGGAAAAGTTGCTGAAAATATGGGGCATGAAGTTTTTTCTGTTGATGTTAAAGATTTTGAAGGTATTGATTTAGTTAAAGATATTGAATATTTAATTCCTGAAGATATTCCTTTTGTTCCAGATGTAATTTGGTCAAGTCCTCCATGCACAACATATTCAATTGCAGCTGTTTCTCATCATAGGCTAAATGGAGATCCAATTTCTGATTTTGCTATTAAAAGTGATAAATTAGTATTAAAGACCTTAGAATTAATAAAACATTTTCAATGCAAATATTTTATTGAAAATCCAAGAGGAATGTTAAGAAAACAAAAATTTATGTTTGGAATACCAAGAACAACAGTAACCTATTGTAGTTATGGAGATAACAGAATGAAGCCAACGGATATTTGGAGTAATCATATTTTTAATATGTTTAATATAGAAGGATGGAATCCCAAACCAATGTGTTTTAATGGAAATAAAAAATGCCATCATGAGCCAGCCCCCAGAGGATCCAGAACAGGAACTCAAGGATTAAAAAACAATTACGAAAGAAGTAAAGTACCTTATGAATTATGTAAAGAAATATTGTTGTCAATATGAACATTAAAAGAATCCAAAAAAGTAAAAACTATTCTATAATTTCTAATGAGATATTAAGAAGAAAAGATTTAAGTTTAAAGGCAAAAGGATTAATGAGTTTAATTTTATCTTTACCAGATTCATGGGATTTAACAGTAAACGGATTGGTTGCTATAGTTAAAGAGTCAAAGAACACCATTTACTCAGTTCTAAAGGAGTTAAACAAGTTTGGGTACGTAGAACGTAACAGAGTAACAAATCTAACGGGAAAGGTCGTTAAATGGGAACTTATAGTTTATGAAGAACCACATACCAAAAAGCCACAACTTAAAAAACCAGATGTGGAAAAGTGCACACAAATAAATACTGATACTAAAATAACTACTAATATAAATAAGATATATTGGATTGATGAAATTAAAGACTTAAATTATCCAAAAGAAATGAAGGAAGATTTTATAGATTATTGGTCAGAAGAATCAAAGACTGGTAAAACAAGGCAGTCAATGCAGAAAACTTGGAATACTGAAAGGCGTTTAAAAACATGGTCCAAGAATGATAACAAATGGAACAATAAAAAAACATCAAAGATTGATGCTCAAATTGATTCTTATGTTGGAGCATTAAATTTATTAGAAAAGAAATATGAAGGAACTAACTAAAAAATGTATAGGACTAATATCAAACACCTTAGTTCAATTAGGACAAACAAAGTCTGATAAGGATATTCTTATTCTTGCTTCTACTCTTGCTGAGGACTTGATGAGAGATTGGAGTCAGCTTAGTTGGAATGATGTTGAAGAGGCGTTCCGTTCTGGAATTAGAGGAGAACGTTTTGTAGTCAATGTTCAAACCTATTACATATGGCTCAGAGCTCAGAAGAAATTGATTGATGAAGATATATGGAAAAAACACAATCAAGTAACGTACAGACCAGATAAAAGATTAATTTACAGAAGTAGAAAAGGAACTGGATTACTAACTATTAAAAAACTATTATGATAAAACAACTATTCGGAAGTATAAATGATCCAAGAGATGAAAAGGATGAAGTAGAACACTACTGCAAGAATTGTGGAATGGAAGAGGTTGAAGAAAAAGGCAATATTTGTGATGAGTGTTATGAAACTTATTATTGTACTTGTGGTAAGTATAAGAAGGATGAAGATGAAGATTTGTGTAAATCATGTTTATTATAAACAATTTAATGTTTACAACTTTAACAACAAAAGAAACATATTTAAAAATAATTTATAAATTTGTAACATGAAAATTATAAAAGCTATATATAATATTATAATATATTTTTCAATTATATTTTTTCTATTACCAATTTTATGTATAATATATTTAATAACAATAATTTTAGGATCAATTGAAAGCATTTGGAAAAATAGTAAAGGGTAAAATTATCTTTGATGACAAGGCAAAGTTCATGGATGATGTTGCTAAATTTGATGATGATATTAAAATTGTTATTGAAGTAAGAGAAGCAAAAGATATAAGAACAAACGCTCAGAATAGATTATGGTGGAAGTGGATTGAATTAATATCTAATGAAACTGGTAATGAGAAACAAGAGATACATTCTATTTTAAAGTATAAGTTCCTATTGAAAGAAGAAATGATTGATGGGGAACTTCATCAAGGATTAAAGAGTACAACTACACTAACAAAGGAAGAGTTTGGTAAACTTACTCAGGAAGTTTTCTATTGGGCAAATGATACATTAAACATTAATCTTCCGAATGAGTGAAGAACGATTACAGAGCGAGGTTGTTAGGTATATTAGTTTACAATACCCTAAGGCTCGTTACTGTGCATCTCTTGGAGGACAATACCAACCATTTCAATCTCAAAGGAATCGTGCTCGTAACACTGGATATTCAAAAGGATTCCCAGATTTATTTATTTACGAACCTTCTCCTTGTGGAAAATATCATGGATTAGCTTTGGAAATTAAAACACTAAAAGGAAGAGCTACAAAGGAACAAAAGGAATGGATAGAAGCATTAAACGAAAGAGGTTATAAAGCCGTTATTGTTAAGGGACTTCCAGATATATTAAACTGTATAGATAGTTATTTTCTTAATCAATCAATGTATCAAGCTAAAGAGTTACATAAGGAATATCTAAATGAAAAAGATTAGTGACAAACAAAAGAAAGAGAAGAGGTTGTTATCTATTATTTATAATCAAATAGCAGAAGAACGTGGTCACTATTGTACTGGTTGCGGTAAGACTGGTAACTTATCTCACAGCCACCTAATCCCCAGATCAAGAAGAAAAGACTTGGTAACTGATAAAAGAAATATAACGTACCACTGTTTAAGTATTGGAAATCATAAAGGATGCCATGAGATGTGGGAGAGTAAAGAACGTACAAAACTATTAGACTATTGTAAGAACATGGAATATATATTAGAAGTAGATACCGAGTATTATTTTTTAATAACTGAATGATGAGTAAGAAAAGAAAGTTGAACAGTAAGAATCCTAAATATAATAAAGACTTAAAAGAAAAGGAATGGAGCAAAAGAAAACTAATTAGAGAAGTGAAGGGAGTTAAGATTTACTTCTGTTGGGAATAATGATAGGAGAACTTATAATGATATTCTTAGTTGGAATACTTACTGGAATATATATTGCTACTCAAATAGAAAAGGATATTAATAAAAGAATAAACAAATGAAATACAATAACATCAAAGGAATATTAAAGAAACAAATTGAGAACAATGTTAAAACCTTCTGGACTTTTAATCAAGAGGACAAAGAGTTTACACAGATATACAAGAGCTACACAGATGAGTTAAAGATATACACACCGAAACAACTATTAGATTACTTAGATGCCTACACTTCCTAAAGGTAAACAAAGGCCATGGATGCCTGTTAAAAATAATCACATGCGAGATGTAGATAACTCATCCTTCTATAACTCAAGGCGGTGGCGTTCAATCAGTAAAACATTTAGGAAAAGGAATCCGCTATGCGTACAGTGTAAAAGAGATGGAACTATAACTCCTTCTCAGTGTGTGGATCATATCAAACCTATCTCACAATTTGGAATGGGAGTCGCAACAGATATAAAGAACCTTCAAGCGTTATGTAATAGTTGTCATGCTAAGAAATCTGGTAGAGAAAGTTCTGAGATGAGAAAGACTAAGGTATATAATAGAAAAAAAAATTATGGTAGGGGGGTGTAAAATCTTATATAGGAACGTTCTGTACAT
>Ga0209757_10000121_pt1 | contig 21270 bp, 23 predicted proteins | sample ETNvirome_6_1000_FD_185472 | JGI IMG/M metagenome (GOLD analysis project Ga0209757, IMG submission 185472) | Marine viral communities from the Pacific Ocean - ETNP_6_1000 (SPAdes) (version 2) | ecosystem: Environmental > Aquatic > Marine > Oceanic | place: Pacific Ocean | collected 2013-06-19 | reverse complement strand
CAGCCGGTACAAAGAAAATGTATGACCTCATGAATCAGTTTGAAGGAAGAAGATAATGGCAGAGTATATTAATGTTAATCGCTATGCGCCGTATCAAGAAGAGCGGATGCAGCAGCTTTATAATACTCTCTTTGGGTATACTCCTGAAGGGGGAGATCCTGTCAAAGGACTTATAGAAAAGCAACGACCAGTTCCAGCACAGCAGATGGCGGCCTTTACACAGCCACAGCAAGATGCTTTCGCACTCGCCCAGCAGGGCATTGGCGCATATGCACCTTACTTAGCACAAGCAGAAGGTGTAACGCCTTACATGCAACAAGCCTTGGGAGCGCAGGGACAAGCCCTTGGTTATGGCCAAGCAGCATTACTGGCGGGGCAACAACAGTTTGCTCCAACGGCAGCTGGCATTAAAGAATATGAAGATCCTTATGCTGAACGTGTTACGCAAGAAGCCATCAAGGAAATGGATCGCCAGGCACTTATGGCTCAACAGCAAACGGCAGCCGGTGCAATCGGCGCGGGAGCTTTTGGAGGAAGTCGTTACGGAGTTCAACAAGCAGAGCTCGGACGAAATTTACAGGACATTAAATCAAGACGAATTACAGAAGACCAATCACGAAACTATCAGCAAGCCTTGCAGTCAGCGATGGTGGCCCAGGAAGGCGCGTCCAAACGGCAAATAGCTGCAGGACAGCAGTTCGCAGGCCTCGGACAACAATACGGACAACAAGCCCAAGGATACGGAGGACTGGGAAGTATGTATCAAACATTAGGACAATATAAGACAGGCATGGCAGGACGAGACATTGAATCCTTGCTCGGCATCGGGCAGCAACAGCAAGCCATGAAACAAACAGGACTCGATGTTGCAAGGGCCAATATTCTGGCCCAACAGCAGGAACCGTATAGCCGTGTTGGATTCGGCGCTAATATTCTTCAAGGCATGCCACAGGCAACGGTGGAACAAGCTGTTCCAGCCGGACCGCTCTATCAGCAAAGCCCGTTCGCGGCAGCGATGGGAGCAGGCATCCTGGGACTCAGAGGCTATCAAGGATTAACAGGTCAATACCCAGGAATGGGGATTGGTAATTTAAGCTTAGTATAATAATGACAAACGAAGAATATGTAGCACAATTAATGGGACAAACAACCGAACCGGAGAGTTCAGGATTAGAAGGCATTGCTATGAATGTGCTGCCTAAAGATGTTTCATCAGCGGAGCGTCTTAAGCAATATCAACGAGTTTCTCAGGGGCTTTACCCGGTCCAATCGCAAGAAGAATATATGAGCGAAGCTCGAGGTTACTATCCGGAACAGGATTATCAGCGAGAAAAGTTCTGGTCGGATATTATGCTTGGACTGGGAATGCTGACTGGACGATCGGAGCAAGGACAATTTTTTCCTATTCTAGAACAAAATCTTGGAAAATGGATTGAGGAGCGCGATCCTATATTTCAAGCCCAACGAGAGCGTGAAGCGCAAATGCAGCAGTATGCCCGAGGGGAACAAGAAGAGGATGAGGACAAACAGCGCGAATTTCTCGCTGGCTTAATTTCAAGCGATATAGACAAGCAAACGGACTTCATGGAAACATGGACGCCAATGACAAAAATACAAGCTACAGCAGCGAATCTTCCTACAGCCAACGGAGAGACATGGGAGAGAAGCAGCACAACGGATACCAAGAGATTGATGATCCAGAACAATCCTCCATTGAAGGATACCTGGGATTATATTGATACAAGTCTTGAGAAATATAGTGATCCTACTAGCCAATACTATTTAGACACGAGCCTTGGACAGCAATACATGATTAACGGACTGGGAAACGTCAAGGAAGCTCCTGGATTCAGGCTTAAGGAAGGAGAGCGCGGACTCTCAGACGCCGAGGCCAAGATGTTAAATCATCCGATTGTGGACATTAACGGCAAGAAAATTCGCTACACAGCAAAAATAACCACAACTCCCAATGGAGTAAAACAATACAATGATATAGAGCAGCTCATCATAACACCGCTCGCCTTTACCAGAACCTTGACCAACGATGAGGCTCTGGCGAAAAAATACAGAACAGATCTGGGGCAAATCTATCAAATCAATCAGGACGGGCAGTATATGCAGTTACCGGAAACATTCTGGAAAAAAGGATGGAGACCGGCCAGTTCGCAAGACTTAGCGGACCGCGACATTGATATTAAACTTTATCCGCCGGGAACTTTCTTTCAAATATCTCCTGACGGCAAGTTGGAGCAAGGGGGAACCGTTGCGATGGCAAAAGAACGCGATCAGCGGATCGCCTACTATACGGATATGATTACACGAAATGCCAATGCGGCAGGGGAAGAGATCACTGCTGTAGAGGCTAAAGATCAAGCTATAAAATTAGCGGATAATTTAATTGTTCAAAGCGTTGATGATGTAGGGCGTGTCTGGGGATATGACATGATGACAGGTAAGAACACCTGGCTTAATAAAGCCATGTGGGACCCAAATAAAGACTCGGAATGGAAACTCATCGGGCAGGTTACTCAGACTGATCCTTTTGTAACTATAATGGCCCCTCCAACCGTGAATGTTGCAACCATGACTGCTGGAGTCATTGAAGGAACGCAAAAGAAAATCGGTGAATTAGAAAAAGCCTACGCACAAGGAAAACAGCTCATGAAGCTTCTGGAAAATTCTTTGGGACCGGAAGGATTTCTCAAAGCGTTCGCAGCCAATTGGCTCGCGCCTATTCTTCCAACCGAACTGGGAATGCAAAAATATTTTGAATTCTTCGAGGAAGCGTCCAATGAACAAGCCATTAAATTATTCACCAGAACATTGATTCAAGCACTGGCCCTTAACCCTCGTTTTCCCGTGGCCGAGCAGGATATCATTAAGGATCTAGGACTTGAGGAGGATATTCTAGGATTCTGGACTGATGAAAAAATGGGAATAGCCAATTTTAATGAAACACTGCGGTTTCTTCAAAACAACCTCAACTGGGAAAGAGCATCTTTGAATCCGAACAAAGAGCAGTATCTCTTTGTTGATAAAGCTCCATCAGGCAGTAACTACGATCCTATCAATATGGATACTCCAGACGGACTTAAATACGCTATTAGACTAAAAGAATATATACCAGAGTCCGCATTTAAGGATCTCTACTTTATACAACAGGGTAAAAAAGTGACCGGAGTGGAACTTGAGTTTGTTTATAAGGAGAAATAATGGGAACAGTTGTCATTAATGGAATAGAATACAATACTGAGACGGGAGCTGCCATTCAAACGGAGCGAACGAATACGACCAATCAAGCATTATCCGAGAATGGCATTCCAGGTCTTAACACCGAGGTAAAGACAACCGAAACATTTGAGCAGCCTCAACAAAATGAAGTTGTACAAATTAAAACCAAAAGCACGGCGGTAGCATCGCCTATGTCTGTTCTTAGTCAGTTTACTCACACCTTTATTCAAAGCCTTTTTGCCCTTCCTGATGCAACGGTAAAACAAGTGGCGCAAGAGTTGAGTGATTCCTTGAATCTAGGATGGAGCGACCAGGATATTTTTGATTTCAGTGATTTTGTCAATAAGGGAAAAATAGGAGATGAGAAATATTTAGGACTCGAGGTTAGCCCGGAATACAGTTGGCTTTTTCCTCAGCCTCCAGGAGATAAAAATATTCTTGAGATTCTTGAAACAGACGGACGAGAAGCGGCCATCAAGGCAATGGAAGAGATGGGCATTCCTCGAAACAAATTTGAAAAAGCCGCGGCGATTGCCGGGGACTTCGCTGCCATATCAGCTTTTATTTATGGAGGTGGATATCTAGCGAATGTGCCTAAGGCCTTTCCTAAAGGAACAACACCAAAAGACATTTTTAACATGGCCAATACCATGCCGAAAGGAACGCAGACCGCGAACCTATGGGGTAGCATGATAACTAATGACATGATGCAATTCATTCGAGCTAATCCAGGGAAGGCGGCCCTCTTTGATTTAATGGGAGCCGGCGGCGCTGGTTATGCTCTGGCAACAGTTCAAGAGAAAATAACGCCAGAGTTCAGGGAAAATCATCCTTTCCTTGCAGGCTTAGCGGAATCTGGAGCTCTGGTATTGGGAGGAGTGGCGGGGCCGTTCGCGGCTGTTATTCCAGGTATGATTGTAACTAAGGGACCAACAGGATTGGCAATAAAATTTGTCGGAAATAAACTAAGGGCATTTCTATCTTTGCGCAGTGACTACGCGAGAAGAAAATTCATGCGCGAAGTGCAAGCTACTCTTGATCATAAGACAGCCAAGCAATTGAAACCTCTTTTTGATCAAGTAATGGACAATCCTGCTTTAATGGAACCACAGAACATGGCGATGCTTATTCGCCAGGACATCGTGGGAGGAGAGGCAGTGACCGCTCTAAAGAACAGTGAACGAGCAAAAATTTTAAAAGCGAATCCTGAATTAGCGGCAGATGAAAGCGCCTTGGAAATGGCGGTTGTCGAAAGACTTTTTGCATTAGGAGCTGCGGACACAGTGACAGGAGATACTATTCAATTATTGAAAAAAGTTGTCGATCCGAAGGATAAGACGAAATTTACTTATGAAACCGTGGATGTTCCCGTAGGACCATTTTCAGGCGCAGCCCTAGAGGCTTATGAAGCAGAATTAAGAACCCTCTTCACAAACAATGAATGGCAGGCTCTTAAAGAATTCCAAGGAAAAATAAAACCGAGCCCGGATGAAATTGATGATTGGATTCAAAATAAATTATACACGGCCAAACTTCAACTTTCCATGGCAGAGCAGACCCAGGATGCAACCATTATTAATCTGCAGCAGCATTTGGAGAACACTTCTTCAGGAGAAGAGCTCCGATTAATCCATGACCGAAAATCGAGCAATGTGGAAAAGACACAAGAGTTTTGGGAAGCAATGCTCCCTCATTCCAACGAACCACCTAGTTTTATTTTAAATACCATTAACAAAGACATTTTGGCATTGGAAGCAGAAATCATTCAAGCTCAAGAAGCACTGACATTGGCTCAAAGGGGCATTATCTCCGCGGACGGCAGTCCACTGATCTCGGGCGCTGACGTCATTGCAACAAATGTAGGCCTCCGTGAAAAATTAATTGACTTGCGAAAAAACGTAATTACGAATTTCCGTAAGGGCGACAAGGATATCAGGGAACTTAAAATTAAGGTTCCTGCCAATTATTGGAATGATTTTAAAACTGACATAAGAAATCTTATCTTTGAAGGGGCGGAGGATGTAACAAAACTCCCTGTCTTCAAGGATGAAGCGTCGATCCCACCCATTATACAAGAAATTATGAAATCAGACGATCTCACTTTTAGTAACATGATGGATTTGTATGTCCGTATCGGAGATGATCTTTTTGACGCGACCTTAGCTAAAACAACAAGCCTTACTTCCCGAGGAAGAAAAAATCTTTATCTCGTTAAAAAGCAATTTGAGCAATTCATGACAAAAAAATTATCCCAAGTCGACACAGGAGCAATATGGAGAGAGGGAGATGTATATGAGGGAGTCCAAGCTCTTCTTGCAGGAGTGGCTGACGGAACGCGTATTCCACGAGAACTGATTGGTAAGCCTAAAAATCTTGCCATCAAGAATTATTTTGATCAATACAGAATACAGGTGGGAGATGTCTTTGATAAGAACGCGGCGTACCGCGTCCAGCGCTACGCTGAATTTGGCAATTACATGATTCCCGATGAATATTTCATTCATGAATTCTTCAAGACAGCGGCAGATGTGAAGCAATATATAAAAGTATTCGGGCAAGATTCAGCAGCGATGAAGCATTTAACCGACACGCTTCTCGATGAAGTCCGTATGAAGACCCTCAACCGAACCACAGGAGAGATAAATCTAAAATCCTTAAATAAATGGATGGATCAGAACGCAGCAAAATTATCTGAAATGCCGGCCGAATTCACTAATCTTTTAAAGAATAGTGAAGCTACCATGCAGGCCGTCGTCAATAGAATTTCCACTTTAAACCAACGCAAAGTAGTAGCCGACCGGACTCTTCTTGGAAAAGAACTTCGTAGAATTTCTCAACAGCTCATTGACACAAAACCAGATCAGTTTGGAATGTTGATGGATTTCAATATCTCCCAGCTCATGAATACAGCATTGGAGAATCCAAACTTAATGAGTCAGCTTTATAATAAAATTAGATTTGATAAGACTTCCGAAATCGCCTTCAAGCGTCTTTTATGGCAAAAGATCGGTGATAAGGTCAATCTCGAGAATATTCCCGCACTTCAAAAATTCTTAAGCAATGAGAAAATTTCCACAGCGTTAAAAACAATCTTCAATAAAAATGAATTGAAGATGCTTAAAAAGTTGCAGGACTCTTACCAGATTATCATGACCACAGCGTTTCCAACAGGAGACATTCCAGCAATGCTTCCTATTGTTCAGACCATCACCAAGAATCTCGGAGTCAGCCCACAAAGTTTAACCTCCGTAGTGCGTGCCACTAAGGAAGGGCGTATTAGCCCGACCAATACAATGATCTATCTAGGATCAAGAGCGCTCAGTGCTGGTCAACTGTTAAATTTCAGAAAAATTTATCTTGAAGGACTGATGGACCCTCAAATCTTAGAGAAATTAGCAAAAACGGAAATGAGTGTTACTTTATTTCAAAAGGCTCCGCCTAAAGACAAGCATTGGATTAACCGTATGCTTGTAGGAATGGGGATTAAACCTTTCGGAAATTTAGATGTTGTTCCTGAAATTATTGCTCCAAATTCAGGGGATCTAGAAATGGATGAGAAACTTTTAAAATGGATGAACGAGCAACAAAGGGATAAAGAAGCCCTCGAGAATTTTGATCAGTCCTCCATGAACATTCCAGCCATCAATGAAGCATCGCAGCTCGCGAACCAGAACATAGGAATGCCCCCACTCGACATGAGCGCGGCGGTAGAAACGGCAGCTGTCCCTGGAGGACAGGTGACCGAAGAACAGTTTACCAGCTTCTTTCCGCATGATACAACCGGACAGATGATTGCTGCCCGGAGGGCAGCGGAAGGCGGAATTATGAACGCACCACGGAATCTTAGACAAAGGGTACTCTAATGGCAATTACAGATGTTATAAAAATAAAGGAAATGGTGAAAGCCCAGGACAAAGGGCGGAGACTCGAAGAAGAGTTGAGAATGACAGAAAAAATAAGCCCTTCGGAAGGTTATTTTTCAGGATCTCCTCACGGGGATAAGTTTTGGAACGAACAGAAACGACACCAAACACCAGAGGATCTGGAAAATTTAATCAACCAAAAAGAAGTATTAAAAGATCAAGGCATCATCGAATACATGCGCGATAACCAGCAGCAGGAAATGATGATGAATTATTTAATGGAAATGTTCAATGAAAATCCAACCAAATTCGAACAGCAGTTCGGCAACGAGGCTGCTGAGACCATGCGGATGATGCAAGGATTCAAGACCAAACAACACATGGAAGAACAACAAGGAAAGGTTTTTGAGCCGGGAACCTCGGAGATCATAGGACAGAAAGCTTCCTTTAGCCCTGACCAGGTTGCTCTTGGAACGCTGACCACGGACCAATCTGATAAATTTCAAACTGACGATGCGAATGAATTTATAAGGCAACAGCTTCTGCAAGGAGGGGGAAAAGAGCTGGACGCCATTGAATTGTATGAAAATTTCAAAAATCAACTTCTTCAAGATCCACTCACAGAAGAAGTTACTCCTTACCGTGAAGTCATAACGGACATGAACGAGGACATAAGCGGAATTATAAAAAGTCTTCCTAAAGAGATATGGTATAATTTATTAGATAAAATTAAGCCCTACTACCTCGATGAATTGGACATGATGCTCTTGCATGAAGGTGTCGATTTTGACAGCGTTCTCAAAGAGGAACGGCTGATTGATAGAGGAAGTAAGGACTGGAATAAACTCCAGAAGCTGAAGGAAGAATTGAGAAAACAGTCAGAGGCGTGGGAACCTTCTAAGAAGGAATAATTATGGCGGCAATGACCAAACAGCAAAGGATCGATAATGAAACCCTGCGTCGCGCCCAGGAAGGAGACTTCAGCGATTATGTTAAGGAGAAAGTGTCCGGAGCTGCAAGTAGATTAGGGAAGACGGTTCCTCTAGAATCCGATTTTACATCAAAAGAATTTCTAACAAGCCCCCAAAATGGAATGCAAGACCAGAGCACAGCCGTTAATCTTATCAATCAACTTAGTGCTACTCCGACCTGGCCTGAAATTCGAGCGAGGAAAGAACAATTGGTAGGCATCCCTGCTGTTACCACTGATATAGATGAAGAGCGAAACATGTATCAGTATATGATCAATGAAATGCTGCGAGCGGGACAAAAACCGACTGGAGCTCAACTTCTAGATGTTAGCCAAATTCCGGAAGGCTGGCGACGAACAGGAGGAACAACGTTTACAGACCCTAATAATCCTAATTTATTAAGAGATCTAAAAGGACTGGCCATGTTTGAGAATCCTGGAGTAGTTAATCTGAAAGATTATGATAATGAAGGCATACTAAACCTAGAGCCGTTTCAGAAGGATTGGGCCCAGGACCAATTAGGCATTACGAATTGGGGAGATGTTATTAAAGGACTTATCTCAGGTGCTACACCACTTAAATATGTAAATATGCTGACGGAAAAAGTGCAAGACTTTGAACCTGTAAACCAGCTACAACAGGCAGCAACGTCAGGATTGGAACTACTAGGCGGAACCATTAAAAAAGGCACTCAGGCCTATGATGATATGCTAAAATGGATGCTCTCAGGATGGAAGAAATAATGACTCCAAACGACCAATTTCAGCAACGACTGCAGTTTGCTCCCAGTAATCCCCAAAGCACGGGCTTGGGTGGTATATTTGGACTACTAGGAGGACCAAGAGGAGGACAACCTTTTACAGGAAACCCAATGGCACCGCCTCCAAACCCAATTCAGTCACCACAACATGGTTTTAATCAATTTGGTGAACAACTAACAGGATTTGGCGAACAGTTAGGCGGATACGAGGAACAAATGGGAGGATTTGGAGAAACTCTTGGAGGATACGGCGAACAACTAGGAGGCTTCGAGGAACAACTCGGGGGCTTTGGACAGCAAATGGGAGGATTTGGTTCCCAATTCAAAAATATCAATAATAAGCTTACTTCCCTTGAAAAAGGAATTGCGGGTCTTACGGAAAAATTTGGGACGAACCAACAACAACAAAATGTATACCAACAGCCCATGATGCCAAGTTTTGGAAATCTTTTTTCAGGAGGTTTCAATCCATATTTTTATGGTGGCTTGGGTATGTTAATGGGGAGGCAATAATGGCTGAAGAAAAAATAACACAGAACCGCGAGGACATCATCAAGATTGAGGGGCAGTTGAAGCTCATCAACCAGAAGCTTGACAACCATATGCAGCATCTTTCAGCGAAGGTTGATGTAATCTTCAAGATTGTGTGGACAGTGAGTTTCATGGTGCTGGGATTATTATTAAAAGCAATTTATTCTGCATTAATGTAAGGAGGCTATATGGCTGACTATAAAAATCTTGAAGCACGGATCAAGGTCCATGAAGGATTTAGAAACACCGTGTACTTGGATTCATTGAATCATAAGACAATTGGGTGGGGACACCTCTGCACCAAAGACGAAATTTGGGAAGAAGGTAAAGAATATTCCGAGGAAGAATTGCACCGCGTTTTCATTACCGATTTAAACCGAGCCATTGATGGAGCCAATAAGCTCTGTCATGATATAGAGCTCCCTGATTTAGCGAAGGAATGCATCGTGGAGATGGTATTTCAGCTCGGAGCTGGAGGAGTTTCCAAGTTCAAGAAATTTTGGAAATTTTTAAGAGAAGGTAAGTTTTTTGATGCCAGTTGCGAGATGTTGGATTCCAGGTGGGCAAAGCAAACACCCAATAGAGCTCATGAGCTGAGTGAACTAATGAAAAAAAATGAAAAAAATAATGCTTAGTCTTATTTTATTTTCTATACAATGACTGACTGGTTTGATAAATCATCTATAATCATTGGAATTATAGCACTAATAATATTTGTATTGGTGGTGGTGTAATGGCTAACGATAGGCTTGATGTATCGGATAAAACGGCGATCAGCATGCCTATGCGCAACCTTTTGGCCATATTATCGGCCACAGCGATTGGAGTGTGGGCGTTTTTCGGCATCCAGGAGCGCTTGAATACGCTAGAAACTAGAAATACATTGATGGAAGCGGACCTCATTGAAAATACGGCGTTTAGAATTGGATGGCCCAGGGGCGAAATGGGCAGTTTGCCTGCGGATAGTGAACAATTCATGCTTATTGAATATATGTCAGGACAGTTGGAAAAGATGCAGAAACAACTGGATAATATGATGCATAATAAGGTTAATATTATCAGGCTTCAGGAGGATATGAAGGAAGCTAGGGAGAATATAGAAAAACTTAAGGACAAACTAAGGGAGACTAACGGTGGTTGAAACAGTAATAGCGCTATTAATGTGGATTGGAATTTCACTAAAGGAGCACGTACCCTATGACTCAATCGGTGATTGCCTTAAGGCAAAAAGATTAAGTGAAAGAAGTTCTGGACCAGATGGTCCAAGACTGGAATGCAAGCCCGTCAAGGCTAAAACTGAAATATGGAAAGAAGACGGGAAAAAACACATCCTCAAAATTATTGAGGATTAACTAAAAGGAAACTAATGACTATAGGAAAAATTAAATGGTTTAATCCAGCCAAAGGATATGGATTTATTGAACAGGAAGGCAAGGATGTCTTTCTGCACGTATCGGCTTTAGAAAAAGCGGGTATTGACACGTTGAAGGAAGGAGAACAGATAGAATTCGAAATAGAGGAGACCAAGGGGAAACAAAACGCGATCAACATCAAGAAGGTATATGATGAAGGAACAGGTAATAGAACAACTGAAGACAGTCTATGATCCGGAAATAACATCCATTAATATATTTGACTTAGGATTATAATATAAAGATTTTTAGGGGGTCATATGGTTCAACTCATGTCTATAAAATGCGCTGAGAGGCTTTAAAACAAGAAAAAAATTGGCTGTTTTCGGCCAAATATAGTAAAATCAAAATACCCGTGTTTTATCCATTGATTTTATTTTTAAGGGAGTTTCATCGTTATCGATAGTAGGAATCCACCATACATACACCTGTTTTTTACCAATTCTCTTTTGAGTATCTCCCCCTTTTCTTTTTTCTTTAATAACATTAATCATTCTTGTCTTACTAAAATTATGAAAATTACGGCGACGTAAAAAATTCTCTAATGCATTCAAACGAAAATAAATTACATTTTCTTTTTCATCGTGGTAGGCTCTATTACTCATAATCTCTTCTAGATCATCAGCCTGTCCTTGTTCCAAAATAAAATCTTCTAGATGTGCTTCAAAGCGTCCTTCTCGTGTCATGGCTTTAGATACATACTCCGTTTGACAATGTTGTAAAAGGTCTTGAACATGTAATCGCCAATCTTTTTTTCCTTTAGGCTTGGGCCAAATATTAATTTGTTCTACACACGCATCATGAAATTTTGTTTCATTAGTGAGATCTTGCGTGGTTAAACAAACGCGCCGCCCATCCACGTTAAGAAAATAAATAGATTCTCCATCACTTTGTAATTTGGTTAAATCATTTACTTTACTTTCTCCTTCTCCTCCAATACCAAATTGTCGTGTGACGCACGCAGAACTTACACAAACACTACACATAGGTTGATCCTTGCATTTATATTGATAATCTGTTTTTTCATGTTGATTAACGGTTTTAGTAACTTCCTGATGACCTAAAGGAGATTTTATGTATTTATGATTAAAAGCTGAAATCTTATCTTGCCATTTTTTTGGCCATTTTTTCTTGGCATAAACAGTATACTGATAAAGAACATTATCACGTCCTCCTTCTTCAATTCCTTGTTCCACCAACGTTTCAAGGCATGGAGGGCCATCAGAAAAATCACTTTCTTTTACTTCTTTTTTTATCTTAAAAGATAAGAGATCATTTTTTCCAATTGAGTTTTCATCATATAAAGAAAAGAACTGATCCAACACGGCAGCCGAGCCATCAACATTAAAAGCATAGCGAGTAGTGTCATTACCGCTATGATAAGGAAGATTAAGAAAATTCCCAGTATCGCCCCGATCTGCTCTAATTTCAATTTGCTTAGGAAAGATTTCACAGTTCGCATATCCTAGTTTTCCTGCCCATTCCATAAGCTTATCACGCATAAGTGAAGCTGTAATCCATTCTTTTGTAAATAAAAATAAATGTGCACCCCCACTTTTAGACCGACATACTATCAAAGGTAAATGTAAATTTTTTATTTTTTTTATTATTTCTTTATGGTCTAAAGGATAACTATCAACATCAATACATCCCCATTTACATGTAGAGTCATCAGTAATAGGAATAATTCCTAATGAAGGTTCTTCGCCCTCTAAGTGCTTTTTCCATAAAATATTATTAACTGGTTTTTTGACAATAAAAGATTCTCCCCCTACTTTCCCATTAGACTTAGGGTCTCCACTTTTATATTGTCCATAGGCTCTATCTAGCCCTTCAAAAATTTCTTTAAATTTCTCCCACATTTTTTTAATAGAGGGTGGCCTTTAAAAGCCACCCCCTTCCTCCCTTAAAAGACTCGTTTACCTTCTGAGATTATATTATCTTGTTCTTCGGGCACTGCTATTTTTTCACCTTTAGTAATGCTATCAGCGAATTCTTTAGCAGTAGTGAAAAGGCCTCTATTTTCTAGAATTTTTTCCTTTTCAACATTTATACCGAACCACTCTCCAAAGTCATTACCCTCTTTAACCGTACTGATACGATAAAGATGGCTATAAGACGGTGGAGTAAAGGGTCCATTAGAACCTTGAATTTTTAAATTCAACATCATTGAATTCCATTTTCTACTCTTTTTCAATTGAGTAGACTTCAAAGTAATAACAGCCGGTTGACCTATGCCCGTTTTTTCATCCTCAACAATAAGAACAAAGTGATTAGCGGCGGTCTCTACGTAGTTACCATTCTCTAATCTATCTTTGCGTTGATCATCCCGAGTTGTTTTACTCAAGATATCACTCTTAGCATCATAAACAGCCACAGGAGCTCCGCTCCCTTGGCCTCTATCTTGCCATTCAGTATATTGTCTTTGATAAGCAACAGGAATAACCAACATGCCTTTACTACCATCAAACAATCTATTGCTGACAGTTTCTAAAAACATGCCTGGTTTCGCATTGTCCAATGAGTCTAAATCGGGACTCATTTTTTGAAGAACTTTAATGCGAGGGGTTGCTAGGTCATCGTGAGTGACATGTTCAAGTCCAGCTTTCGCCATTGACTCGAAGTCACTTGCTCCAAGAGCAGCAGGAAGATTTTGTTGCGTCTTCACTGGCGCTTTGGAGGCTTTTCTTTTTTTGACTACCATAATTGCCTCCTTACGGTTTTCGGTTGTCTATTGTCGTATTTTCAATTTTTTGCGTATGAATACGCCAAATTCATCAGGAAGTTTTTCACCTTGACGGATACGCTCCCCAACGAACGCTTTTAAAGTTTGAGGATGAATATTTTGTTCATGATCCACCGCCAAACCTTGTCCTTCTAACTGCTGTCTTAAGTCCGTGGCATGTTCTCCTTCGCCACGACCAAAAGAAACAGAGACTTGATTTTTAATTATATCATCAAGTCCATTATCTTTTAACCATTTATAGCAAGACTCTCTATTGGCAACAAGAATAGAAGCATGATAAGTTTCAGTAATTTCTATATTTTGACCATCCTTTAATTTTAAAGAAGTCAAATTATTTTCTTCCATCACTGCAGGAATTTCTTCTTGTTCAAGTTTAAATTCCTTTTCACTTAACTGTTTCTTTTGTTGATCCAGATCTGCTAATTGTTTTCGTATGTCCAAGAGTTCTGCACATTTAGTTCCTAGAGTAGATAAGACTGTATCTCCTATAGATCCAATTTTTTGAACAACCTCTTGTTCCATTTCTTGTATTAAGCTCTTCATTTCTAATCCTCCCTATTATATAGGTCTATTTCTATAGGATAATATGTAGCCTCAATCTTATCCCATTTCAAGCATTTATATCGACCACGGTTAATATCAGCTGCAATCGAACATGCAATTCCAATAGCAGCAGGGTCCCCCATTAATAAAAGATAATCGTCATCACAAAAATCTTTTAATTTTGTCTTGAGTTTTCTAACCGTAGGGCCAGAACTTAAGACAACTTGAGATCCTTCAGGCAATAATAATTTTAATTGACCATATTCCTGAGCACTTAAAATATTACGACCTGCAACTTCTTGAACTACATATACTGCCATATTTCTATTCTTTCTAATAGATTTTTCCTTATTAATCTATTGCAATCCTTTTGGCAATATTTTATATGGATAAGTAGAAATTAAGGAAGAATCATGAAATATAAGTTTAAAACGAAGCCTTATGGGCATCAATTAGATATTTTACGCGAGGCATGGAACAAGGAAAACTATGCCATTTTTGCGGATATGGGGACGGGAAAATCCAAGATTATCATAGATAATATGGCTATTTTATATGACCGAGGAAAAATTGATGGGGTTCTTATTATTGCTCCTAAAAGCATTACAGCAAACTGGGATAGTTTAGAAATTCCAGTTCATATGCCAGAACATGTAGAATATTCTTCCATTGTATGGTCTCCAGAGAAAACTAAAAAACAACAAGAAATTCTTAAATCTTTATTTGTTTTAAATGAACATCTTGTTATTTTTATTATGAATGTAGAAGCCTTGAGCACCAAACGAGGAGCAGAAATAGCTTACAAATTTTTATTAGGCCATAGATCTTTACTAGTGATTGATGAATCTACTACTATAAAAAATCCAAAAGCAAGTCGTACACGAAACATTATTAAAATGAGAGATCTTGCTAAGTACCGACGAATCTTAACAGGAATGCCTGTTACTAAAACTCCATTGGATCTTTATGCCCAGTGCTATTTCCTTGATCCTTATTTATTGGATTTCGGATCTTATTATGCTTTTAAATCACGTTATACTATTACAAGAAAAATTAATTTACCAGGACGCCATTCTTTTGATCAAGTTATAAAATATGTACGGCTTGATGAGTTAAATCATAAACTCTCATCCTTTTCAACCCGAGTATTGAAAGAGGAGTGCTTAGACTTGCCGGAAAAAATTTATTTAAAACGATATATTGAATTAAGTCCTGAACAAAAACAAGCTTATATGGAAATGAAAAGATATGGTGTGGCCACCTTACAAAAAGGAGAAACAATGTCTGCTGTAAGTGCCCTCGCTCAATTAGTGCGACTTCATCAAATTACGTGTGGGCATGTAAAAACAGACAGTGCGCAGGAAGTTAAGTCCATAAAAAATAACAGGATTGCAGAACTTTTGGCAGTTTTAGAAGAAACCAATGATCGTAAAATTATTATTTGGGCTGTTTATCGTTACGATATTCGAGAAATCGCAAAGCATTTAGAAAAAATTTATGGGACAGATTCCGTAGCTACATTTTATGGAGACACAGATCCAAGAATACGACAAGAAATAGTTAATAGATTTCAAGACAAGGACTCTGATTTACGCTTCCTGGTTGCTAATCCTAAAACAGGAGGATATGGTTTAACTTTAACGGCAAGTCACACAGTTATTTACTATAGTAATAGTTATGACTTGGAAATAAGAATGCAATCCGAGGATCGCGCCCATAGGATTAGTCAAACAGAGAAAGTAACTTATATTGATATTATTGCCAAAGGAACAATAGATGAAAAAATAGTTAAAAGTCTAAGAAATAAAATTAATTTAGCTACACAAGTATTAGGAGAGGATGTAAAAAAATGGCTTATATAAAGGTGAAATCCACTAATTATAATTTTAAAGATTCTAAAAATATCATCTGGACCCCAAGAAAATGTCTCCCTTGTGGAAAAATATTTGATAGTTGGGGTGTAGGAAATAGAATTTGTAATAAATGTAAAACTACAAGCGACTATAAAGACGCAATGCCTACAACTACAATAAAAATTTCATAGAAAGGATATACAATGAAATTAAAAAAGAAATATAATTATAAAAAATTTAAACGGTTGGATGGTCTTAAACGTTTATATGAAGTTGGAAAAATAAAAGTTCCTTCCGTTACTACCATTCTTAAGGTAACTCAACCCGCAGAAAAAACTGAAAATTTAAAAAAATGGGCAGAGCGTGTAGGGAAACAACAAGCAGAAAAGATAAGAGATGATGCCGCAGCTGTAGGAACGGCTCTTCATAAATACCTCGAGAAATATATTTTGAATAAGGGCGATATGAAATATTATGATGATACTGCTATCGGCCGTCGCGCACGTAAAATGGCAAATGTTATCATTGGAAGAGCTCTTTATAATTTAGATGAAGTATGGGGATGCGAAGTAAATTTAACAGGATATAGTCCTACTAAAACTCCTTTATATGCAGGAACAACAGATGTTGTAGGTCTTTTTGACGGTAAAGCAGCCATCATTGATTTTAAACAAACCAACAAACCTAAAAAAGAAGAATGGATTGAGGATTATTATCTTCAGCTCACAGCTTACGCTCTTGCGCATAATGATATGTTTGGGACAAATATTAGCCAAGGCTACATTTTAATGTGTAGCCGTGAAGGATTTTTCCAACAGTTTCATCTCCAGGAGTATATGTTTAAAGATTATAAAGATAAATGGAATCAACGTTTGAAAGAGTACATGATCAAAGAAGGGTTATGGGAAAATGAGAATTCAAAATGATGGAAGTTATTTTTGGTCCTCCAGGGACAGGTAAAACTACGACACTTCTTTCCATTGTCGAAGAGGAGTTGGCTCATGGCACGCGCCCCGTGGACATTGGTTATTTTTCTTTTACCAAAAAAGCTACACGGGTAGCGATAGATGGGGCCGTTCGATTGTTTGACAAGCCCCGAAAAGAATTTCAATACTTCCGAACCTTACACAGTTTAGCATTGCGTTCCCTTCATATTGATCGCACCGCTGTCATGCAGGATGATGATTACACTGAATTCTCTAATCTCATTGGCTATAATATTAAAAATCCTGATAATGTCTCCTGGGAAATAGGCTATCCCAGCTATGAAGATCCTTATCTTTCCCTCATTGACAAGTATAGAATTAAATACACTTCATTATATCAAGAATTCAAAGAGTATGGACATTTGGAAGGGGGATGGAAAAAACTTGAAAAAATAGATAGAGGATATAAGGAATTTAAAGCCAAACGAGACCTGTATGATTTTACAGATATGCTTTATAATTTAATCGAGGATGAAGAAAAAATTCCTTCTTTCAAAGTTTTAATTATTGATGAAGCACAGGATTTAAGCAAGCTTCAATGGAAACTTGTTGATAAATTAATAGAACGTTCGGAAAAAATATATATTGCAGGGGACGATGACCAGGCTATTTTTGGCTGGGCCGGAGGGGATGTCCAGGAACTTCTTATCCGGGCTAATAGGCCTTCTACCAGAAAAAGTGTGTTGCATCAATCGCACCGCGTCCCTATTGATATTCACTCTTATTGCACAGCTTTGATTAACCGCAATAAAAAAAGACAGCCTAAAGTTTGGAAACCCAGACAAGAGAAAGGTCTTATCGATTTTCCTGCCCAAGTTAATCTGTCCCTTTTTGACAAAGGACAATGGCTTTTATTAGCATCCACTGGATATCATTTGGATAAAATTAGTACGGATATGAAACAGCATGGACTATATTTTATAAGACGTAAAGGCACGAACGAATTCCCCTCTGTTTCTAGTGATGCGATTAATGCAATGTATACCTGGGAAAAATTAAGGGAAGGAAAAGAAATTTCTTTAGAGGAAGTAAAACTTATTTATAGTTATATTAGTTCTAAGACCGGACTAAAATGGGGTGCAAAAAAGATGGAAGGAGCTCTTGACCATGAAAAATTTAATTTTGAAAGATTAAAAAGTCAACATGGTTTACTATTAGCGCCACATGCACCGTGGCTCACGGCTCTAGATAGAATTAAGGAACGAGATGTTCGCATGATTAAATCTCTTTTATTACGTAATGAAGATCTAACAAAACCCCCACGGATTATTGTCTCTACCATTCATGGAGCAAAAGGTGGCGAAGCTGATAATGTTATGCTATTAACTGATATGTCAAGAAAGGGTATGGATGGATATTATAAAGATTCAGAAGAAACAAGAAAAGTTTTTTATACAGGGATGACACGTGCAAAGAAAGAATTACATGTGGTTGCCCCTGAAACAGATATAGAATTTGGAGAAATAAGATATGAGCACCAAAAAAGAACACAGATTAGTTATTAAATTACAAAAAACATTAGATAATCAAAGGGAAAAAGCAGAGTTACTTTTGAAAAGGTGGTTAAAAAAAGATTTTGTTAAATTGGAATTAGATAAAATGAATAAACTTCCAGAGATAAAAAATGAATAATATTGAGTGGCTACCTCCAGAACGTATACCGGATTTATCAGACGCCAAAGAAATAGCTATTGATTTGGAAACCTATGATCCAGGTCTTAAAGATAAAGGCCCAGGATGGGCTAGGAAAGAAGGAAGAGTAGTTGGGGTAGCACTAGCCGTAGATGGATGGAAAGGTTATTTCCCTGTTGCTCACGAAGGAGGAGGAAACTTTGAAGAAAAATTTTTTAAAATCTCATTAAAAAAAATACTAGATTCCCCTTGCGATAAAATTTTTCATAATGCTTCTTACGATGTAGGATGGCTTCGACAATGGGGATTAAGTATTCAAGGAAGGCTCATTGATACAATGGTTGCAGCTCCACTTATTGACGAAAATAGAACATCACGGGGGAAGAATTATAGTTTAAATGATTTATCTAAAGACTATCTTGGAGACAAGAAAAAAGAAAATGAATTATATTCAACAGGATTAGAACATGGTGTGGACCCGAAAGCAGAGATGCATAAGCTACCGCCCATGGTAGTAGGGCCCTATGCAGAAAAAGATGCAGAGTTAACATTAAAATTATGGAACTACTTTAAAAAAGAAATTGTCAAGCAAGAACTAACAAATATTTTTAATCTTGAAACTAAACTATTACCAACCCTTATTGATATGAAATGGAAAGGAGTAAAAGTCAGTGTTGAACGTGCAGAAAAACTTAAGAAAATTTTGGAGAAAAAAGAAAAGGCACTATTGGATAAAATTTTCCAGGAGACAGGAGTCATGGTGGACATTTGGGCTGCCACGAGTGTTGCGAAGGCTTTTGATGCCAAAGATATTATATATGGGAGGACGGAGATTAATAAACAACCCCAATTCACTAAAGCATTTTTAGCCAATCATCCTCACTCCCTTCCACGCATGATTACAGAAGCACGAGAAATTAATAAAGCCCGAACAACATTTATTAATTCTATTATAAAATATGAACATAAAGGTCGTATTCATGCGGATATTAATCAATTAAAAACAGAAACAGGAGGAACAGTTTCAGGTCGTCTTTCCATGCAACATCCTAATCTTCAACAAATTCCTGCGCGACATCCGGAACTTGGACCAATGATTAGAAATCTTTTTCTTCCTGATGATGGATGTGAATGGGGAAGTTTCGATTATTCTCAACAAGAGCCACGGATTCTCTTGCATTTTGCTTCAAGCTTAAATAATGGAAAAGGATTAAGAGGGACAGATAAATTAGTTGAACTCTATCGTACTCAAGATCCAGATTTTCATCAAGCCGTCGCAGAGATGGCAGGCATTGATCGAAAAACAGCAAAGACGATTAATCTAGGATTATCTTATGGAATGGGTAAAACAAAATTGGGAAATGAATTAGGATTAAATAAAGAAGAGACTAATTCTTTATTTAAACAATATCATGCCACCGTTCCTTTTTTAAAAGCTTTAACAGAGGAAGCTATGCAATGGGCTAATAGTAGTGGATTTCTGAGAACTTTAGAAGGCCGTCGATGTCGATTTGATTTATGGCAACCAGCTACCTTTGATCTTCACAAGCCACTCCCTTACAAAGAAGCCCATCAGGAATATGTTATTAATCAACGCCAAGGATTACGACGCGCCTTTACTTACAAAGCTCTTAACCGCATTATTCAAGGAAGCGCAGCTGATCAAACTAAAAAAGCGATGATAGCACTCGCAGAAGAAAATATTATCCCTCATATTCAAGTCCATGATGAATTAAATTTATCTCTCTCTATCGACACCAGAGAAAATATTGTACGTTTAATTAAAGAAATAATGGAAACGTGTATAGAATTAAAAATTCCATCAAAAGTTGAACCAAAAATAGGAGTCTCATGGGGCAATCTAAAAAAGATACAGCTTACGCCTACGCCGCTGGAGTCTTAGATGGAGAAGGATATATTGCTATTCCTCCTCGAAAAGATAAACGCCCAGGAGTGCCACTGATTCAAGTGGAAATGACTTCTTATAAAGTTATTAAATTTTTACATGACCTCTTTCAAGTGGGAAGTGTTTATAGATGCAAGAAAAGACAACCACATCATCTTCAATCATGGAAATGGACAGTAAAATATAGGCAAGCCTATAAAATTGCTCAAAAAGTATACCCATATATAGTACTTAAAAAAGACAAGGTGTACTGTATCTTGTCCTATTATAAATAAATATTGATTTTTTCTTTAAAATATCCTATATAATCCCATCTATTATAGAAAGAAGAGGTTATAATGACAGATATTACTAAATATAAATCCGTGGCTGTGAGTCATAAAACTCATGGGGATTTGAAAATATTGGGTGGTTCGGATTTTAGATCGGTTTCTAAAGTCATTGAATGGCTCGTTAAAGAAGAAACAAAAAGAAGAAAGAAGAGAAAGAAATGAAAAATATAACAATGGGATCGGCTTTTAAGCTTGTAAAAGAAACTGCAGAAGTATCTGAAACTTCAACCAATTTGGAAAAAGCTTTAGAAACTTTGATTGCTGCAGCTCATGGAAAAGAAGCACCCAACATTGATAAAGCTACAGAATTAGTTAATCGTTTATTATTAAAAGACAATAGATTAAAACGATTAATTAGAGTAGAATTTGAAAGATCTAGAAATGAAAGAAATGATCATAAAACTTGATTTGGACATGACGGAAAGAGAACTTTTAAAAGAGTTTTCCAAACGTTGTAAAGATCTAGAAAATAAAATTAGTGATAAACATGTCTATAATGTGGTT
>Ga0209757_10000120_pt1 | contig 21357 bp, 5 predicted proteins | sample ETNvirome_6_1000_FD_185472 | JGI IMG/M metagenome (GOLD analysis project Ga0209757, IMG submission 185472) | Marine viral communities from the Pacific Ocean - ETNP_6_1000 (SPAdes) (version 2) | ecosystem: Environmental > Aquatic > Marine > Oceanic | place: Pacific Ocean | collected 2013-06-19 | reverse complement strand
CATCAACCCAACAGGAACAGATATTAAAACTAAATTACCCAATAGCAAACCACCCGAAAGAGTGCGTTTAGTTAGTCTTAGCGACACAGGGACTATTACAATTAACAGTATTCATCTTGATTTCAACACCGATGCAACATACGGCGCAAGAGGGGTTCTTCACGCAAGAACCGCATACGATTCAACTAATCATTTAGCGCATGATAGCACTATGGTTCTCATTCGTTCCGACTTGTTAATTGATAGCCAAACAGGGAAACCACATCAAATGGCAGGTATGGCAAGTCAAGCAATTGATAGAACAGGCGCAATGGTTATTGATGAAGGCGGAAACGACTTTCATGGGTTTATTTACTCTCGGCAATGTTCTGTTAATGAAAGTGGTAATCCATTCACTATTTCCTCCGCAAATTGGACAGTTAATGATAAGTTCCAAACAGGTCATAATGGTCGTCACTATTACAATTACGGTGAAGGTCATCCGTTTTTGAGAATACTGCCTCCCTCAACAGACCATTTCGTTACAAGAACCATTGATGGTCTTGCAGATAATATCCGCGTTCATTTCGCTTCGGCTAATTTAGGTATTAAAGACCAATTACCAATCAACTCAAAAATATCTCTCACCCACACCGCCCTTTATGGGGCTATTCATTCAGTTACGACAAGCGCTACTGTTACCAATGTTATTCGCAACGGTATGACTTCTATTGACAGCAAACAAGAAGGAGTTATCGGGATAGGTGTTGATAACATCAAACCGTTTTTATTGAAGGGACATGGATTTAATGATGTTGAGTCGGGTGACCCTGCTCATAAACTGCATCTAATACCCGAAGATGAATCGCGCGTTGCTGTTATGCAGGTATCAAGTATAACTTCTTGTCCGTATGTTGAGATTCATTACAAAGCCATAGATTTGATAGGAGACAAAATGGGAGTAAGTAATCCCTGTTTATTGGTTGAGAAGACCGTTCCAAGCGCGAATACAGTTCTGCATGGAAACACAATAGCACATCATATTGCTAATGCGTCAAACGCTGTCATACACGCGCCGGGAGGTATTGTTGCGTTTGCACCCGATGTAGTTGGTGAGTCATCAACTATTATGCTCGCTCATCGTTTGGTGGGTGATAATACAGGTGGAACAGATAAAGAATATGATTTGAATGAATCTCGCATTCCTGCCAATTACACTCCTGCTCTTGCGACAGACTTACCAAATACAATACCTATCGCTATTGACGGTTCTAATGAATCAGTTGCGCATCCTTCGGTGTATAATAAATTGATTCTTAGTCCTATTATCAAACCCGAAAACAGCCCACCAACAGGAGGAACAACAGTTTCTCATCAAGTGACAGAACAACATGCTTCTCAACAAGGTGCGGCCTATGAGGTATTTGATGTAATTGATAATTACATTGAAGGAGGTTATCATTTTGTGATTGTGCAACCTTCGCGCAAGAACCGAACAATGCAATTATCAAGAGTTATAGGAACAAAAGATAATTCAGCAGACCACACTTTTGCTACAATTGAATATATTCAAAGTCAAGGCAGAATCAATTCATTCATAGTTGCAGATGATAAAGGTTCAAGACAACTCATTATGAGAGCGCGAGGTTTGATGGATGATGTTTCCGACCAAACTGTTAGTTTCACAGGTGATGGTTCTCCCGATTCGCACATCGTCAAAGAGATACAACCGGGCGCGCCTGTTGTATCAGTCACTCTTGGTGGTGCAGGACAAGGGGCTATTAACACGAAACCATCTTGGGACCCATCTCCTCTTTCGCGCGTTGGTTGGAATACACGCAGGGATTGCACCGTTGAGATTACTGCGGTTGATGTAGTTGCCGGAACTGTCACAGTTCAACCTCTCAATAATGAGTCTGCTAATCTTGCATCATGGGGGACATATTGTTTCCCTCCAACGGGACGAGTGCATATGACAAATGGTTCTAATGCACAATATCTTTCAAGAACAGGAACAACATTCTCATTTGATACCGCTTCGGGATTGCTTTCATCCGGTTCATTTGTAGCACCTAATGGTAGTGAACATGATTCATTTTCAGCATTCGTTACCTCTAATGGATTATCAGTAGGCAAACAACTCACTCTTGACCCTTTATTCAATACTCAAAGTGTATGTGAAGATGGAACAACAGTAAATGATAGACTGTTTCAATCATTAGGCACAATATCACATGATTATCAGTTAGGAACTCAATACGCTTCAACGCGCGCACTTGTTGAAATACCATTATTCCCCAACCAATTCTTTGAGAATAGAGAAGAGAATATATTTCCCGGTCCCGATAACAGCATGAAGATACATCTTGATGCTACAATGACAGCGCATACATGGTGTCCGAGTCCTGTTGGTCGTCGTTCAAAAGGTATGCTTGCTATTGATAGAACCGTATTTGGTCCTTATTACGAAAGATGGTATAACGATGAACCAATTCGTGCTATCGCGGGAGTTATGGGTGCTGTTGATGCAAATAGATATTATGTATATCTTAACATTGCTGAAGGCATGGAAAGAATACCGGATTCTCATATAACCGCAGGTGGACCTGTTCGTGATAGCGGTAGTAATTATGAAAATTGGGTAAGAAAAGTTATTCTTGAAAACGGAGAATGGTGTTATTATTCAATGCATAATATAGCGCCGGATGAAGATAGAACTAATAATAGAATTAGATTGATAAGAGGAGAAGGAAATAGTAGCCCGGATTTTTGGGTATCTCTTCGCACAGGTTCGGTATTAACTGTTGGTCAACAACCATTTGAGATTTTCAAACCTCTTCTAACTGATACAACTCATGATACTAAAACATCGGCTCAAGAATACCGAAGACCGTTTTATTATGACCGCGCTAATGTTCAAACTCAAGGCGGTAATGTTGATTACGGATTAAGACAATATGTTAGCGCTGTTGAGTTCAAAGCAGGGCCACTTTCAAATCCTCACCTTCCTCGTATTGAAAGCGGGTGTGCCAAGATAACTGTTTTGTCTAATGTAAGCGGTAGTGGTCCTTATGTCATTACCTTCAAAGGTAATTTACCCAAAGGTGAATTACCAAGCACTTACACTTATAGGGCTATAAATGAAGTAACAGGAGTAACTGCAACTATTACTTATGATTCATCAGCAAATGTTGACCAATTAACAACAACAAGTGCAACATCTCCCGGTGATATTTGGACTGTTCATTCAATACAATCCGATAGCGTTACGCCTTACAAAATTGAAGATGGAACAGTGAATGATACATGGAACTACCCTTACGCGCCGGGTGGATTGCGTTATGGTGATACAGTATGGATGAATATGCACTATACCAACCCTCACGCAATAGAAGGTCTATTCGCAAAATCGCGCGGTGTTCTAAATGAATATGAAGTATGGACGGGTTTTAATGGAGGAAAGGGCGATTTAGGTATAGAAGCGCGAGAATCATTACCTCTTGAGAACTTCTTGATAGGTAATAGTTGTTTAGAAACAGCAAAAAACTTCATTCAACATGTCAATAAAACAATATCTCTTAATTGGACTGAACTTGGACATGTCAATAACCCACCTATTGTTGCTTATCTTGACCCTTATCTTAGCACAGAACAACATGCGCGCATTCTTCTTTATGATGTAGCGCACGACCGGGAGTTTATCGCATTTCATGATTTACATATGCAAGTTCAAACAAGCGCGAAAACACCTGTCATAAATGGATTAGATGTAGCGGCGGGTTTTGCAACTCAAGATAAAAATAGAACTTTGACAGGAAGTGGCTCTTTCACAGAAACTATTGCCGCAACATCATATACTCTTCATAATGAAGCGGGTAAATCAATATACACAGAAGGTGCTTATGCTCACGCATCATGGTATTTGATGGACCCTTATCATGCATCAATGGTCGCAGGTCAATATGTAAAGGAAGCAAGACAAACGCTTCACACAGTAAGAACTTCGGAATTAACAGAAACAGAACATGACCGAGTGGAGTCAAGTTCTGTTTCTGTTAGCGCGGCAAATACGCGTCACGCTGAAAATATGTTGAAAACTGATTCAGCAAAGATACGAAGTGAGGCGGCTGATGCTTATGATTTCAATTCAACATTCTTTGATACGCCGAATGGAACGCGTGTAATTCCTGCATTTTTGTGTATGAAGGGTAAGCGCGGTAATAATTTGAGTCTTACTGACCATTATGAACCCGCTTTGCAACATTTACCTCATTGGTTCTCTATGGACTTCGCGAGACGACTTAGTATTGACTTTGGCGAAGTAGGTATTAAAGATGGTATCACAGATATTGAAGCGGCGGCTAACGAAGTAGTTCGTTTGATTAACCAAGCAGGAGCAATTAACGGCAGAAGTAGTCAAAGACGACCATCCGACCAATACGCCGCCGAAGGGGAAAGATTTGACATAAACAGACGCGCAGTATCAGCAAGCGGCCAAGATACTTATGAGCCAAATGACCCAACTTCGGCTCACCATCATGCTGATTTTGCAACTACGGGTAGCACTCACGACCCTTCTCCGTTTTGGGACGATACAGCATTCACATCTTACAATCGCGGTTCGCATATGGGATATATGCGCGCTCATATAGGACGAGTAATTGAAGATTTAGAAGGCAATGAAGGATTTAGCGTTATCATTCACAGCACTGTTCCGGGCGCAAGCGGTCGTAATTTCTGTGTTTGGCTTGATAACAGTAAAGGTCAATCCGAATACAAACCTCAATTTTTAGTAGGGCATGGTGGTCGTTTCCGTAATTATTATTGCACCGCACCCGAAATAGCAGGAGAGAATATGCATCCTGCTCCAATGCCTATTGATAAGAATGGTAAGCCATTCGCGCCTATCACTACTTTACGCGAATATGTTCCTCTTGATGAGGAATTAGGCGATGCTACAAACTCTCAAAATCTTGGTTATGATGCTAACTTCAATACTAATACTATTGATGGAACAACAATGACCAATCCGAACACCGAGGCAACGATAGGTAGGAACTCCAATACTATCAATATGGAGTCATTTGAAGATGGTAGTTCAAAAATGACTGTTCGCGAAGGATTACAGACAGGAACTCACGCGGTAGGCAGAATCAATTTCGGAGGTCTTGTCGCTTCGGGAGTTCCGGGTTTCGCGCCCGATGCAGGGTTATGGGGCTTTGGCGCAGATGGTGATTCAAGGTCGCGATTCCAAAAGATATACGGTCAAAATGTTCCTTCGGGTAACTCTTTGTATTCCACATATGATATTTATGTCCCTGCTGATGAAAGCGGAGATGATGATATAGGCAACGCGCCGCTTTACGGTTTCAAAATAACAGACCATCGCGGCAAATCATATATCATTCGTATGGTGTATAGAACATGCGGGGAGTCATTTACTCATAAGAATACGAAACTACCACCTACTATTGATGAAGAAATTATCATTTATATTGATGACCGCGATGTATCGCAAGGTGGATTCACACTTGGGAACAAGATGTGGGGAATTGGAGGTATGGGGACTCCGGTTGAAAACCAAGTTGGTTCATCAGCCTTGTCCGCTAAGACATGGAGAGGGAATAAGTTTCGCGGAGTGAGAACACACAATTCCGGTTATGCTGTAAGTATTGGTGATAAGACCATAGAGGAAACAAGTAAGATTACCGCAACAGGTCAATTATCAATCACAACACCCGGTAGTGGAATAACAGCAGGGAACTTTACTTTGTTTAACATATCGGGAGCGAATCAAGGTAGTGGGGGAGAAATTACTGTTACTGTAAGCGCGGGTTCGGTAAATGGTATTTCAGCAATAGTTGATGATGGTAGTGGATATGCAATTGGTGATGTTCTTGGTTTGACAGGAACAAACGCGCAAGTTACAGTTGGTAGTTTGTCAGCATCTCTTACCGGACCGGCTTACCCCAAGTCTATTTATCTCAAATCAGCATCGGGTGTTGGAAATCAAAATACAGGTATTTGGCATAACTTACCCGAAGGTGCGAATGCGGATGTTCTTGGATGGTTAGGCTTCCCCGATAGCGGGTTAATATGGATAGCAATACCTCATGGCGCAACAAATTATACAAGTGGGAATGGTCAAGTGGGAAGAGTTCTTCACTATTCCGGCAGAACACATAATGCGTATAATGGTGAACATGGTTTCTATGGATTAACAGGTTATGGGGTTGATGATATGGAGACTAATTACTTTGATGTAACGGCGCGTAAAGGACCTACAAGTGTATCTAATGCATGCGCGCCTGTTATTATCAGTCCTCATCTTAATCAAACAACTCTCATCACAGATGAATTGTTAGCGGCGGCTGTCGCGCAAGCATTCAAAATTGACCCTAATAACGAAGACGGGGTGGATTTTGATTGTAGCGAATTGTCAGCACCGGATGGGCGCACCTATGCTGAATGGCTTGGGGATAATGCACAAACGGCTATTAAGATAAAAGCATTTAATTCAAAAAAGAAGGTTAAACCTCTTAGTGAATTGTTTGATGTTGACCTTATTCGCGATTATGGTATTCAAGCCTCAAGTTCGGAAACTGCGCCGGTCGCAAGCATCATTGGGTCTGCAACACAAATACATATGGGGGGTTTAACACAAACAGAAAGAAACGCAGGTGTTATGTTTGATGCAGGTTATTTACCTAAGACTGTATTACAAATCAATACAAAATACTACGGTCATAATGCTAATACTGCTACACCTATATTGATTGATAGCAATAATAATCCTGTTGACACATCCGAATGGAAAGAGCATTTGCGCGGTGAGAAATATACACGATTTGCAGGTGACCACATCACACCCGCATTGGATAATTTACCGTTCGGAATAGGACCTGCTAACGCGGGTGGATTAGCGCATGTTGCTTCTTCTCACTCATGGACAATTGGAGCAAATTACATAGAAGACCAAGATTATCAGTTTAGACATTATGGGGCGGGAACAGGTCAAGACGCAGTTGCAACTGTCCATACAGGAAGATATAATTTTGGAGGCGCGGGAGCAGTCTCAAACAAAAGGTTTGACAGACTTGACGCTGTGAGTTTATACGGTCATTCGTATGAAATAGGTGACCGACTTAACATTTACAATTTTAATCTTTTAGTATATGGTCCTCTTCGTGAAGTTGCAGAAATCCCATATGCGGGAGGAGAAGGTTATTCAGTAGGAAGCGCTACCGTGGGGGGCGGAAGTAGTGGAAAAGTTGAAATTACAAGTATTAAGAATGGGATGGCACATTTAGCAGGACTTAATGTTCCCGGTTCGGGCTATTCTGTGGCCGAATACTGCGAACAATCTTCATCAACAGGTAGTGGAACAGGTCTTGGTGTAATAATCAATGCTGTTGGAGGTGCTGGCGATGTTGCTAATTTTGATATTATCAATGGTGGAGAAGGACACGCGGCGACTGATATTATCACCATGACAGGTAGCGGTTTCAAAGTCATAATCCTCAGCGTAAAGAATGGTGTGATTACTGCTGTTAATGTAATTCCTACGGCAAGTGGTAATGGTTATCATGTAGGAACTTCTCAAGTGCTTAGTGGTGGAACAGGAGGTAAAATCACACCAATACAAGTAACAACAGGCACAAGTGGTTACGCAGTTGATACAGAATATACTCTTACAGGTGGTAGTGGTTCCGGTTTGAAAGTTAATGTTGATGTAAATGATGCAGGACAAATAACAAGTATTGTTGGAATTACTGATTTCGGAAACGCATTAACTGCTTATGTTAATGCGGAAGTTCTTACAATATCGGGAGGTTCGGGAAATGCTCAATGCACAGTCCAAAGAGGTAATGAAGCAATCGTTGATGTTACAGAAATTACAAGTTATAGAAAGACATTCATAGATGATGAAACCCCTATCCCAAGACAAAGAATAATATGCAAAAATGGATGGGTTTCTCAAACTTATCGCGCAGGACCATTAGGAAGAGAACACGCGTGGGTGAAGAGATATGGCGCTATAACATCGGATGATTATACAAATGATACACCCGCGACAGACACTTTCAGTAATTCTCACGATATATCTTGGGTTGAACCTAAGAGATTATTTTACGGAGATGAATCAATTTTAGTTTATCCTGTCCCTAATTACATGCTCATGAAGACCGAAGACGGGTCGGATGATTGGATGAAACCATTAACAGGGACTTTCCCGGCAGGGCTTAAATCCGATGGATTGACTGTGTGGAGTCAAGAATACAAAACAAATAAGCATGCGCAATATAGTGGTTTAAGATTAGCAGGTAATACGCATGGTGAACCGTTAACATATTTCCGTGGCGCACAAGATAGCGTTGACCATAGTGTGCCTCTTTACTTCGGCGGTGGGTTTAGTGGAGTGACAATGGATGTTAATGATGGTGCGCGAGTGGACTATACAGAACATAATGAGCATCCTTACGCAAGTGGTCTTACAGGATGTGCAGGTATGCAAGACATTGGGGAGAAGATGGGGTCATTCGCGCTTCTTGATTCTGCGGCTATGTTTGCTATGTTCCCCGGAACTCCATTATGTGACCAAATGCACGGAACGACAGTTCCCCCGTTTGCAAACCAAGATGCTATACTCGCGAGTGATATGGATGGAAATGCTGATTCTCATGCTATATCGGGACGCACTTATACAAATGTTAAAGTCACAATGCCTTCACCAATCATCCTTCGTTTTGCACATCCATACGCGCGATATAATGATACTGATAACAGTGTTGCTTATGTTATATTTGGTCCGGGTCAAGCCGCACCTAAACATTGGAAAGGTGAAAGCCAAGCAATGAACGCATCAACTGAACCTACCGGAAAACATGTGGTTGCGGCTAAACATTACGCAGTTCTAAATGGTTCAACAACTGCAACTTTCAACGCTCACACAGATACAGGACATTTATTACCTAATGAATTACACAATGGCACTCTTGATAGCGCGGCTAATCAATTATTACCACCTACTGATGCTTATGGTGCTAAAAATATATTCCCCGGCAAAGCGTTTAGGCATTGGGAAACTCCTCTTGGATTCGCGAATACTAATTACAATCATACAAGCGCGGCAGAATCTCGTAATGTATCAAATCATTTTGGTAGCGCGACAACTCTCAATACCGCCGCACCTAAAACAGCACATCCATATTCTCACTATATGGCAAGTATTCGTTTCGCGGCAAAGGGTATAGATTACGACCCTCAAAAATATAATTTCATGGTATTCCATCTTGATGGAGGGTATTCGCCGGGCGGTTCATGGTTTGATGACACCATGCGTAAGAATCCACCACACCCAACAACAGGTGCTTTGGTGGCCGCATCTCAAACTGCTACATGGAATGCGGTGACAATCACAACAGGGCTTAACGCAACAATGTTCCGCGTCGGAGCGCAAGTTGCAACAGCATATGATAAAGACGCAGACGAAACCACACCCCCGACTGATACATTCATCATTGATGCAACGCGTTGTCAAAATAGTGAAGAATTGGGCGCTATTATCGCGGCGGCAATTAACACATGGCCGGGACCTTCAAATCTAAAAGCGATTGGTGGCTCATTCTTACCATCATTCCAAGATGCTCAAAGACAAGACCGATATAGTTGGGTTGAGATGAGTCAAGATATTAACGCATATGATGACACGAATGGTTTAGTTGCTCTTACATCAAACGCGCCTTCAACATTACCGGCTAATGGGTGGATTCGTGTCAGTAACGGAACAAATGCTTATTATGGCTATTATTCTCATAGAAGCGATGATACATTCATTTTAGGTGCTAATTATAGAAGCGCTACCAATAAACTTGAGGACCCAACAATAACAACGGCGGCGAGTAGTGTTGTGGCGGCAATGAATAGAGCCGCGCTCGTTGGTTACAAAGCATATGTTTGGTCTAAATCCGGCAACATAAGATGGGATAATGGTTACCAAACAGCCGCAATAAGCAAGCGTAGTGATGGGGCAACATCTCATGGTGCGAGAACTCTTAGCGCATTTGACCATTTTGCGGCAACTCAAGTTCACTTTTCGGGTGTAACTGATGCTATTGATAGAACTCGCGCAGTCGGAGCAGTAGGTTGGCATGGAGAACGCTATTCATATCTTAACAGCCTCAATATAGAAGGATATGTTGCGGCAGGTCTTGGTGCTTGGTTACCTGCTTCGGGCTTCAATCCTTATGGTTCTTCTCAATCATGTCATACAGTTAATAGTATTAAAATGACAATCGTTCCTGCGGATGAAAGTGAGATAGAACATGCAAATTATCAACTCGTTCCTCTCATTAACCCACATCCCGCAACTTCAAGAGTGCATCAACGACATTACATCGCTATTTCTTATGAAGGGGATTTACCAATCATAGCAAAAGCATCACGAAATGGTCAATCAACCTGTGGTGATATGTTGGCTTTGAAATGGTCGGTAAGTAATATGGGTGGAACTGCTGTTGCTTACCACAATGAGCGATTCAACAATGACCGATACAGCGCTGAATCAAATGCAGGTCCAAATGTTGAAGCGCAATATGAATCAACAACCGCTATTCCTACTAATGACCACCCACTTGCTCAAACATCAGTATCAACTCAAGCAACATTGTTTCAAATGGACACATGCTTATTCCCAACAGGTGATTTGTTTTACGATGCAGACCAAAACCCCGGACTTAAGAATTATAGCACAGGGGCATTGAGTGAGAACTTATTTGACACTAAGCAACTTGGTAACACAAACACAGGTTATACTTCATACACTGACCATCTCGCAGGTGCTTTAACATACGGCACAGGTCGTTCAGCCGCGCGAAACTTTTTCGCTGAGCATGTAGTATGGAAAAGAATGAGTGGTGGTAATTTATCATTACCTGCTCCTAACGCTCGCGGTCTTGGTTCTATTCCGTGGCAAGTTCACAAGGTAGGAAGTGAATATATTAAGTTTGGAGAGACGATATATGGCAATACGCGTTTCTCTTTTGAATCAACAAACAAAGTCATGTTCCCTATTGTCCAAGCGCAAGAATTAGCGCATCCATCATTAGCACAACAATATCCTTATGAGATAAGAAATGCTCTATCAATACCAAATGAAGATTTACAATTTGAACAATTAGAAGTTGTTGATGATACAGGGCAAGTTCATACTCTCGCGGGTGGTTCTCCTCTTGGTGTTGTTATTCGTGATTATGAATTGAAGAGTGATAGAGAAAGTTCGGGTCTTTCACCTGCTCTTACCAATTCCGGTATCGCGCCTAACATGAAAATACAATTACCAAATCACGACCATATACCATCTAACATTCTTGTGCGTAGTGGATTTGATAGACTGCAAGCCTATCAGCATGAAACTATGGGTGATGGTGGATTACAGCATCCATCTCAACCAAGTGAATCAGTTGCAGGTGCGTTTGCTTCTTCTGCATCATCTCCTATCACAGCACCTTATTGGGAACAAGGAGGATATGAACATATCAGTAACAATCCTAATACATTCCCCGATAGTCAATATGGTCTTGACGAAGACAATGTGTTGAAAACTTCATACGAGCCTCATGACCGCGCATTGTATTTCCATATCACTAAGATGGGTTATACATACACAGAACGCGAACCACTTGGTATTGTAGCCAATGTAATGACTCACAACCCATTGACTGTTAGCGCGATAGGGACAGATACCATTACTGCTTCGGGAGCAATTACAGCATCAATATGGCAACAGAACGCTACAAGAGATGGTCGTTGCTTTATCGCTATCAATGGCACTATTGCTTCGTTTGGAGCCATAAGCGGTAGTGATTTTGAACAAGTTGTCTTCGCTCCCGATTTCACAGCCATTGCGGGAGATACAATCAAACCGTCTTATTACATCCCTGCGGGAACAACTCGTCACTATGCCGCGCGACGCTTGCGCGACCATGCAGAAGTTAGCGGTAATAGCCCCGACAAGCCCCTCACTGATTGGGCGGGTGTGACATCCACTAATTCACCCGCCGCCGCAGTAAGAGCCGCTAACAAACTCACACCGATGCCATTACCGCGTATGGGTCATCACTATGTTACTCCGACTATGGCGACAATGCCCGGTCACTTGGCTCATCCTGCTTATCGTCAAATAACATCAAAGAATAATATGTGTAATGGTTCAACAAAATCAGCAGAAAGTATAGCGGAATATGATAATGTTGAGCAACATAGTGATACACTTGTTTGGTTTTCCGGTGCAACAGCACCAACTCCACCAAGCGATATACATGGTGATGGTTTCACATTGATGACTGAAACCAAAATACGCTTTGATGGTTATGGTATTGCTGATGATTCAGCGTCGTGTAATGCCGCCGGAGGTCATCGTATTAGATTGGAGTCGGGAACTAATTACAATACTGCTTGGAACTTCCCCGACCCATTAGAAGTAGGCGCATATCAAATTGTTATTCAACCGAATCTATTCAGTCAACAAGTGATGGGTAATAGCGCCAATACTGTTTTCGCTTCAACGAGCGCGCCTGTTAATGCGGCAGGTAGTGCGCAAACAACAAAGCCGTTACTCACCGACCAACTTGTAGCAACAGTCATTGCTCTCCAATGGAAAACCGACCGCTATGACCTCATTTTATCTGACGCAACTATGGCTGATGTTCGCGGTTGTGAAATATATCTAAATGAAATAATGTTTGATATTGACCCATCATCGCGAGAGCAATTCACCAACCTACCTCTTCTCGGATTACAGAACCCGTTCGGTATTAACGCATCATCTTCCGGTGCATTCACTCGTCGTTCATTACCATATCATCCTAACATGTTCCGTCGCGTAACTCCCGGTCCGACAATTACTGTTCCGTGGTGGTCAATCGCATATGACCAATCAACAATCTTTTCCGGTAATAAATGGATGCAAACACAGTATTACCATCCCGACGATTACTATTTGTTCTGCCGCGCAACTCTTGGTGGGGTCGGTTGTCAATTAACTATGACGGGTTATCCTACTCATTATCTTGATGTTTATACAGAATACCTCACATCTCTAACACCAACATGCACGATTAAAAGAGTTGACCAAGCAGGAACTAAGTTGTTTGTTGATAACAATGCTTTGTTCCCGCTTGTTGGTATTGATTATAAGAATCACAAGTTAGCAATAGAAGGTTCGGATGGAGTCATTTACTATGTTACATACACAAATCGCGGATATAACAGCAATCCAACTGCGGGTAGTAATACAACCGTGTTTGAAGGTGTAGTTGCTTCATCATATATTTGGGGCAAACTCGCCGCAGACCAAACCATCCGTCTCACCGGACCATCCGCTACACTACTTGAAGGAGAAGTGTATAGTAAATCGGATGCAAGCATCGCTACTCGCAACTTACCTCAACTACTTACAGGAACGCGCGATACCAACTCAGCACATACAGCAGACGCGTATCTTTGTCTATGGCATTACAACCTCGGTCGTCCTATGACTTGGTTTTCGGATAGCCGAGCAACTGCAACGCTTGCCGCCGTTGACCATGCACCTTACAACCATTTACCCGAACACTTTGAAACTGTTCATTATCAAGACTTCGTATATGCCATGAGTGATGGTCCATTCAAGTTCCGTATGCGCGGATGGGAGGGTCCGGGTGATGCATTGGTTAGCACATGGACTGATACAGTAAATTATCCTCACCAAGCAGGTGTTGATGCTATGTCCTCTCCGCGTCAATATCATTATGGTGCATTTTGGCCGGGTGGACATCGCTTTGGTGCGCAGATGAGCGATTTAACATTGTATGGAACTGCTTCTATTGGTTGGGGAGCATTAGATGGTAAAATTAAGCAAGATACCGGAACAAGCGGACTCGCAGATAAAGGATTGAAGATAGAATCAGCGAATCCTGTGATAACTGATACAATTAGTAGCGTTAGCACAAAGCGAAGAGTTGGAATGGGCTATCGTGTATCAGTTAGACAACCGTATAATAGACCAAAATGGGCTATTAAAGGCGGACAAAGCCTACGCGACCCTTATGCGTCATATCATTTCAATCTTGATGGACCGTTTGTTTCTCAAGAAGCAGGAACAGGAGATAAGTTTAGTGAAGGTGCTGTTAGTTCCGCCGTTGATTCATCAGTTGCTTATACTGCGTCTTATACAGGTATTCTTGAACGACATACTAATGCTTCCGCGTTAATTGGTAGCGACCTTAAAGGGCAACAAGTAAGATACAGTCATGGTCGTCGTATGACAAAATCATTTGGATGTGCAATTCGTAATATCATTAACCCAACAACAGGGTTTAGATTATTTCACGGAGATACACCTACGGGTCTTGAAGGAACAGATATTGATGACCAAAGAGTAAGCCTTGCGCTTGCTCAAGCACACTACATGGTTGATTGGTGGGGTAATACCACCGGAGAAGAAGTGCGCAGATTCCCTGTGCGCGGATTCGGTATTCGGCCATCTTGGGACCCCGAAGACGCTTACCATTCAACCGATAGAACAGCAAGCGCGGAAACAATGATTGCACAGCGTAGCAACATAGGTAATGCATTAGCGGTTGTTGACTTCTTTGACCCCGCGACAGCCAAACGCGTTGGAGATAGAGGAGATGGGCGTGGTGTTCGTTGGCCGACTGTATTCAATGAAGACATATTACAATCGGTTGATACCTCTATACGACCTGTTGGTATGATGTTGTCTTACCATACATGTGAACCACCATACACAAGCGGTTACATTCGTCCATCAAATGATATTCTGCAAAACTATGAAGTTCCTCGCGGGATAAGTAATAGATTGGAAATATCAAAAGATGATGGATTGATTGACCCATCAGCCATGATGGGTTCAAATACAGCAACACCCGAAGCAAATTACTTACCTGCAAGCGAATCTATTCAAGAGCCAATATCAAGAATAGCGCCACGAATCGGTTTAGACGCACCTATTCTTGGAATGACAGATAAGAAATATGGTATCATAGGAACAGAAGCGTTGAGTCTGCATACTGACCGCGCGGTTGGACAACGCTTCTTGTTAGCAGGTGGGGTGAAGACAACCGACAAAACTCTATCCGACTACGATTTAACAGCAATGAACATGTCAACCAATAAACAAGTGATGAGATTTGGACAGACGCATGGTGTTCCTGTAATTGGAGGCTCGTATATTCTTGAAGTATCTTCATACATTGACCCAATTAGTGATTTAGGATGGGGTCGTTCGGGTGATAGCGCATCAAATAGAAGTAGTAATCCATATCAAACAACTGCTAATGACCCATTAGCCGCTTCCACAAATGTAACAGATAAAACAATCAAGTTCTTAGTAAGACCTGTTCGTGTTTTAGACCATAAACATATTGAGATTTTCCGAACAGATAAGGCTAATTTCTTGAGCGCAACAGCCGCCGGTCGTTATGGAATCTTTTGCTATGATGCACCTAACGCAAGAACAAGCGAAGCGACATCAACATACATGAGAGGCACAAATCCTTCTCCGACAAATGCGCCTTATCCTCCGGTGTATTTGTTTGATACAGACCCCGCTATTCCTGTAAGTTTCGGTCCTAAGTTACCCGGATTTGAAGCCGCGTCTTTCAGTATTACACTCAAACAACCTGTTGCGCGGATGATTGTAAGTTCCAATACACTACAACATTATCGTGGGGATGCGAGTCGTAAGCAATCTGTCAAGGACGGTAATGAGATATTCTCAACTGATAATTATTCAATTCAACCGCGTTATACACAATTGATATATCCGGGTAGCAAGCAAAATACAGCAGACCACACAAGCGAAAGTAACCGAGCAGACAATGAGTTGGATTGATATGACATACACAATACCTGCACCTGTTAACGCGACTTATGTTGCTTCCGTTACCGGCAGAAGTGATACTATTCATGATGAAGTTAGTTCTCTCATAGAAGAGCCTAAGTTTGTTGATAATACAGTTCATCACGCAATATATGAACCGTCAAGTATTGGCGAGGTTGATTTGAATAAACTGAAAATCAAACCACCAACCCAAGCGGATTTCATACCTACTCATCAGCGCAAATATATCATAGCCGAAGAAGAATCATTAGTTCGTTTAGCACACACAGATAGAAAATCAACACCGTTTTACAATGGAGAATTATTATCCCCTACATCAACACTACCACCTTTACTGATAGACGCGGAAAAAGAAGATTTGAGATTGAAAACAAATCAAATTACAGATACCACTTATGGTGCAGGAGTTATTTTGACAAACATGAGAGGGAAGGAACTCAAAAATTATGGTATGGGAGATACAACACATGTTAGATTAGGACAAGTTCTTTCTGTTGGGTTAAGAACTACTGACCTTGTTCAAAGATTATTCAAAAATGCTTTACATGGTCTAAATAGTGTTGGTGTTGGAATGCCAATCAGCAACAGTAATTCAATCAGTGGAGAAAATATGCGTAATCGCCACAGTAATACATTCGTGGCTCAAGATTTCTATTCAACGGCGATACCAACTGCGGTTCGCGCTATTGCGAGATACGACCATTACAGTATTTTTCATGACCGTTTTGGTAATTTCATATACTCTCCTAAATTATTCAAAATAACAGATAGAGAGATAGGACAGAAGAGAGGTTCGGGTAGCGCGAGTTCCGACCCGATTGTAGCCGCCGCTAACAGAATAGTTGTTGACGGTGAACCTTTCGCGCTTAACGATACAATACATTCAATGGTTGATGATGTTGAGGCTCAAAAGAAAGAAGGTAGCATTCGTCAAATGAGGATTAGAGTCCCTACCGCGAAGAATGAATTACAAGCAAGACGCTCGGCTAATCAATTACTAAGACTAAATAGAAAAGCACAAGGAGCGCTCAAGTCAAAGGAACACGCGCGGTCTTGGGATTTACAACCGGGAGAAGTAGCAACCTATACACAATCGGGAATGGGTGAAATTGATTCTAAGAAAGCAATCATAGAAGTTAGACACAGCCAACAAGGAGTATCGGAGTTTCAGTTTTCTTCATATGAAAGTGGTCTTGAGGGTGTCATAAATGCATTCGCGGATGATAAAGAAATCATTAACGAAAGAACAGAACCGGATAGAACAAGTCAAATTGCATATCTTAACAAAACAGGTATCGGACGCTCGGAGTTGAAAGTCAAAATGTATATGGAGGTTCGCAGAATTGCACCTTTCAAAACAAGGAGATATACTGATTCCACAATAACCCCTGTTAATACAGGTGGTGATATTCATTCGGGCTTTATCATAGGGCATAGAAACACCGACGCTAATAATGGAACTCGTAGCGCTATTGGTAGCGGATATACTAAACGAATTACAACTACAAGCGCTTATTCAACAGGCACAATTACATTATCGGGCGGTGCAACAACAGAAGGATTCCCCGATTCGGGAGTTTTGGTTCTTGATGCGATGACTGTCGCATATGGCGGCATAACAAGCGGAACATTCACTACTGTAACCGTAGTGGCTCCAAGTGGCGCTACTATACCTGCGTCAATACCCAAATTAAAACTACTACGAGCGAGAGGACATGACATAGGGGCTATCAAAGCGTTGAAACAAAGGAGAAGATTGTAATGCCAATACTTAACAGCATCAAAAGACGACTTGTTGAAACTCTCGCAGGTCTTGTTAATGAATTGCATATTGGTAGTGATGGAACGGTTGCATCTGCTGATGATGGAGGCGCACGAACCTTAGCCCGCGTATCGCCTACTGTTACAATCATTGATGATAACAGTATATTGGTTGAAGGAACATTCAACACATCACATGTTTATACTTCGCCTATTAAAGAGGTCTATTTACAATACAAAGACCCTACAACAAGTGAGTTTGTGCCTGTCTATCGCGCAGACATAAACGGATTCAATAAGAGCGCGCAAAACGAAGTGCGCTTCTCATTTATTTTGGAGTTGGATTAGAATGACAGACAGTTTATCGGGACACACAGCCGCGCAGAATACGCTCGGTGCAGACGGATTAAGAGATGGAGATGCGCTTTCAACAGCGACTTTGACGAACGCGGTTCAAGGGCTTCATGGTAATGGGATTCTTCGTTTAGAAGACGGAGCATATGGTTCGTTGCGAAATGCTACAAACTCTCAACCGGGCGCTATGGTTAAACACAGCGACGCGTGGAAACTTACTGTAACAGGAGGATATGTGGTTCTTGATGGAGTGTTGTATGAGTTTGCTAACGGACCCGGCAGTAGCGCTGACCTTGTTTTAGGAGATGCGACAGATGGTGATGGCGGAGTTGCATTAGCATCAGTGAATGAAGAAGCACTGTATGTGGTTTATGTAGCATCAGCAGATGGAGAAGCAAAGGTTCACTATGAAGGTGGTAGCCCTGTTAATGTAGCGAACGGTCTTTATCCTGTCGCACCATCGGGTTATCTTACAGATTACAATACAGGCGCAAGTCAAAGCAATATGAAAACAATTGTGCTTGCAATAGTCCGAGTCAAAGGTGGTGGTGGTGGTAGTCACTCCGTTGATATTCAAGAGATAAATGATAAACGCATATTCCTACCTCCTTCTGTTCGCTATATGGCTCCGTTATCATTAGGAACAATTACTTCTAACAAAGTCAATGATGGAGGCGGGGAAGGTGTTAATACAATTACTCATCTAAATGCCCTGCAAGACGAAGCAGGTAATTTAGCAGTCGGTGATAGCATTACCGCACTATGGCCGAGTCATCCGCGCTATGGAGGATTCAGTCAAACAGCCGCTACTTCAAGTGATAACGGGTATGGTCATGGACCATCGCGCGGAACAGATATTGCAGGAAATCACACAAAGAACGCATTATATTTCGCGGGTCGCAACAATGAAGGAACAGGACATTATTCTGTTCGGCTTGATGGGCGCGGTGTTGAAGCAACTCAAACTGAAATATCGGGTAGCATTACTACAACAGTCACGGCTGATGGTGATTCATTTTTCATGCTGAAAGTAGCAACGGGTCAAGTTGTTACGCTTAATCCCGAAACAGATGGAACCAATTACAAGTTCCCCGAAGGTCATATCATAGAAGTATGTAATGATGGGGCGACAGGAAAGGGTAATATCATATTTGATTCGGCAGAACTGAACGAGACTCTTTTACCTTCTCATCGCGCTACATTCATTTACGAAGGCAGTAAATGGATGCGTTGTGATTATCAATCGGCTATTCTAACAGCCGGAACTGTGAGTGAGGCTTTCAAAACAATCGCAGTTGCTACTCAAACTGATGTAGTTGCTGATTCGGCAACTGATACACTTACATTAGTCGCGGGTTCAAATGTCACGATAACAACAACAGCCGGAACTGATAGTATAGAGTTTGCTTCAACTGATACAAAAGATGCAAGCGCGGATGCATACGCGGCTAATCCTACACAATGGACAGGGCCTCCTCCCGCTACTACAAAAGACGCGATTGATAGAATTACAACGGCTGTCGTTGGGCTATTAGGTGGAACAATACCTTGATGTGATAATATGGGAAAATTGAAAGATAGATTAAGCCAATCTTGCGCATGTTGTAAAAGAAATGTTCTTGCGCGACGCATTGAAGGCCGGTATGTTAATGAACGCGAGACGCGTGTGCTGATTTGGGAGTGTCCTCACTGTCATGAACTATGGCGCGAGTCCCGATTAAACAATGGTAAGTTTAAGAAACATAAAATTGGTGATTTGAATGTCTAAAGGCGAAGATGTGATGAAACCAAACAAAGAACAGAAGGGGAAGAACGCTGTTTTAGTAATCGCTGTCGGTCAACATCCAAAGATGGGTCCCGGTCCGCGCGATTACAAGAAAGATAAGAAGCCTATGAAAAAGGCATTCTCGCTACTCAAAATTAAAAAATCATCCAAGAAAGAAAGGTATGAAGAGCGTAAAGCGAGAAGAGAACAAAAGGCAAAGGAATTAGAAGAGTATAATGCCGGAACCGCGAGTGATGAAGTAAAGCAAAAGATTGAACAGTCAAGAGCCAACACTGAAAGCGGAGTCAATCAAAATCTTAGATTTGCGAATAAGGACACAGGCGGGTCGCAACAAAAGCGAATGCCTAAGAAAGAAAAGAAACCATTTGATACTACACATTTTGACAGATGGGTTGGTAAGAACTCTCTTGGTGATAAAGCGCATCCAAATATGTTATCGCCCGAAAACTTAAAGGTATTAGCGCATAAGATGGGGATGCAACCTCGCGCATTACAATCAAAGAACTTTGAAGGTGTTGATATAGGCGCTTTGAAAGAAGCGATGAGCGCGTTAGGTAAGACACGCTATGAGCAACGCAAAGCGAATAGAGAGAATCGTCAAGATAAATGGGAAGAAGCAGACCCTCACGCAGATGAAAGTTATGGCGATGATGATGAGTTCAAAGAGCATGATGAACAACTTGATGCCGCAGACCATACTTACAAGGATTTATGGCGACAAGGCCATGAAGCAGATGAGCCATACTTGGTTAGCGGTGATGATGAAAGAGAGCAGGTTCAAGGACAGTTGAGAGAAAGACTCGGCATGGATAAAGATAGAGGACATCGGATGCAAGAACATGAAAATGAGAGGCAAGAGGGCGGTGTTGGATATTCGGCAGAAGAGAGCAGACAACATGCGCAAGAAGGTTCTTTCACAGTTCCGTTTAGCGCAGGTAAGGCAACACCGGGTAGTCTTAAAACGCGACCAACAAAGAGAAGCGGTAAGACTTTAGAAGAATTAGGGCGGCGCAAGAGAGGCGGAGAGGCTACTTTTGAAGAAGAATATGCAGGATTCATGCCTCCGGCTGTCAATACAAGGTTATCATCCCCACAAGAAGAAGAGGATGAAGCAGAAGACTTCCCCGAATATGGTCAATTCGCGTTGAGTGAGCCAATGGACCTCGCGTTCCGCTTATTGAAAAACAGCGTGTGTAAGGGCAATGATTGCGATGGTTGTGACAAATGCAAATGTAAAGGTAGCGACAAATGCAAATGCTCCAAATGTTGTTAGGAATGGTGAACATGAATGCTGATGAAATCGCTAAGCATAACGCAAAACATTACCCGTATTGCGGAAGATGTTACACCGGAGTTTCAATAGGTAAATGGGGTCATTGCACTGAATGCGAATTGAAGAGGGTTGAATATGAGCATAATTGATTCGGCTTTTGATATTGTTAAGAATCGCGCTCAAATGAAAAGGCAGAAAGAAGCCGCCGCGCAACCCGGTCAACAAGCATTGTTTCAACCCTCTCCACAAACGAATCTTAGTGGTGAAAACGCAGGTCTTAGTGATGAAGTAAGCGATTTC
>Ga0209757_10000119_pt1 | contig 21546 bp, 19 predicted proteins | sample ETNvirome_6_1000_FD_185472 | JGI IMG/M metagenome (GOLD analysis project Ga0209757, IMG submission 185472) | Marine viral communities from the Pacific Ocean - ETNP_6_1000 (SPAdes) (version 2) | ecosystem: Environmental > Aquatic > Marine > Oceanic | place: Pacific Ocean | collected 2013-06-19 | reverse complement strand
AGGCTGTTCCAAACTTTTATTGACATACCAACACCTAAAGTTATATTGTCTGTTGCATCTTCAGTTGGCATCTGAGCCGATAAGTATAAGTTGTTAAACACATTATATCTAGCCACAAAATCATAGTCATCACTATTCTTTTGAAACCCAACCATTACGGCATCAGTTACTTGGTAGCCAACACCAATACTATTTGTAAAATTTTCCACCCCCCAAGAACTACTATCAGAAGGCTGTTCAATGTTACTAATTACTCTGAATTGTGCTGAAGCACATAAAGAGGTTAAAACAACTGCTACCATTAAAACTATTTTTTTCATTTTATCTATTTTTAATTATTAAATTTATTTTTTCACTTAATTTATTACCTAAAAGATAATCCATTAGGTAAGTGTGAGCTATTGTACTTTGTAAAATTTTATCAGGAACTCTAGCTCTGTGGGTTCCTGTTAATATACACCCTCTACTATCGGATGGATAATTTCCTATATGGAAAAGTATGTAGCTTCTATTTGGAACATCCTTCACTAATAAATGAACATAGTCCCTTGAACCACTTTCTCTTGCTAATCTAACCCTACAGGCATACTCTCCTTGAGGCACGCAAGATACACTTTTTTCATTATCCCTCCACGCTAATTCTAAAGTATGTGCAATAAACTCCCCATTACAGTAGAGCTTACCAATCACAGACTTATCAGTAAATGTGTCCCTGATTAACAACAAGTTAGCACTACCTACCTTGTCCTCTGTATTTTTTTTTATATCCATTTTGTCCTTTTGAGGCATTTTTAGAATGAATGCCCTTACGCTTTTTGCTACGAGATATAGCAAATCTGAAAACTTTTGCTTTAGCCATTTACGGAACAATTCCACCTTCGGTTACGACAACATACTCTAGGTATATGTCATTATCAGCTATAACACCCATGTGCTTTGCATAAATCTCGGTAACACCAGCCAAAGTAAAATCCATAGAGCCATCACACTTCACATCTATATCACAATTACCCATCAAAATATAAGAGCATAATGGACTAAGACCAACGAATACAGATTTAGATGCATTGACATAAAGCTGCAAAGTTACATGAAGGGAATCATCTGTATTGGTAATCCTAAGGTATGTGTAGTCTGCAGATATAACTTGACCTGCTTCATCAGTTGCTCCCAAGTTTAGTATATTAGTAACTCCTAATAATGCTTGAAATGGAATAGCCATAACTCTTTGAATAACCTTTCCGTTTGCCAAAAAGGCTTTTGGGATGCTGTTCCCATAAGTAACCCCATTTATAGATACATCCTCATGTATATTTGCATTTAAGGTTGATTGTTGTATTGTTGTTGCCATCTTATTTTCTTTTTAATTTTATAAATTTATATACAGTAAAGACTATCGCTAAAGTTGTTGATATAAAGAGTAGGTATTCATTACACTCACTTAAGCTCAATCCTAATACACCACCATTTGCAGCCAAAACCTCAACCGTATCTCTCATATTACTATTCATTATTGTTCTCATTTTTTTATGTTGTTCTATATCCTATTAAATAGATTTTTATTCCTGTTGCTGCGACACCTGCCACCGAAGTAACATCAAATGTAATTTTAGCGTCATTAGCTAATGCGAAATCTGATATAACAACAGGAGTAGCAGCCGTAACAGATGTTGCTTCATTTAAATCTATAGATAAAAGAGTGGAAAGAACGCTAACTCCATCCTCTAATATATCTATACTAGTATCTCCTGTTGATGTTGTATTAAAACTTGCCCTCACATCTGTTAATCTAAAATCGTAAGGCATGTGTATATAATCTATTCCTGCAGCAGCAACAACACTAGTGGTAGGAGTATTGCTTCTTAATGTAAATGTTTCTAATTGATAGTTCCATGATAGAGCACCCTGCTTATCATCATAAGTTATTCCATTTAACTTACCTAAATAACTATTATTAGGAGCACCCTCAAATCCTAGAGGATTATGTCTATTTATATCTAACAAGTTTCTATGTTCGTTTACAGCCATATTATTTATTTTTAACAGTTACACCCAAGTAAATTATTATAATTTGTACTACAAGAAGGACACCCATCTATCCCTCTATATCCACTATAGATACTATCATAGAATATCATTCCATGATTTTTATATGTACCACTCATACTTGCAGGTTTATTCGCATCAAATGTAGGGTACAAACCTGTTTGGTCAGCACCATTTATAAAGCCCATCATGTCTTTAGCGAAAATCTCAGCCTTTCTATATGTGTCTTGCTTAAAGGTATTATAAGTATCTTGACCAACTATTCTTGAAAATTCATCTATATTATTCACTACACCACTAGAGGATATGTTACTCATAATATCATTTACAACTTCAAATCTAACAAACCAAGCCAGACAATCCTCTAAATAGTAAGTCATTAGTATTTGATTATCAGCAGTTAAGGTTCCTGTATCGTGCTCAAGCTTTAACTCTGCATAAAAATCTTCACCCAAAAGAGGTCTAAGGTGAGCAAGTTCAGACAACACAATAGTATTTTCAGAAACTAAAACAGGGTCTGTATTCTTATTAGTAAATGTCTTATCAATTACTTCCCCTGCCGTTACTAGCGTTGCGTATTGTTTAGTATTGCCCATAGTTTATTGTTCTATCATTATTTCTTCACTTTCATCAATTTCACCATCACCATCATTATCACTCTCTGTAACTATAATCTCCCTATCTGACACAAACATATCTCCATCTTCTAGCATTGGCAAATCTTCATCTATCAATGCTCTTTGCTCGTTTATAGTTAAAATCTCTCTAATATCTACATCATTAGAATAAGAGATTGGTGGCTCATAATGTATCTTTAAATCTTTAGGATCAAAATTCATCTCATTATAAAGAACCGTTCTTATTCCATTTAGTATTAATTCAGAAGTATCTCTAATAACAGTAGTCATTACTAAGTCGTAAGCAATCCTTATCTCACTTCCTGTATTATTCATTTTCCCTGAACTAACAATTCCTGATAATGATGGTTGCCATCTATTAGCAGTTATAATATTTTGGTCAGTTATTTGTTGTAAATCCAGCCAACTTCCTTCTTGGTCATCTTTAATTATACTCACGTTTGCAGGAGAAGTATCTCCATTCTTTACTATAAATAATATCTTACCATTATTCCCTTCTCCTACAAATTTCTTTTGAGCTTCATTAACTAATTTCTTAGCTTCTTCCTCTCCCATATCCCCATTAATCTCAACAATAGCTGAAGGCTGAAAGCCATTTAAAAATTTAGTATGATTCCATTTACCTATCTCGTAATCAACACAGATATGCTCTAGTGCTGCTACATAATCAGGAAGCCCATAGAATTGGAATGTAGGCTCGTAATCCTTAAAGTGAATTACAAACTTATTGTGTGCTACTCTAGGATATATAGGTAGTCTTTTTATTTTTTTGTCGTTATTCCAATACTTACACCAATCAGAATTTATATAAACCTCTTTTTTGGTTTTTGACATTCTTACTGTTGTAGCATCTAAATGATACAGATTAACTCCACCATCATATATAACACATTCCATATATGCATTACCAAAAGTGTAGTAATCGTCTGCTAGTTTTTTAAAGACATCTCTTAAAGATTCTTTATCTGCATTTACATCTTCAATAAATTCTCGTAATGCATCAGTTTCACAAACGAATTTTGCTCCACTTGTAAACACAGTTTTTTGAGCCAATACACTTCTATGCGTAGAGGATTTTCTTTTTAATTCTGCTAGATACTGAGGAAATAAGTTGTCATCTCCGAAAGGAATCCAGTCAGAATTTAAAGCCTTAAGGTCTTTAGGCTCTGTAATACTAGGTGGTACTGTTAGGTTAAAAACCCCAAACTCAAAGGTATTACTCTTTGTCGCTTGCTTTGCTTTCGTTTTTACTGTCTTTCTTTTTACTGGTGCTTTTCTCATCTGATACTTTAGTAATTATAGTTATAAATCCTCTCTCCTCGTAAAGATGAGATAAAAGTTCTTGAGAAGCTTCATCCCAAATAACTGTACCCACACCACCCCCCACAGAAGATGACCTGCCTTGGTACTCTTTTTTTACTTCATATTTTGCCATAGCTGTATATATTTTAAATTGAGGCGAAGATAATACATTTAGTCTATTACAATCGCACATATAAAAAAGATATTAGTGGGGAGTGTTCATAACCCCCCACCATAATCTATAAATACTAAAGCGTATCTGCTGTTACATCTCCTGCTAAAACTGTAATCGTACTTGTATATTCGTAAGGTAACTCATATTGTTTTGCAGTCATAGTAACTGTATATCCATTCAAATCAGAATATAAAAGACCTGAACCACCCTCAACACTTTTAAGTCCTGCTGTAGTTTGATTTCTTTGCCAAGGAGTTACTGCTGATTGACTTTGGTATAAATAACTAAGTCCTATCACCATTATAATCCCTGTACTATATTCAACTAAAGCTACTGGACATCCACCTTCTAATTCTGCTATTTCAGCAGACCTTGCACCATTTGCGTAAGGTACAAAGAAAGTTAAATCCACGATATACTCCGTACTACCATTTGTTTTTGTTCCTGTAACTGTCATACCTGCCGTTTCATTCTGAAATTCAAATCTAGCCCAAGGGATAGTTGTCAAAAGAGAAGTTATGGTATGCGTTGGATTTGATGTTGTTGGAACCATAGTTACTATATTCGCCACATCTGTTATAATTATTTGTCTAATACCACCTATAGAGTTTAAATCTGCACATGTTACTAGTAATCCTGTTGTAATTGCCATTTTATTTTATTTTTTAAAGTTATTATTAATCTACTAGTACAGCACCATTAACTAAAGAGTTCCATCCGTACTGGAAGCCCATAGTGAATCCTGCTCTAATATACATGTTCTCACTAACCTCATCATAAAACATCTTAAGCTCATTATCTGGACTTGATACATCAGTTCCAATAAATAAATTAGCTTTAGCTGTATAGATACATCCTGCAGTTGCATCAATCGCTGCTCCTGCTGCTGTAAATAATGCAGGGAAAGTTGCTCCTGCTAAAGTTGTTAAAGCTGTGTCCCACTCGTACATAGGAATTAACTCTATGCCTCTAAAGTATAGTCTTTGTTTTCCTGCTTGAGCTTCTGAATGCCCATAATCAACTGAACCTGCCGAAGCAACTTGAGTCAATGAACTATACCATGAGTTATATACATTTGGATTAACAAACATTCTTTTCTCTGATGCTGGTATCGCTTGTAATGCTGCTGACGCAGTATTATATACACTTTCTAACAAAAGAATTGCATCTCCTGCAGGTAAAGTAGCTCCTACAGTAACATACTCAGGTGCTGCTGCCCCTCCTGTCCCTTGCACTTCATTCATTTGAGTTCCATTAATTGCCCCACCTGCTGACAATGTTACCCATAGTCCATCTCCCATTGAGTCGTAAGTACAGTCAATAGCAATTACTGCTGCTGCTGTATCTCCTGCCCACATATTTCTTACCATGTCAGACTGAATACCATTTCTTACTCTATCAATAATTACTTGAGCTAATTGCGTTCCTGTTAAGTCAGGCATATTAACGCCATTCTTATAAGACTCTACAATTACTTCATCTTTAAACTCCACCCAACATTGAGATTGTTTTACAGAAACATTTTCAACATAGATTTGTTTCTGAGTTACTGCAAACCCTGCAGGGTCGCAAGTGTTTGTTACTCCACAACCCGTGTGTACTGCCGTAATACTACTCAAGGAAGGAGCCATTGTTATGTTTTGCTTATATTTCACATTTGGATAGATAGTATAATTTCTCATAATATCATCTGAGTGGAACATAGGTTCTAATAGAATGCCTGATGCGTAAGTTCCGTTATACGCTAATCCTGCAATTCCTGTTGCTATATTTGCCATTTTTTTATTTTTTTAAATTATTATTATAAGTTCATTTTTACTACTAGTCCATTCCAAAATGCACTATTACTATCCTCTACTTCTGTGTTTACTACTACAGGGTCGCCATCTGTAGAGATTTCAGTTCCCCTTGCATTTGCTTTACTTAATAAAGCTGTAAGCCTTTCTACTTCTCCAGTCAGAGTTTCTTTATCTCCTTCTAAATCAGTAACAGACCCACTAAGTTTAGTAGCTACACCTTCTAAATCTGAAAATTTATTTAAAATTTCAGCCTCATCAGCGATAGTTACTTCTACTTCCGTACCTGACTCCTCAACATCAACATCAGAATTACCACTTTTAACTCTAGTGATAATATCCTCAATCTTGCCATTGAACCATTTTTTTAATTCTTCGGTCATTGTTTTACTTTTTAGATTAATATTCAATTTTTGTTTGATTTCCTCGCTTGTTATATTCTTAAACTTAGAAACATCATATTTGGCTGCTACTTTAATAGCATCCGAGATAGAATCAACAAACCCTAAGTCAAGAGCCTCATCAGCATTTAACCAAGTTTCTTCATCCATCATATCTTTAACCTCATCATAAGGTAGTTTTGTTTTTTTCATATATATATCAGCAATCTCATCACTAATCTTATCTAAAAGAGCTGCTGTTTTTTTCATATCCTTAGCCTCTCCGTTAGCTCCACCCCAAGCGTTGTGAATCATAAACAAAGAGTTCTCAGCCATAACCACTCTGTCAGCAGCTAAAGCAATAACACTACCCATACTAGCAGCAATTCCTTCTATATATGCAGTAGTAGTGGCAGTTCTTTTCTTTAGAATGTTATAGATAGCCATTCCATCAAAAACATCTCCACCCACACAATTAATATGTAAATTGATAGGGGAGTTCTTATGTTCTTTGAGTTCTTCAATAAAGCTTTGGGCATTCATTCCAAAAGCACCTATCTCGTCAAATATGTAAATATCTACTACATCAGTAGATTTTTTTGATTGTATATTATACCAATTTTCTTTCATAACGGCAAATATATTTTTATACTATGACAATCTTACGAAGTTTTTGGAACAAATTTTAATAGGTGATATTATAAGTAGCAGTATCTTTTACTCTCTCCTTATAAACTATGCTTTGAGCTTGTCGTTCAGAGATGTCATACTTTATAGATAAGTCCATAAAAGTATGAGTTCTACTACCATCATTAAATCTTAACATGGTATCAAAATCATATATTATCATATAATTTCTAAGCCTTTTAGGGTCAATAATACCTCTTTCAGTTAGATGCCTTAAAATATCCATGATAGTTGGGTCATGCCACCTTTTCAAAATCTCTTTTTCAGCTACCTGTATGTATTGATATACAATATCTGATGAATTTTTCCTAGCCATATTATTTTCTTACTCCTGTAGGAGATAAAGCTCCTGTTAATGTTCGGTGTTTTTTAACTCTCTTGGCTTTTTTCTTAACAACCTTAACAGTTTCAACAGCTTTTAATCTTTCACTAGAAATATAATCAGCTACATTATGGAAGAAACTACACACAGCCTTTCTACATCCAGTACAAGTTTTTGATTGTTTTGCATTTGGAAAATGACTGTCCCATAAAATAAAAAACTCATTCAATGCTCCAGAGTGATACTCGTTATCTTGGTGCATTTTTTCTTTATTTAGTTTAGTCAAACTAACTATCAGTTCTTTTTTTTCTTCTGTGTAGTTTTTGATTATTGAATTGTAATCCATATTATTATTGTTTAGTTATTATTCTTTCCATTTATCTAAAGGACACTCACCAAAATATTCTTTTGTAAGGGTTGTTTTAGCATCTAAGAAACAACTACACTTACCACACCTTGATCCTTTAGTCCATTTAGGGTATCTTAACATCAAGAAGTTTCTGTAAAAGTCGCACTTTTTACAGGTACTTAACCTGTCTTTCTTTACTTTTTTACTAACAAACATGTGTTAATCTTTTAAATTGTAGCGTTAGCCTCTAGTACATTGACAGACCTTTGGCTGTTTGATATGTCAGCTTCAACCACATACACCCTTTGAGATGTTTGAGTATCTTTTGCTTCACCACTAAATTTTTGCTGTGCAAATGCAGGGCTGTTTAGTAAACCACCATCAGCATATTTCATTTTACTTGTTATACCTCCATCAGCAAACTTAACTCCACCTCCTGCTTGATTTATAGCTGAAAGTTGAGCTTTAAACATCTTTGTACTTCTTTTATTAATCACAGCTTCTCCTCCTTCTAGTTCAGAAACTCTACCTCCTACTGAAAATTTCTCTCCACCTTGAGCATGCGATTTTCCACGCACTAATCCTCCCCCTCTAAACTCCCATAACATTCTATTATCTTTCACACATCTTCCTGTTGCCTTATTATAAACATAACCTTCTCCACATTGAGTTCTCTTGTTGTCCATTTCAGTACCTGCACCTCCTTTAAATTCCCAAGCATCTTCCCTTGAAGTCCAATAACCACCCTTATTATCTCTTGAGCCACCAGTAGGTCTGCTTGTATCACCTGAACCTCTATCGCCACCTAAATCCGAACCCTCAATACCTCCTCCTAGCGTGGGGATTTCCATACCCATAACATTCCTTGTGGTTCCCCCTCCTTCATTAGTTATACCTCCAGTAGCATATTCAGGGATAATTCCTCCATCCTCATAAGCTCCTGCACTATATGAATAAACTCCATCTGAAGCTCTATCAGAAGATTTAATATCATCTACATCAGTATCTCCTCCTCCTCCTCCTCCTCCCATATCAGCACCTTTAAACATATTTCGTATTGCTACTATTATCCCTATAGCAGTAGCTAGAATAGCTAGACCAGCAAAAGGATTAGATGCAAAAGCCTTACCTATACCCTTCAAAAAGAATCCACCTGCTGCTCCTGCTGCTGCACCCCCCTCCAAAGCACTTGCTCCTGCACTTGCTGCTGCTAATGGTATTGATGCTGTTGTAGCTGTTTTATCTGCAGTTTTTGCTCCTACCTTTAAGTAAATTCCTATAGCTGCTAGTTGATTTTGCAAGGTTAGAAACTGCTCTGCAATAGCTGCTGCCTGTGTGATTGCTATTCCTGCATCTCTTACAGCACTACTTTCCTCCTCATCATCTGCTAAACCCTGCAAAGAATCTCCTAAAGAACCTATGATTCCCATATAACCTAATAAAGCTTCTTTCTTGGCTTCTATTTGCTCAATTTCATTTTCTGCTAAGGATTGTATAATATCACTAGCATCTTGATTATACTCTTGTAATATTGCGAGCTTATTCATTAAGTAAGTCCTTTCCATATTGAGCATATACTTTTGATGTTGAGCCTCTGTGATTTGGTCTAATGCTAACATCTTGTCTAATGTATTGGTGTCCCCTTGTTCACTCTCATCAACAGCTTCTACTGCTACAGCCATATTATCCTTCTTATTCTTTATGGTTTGAGCATTTATTTGTTGCTGTATTTTGTTTAAATCTTGACCATATAATTCAGCATTAGCTAGAAGCTGTGCGTTGCCTTCTACATCTATCTTATTTAATACTTCATTAAGATTTTTATGAGTAAGTGTAACTTTTTCTAAGGTAACCTCTCCATTCTTTTCTCCGATAATGACAAAGTTTTTATTTTCTCTTTCTTTATCTAAGAGTAAATTTGTAGCAGCTTGCTTCTGCAGTTTACGCTTATCATCTATTCCTTTCGCCTCTATAGTAAAAAATAATTTTTCCTGCTGTCTTAGTATTTTTGCCCTTGTATTGGCAGCCGATATATACTCTGGTTTTAGCTTATCTCTGGCAGACTTAAATTGTGCCATATATGAATTTACCCCTGATAATTGAGCTGCCAATATAGCTTTTTGTTTATCATCCTCATTTTTTATTGCATTTACATTTGCAGCCAAAACTGCAGCCTGCATTTTCTCATTAAGCTCATATACAGCATCAACAGATTTGTTTTCAGGGTCAAGGTCGCCAGTATCATCAGTATCAATAAGTAAATCAATTATGTTTGTTTTGGATTTAGCTTCTATAATTCTTGTCAATTCTTTCATCTCAGAGTCATAATACCCACCACCAATAGCTGCCTTAAACTCACTGATAGTAATCCCATAATCTGCTAAAAGAGCTTCCAACCTCTCCTTCCTTTGATTTGCAGCATTCCCATACCTAGTCATTTTATTCATTGTTACGCCAAACTTGTCCCTAACTCCTTCCTCAACATGCTTAATTATTGTACCTATGTTTTTAGAACCAAATTTGTCTAAGCCACCCCAAGCATCATCTTTCACTTTGAATTTCTTCATTTTCTCCAATACAACATCAGACTCAACAGAAGTCTTTAATATAACAGCCTGCATATCTATAAACACAGTAGCTAGAGCTTTATTTTTCATAGCAGTTATAAGCTCCTTTGTTGCTTTCTTAATATCATCTAAACTATCTTTCTCCTTAACAAGCTCTTTGTTGTATGTTTTCATGTGCTTATTAATAGCCTTAATATCAGTAGCCTCTTGCTTCTTTAATCTATTATATTTCTCAGTTAAAACAGCATTGTCCTTTAAGCCATCTCCTTCCTTTTTCATCATTCTATCCATCTTAGCCCTTGTTTCAGCAAGAGATTCTAAGCTCTTTGTAAGTCCCTCAACTTTTGTCTGCGTATCTACCATAGCATCATTCACTTTATCTTCTCTGTCTGCTAGATATACTACTGCATCACCAGCTTCAAGAAGCTTACTAATTAGAAACCCAACCAAAACAATTAAAGCTCCAATACCTGTTGAGATTAGGGCTCCTTTTAATGTAGTTAAAGCTGCATTCAAAACTCTAACACCTGTGGCAGCCTGTTGTGATGATGTCATCATGGTAAAGAACGCTGAACTTGTTATAGATGTCCATAAAGCTGTAGCCTTAGCTCCTATAACATAAAGCCCAAGAATACCTACCACCCATTTTATAGCCGTTACTACATTTTTTACTTGCTTAACAAACTTTTTTATCTTATCCTCACTCTTAACAAAGCTGTTCAGAAACTTAGCCATTTTTACGACAGACTGTTTTATGCCCTCTCCAAAATGTTTCATTAGAGATATTGCTACACCCTCCAGAGCTGACTTAAATTTCAAGAAACTTCCCTGCATAGTATCGCCCACCATATCAGCCATTCTTGCTCCCTCTCCATTCGCTTCCATTAACGAATCTCTCAACTCTTTTATATTATCAGAACCCTTTAGCATTGTAGAAAAAGCAGCCACCTGTCTAACATCCATAAACCCTAGAACATCAGTAAGGTCAGTCCCCTCATCTTGCAACCCCTTAAATGATTCTAGCATCTCATCTAAATTAGTTACAGTATGCCCTAGTCTTTTTGATAAATCAGATGAAGGGTCTTGCATTTTAAGAAGTATATTTCTTAAAGATGTACCTGCGATAGAAGCTTCAATACCTGTATCAGTTAATTTACCCATAATAGCTGCAGTTTCTTCTATGGAGAATCCTGCCATAGCAGCAATAGGAGCAACCTTTGTCATAGATGTATTCCACTTCTCAATATCTAAAGCTGAACTAGAGAAAGCAACAGCCATAACATCTACAACTCTTACTGATTCAGTAGCGTCTAGCTGGAATCCTCTAATAGACGCACCTGCAACTTGTGCAGCTCTAGCTAAATCTGTTCCTGTAGAGGTAGCCAAATCAAGAGTGGCTGCTTGTGCAGCTAATATCTCTGTAGTTGTAAATCCTAATTTTGAGTATGCTAACTGTAGTTCACCTACTTGACTAGCAGTAAAGAATGTTTTACGACCTAAATCCTCTGCAGATGCAGTTAGTTTTTTAAACTCCTCATCTGTAGCTCCTGACACAGCATGAACTTTAGCCATTACAAATTCAAATTCTGTATATACAGACACAACTCCACCAATAGCCTTGCTTAAAATCCTAAAAGCAGCAACAACAACAGCTATAGCAGCAGCAGCCTTAATAAACGACCTACTTAGAGAGTTAGTTCCTGATGACCCCTTTTTTGCAGCAGTAGCAACACCATTAAGTTGTTTCTTTGTTTCTCTTAAAGCTATTGATTGCTTTCTAATAGCCTTTTCATTTTTAACATAACCTTTTGATGCTTTTTCAGTAACCTTAGCTCCACCCTGAACTTGCTTTTCATAGTCCCTTTGCTCTTTCCTTAACTCTTTTAGTGATTTCTTTAAATCAGAAACCTGTTTGATGTTTTTGATTTGTATATTTATTGCGATATTATTTCCTGCCATATTTTTATTTTTATCCTATTGTTACTTTAAGCTCCTTGCTATATAATCCTTTTTTCACTTCTTGCCGAACTTGTTTCTTTATACTTTCTTTTAGTTCTGAAAGAATACTTCCTGTCTTTATCTTCTCAATTACAATATTAATAAAGAAGTACCTTCTTGGAGCCACCCTCTCTCCTCCTGCCGTTAGATACTTCTTTTCTAATTCTGATTTTACCTTACTTATAAAATTATTTAAAGATTGAAGGCTTGTAAATTTTAGCTCCCCCATACTTTGCTTTATTAATGCCCACTTCCTAATCGCTTCATAACTAGCACTTACCCCTCCACTTTTACCATCATTAACTATCCACATGTGTTTAGTGTCATTTATAATATGCATAGAAACACTTGTAGTACCTGTTTTTAATTGTTTTCTAAATCCATCAACCAACTGCCTTGAAGCAATATGCTTTTGAAACGCAAGCTCATCTTTTAACTCTTTAATTACTATTGGAGCTAATTTAATTAAGTTATCTTCTATTATTTTAAATTCTCCCATTATACCAAAGCTGTATTTAAAGTTGAACTAAGCCTTCTTCCACTACCATTATTAACTGTATTTGTAGCTAATGATTCTAATGAAAATTCCTCTGTTGTTACTTGAGTGTCTATAAGCTCAAAAACCATTTCAAAACTAGCAACAATATTAGCACAAGGCTCCTCCACTCCCCTTTTAACACTAACTATTACCCCTTCTTTTGCTGGGATTACGATATCCATTAGTGAATCTATATCCCCATTTATCTCTAATACCAAGTTATTAGAGCTTCCTGAAAATGCAAATGACTGAGTAAACAAAAGATTCATAGGTGTAGATGTAGTCCCTCCTATAGTTGCTGATTTTTTCCATATACTTATAGTTATAGTTTCTTCTCCACATAAAGCTCCCCCTCTGGGACTTATAAACCCATTCACACTCTTAAGGTAACAGTCTTGAGGAGCTATAAATTGGGAATTTGTAGATATAAATTTATTTGAATAAGAATTGCCATCAATTAAAAGTGATCCTGCACTTACTTTAAATTGAGATATATGGTCGTAGTTAGACAAATAATCAACTCTTGACCCTGCTGAATTTGGAAAGGTCATTCTCACATGTTCTGAAAGCCATTTAGGAGTAACAGCAGTTACTAAATCAAAATTAGAGTAAGTCCCTCTGCCTCCTAGTATTTTCTTTGGTTTTAACATTTTTATTATTATATATTATAATCCGTTTGGTGGCTCATCATTAGTTGAACTTCCGTCATCATTATATCCACCACCACCTGTATTTATAACAGTATTTATCCAAGTGCCTGCCTGTGGTAATGAAGCTCCCCTGTCAGGACTCCATTGTTGCAGCTCTACTTTAGTAGGAACATTAAGGTGGGGTTGATAATCAACAACCTTAAGTAGCCTGTAATAAACACCATCAATATATATCATTTTTCTAAAACTCAACTGAACAATATCAGTAACCTTTAAATCTATATAACAAACTCTTTTCTTTGGATGTGCTAGTAAAGCACTAATCATAGGCTTGTAATATCTTTCATACAGCCCTCTTCCTACTTGGTCGCCAACAGCAGTATAGGCATTTGTGATGGGGTCAAAATCTCTTGCCCAATAATTACCATAAGAAAGTCCAAATTGATTTGTGTAATTATACCTATCTATCATAGTTGCCGTACAGAATATAGCATCAACATGAGATGCAAGGAGTTGTACCATCCCTGCAGCAAATACATCTGAATATTGAACCATTCCCCTATAATAAGGAAGATTAATTCCTAAACTTACGGCAGCATTAAATCCCTGATTAAGTGGCAATTCATTAACACCCTGAGTTATTTTTCTGTAATATAACATTCTAGGCATAAAGTCATATCCTTTAGAGTCGCCTGAAGGGTCGCCTCCATACGCATGTGTCCATAATGTAGCTGAATAAAAATTTTGATAATCATCTACCATATTTCCTATTTGTGTGTTCTGAGTTTCATAAGTGCTTGCGAAAAATGGATTTTCAAAAATAGTTTCTCCTGCAGGATATGCAGTTCCTAACTCTATAATCTTAGGGTACACACCATACCCTTGGAAATATCTTTCAGCCATGTTATTAGCCCTCCAATCCTTACCATCTAATTTATATTTAAAAACCATTTTTCTATTAAAATCAGATTCCATAAAGGAATCAGTATCATCTTTCTCTCTAGCTAACTTCCAACTCCAGTCTATTGCTGATGCTGGTGATTCGTAAAACTCATCATAAGGCTCAATATATACTGCCTTTTCTGATTCAACTGTAGAAAACTGTAAATTAAATGCGTGAGCAAGTCCCTTCACGAAATCTAATTGCTTCTGAGTTTCAGGTAGGACATCTTGCAAGTCATAAACACATGCATAAGAAGGTACATCAGGTCTAAACATTTCAACCCTAACATACCCATTACGACTAGAGGGTGCTGGTGAAAGGCTACCTTCATTAGTCCCATACAACTTCAAATCAACATCTACCCACTCAGTAGGGTTAGAACTAACATCTCTACCTCTACGGTCAAATTCATACATCACCTTCATCATTACTCTATCCCCTTTATTAAAATACCCTACATACTCCAAATCATCAAAATCTCCATTTCCAGATTGGTAGCCACCACCAAGGTTTGCCTCAAACAGCTCAGCATCTTGCCTAAATCTCATGTGTTCACCTCCAACACTATGCCCAACAGCTAAAGCCCACACAGACAGCCCTCCTCTAACCCATATCTTATTCTCTGTTCCTGAAATAGCACCACAATTATCCGACCACCAAAAGTCCTCAACTATACTTCTCCAACCTATATTCCCCATAGTTACAGAATAATATCCTGCTTCATTTATTAAAAAATAATTATAGTATGGGTCTGCTGGAGTTCCTGCTCCCTCTTGGAACATTTTTAAGTCTTGCTGCAATATATCCCCAGTATCTACTATAGTTCCCACTTGTGGCTGAAAACGATTACTACCACAGTCAGGCGAAATAGGAGGGATGCTTCCTGATGTCTGTTGGGGTTGAGTATAACACCAAGCACAATTTGCTATTGGTGGAGCTTCAAATTGCAGAAAAGGCATGTCAGCGTTTGTCTGGTCTACTAGGGTTTGTTGTATGGTTCCACCTGTAAACACAGTAGTAAGTCTTGTTCTTACCCAATAAAATAGCATCTGATACCCTATAGGAGTAGAACTACAACCAACTATTTTAAAATTTCCTATAAAAGAATTAGCTTGACCTCTCGCTTCTGCTTTAGCCGAATTAAATAGAAAATTAGGAGTAGCATATAGGAGTCTTTGAAAATTATCACTTTCCATAAAGTTTGATTTTATACTATATCCCACATCAGTAAATATTTTATGAATCATATTGTAAATCCAAACCTGTGGTCGCCAATCAACAGTTGGCTCAGGATAAGGAACATTAGGATTAGTTGATGTAGAATTTTCAACATGAAATACACTTGTTTGAGCTAGGTTAGGGGTTGCACCCAAGTACTCCTGCATCTCAGCTTCTGTTCTTGAAAGCTGAATACTATCGTTAGAATCCAAACCACCAGTTTGATTGGTAAATCCGTATGTAGTTACAGGATAAACAACAGGAGAAGTATTTACAGAATTTACTAGCAGTCGTGTTGTATTGCTTATAGCAGAGTCTGCCTCCCAAGTTTTTATAATATCTGCTGCTTCTAATTTTAATCCTGTTGAATTAGCTAACTGTAAATCACTTAAATATTTTGCCTCTAATAATGTACTCCAAGCTAAATTATCCCCTAAGAAAGTACAGCCATATAAAGATGGTTTGTCATTTATTCTAATAATATCCTGAACCTGCAACAAGCCTGTTAATGAGAATAAATTTCCAACCAAAATCCTACACTTTATCTTATCAAATAAAGCAGCACCTAAAAGTGTTGAGTTAGAAATATTAAAGTGCTTTAAAATCTTATTATTATTACTAGTGGCAGGGATTTGGAATGTTTTACTATATGCTCCTTTTCTTGCATCAATATTTTCAGGGTCATTCACCTGAAATGTTATTGCTAATGGAAATTCCTCTGAAGTAGAAGCATCTAATGTTCCAAATACAGCACTCTTGTCGGATGTAGTTTTATAAAGTCTAAATACATCCATTGTAACTATTGTACCTAAATTAGCGTAAAGCCTTAGTTGAGTTTGATCAGCTCCTTGAGTCCATTGGGTTTTTAATACTTTCCATTGACTTGTATTACCATCAGCTCCTGCTTCAATGATTGTATCGTTTGCAATAGTTATATTAACACCACCCATCCCATGATTTGCAAGAAGAATTGAACCAACCCTATTATAATCTCTTATACGAACCTCTAACTCATATCTATGCCCTCCTGTTAAAACTACATTTTGCCCAAAATAAGAACTGCCTGTTGTGAGGGCTTTAGTTATTACCCCCCCTGCAACTACCCATAAATTAGGTAAAGCAGATCCCCCACCCTGTATAGATGCGTCTGTTATCCAAAAGCTGCTATTATTAAAATATTCATCTTGGAGCATGGTTTTCCCAATCCGTACATTTTCTCTATTTTGAAGAAGCTCTATTCTGAGGTCTTTTGGCATTAGTTCCTTTGTGTTATAACGGCATGTGAATGAGTATATTCAAGGGTCATAGTAACTAATCCTATTTCATCATTATAAATATCTACTTGGCTGTTAGTAATAATAATAGGCACATACTGAACATTATTAGGTTCTCTACCTGCTACATTTATTCCCCTTGAAATAAGCGAAGCACTCCTGTAGTTTACCTTAGAATATATCCCCCCTGCCCTCTGAGGAAGGATTGTATGTACTTCAGTCCATACGCTTGGAGAAGAAGCAATCTCTCTTAGCCATTCTGCTTTTTGCTTATGTAAAGGAAGTGAGGACACTATTCCACTTTTAGTTGAATCAACACTTAAAACCTCTCTACCTCCATTATACACATCAGCACCCCTCATCATATCTGATTGATAATTTCCTGTTACTGGTTGATTTGGAGATGGATATATAGAGAAAGAGTTTGTGGTTGAATTATACGAACCCTGCATCCTACCAATTCCTAAATTCATTCTATTAGGCTCAGGTCTTTGTATTATTTCTTTACTGCTATTATATGACACTTTAGCATCACCTTTAAAAGTATGGCTATCTATACCTCCTGCTTTGTTTAGCCAATATATCCTTAAGAATGGCAATTCAGCTCCATTCCACAGTAACCCTTTACATCTAATCTTATCGATATTTGTTAGAGCATCAGTTCTTAATTCTGTATAGTAAATACCCCCAAAATAATACCCTGAACTTGCATTTCTTCTAAATTTATCCCAATCTAATTTATACCATCTATATTCAAACATATTATCCTTTGTTACGACTGGAGATTTTGTTATCATAGTCCCTGACACTCTATAATAAGCAACCTCATCATTTAAAAATAAAGATGCGCTAGTGTGAAGTCCTGCATTATTATCAATCTCCTCTCTAGTATATGTTGTCCCTCCATGCTCCCAAGTATTTTTTATAGGTGATGCATCATCAATTATATTTGCATTAATAAATACAGGAGAAACATTTTGAACACAAGGTCTATACTGATTTCTCGGAAACACACCTGCCATTCCATTAAGAGTTATTTTGGGGTCTAAGTTTTCATTCCAATCATAAAGCCTTCCTGTCCTTACAACTACACCAGTAGCACTATAAGCGACAACCTTTATATAAAAATCATCTACTAAATCTGTAGTTCCACTACCATCATATCCTGAATCCCTATAAATTGAATAGTTATTTGCATGCCCTTGAATCCATTGTAATTGCTCGGTAGCATCTGTAAGCCGAACATCTTTAGCGTTTTGAGCTCCATACTGCCAAGCTGCATTATAAGTATAATTAGGGCAAAGACTCATCATTTGACGACAATAGGTAGCTGAAGCTCCCCAGCCAGAATGGACAAGTAAATCTGTAGCACTATTTACTGATTGTGGCTGGTTTGTATCAAAATCTGCAGTATTATTTACTATTATGAAATTGCTATCGGTATCTTTATAAGAGCCTGCTGCAGTTGCTTCTTGCAAGATTCCATTACCATCTATTATTTCGGTTCTACACCTAACTCTTATGTGTCTATGTGCTCCATTCCTAGTGAACATAAAATGGTTATTCATTACAGGCTCCATAAGATTGTCTTGCTGTCTTGCTCCTCCGTTTAGTCCTCCCCAATTCCAGCTTGCCCAAGTTCCTTTTCCCATAGGAAGTAAACTATAGCTTAGTAAATCTTTACATATTTCACTTATATCAACAGTAAACATGTGTCCATGAACAGGGACAACTCCATCTCCTCCATTTATCCTGTCTGCCTGACTTATATTCCTTAAATCTCTTGATTTCCTAACAGAAGCTACTAATGTCCAATCTTCAGGGAAGATGCAATTAGTGTCCATAACTTGATAAATATCAAATATAACATTTACAACATCTCCTTTGTTTGGACTTCCACTAACATAATTTGAGGCTAGAGGTTCTGTACTTTCACTTAGGTCATTCCATTTAACACTAATGATGATTGGGTTGTTTACTGACCACGCCTTACTTTTCTGATAACCCCATTGGCGATAATAACTCAACGAGCTTGTGCTATTTGAGTAAGGTTGTTGTCCTATATCCATTGTGCTGTTTATTCCGTATGCCATCCTTTAGTATATTTTATATTTTTTGTTTAAATAATCTTTCATTTTGTCTTGTTCAAATGAGGTTAATACTCTATTGAAAATTATTATCTCTTGAATTCCTCCCTTCAAATAATCATAATAATCAGAAGGAACAACAGGTATTGATGGAGCTACACCACTAGAACCAACCAAAAGTTTAACTGCATTATAAGTTTGAGTATTATCGTAGGCAGCATCTGTGGCTGATACAGTTAAAGTGTTATTATATTCTAGCGTTAAAGTTTTATCGTCTAGCTTACACATTCCAATATGATAAGACGAAGTGTCTGAAGTTGGGAGGCTAAGAGTTGAGCCATTTCCACTATCATCTATAACAGACGCTGATAATTTATTATTCGCACTACCAACCTGCATATTCTCTAATGCTAAGTTCTTGTAATAGAGCAGTTTAGAGGTTTCATTAACATCAACATCCACTTTAGATACTTCAAAAATTGTAAATTCTTTTAAAATAGGAGAACTAGCATCTGTTTCAAAATAATCACTAGTCCCATCAAACTCTAATCTAGTTTTATCTAATGCTCCACCTCCATAAGAATATCTTAATGGTTGTCCTGTAGATGCACTTCTGCCGACATTATTACCACTTCCTGAGCCATCTCCAATAGCACTTACTTTTTTGGTAGGTATGCTAAAGGTAACATTACTATCTGCTCTTAACCATAATGCTAAATCTGCTATTTGATTAGGATATGTAGATACAGGTATAAAGCATTTACTCATAACTCTCCAACTAAATGTCATTTTAATTTGAACGAGTTGGTCATTAAACGCTTCTTTAACTCTTGCGAGAACCACATCTTCTTCATCAAGAAAAGCTTGTATTGGAGCTGACCCTTGATAGTTCTTTAGAAAATTATCTAACCATTCAGTTGCTAAGTCTTGTAAATTTTCCCACCTCTGCTCAATAGTTTCGTTTGCTTGAGCTGTTCTATTGTATAGATCAGAGAAATAAATCTCAAATGTATAGTTTTCCCAACCATTCATCTTTGTAACTTCAGGAAATACGGATGTTGGTGGTGTTATTAGTAAAGAAGGGTATTGAGTGTCATGATTATCGTTAAATTCCTCTTTATATCCAAATGCCTTATCCCCATAAGTCCATTTTGACTTCATTACCCCTATTATATCTGTTAATTTTATTGCCATATCTTTGTTTTATTACACCTCTACTTTATTGGGGTTGCTTATCTTTTCGCTAACCCTTGATTCGTACTCATTTTTTGCCGTTATCCAGCTTAAATAAGTTAGCACTTTATATAGATTTGTGTCTAAAACACTATCTATCTCATTCATTCCCTCCTTTCTAAACACCCCTTTCTCTGCAAGGACATAAAGGCTATTTAGCCACCCAAAAGGCTTTATATAAGTGTCATATAACCCTTGTGTTTTTACAGCGCTTACGCTTTGTCTTTTTTCTCCAAATATATATTGGAAACTTTCACTAATTTTTCGGCTGCATTGGTCAAAAAAAAAGCGAACTCATAAACTGTGTCCATTGGTAAGTTTTGGAATTTCTCAGTTTTTGCCTCAAGCAAATCCTCATCATATTCTTCTCCTTCTCTCCTGCATAATATCGCCATTTGTGCAGGTAAAACATCATACCTTCCATTTTTCATTTGCTCAATATTCATATCAAGCTGAGTAGTTTCAATAAAATCCCCATAAGTGTTCTTTTTTAAATATTCAGATGGAAAGTAATAGGTTTCTCCTTCAAACTCAAAAGACCTAAGTCCTTTTGGCTCATATTCTTTCATTAGAACCCCTAGAGTTTCTATAACCGTAGCCACTTGCGTCATATCTACCTCTTTCATATCTTCTTTGCTTAATCCTGATATATAACAAAATATATCTCTATTTAGCTTTAAAGTATCTACAATTTCGGCATCCTTTAAAAGAGCAGTAATATTAACATCAGGTTTTGCTTCATTCTCCTCTAAGTGTCCCTTTTTTTCATCTTCAAGACTCTTTTGGTGAGAAGTTATTATTAAAGCCATTTCTGCCCAATATTTTACCGTCATATCTTTCCATTCTGTAGGGATGTCAATATCTACAGACTCGTTATCCTTAGTTATACTAATTGTTACACTCATCTATTTAGTTTTTTTATAAAATCAAACTGACTAGGTATATCATCTCCATTACTAACCTCATAATTCCAACACAACTCCTCTCCTTTTTTTATTTTTCTTAAAGTAATAAAAGGATTATAAGGAGATACTTCAATATCAAAATCCTTTCCATTTACAGCTACATTAGGTTTATCAGAATGATTTATGTGAAATTTCAGTCCCATACTATTCAGTCCTAACTCATACACTTGATACACCCCCCCAACACTTACAAAAGTATCTCTTATTTTAGCAGCAACCACTTTTGGCAGTAATGATAAGTCATCATCTGTTATGCTTACTGAACTTTCTTTTGGAGATGGAAAGGGATTTATGCCTTTAGGAATATCTCTTATTGCTATAACTCCTATACCATCAAGCTCTGACCTTCCAAAACAGCAATATGTGCTCTGTAGATTC
>Ga0209757_10000118_pt1 | contig 21716 bp, 31 predicted proteins | sample ETNvirome_6_1000_FD_185472 | JGI IMG/M metagenome (GOLD analysis project Ga0209757, IMG submission 185472) | Marine viral communities from the Pacific Ocean - ETNP_6_1000 (SPAdes) (version 2) | ecosystem: Environmental > Aquatic > Marine > Oceanic | place: Pacific Ocean | collected 2013-06-19 | reverse complement strand
TGCTAAATTGGACCCTTGGGGCCCCCCCCCCTACCCTAACGCAAAAAAAGAGAACAAAAAACAAAAAAAACAAATGTACAACGGAGTTTTAAAAGACAGGGAAAGCGGCGAGTTTGTAAACTTTAGAAATAAGGACCTGTTCGAAGTCATGACCCACTTCTCTATGCTTATCGAAGATTGCAATATTACAAAAGCGCAAATAAAAATAATTTATAAACCACAAAAACATGAAGGGAAGGAAACCAAAACCAACACGCCTCAAACAATTAGCGGGGACTGACCAGCCTTGCCGAATACTTAAAAACGAAATGAGCGTAGCAACGCTAGCAGAGGTCCCGAACCCCCCAATGGAATTAAGCGACCGCGGGCTTTTAGTTTGGGAAATAGTGGGCGCAGAATTAAAGGCAAAAAAAATGCTACACCTTGTAGACCTTGCATTGCTTGCAGCTTACGCCAACGAAATTGCACTATACCAGCAAGCCGAAAACACGCTAAGAACGGGCGGGCGGGTTGACGAATTTTACAACGAAGAAGGCCAGCTTACCAGACGCCAAGCGAAGCCAGAACAGAAAATAGCAAAGGACGCATTGGCCGCGGCCTTAAAATTGGCGGTACAATTTGGGCTCACGCCCAGCGCCAGAACTAGAATAAATGCTCCCGACTTAGGACCCGAACCCCTGAAAATATAAAATAAACACAATGACGAAAGAACAACAGAAAGATTTTATTTTAATGCTGGCAACTTTTAAAAGTTTTAACGAACAGCTTTACAATTTGAAAGGTGCCCACGCTCAAAAAATAAAAATGTATTTTAATAGGCTTTTAAAATTAGCGAACCAATACGAAAAAGAAATACAGAAACAACAAACAGCAATAAACGATAAAGCGTTTGAGGACGTCTACGACAGTTTGACCGATATTATTTACACGCTACGCGAGGGGGTGCCGAATGAATAAAATAAATATTTTAAACAATGACTGCTTAGAAGTTTTAAAAACTTACAAGGCAAACGCGTTTGACTTAGTTATTACGGACCCCCCTTTTGGTATTGGAAACTTTGTACAGCAAACGGGAAACACCCGCGGCGAACAAGTAGAATGGAACGAACAAAAACCAGCCGTAGAAATATTTACAGAAATTGAAAGAATAAGCAAGCACCAGATTATATTTGGGGCTAACTATTTTAATTGCTTTTCAATTAAAGGGGGCGCTATAGTTTGGGTAAAGAACCAGCCAATGCCCGACTTTTCAAAGGCTGTAATTGCTTCGTGTTCTTATCATAAAAAAATAGAACTATACACCCAAACGTGGACAAACTTTGTAGCAAAAAACAGAGAAACAAAACACCCCTGCGAAATGCCCGTAGACTTATTTAGGTGGATATTTAAAAAATATATAAACGGCCCCGCAAAAATTCTAGACCCTTTCATGGGTTCTGGAAGTTCAGCAATAGCCGCGGCAAATTTTGAAAACATAGAATATACAGGCATAGAAAAAAATATAAATTATTTTATTGAAGCAGAAAATAGGATAGAAAAACACCACCAACAAACAAGAATATTTTATGAATAAAAAATTTATTTTTGACAAAGAAGCAGCCGACAAGGCGGTAAGGTTTATAGAGAAATTTTGCACCCACACAAAAGGGGAACTAGGGGGGCAGCCTTTCATTTTGGAACCGTGGCAAAAAGAACAAATTGTGGAGCCTTTGTTTGGTTGGAAAAATGAAGACGGGACCAGAAAATACCGCACCGCGTTTATTTTCCTTCCAAGGAAAAACGGTAAGAGCACACTAGCCGCCGCAATAATTCTGGCGCTTATGTTTATAGACGACGAAGCGGGGGCCGAATATTACAGCGCCGCCAATGACAGGGAACAAGCTAAAATTGTTTTCGAGTTGGCCGCAGCTATGGTAAAAAACCACCCACAGCTTAGCCAGCATTTAGAAATATTTAAAAATTCTATTGTCTACAATTCGCGTGGGTCTTCATATAAAGCAATTTCTAGGGAAACAGGAACCAAGCACGGCTTCAACGTAAGCGCCGCAATTTACGATGAGTTGCACGCAATGAAGGAAAGCGACGGCGAAAATTTGTGGCAAGTTTTAGAAACGGCGACTGGAAGCCGTAGAAGTCCTTTGCTAATTGCAATAACCACAGCGGGTACAAATAAGCAAAGCGCATGTTTTAAAATGTACGAATACGCAAAACGGGTTCGGGACGGAATAATTGAGGACCCCGCATTTTTGCCCGTGATATTTGAAGCGGACCCCGAAGACGATATAACAAAAGAAGCTACGTGGAAAAAGGCGAACCCATGCTACGGCGTAAGCCTTAAACCTGAATACATGAAGCGCGAAGCAATGAAGGCCCAGACAATGCCAAGCTATGAAAATTTGTATAGACGGCTACATTTGAACCAATGGGTAACGAGCGAAACACGCTGGCTAAATGACGCGGATTGGGTGGCCAATTCAGAAACGGTAAGCGACGAAATTTTAAGAAAAACACCCTGCTGGGGTGGGTTGGACCTTGCTTCGGTTCGGGACCTTACGGCCTTTTGTTTGGTTTGGGACATTGACGGCTTGCTAGTTATTAAGCATTGGACTTTCCTTCCCGAAGACAAAGCATACGAAAGGAAAGGAAAAGGCGACGGCGTAAACTATTTAGAGTGGTCCGACCTTTTAGAAATTACGGGCGGAAATGTAACGGACTACACTTTCGTAGAGGCTAAAATTTTACAACTAGCCGAAGTTTACAAAATTAAGTCCATAGCCTTTGACCGTTGGAACGCTTCGCAACTTGTAATTTCTCTAACCGACAAAAATTTAAACATGAGCCCTTTTGGTATGGGCTACAAATCATTAAGCCCACCAACAAAACACATAGAAGCAAAAGTCCTAGAGGGCCAAGTTGCACACTTCGGGTGCCCTGTTTTACGGTGGCAAATTTCAAACGTTCAGGTTGCAAGCGACCCAGCGGGAAACATTAAACCAGCAAAGGACAAAAGCACCGACAAAATAGATACGGTCATGGCTGCAATTATGGCAACGGGCGAAATGATATATACAGAAAAAGAAACGCAAAGCGTATATCAGGACCGCCGCGGGTTTTTAACTTTATGAAAAAAGGGCACAAACAATTTGCGCCCCTCTTATATTTTATCCCCCCAGATAAAAGAAAGTACAAATATATGTAAAAAATAGCATTATTAATAATTTTTTTATATATTGCGAAAACCACTCTCACGAATGACACTACAACAACGCCTGCGCGGGTTTTTTACTTCTAAAAAAGCACACGAAAAGCGCGGATATATTGCTGACGCCATAGGAAGTTTTGGAAATTCAACGGTTGTAACGCCAGAAACGGCGCTTACATTTTCTGCGGTTTACGCTTCTATTCGTGTTATCTCAGAAACAATATCCTCGCTCCCTTTAAACTATTACAAAAGAACAGACCGCGGCCGCGAACTTTACACGGAATCTCCTTTGTTCTATATGGTACACAGCGAACCAAACACCATACAAACTAAATACGTTTTTTTTGAAACTTTCCTGAACACCCTTTTGTGTTATGGGAACGCCTACGCATATATTGAAAGGGACCAAAGAGGGCTCCCTTACGGCTTAAAGTTGGTGCACCCTGACGACGTAAAAACGGAAATAATCAACGACACCCTAATCTACGAAATAAAAGACGCAGGAAAGTTCGACCAATCCGACGTTTTACACGTTCCCGACATGACGCTAGACGGCATTAACGGGCGCTCAAGAATTGCAGCAGCCCGCGACAATATAGCACTAGGACTAGCAGCGCAAAAATATGGTAAGCAGTTCTTCGAAAGCGGCGCCAAAGTTAGCGGGGCACTTACACACCCAGCTACCCTAGGGGCCGACGCTATGCAGAATTTATCGGAACAATGGAACAGAACGTACCACTCAGGAATTGGCGGCACTTTTAAAACCGCAATTCTGGAGGAGGGAATGACCTACAAACCTATACAGCTTCGACCAGATGAGGCGCAGTTTTTAGCTACGCGGGAGTTTTCAATTTTAGAAGTTGCCCGCGTTTTCAGAATACCGCCCCACATGTTGGCTGACCTTTCGCGCGCGACGTTTTCAAATATTGAACACCAAGCAATCGAATTTACGAATTTTACAATTAGGCCCTTAATTACAAAAATAGAACAGGAATTTAATAAAAAGTTAATTTTTGAAAATGAAAAGGGCGCGGCCTATTTTGAATTTAACCTTTCTGGCTTACTAAGAGGGGACGCAAAAGCGCGCTCCGAATACTACGCCAAATTGTTTGGCATTGGCGTTATGAGCCAAAACGAAATACGACAGCGCGAAAATTTAAACGACATAGGCGAAGACGGGGACGGGTACTACGTGCCCCTGAATTTAACAAACACCAAAAACCCAGCAGAAAATGAAACCGAATAAAAAAGAAATTCGACAATACGAATGCGAGGAGTTTAGAATTGACCAAAACGAAAACGGGGACACAATAGTTCGTGGACATGCTGCGGTTTTTAATTCACTCTCCGAAGACTTAGGGCAATTCAAAGAGCAAATAAACCGCGACGCGTTCGACGCAGTATTGAAAGATACGGCAAATTTGGACGTTGTGGCATTATTGAACCATGACTCAAATATTGTTTTTGGGCGTTCGACTTCGGGCACCCTGAAATTAAAAACAGATGAGCGCGGCTTATATTCGGAAATTAGAATGCCGAACACACAAGCCGCAAAGGACACCGTAGAATTAATGCGCCGCGGGGACCTAACAAAAATGAGTTTTGGATTTTACGTAGGCGCCGACAAATGGACCGAAGAACGCGGTGAGTACATTAGAACTATTGAGGACGTCGCAAAATTGGTAGATGTAAGCATTGTGACGCGCCCCGCTTATAATGGAACAGATGTAGCGGTGCGTTCTTTAGACGAATATAAGAACGAACAAAAAAAGGAAACAACAGAACGAAGGCAAACAACAGCAGCACGACTTAAACTTATAAAACTAAAAAAATGAAAAAAACACTCAAGCAATTAAAAGAAGCGCGCCAATCTACGATTGACGAAATGAGCGCTCTTGTGAATGTTTCAGAAAACGAAGACCGCAACTTGACAGAATCGGAACTTGGAACCTTTGAAGCAAACGAAAAAAGCGTAGACGACTTAGGCAAAAGAATAGACCGCCTAGAACGTTCTTTAGAGTTGACGAAAAATTCGGCTCCCGTTTCACACACTATACAGGACGTTGCCAATACGGACAAAGACTTAGCAAATTTCAGATTTTCGGACGCAATTTCAGCAGCTTACACGGGTAAGGTAGAAGGAATTGTTAAGGAAATGGACCAAGAGGCACGCCAAGAAAACCGCTCAAACATTGTGCGCGGTATTGGTATTCCAGCTTCGGTACTTCAAACCAGAGCAACGGTAACGGCGCCAAATAAAGTGGACGTTGTTTCTTTTATTGACCAATTAATGGCCAACTCTACGCTACTTGCAGCGGGTGCGGAATATTACACAGGATTAAGCGCAGACGCAAACTTCCCAGTAATTAGCGGCATAACTTCTTCTTGGAGAGCAGAAGCGGGCGCAACTACGGCTGGTTCAGGTGCACTTACAAACAACGAATTAACACCAAAAAAGTTAATTTCTGTAATTGACATGAGCGCGGAATTGTTAAACCAAAACCCAACGGTTGAGGCGGCTTTTCGTGCTAACTTAGCGCGAAGCGTTCAGTCTACTTTTGAGCTTGCTTTATTAAAAGAAGCGGCGACAACTTCAAACGGTCCAGCCTCAATTTTCAACGACATAACAGCAGTAACAAACGCAGGCTCAGCTATTGCACTTGCGGACGTTTACGCAGCTATTGAGGAAGTATTGGCTAACGATATTAACCCAGCAGATTCTTCTATGGGTTGGATAGGAAACGCAGCAGGTATTGGCGCAATTCAAGCCTTAGCAGGTGCGGACTTCTCAGCGGGGTTCTTTGACCCTGTAAACAGAAGCCTTGCAACTTACAAATACTTTGTAACTTCAAACCTTGCAAACGGTGCGGCGGCTGCGAAAGACCACTCGGTAGCGTTCGGTTCATGGGGCAACGTGAAGCTAGGACAGTTCGGCGGCCTTTCATTATTATTTGACCCTTACACGAAAGCTGACTACGGCTTAGGCAGACTAGTTTGCACAAGCCTTGTAGACGGTTTAGAAGTGAACACGGGAACGGCGTTTAGAAAAATTCAGAACGCAGACTAAATTAAATTAATAGGGGGGGCTTAGGCCCTTCCCTTTTATTCTTTTTTTATGGCAATTTATAAAAAAAATGTATCCGTATTTTCAGGAACGGAACCAATAGGCCTAACCGAAGCCCGCGACTTTTTGAAAGTTTCAGGAACCGACGACGACACCTATATTACCGAACTTATAAAAGTTGCCCGCGAAATTATCGAAAAGGAAACAAACACGGTGCTGGTAGAACACCATATAGAAGAATTTTTTACACGTTTTCCCACAGAAGCACCCTACACAATACAACTCCAATATTCGGGAACGCTTGCAGCGGGACCCACATTAAAATACAGAACCGACGAAACAACAAGCGTAACACTTACAGAAGACACCGACTACCGCGTAAGCGAATATAACGGTGTTTTATCATTAACACCAATGGGCACGAATAGTTGGCCCAATGATGTATATATAGAAACGGGCAGCGTAAGTATAAATTACAAACCACAACCGCCCAACGCAGAAATACCGCTACCGCTTAAGCAAGCCATGCGCCTTTTAATTTGTCATTTTTACGACGATAGAAGCGCGGTCACATTTTCAAGCGAAGCAAAAGAAATGCCGCTAGGTTATAAGCGCTTAATTCAATCTTATAAAAACTATTTTTTTTAAATGAACGCGGGAAGGTTAAGATATAAAGTCAGGCTGAATATTTTTAGCCAAGCACAGGACAACACTTACGGTTCTATTTTAAGAACTGAAGCGACACATTCCCGCTGGGCTGATATGCGTTTCGAATTAATAGGAAAAACGGTAGAAGGTGGAATATATACCGACCGCCGAAAGTGTTTCTTTTTTTTAAGAAAAGACAGCACAACAGAAACGCTAACAGAACGGGACACAATTACATATAGCACGACAGTTTTTCAAATACAAAAAATTTCTCACCGTGGCTTAGGAAACGACCAATGGGTAGAAGTTGAAACAATAGAGAAACAATGATAAGCGTAAAAATAACAGGGGACAAAGAACTTGACAGAATGTTGAGAAATTTAAACCAGCTCCCACAAAAGGAACTAAAAAAAGCGGTCCGACTTTCAGCGCGGCCAATAGTAAAAGCCGCTAGGAAAGGAATAAAAAAACACAATAAAAGCCGAAATTTAACAAAAAGCATAGGCATAATTAACGGACGTAATAAGAAAATGCCGACAGTTTACGTAGGGCCCAGAGTAAAAAGAAACCACAAAGGGTACCACGGTTGGCTTTTAGAGTTGGGCTGGTCAAGTTTTGACGGGGTGCGCTACATGGAAAAGGGCTACCTAGCAGGGAAAACCGAAGCGCAAAATTCGCTTCAGGCTAACCTTTTAAAAGTATTAAGAAAACAAGAAAACAAATAGAAAATGGGTGCATACGGACAGGTAATAGGGCGGGCAATTTTTGACGTACTCTCGACAGACTCAACAATTCTGGCGTACCTAGACGCGGGCCAAATACAACCCGTTCTAATATACGACCAAGCACCACAAATTGGGATATTTTACGAAGTAAGCAGCGTAACCAATACAAACGTAAAAGGCCCAGACCTTACGCCCCTTTCTATTGTAGACTTTCAGGTTGAGGTATTCCACACCGAATTTAAAAAAATGAAATTAATTTCTACACAAATAGAAATAGCGCTCGACAAATTAAGCGCGGGAACTTACGGCCTTTCGGGGGGTGTTAATTTGGACGGTTGTATTATGACCGACCTTGCAGAAAGTTTCGATAAATCGACGACTTTTTATTATTGTACTTTGGGCTTTTCGGCCCGCGTGGTAAATTTTTAAAACAGAAAAAACATGTATAGAATTAAATTTTTAGAAACGGTAGACTTTAAAATTAACGGCGCAAAACTTAGAGGGCTTGCGGGTTCTTTTATGCGAGTAGACGAACTTAAAAAAGTCCAGCAATTAATTGACGACAAAAAAGCCGTTCTTGTAGAAGTACCCAAAACAACAACCAAACCAAACAAAAAACAAACCACCAAAAATTAAAAAACCATGGCTCACACAGGACTAATAAACGGAACAGACCTTATTGTAAAGATAGGAACAGACACGGTAGCTTATGCGACTTCGTGCTCTCTTGAATTGTCAGCAGACGAAATCGACCAAACCTCGAAAGATTCGGGCGGCTGGAAAGATATTGCGTCAGGACTTAGAAGTTGGAATATTTCATGCGATGCGCTTTATGTAAACAATGCAGCAGCCGCAACAACCGAAGGCTTCCCAGAACTTACAACGGCACTTATTGCAAGAACAGCGGTAACGGTTCACTTTACTTTTGTAACCCCAGCGACAGGCGATTATGTTTACGAAGGGTCCGCGATTTTGTCTTCTCTTTCTCTTTCAACAGGGGTAGAAGACCAAGCGACCTATTCGGCAACTTTTAACGGTACGGGCGCATTAACACAAAACTTGACTTCGTAATATGAAAGCAACCCCTGTAAAAGTGGCGGGCAAAATGTACCCGATAAAATATGGATTCGCAGCACTTCGCGCGTTTTCAGACGTAACGGGAACCACGCTAAAAGACATGGACCAATTGGCCGTAAACATGACCCTCACGCAAGCTATAGCGCTTGTTTGGGCGGGCATGAAAAACGGCGCCCGCGTAACGGGGGAGGAGTTTTCTTTAGAGCTTGACCAAGTGGCCGACCTTTTAGACGAAGACGCAGACGGGTTGGGAAATATTCTCGACATTTTCGTGCAAAGCATGGAACCCAGCGCCGCGCCAACAAAGAAAGGAAAGGCAAAAAAAAAGTAGCTACCGCGCAGGCGGGTTTTGAAACTTACGACGAACTCGAAGAAGTGGCCTTTGGTTGGTTCGGACTTAGCCCCGACCAACTAGACGAATTAACCCCGCGCGAGTTTAAAAATAGGCTTTTAGGTTTTGAAAAGTACAACGAATTACAAAGCCGCGAAAGTTGGGAACGTGCCCGCATGACAGTTTGCACGCTTTTAAGTCCGCACACGAAAAAAGGAAAAACAATAAAACCCGAAAAATTGTGGCCCTTTGCGTGGGACCCAAAAGCAAAACAAAGCCTAGAAAAAATGAGCGAAGACCGCGTAGAATACTTAGACCAGAAATACCAAAAAATAAAAGACAATGGGTAAGGATATAAACGTAAAGCTAAGCGCAAACACCGCAGACTTTCAAACCAAAATGGCAAAGGCCCGAAAGAGTTTTGCCAAATTTGGGGGCGCACTAAAGCAAACGGGAAAGAGCATGACCCGAAATATTACAGGGCCGCTCGCAGCTATTGGGGGGGGTGCTATTTATGCGGCCGCGAACTTCCAAAAGTCAATGAACAAAGTTAAGGCAATAAGCGGGGCCACGGGCAAAGACTTTGACAAATTAACAGGCCAAGCAAAAGAGCTAGGAAAGACCACACAATTTAGCGCAAGCCAAGCGGCCGACGCTATGGGCTTTTTAGGTCAGGCGGGTTTTAATACTGAGCAAATAATGCAGGCAATGCCCGCAACTTTAGACCTTGCAGCAGCAGGGGGCCTAGAGTTGGCGCAGGCAGCCGACATTGCTTCTAATGTGCTTAGCGGTTTTGGTGCTGACGCGTCCGAAATGGGCCGTTTTTCTGACGTAATGGCCGCAGGGTTTACAAGTTCAAACACTAACCTAGAGCAACTCGGAACGGCTATGGCTTACGTTGCCCCCGTGGCTTCGGGTTTTGGCCTTTCTTTAGAAGAAACCACCGCAGCTATTGGTAAACTTTCAGACGCAGGGATTCAAGGTTCGGCGGCGGGAACTTCGCTTCGTGGAGTATTGGCCAACCTTTCGGCAAAGTCCGATGACCTAGGTATTTCTGTTTTCGATAGTGCGGGAAAAATGAAACCGCTAGAAAACATCCTAGAGCAAATGAAAGCCAAGGGCCACTCCACCGCAAAAATTATGGAGGTCTTCGGAAACAAAGCAGGGCCTGGAATGTTGGCCCTTTTAAAAGTTGGCGGGAAAGGCTTAAACGAATTAACCGAAAAACTAAAAACAAGCGGGGGGACCGCAAAGAATATAGCAGACACCCAAATGGAAGGCTTGGCGGGAACAATGACCCGCTTAAAAAGTCAGCTGGAAGGCGTCGCAATACAATTTGGGGATATGCTTTTGCCAGCTATGGAAAAAATCGCCGCCGTAGCTTCTAACGTTCTTACGTGGTTTTCAAATTTAGACGGGACCACAAAGACCGTAATTATTACAATAGCAATTTTGGCCGCTTTAGCGGGTCCGCTTATAGCCCTTGCAGGTTCTTTTGCCACAGTTTGGGCCGCAGCTACGGGGCCCGTTGGCTTAGTAATTGGCGCTATTGCTTTAGTTGGCGCCGCTATAATTTATTTAATAGACAATTTCGAAGCCTTAAAAGAACGCTTCACAGATATAGGCTGGTGGCGAAATGCTATTATTTCAATGCTTCAATTTTTAATAAATTTAAACCCTTTTAGCCCTTTAATTAAAGGAATAAACGCGGTGGCAGAAAAGTTCGGAAAGGACCCAATACCAGACCCTTTCGCAATGATGACCGACACCTTAGAAGACTTAAAGGTAGAAACCAAAGAGTACGAGCACCAATTCGGCAGCTTTGGGGACACGGCCGCAAAAGTAGGCGGGAAAATAAAAGACGCCCTTTCTAATTTAGGGGGGTCCGTTGGTATTGGAACAAGCGGCGGCGGAAGTTCAGGCGGCAGTTCTGAGGGCAGTTCTGGAGGCGGCGCAACTATTCATTTGGAAGAAATGGACGTAGAAGAAGCCGAAGAAGAAGAAGAAACCGTAGTTATTGACATACCAACAGAACCAATTGCAACCTTTGGGGAAACTATGGGCAAAATGTTAGAAGGCGTAGCGGGGAAAGTTTCAGCCTTTGCAGAAAAGTTCGGCGCAGGTTTTACCGCAGCTTATGACGTAATAAGCCAAGGCTTAGAAAATCAAAGTTTAAAACTTGACGCATTTTACGAAAAAGAACAAGAAAAAATAAACAGCTCAAAAATGAGCGAAGAAGAAAAGAAAAAAGCCCTAATGGCTTTAGATGAAAAGGTAGCAAAGAAAAAAAGAGCAATAGCCAGAAAACAAGCAATAGCAGACAAAGCAATGGCCGTGTTTCAGGCTATAATTGGCGTAGCTTCACAAGTTGCAGCCAATGTTGCAATCCCGCCGCTGGCCATAGCTATTGCAGCAATGGGGGCGGTGCAAGTTGGCCTTATAATGGGGCAACCAATACCCGCGCTAGCTTCTGGGGGACCGCTTGCAGGGGGGCAACCCGCGCTAGTTGGTGAAATGGGCCCAGAAATATTCCAGCCGAACACTTCGGGCCAAATAATACCGAACCACGCCCTAGGCGGCGGGGGTAATATTTCGGGACAATTTGTTGTGAGGGGGTCCGACTTAGTGGCCGCAATAGATAATGAATTAATAAACGTAAACGGCCCAAGCGCTAAATCTTTAATTGATTAAACTATGCCAACAAAATTACACTACCACGCAGAATTTAGCAGCAATTTTGGCATGCAATACCGCGTTGAAATTTGGCACAAAACAACCGAAGTAACCACAGCGACAGAAATTACACTAGGAAAGGGCGGTTTTGAATTAAAATATAAAAATTTATCAAAGCCAATGGGCGGGGGAATTTTGCCTTCTTCATGTGTTCTAAAATTTATGGTACACAATGCCACAGAACTTGCAGGGGCCCACGCAATTTTAACAGAAACAAATCAAAGTTTTTTTATAAGAATACAACGAACCACCGATACAACGCCAAATTGGAGTACCGCGGGCCTATGGTGGGGCGGTTGGGTTGAGTCAGGTTTTGACGGCTACCCAGACGCGCCTTTTCCTTATACGGTAGACATAAAAGCAACCGACAGCTTAAACCGCCAACTCAACAAATACAACAACCAAACCGACGTAGCGAGCCAATCAGATTTTCAAGACTTATCCTACCCCCTACAATTAATTGAGGATAAGTTCGAACTAGACACAATACCACCAACGGGGGCCTCTTTTTTCCAATGGGCATGGCAGACAAATTGGTGGAATTATGCTACAGGAACACCGCCAGCAGATACAAACCCCGTACGCAAAACATACTATAACCGCGCAGCATTTGTAACACAGCCAGAAGACCACCCCCTAACAATACAGGACCCCAACAAAGAACTGAAAGGGGTTTTAAAGTCTTTCAGTTTACGCGTATTAATGAGCCAAGGCAAGTATTGGATTCAGCAGGCCAACTTTTTAGACGTTAGCGACCCTGTACCGTCAGTAAGTACGGCGGCCAACGCGTCGGGCGGAGAAGTTTTCCCAAGTTCTGGAATTTTAGACGACATGGCGAAAGAAATTGTAATAGATAACGCCAACAATACACCCTCAACGCCTTACGGTGGAATAATAAAAGCGGGCTCAAAATTTACGCAAAGAAACGACGCGCACAGCGTACGCGCTAAATATATTTATGGCTCCCAATTTTGCCCTATTTCCCCCAGCACGGACTATACTTTGGGCCTTACTTCTTTAGGTTTTCTCTCGCAGGGTGCGGGCGCAAATATGAGCTTATTTTTAAATGTAAATCTAAAGCAAACCTTCCCAATGACGGGTGCGGGCGCTGTTACGCCAATTTCTGGCCAAGGCCTATTCATGACGGGCGTTTTAGGTTGTAAACTAAAGGTAGGAAATAAGTATTTAAAACAGGCTTCGGGTGCCACCTCAGAATACCAATACGAATGGACCACGGTTGATTCAGTTTTCACGGTTCTTACGGGGGCGGGTACTTTTTACGATAATTTCGACGGAATTACAACAAACCAAGACGCGGTCTTAGAAAATTTAGGAATGTTTGGGGGCGGGTACCCTTACCCGTTTTGTTCATGGCAAAACGACGAACCAACAACAAACACCGCAACCGCCACGGCCCGTTTCTTTTTAGCGGGTGTGCCTTTACCGCCTTTGGGTTCTACTTACGGGGAGGTTAAATTTATGATTGACAACTCCGCGTCCTATATTCTATATTGGAACACTTTAGTCCCTTATACCAATATTTGGCTTAATTGGTACAACGACGAAGGGACGGGTTGGTTAAATACAGCAAACCCCGCGGCATCTTCAAACCTTGACTACGACATAGCAACCAGCACCCCAGCGGTCCCAAGCACACAAACAATTTCGAACGGTTTGTTCCCTTATTTGTCAGACTTACAAGTTGCCGAAGAACTATCAACGGCCGAAGACGCCGAACCAATAGGCGCCCAATATATGGCAAGCCAAAGCGGAAACGATTTAGCCCCAGACATTGACCTAGGGAAGTTACCAATAGGGACCAATAGCACAGCAAACCAAATAACAACAATTAGAGCCAAAGACAGCGCAGGCGACTTTGTTTCCCCTATTGGTTTTAGGGCGGGAACTTCGGGGGCTTATTCTATGTTGGGTCACTTATTGGTGAAAGAATATTTTAAAACCCACAGCAAGCCACAAATAACAATAAGCGGCTCAATTATTTCTAGGGACTACGAAGCGCACCGAACCATAAAATACGAAGACCAAATCGGCGGCGCTTCTTCGCGTTGGATTTTTTGCGGCGGGAAGTTTTCTCCGACAAAAGACGAATGGGCGGGAACGTGGCATAAGTTAGAAATTGATACAAACCCAATAACCGTAGATGAAGACGATATATTTGTGCCAGATACGGACCCAGATATAGAAACGGGCGGCGCGGGTCAGGAAGCGACAGGAACAACGGCGACGGCTGGAAAAGCTGCGCCACTTGCAGCAAATACAGAAACGCTCACAACTAAATTAGGATTTGTTTTAAATGATTTGATTGTTGCGACAATAGACGAAGACTTAACGGCGTCAATATCTATAAACAAAGTTGACGTAATAGGCTTTAGGAGTAATGTTTTAAATGGCCAAACCTTGCTTCTGGCTGACAAATCATTAAGGGCAGCTACACTTTTAACAGTAAGCGGGGACCAAAACGCGGGGGGAACACAAATAAACTTTGACCCCGTGACGCCGTCCTTTAATTATACAAAAGGCGCGGTTATTATGCTTAGGCCTTTTGACCTTTCAAACGTAATAAGCGCAGGAACGGCAACTCCTAATCTTTACAAAGGCGTAACAGAAACCGAAATTTATATAAAAGCCCAAGACTTCATTACGTGGAATAAAACAGGATACACAGCTTACACGCGCGACGACTTAGGAAGTGTTCAGCCCAGCGGATATGCAAGCCGCACCGAAGTTTACGCTTCAACGTATGTGCCCACAGGGTACAAAGTAACAGCCGTGGACGTTTACAGCAGCCAAAACAGAACCTTCTCAACTTTTACGGCCCGCACAATAAGCGACGTAACCACCGCGCAGGGAACAGGAACGGCAAATACAACGCTAACTTTGGCCTCCCCTTGGGAGTGTATTTTAGGTGAATATTTTATAATAAGTTATGAAATAGGGGCCAGCACGGACGAAATTTACGGGGCAAAATTAACAATTATAGCAGTTTAAAAAGTGAAAAAAGATACCGTACAAATATTGGCCGCCAATTTTAGCGCCTTTGGTTTTAGTCTTTCAGACGCCCACGAAATTTTACAAGTTTTGACAATGGGTACGGCCCTTGTTTTTACCCTGTACAAATTTTGCCTTTTATATAAAAAAGAAAAGAGCAAAGCGAGAAAATGAAAACGGAAAACCAGAAACATTTGAGGGCGGTTTTGGTACGCCTTGAAGGTTCAAAAAACCAGACATTAGGACGCCTTACAATATACGACGGCCTAGACCCTGTTTTTAAGTGCTGTACTTTAGAGCTTCCATGGCTTAAAAATAAGCGCAATATTTCATGCATACCAACGGGCGAATATAAAGCAGCGCCAAGGCAAAGCGAAAAACACGGCTCCCATTTCCACATTCAAAACGTAGAATTGCGTGATTATATTTTAATTCACAGCGCCAATTACCACACCCAGCTTCGGGGCTGCGTTGGCGTTGGTTCTGAATTTTACGACATTAACAAAGACGGGGACTTCGATATTACCGACAGCCGCCGAACTATGCGAAGACTTGTAGACGTGGCCCCGTTGGGTTTTACTATCATAATTATATAATAAAAAGGGGGGTGCCCCAACAAATGCCCCAAAATGCCCTACGCCCATAACCCGCGTAAACCCTAAGAACTTAAAAAAAAAACAAACTTTTTTCTATATTAGGTTGTTTGTATGGTTTATAGTTGTATATTTACAACAGTAAAGGAAACAAAAAACAACTTAAAACTAGAAATTATGACAACTTACAACAACTACACAAAAGGATTAACACTAACAGCCGCAGAGCTTAAAGCATTAGACCAAGCCCTAGAAACAAGAATACATAATCGATTAATGGGGGGATGCAATGCGGAAACACACAAAATATTAAGAGGAATTAAAAAAAGACTAGAAGAAGCAAAACAATAAAACAGCGGGGGCTTCGGCCCCCTTTAATTAACAACAACAAAAACCGAGAAAACATGACAATAAGAGAATTTATACAACAAGAAAAGCCCGCGACAATTTGGGCTTGTAATGGCACCCACTTTATAGTAAGACGCCACGAACTGAACAACCTAGAAGAAGTTAGTAGCTGGCTAAAATTGGACCCTTTGCACTCTTTAGAGTTCGACATGCCAGACGGCCAAGTTAAAACAGCAAGGCTGCCAAAATCAAACAAAAAGAGCCCGACTTTTAACAGTAAGAGAGAAATTGCAAAATATTTGCAACGCTACGGCAAATAAAAACCAGCACCAGAACCCGCGTAAACCCTAAGAACTTAAAAAAAAAACAAACTTTTTTCTATATTCTCTAGTTTATTCGGTTTATAGTTGTATATTTACAACAGTAAAAGGAACAAAAACAACAAAAACCCAGACCATGACTTATTCTTACCACTTCGAATTTATTACAGCAGAAGGCGACAACTACACAAGCGACGACTTCGAAAACTTACAAGAAGCAAAAGCAGAAATTGCAGACCTTAAAAAAGAAGGCGCAATTATTACGCGAAAATTTCGATACATTAACGACGAATTAAAAGGGTCATTTTAACAAACAACAAAAACCGAGAAAACATGAACAAAGAACAAAACACCCAGAAAGCAAATCAAGACCTAGCAGACGCAATGCGCGACATATACGACGCCTTGACGCTTGCTTGCATAAATGAAAGGCTAGGAACGGACCCAGCTTTTAAACAAATAGCAGACAAAAACAACCGCGCAATGCTTAAAGTTATAACAGCCAGAAAGGCGCTCGGCTTTGACAAAACAGAAACCAAACAATGGATAGAATGAATAGAATATTTAAAAACATTAAGCGCCTGCATAAACAAGGCCGCTGGGGTTCGATATTTTACGCACCTTACAGCATGACAATAAACCAAGCACAAAAACAAAACCTTATAAATTGAAAACATGGAAACAAAAGAAAGCAAAGTATTAGACGTTCAGGCGAACGGAACTTGGAAAACCGACGACGGGACCACATTTTACAAATTTGAAGTGACAATGGAAAACGGCGACAGCGGCGAATACTACGCAAAAAGCCCAGACCAAGAAAAATTTACAAAAGGGCAGCCCGCTTCTTATACTTTCAGGGACGGTAAGTTTCCCAAAATTAAGCCCGTGTGGACCCAAACAACCACAGGGGGGGGGACAACCACAACCCACAACCGCGAAGACTTAATTGTGCGCCAGACTTGCATAAAAGCAGGGGCCGAAGTTTCAAACAACCCAGAACACGCAGTAATGGCCGCAGAAGTTTTCTACCGTTGGGTAATGCTAAAAGAAGCACCAGAACCCAAAGAAAACCAAAAAGCAAAACAAGACCTACCCTTTTAAGATGGAAAAATTTATAATTTTAAAACTTCACACGGGGAACTATATAAGAAACGCATCTACCGAAAATGCCTACGCCTTAAAGCCTTACAAAGATTTGTTTTTTTTATCTAAAGAACATTGTCGGCTTGTAGAATTGCCGCCCAGCTTAGACGATACGTGGCGCTGGTGCCTAGAAATACCCGAATGGTACGCGGACAGGTACGAAAACGTAATGACCGCAGTTAGTGAAATAAGAGAAACAAACGCTCAGCTGGAGGCCTATATTCAAGACAGGTACGAAAACACAATGCGGGACGTGCGCGACATTTTAAACGAAACAAACAAAAACGACAAACAATGAAAACAACACAGGAACAAATCGTAAAAGAACACCTACAAAGAGAGGACCACCTTTCGTCTATTGAGGCCATAAACAATTATGGAATTACCCGCCTTTCTGGGGTAATTTTTAAGCTAAGAAAAAAGGGCTACGAAATAGAAACACTAGACCTTCAATGTAAAACAAGACAGGGCAACCCAACAACGGTGGCATTGTATAAAATGCGAACAAATGAAAGCAATTAAACCCGAACAACTACAAACAGTCCGAAACTATGCCGCAGTTCAAAAAGTCACGACGGCATGTGTTTATAAGTGGATAGAAAAAAACGTAATAAAAGCCGTAGAAATTGACGGCGTGAAATTTATAAAAATCAAGTCATGAGCAAGGCCGCCTATTATTTCTCACATGACGCTAACGCGCGCAGCGACTCAAAGATAATGCAGCTTAGAAGCCTTCACGGCCTTAAAGGTTACGGGGCTTATTGGATAATTATTGAGCTATTAAAAGAGGCTGGCGGCTTCCTTGACATGAAAAGCAAGTACGCTACCCACGGCCTAGCCTTAGAAATGGACGCAAGCACAGCCTTTGTAAAGGACTTTCTTAAGACATGCGTAGAAGATTTTGGACTTTTCGAAATGGACGCAGACACGCGCTTATTTAGCCCTTCACTTCTGGGACGTATTGAAAAGTACGAAACCTTAGTACAGAAAAGAAAGGACGCCGCAAGCAAACGCTGGACAAATGCAGAGCAAAAGCAAAGCAAAAGCATTGCAATAAAAGAAAAGGAAACAAAACTAAATAAAATTAAAGTAAATTATAACAAACCTTTTATAGAGCCTTGCTTAAGTAGTGTTTGCAATTATTTAGAATTAAAAGGCGTAAGCCCTTTTGATAGAGCAAATGAAATGGCCGAAAGTTTCCACAATTTTTACGCCTCCAAAGGTTGGATGGTTGGTAAAAATAAAATGAAAAGCTGGGAAGCTGCGGCCAACCAATGGATAAGCAGAAAAAACAAAGAAAACCGAAACAACGATGGAAAAGAACAACGCGCTGCAAACTTACAAGAACGCTCCGAGCGTCCCGTTAGAATTACAATATAGCCAGACCCCAAAAATTCGGGACCTAATGGGAACAGAAAAAGGCGAAGCAACTTTACGCCAAACGCTGGACTATATCTACACCCTTTTAAATGTAAAAAAGGACAACGAATTAAACGAAATAGAAGAAAGTGTGCTTAACGGTTTTATTTTAACCAGCTTTAAAAATTACACATTTGAAGAAATAAAACACGCCTACAGGTTAGCAGCCGCAGGCGCTTTAAATGTAGAGTTATTCCAAAAGTTGGACGCCGTTTCTTTTGGGAAAGTTTTAAAAGCCTATAAAACCCACAAGGAAAACAAAATAAAAAACCACACCCAAAAAAGAAAGGAACTCCCACAATTTACAGAACAACAAAAAGCCGAAGCCATGACAGAATTTATGCAGTTAATTAATGAATATAAAAAAGAGCGCCCACAAATGGAAGCCCCAGAAATTAGCGTTCTAAATTCTCACATTTTCAAAGAATTGTACGTAAGGAAAGAAATTACAATAGATAAAACAGAAAAGAAACACTACATAGAAAAGGCCGAGAAATTATGGCCCAAAGAAAAACACAATAGGAAAAACGAAAAAAACAAGATTTGGAATTTAGATAATTTAGGCCGCGACCAATGGATATTACAAGCCGCAAGTTGTCTGGCATTATTTGACAAAACAAAAACGCCCTAGGGCGCCTTTGAGTAAACAACAAAAAAGGGAAAACAACACACAAATATATTAAAAAATGATTGAAAACAGAGTAAACCACGGGAACTTTTTAAATAATGAAATACCCGACAAAAGTGTACAGCTTATTATAGCGGACCCGCCTTATTTTGAAGTCATGGGTGAGTTCGATTTTATATGGCCAACCTTCGACGATTATTTAGCCGACGTGGAAAAATGGGCCGTAGAATGTGACCGAATTTTAGCAGACAACGGGACCATAATTTGGTACGGGGACGCCAGAAAAATTGCTTATAGCCAAATAGTTCTAGACCGTCACTTTGACCTTCTGAGCCATATTGTTTGGGAAAAATTGGATTGCCAGACCAGAAAGTCAGAACCCGAAAATTGCCGACGTTTTCAACCCGTAACCGAACGCTTGCTAATGTACCACAAAGGCGAAGACAAAAGCGGGCTAGCTTATATTTTAGCGGACCCCGCATTGTTTAGAACTATAAAAACATATTTCGACGAATGGTTAGAAAAAAGCCCCGTAAATTATAAACAAGCAATAGAACAAATTGGCTCTAGCGCTTCGCATTGGTTCGGCTTTACTAAAAAAGACAAAACGCAGTTCATGTTTCCCACCTTGAAGCAATGGGAAAAAATGCAAGAAATTTTCCCGCATTGGAGAACCTATAATGAAACGCAGGGCGAATATAAAGGGCTGCGCACAGAATACGAAGACCTGCGCCTAGAATACGAAGCAAAGCGCCGCTTCTTTGAATTTCCCACAGGAAAGACAATGGGGGACGTTTTCCACATGAGCCAAGAAAGCGAAAACTACAAAAAATACGGCCACTTGACGGTCAAGCCTGAAAAATTAACAAGGCTTTTAATTAAGTCTACAACCAGAGTGGGGGACCTTATATTTGTTCCCTTTTCAGGAAGTGGGACCGAATGTGCAATGGCCAGAAAAGAAGGGCGCCGTTGTATTGGTTATGACTTAGAAGCCGAATACGTAGAAACGGGAAACACCCGCATAAAAGAACAGGAAACCGCACAAAAATTATTTTATTAAATTTCAACCATGGAAAAAGCAATAATCGAAACTTTCGGCACCTTACCTTATAAGAACGAAGAAGCCTTACAAATTGTTATTATTAATTTTCTGGAAAAATTCTACCCTAATATTAGGTTTTGCGCTTCTTTGGGTGGAATAAGGACAGGAATTAAACAGGGCCGAAAAGCCAAAAAAACAGGCTACCGCGCAGGCTTCCCAGACTTGCAAATATGCGAAGCAAGGGGCGGTTATTTCGGCCTATTTTTAGAACTTAAACCAAACAAAAAACGCTACGCTACCCCACTTCAAAAGCTATGGATAGAAGACCTTAACAAGCGCGGCTATTTAGCAGCCGTTACAAAAGGGCTACCAGAAACCCTTGAAATTTTAACCGATTATTTAAACCAACCAAAAACACAACACCATGAAAAAACCACAGAACAAAAAGAAAAAAAGTAATATTTTAAAAGCCTTATTGGACGGCTTATTACCCGCCTTACCTTTTGGGAATGTTATAAGCGAAATAAGGAACAACATAAAAGAAGACGGCTACACCCCAACGGGTGCTATTAATTGGCCCAAACTTACGGTCTATATTACCGCCTCCGTTGTAGTTCTGGGCCGCATGTTGGGCTTCATTACTAACGCCGACGTTCTAGAATTGGTTGGCATATTACAGGGCTTATAGATGAACCTAGCAATACCCGCAGCCGTTGAGCAAATAACAACCCGCGTGGACGGGTCCCTTAAGCTGTCATTTGGCACGCCTGAATTGGCCTCCGATATATGCGGCGAGCTGTTCAAATATAGGCGTAAAGAAGTGCTGCTGGTGCTATCTACTAAGGACTTAAACGAACAGCAAGTGCAATGCATAAGCACAGCAGCGGACCACATAAGCACAGGCATTAAGGATAAGACCCCAAGCCAACGCTTACGCGGCGTACTGTACAGAGTATGGGAAACAAACCCCCAGACCTTAGAGTTCAAAGAGTACTACGCCAACACTATTGAGCAAATCATTGACCACTATAAGACAAAGATAGATGCCGAACCTTAACAAGAAGACGCGCCCAACTAATGCCGTAAAGAGTAGAGCGCACAAACAATACGAAGTGGCCAGAGCCTTTAAAGGAATGAGCCGCACCAACCGCAGCTTCTATACTTCGACAGCATGGCGAAAGATAAGGGCTCAAGTAATAGGGCGGGACCCTTTATGTGTTCGATGCTTAGACAACAACCGCTTAGTAGATACAACCACAGTCGACCACATTGTACCAATTAACAGGGGCGGCGCACGCTTAGACCTGACCAACTTACAAGGCTTGTGTAGTTCATGCCACAACGCAAAGAGCGCGAAAGATAAAGAGCGTTATCAATAGGGAAACCACACGCAAAGGGGGGCGGGTAGTATATCTACGGCCTTTACACCCTAAC
>Ga0209757_10000117_pt1 | contig 21817 bp, 38 predicted proteins | sample ETNvirome_6_1000_FD_185472 | JGI IMG/M metagenome (GOLD analysis project Ga0209757, IMG submission 185472) | Marine viral communities from the Pacific Ocean - ETNP_6_1000 (SPAdes) (version 2) | ecosystem: Environmental > Aquatic > Marine > Oceanic | place: Pacific Ocean | collected 2013-06-19 | reverse complement strand
ACTACTCTGCTGTTTCCTAGAATCTGAACGTCATGTCCGTATTCATTGGATTTATATGTTTTCACAGTAATTACAGGTTCGTTAGTATTATTCTTATGATTAGCACGAATCTTATGTTGATTTATATGTATTCGTTTCTTCATTAGTTTCTCTCCCTGTAATCTTGTAATACTCCACGAACTTCGTCCATACATATTCTAAGATGTTTGGTTCGGTATTCGTTTGGGCAATCTTCATCTACATTAACCAAAAGGTCTTGTAGAAGTATTATTAGTTCTCTTTTAGTCATTACTTTGCCTGTGATACTCTCACTCGTTGATAAAACTCTGCAAAATCTTCATTTACTGCTAATATCTTACCGTCTGTCATATAAACTTCTAAGTGTAGAATGTCTGCATGAGTTGGCTTATCTTCTTGAGGGTCAAAGTATGGCACAATCCTAACAATTTGGTTGGTGTTAAGTAATGCTGTTTCATGTCCACCTCTTGCTTGCGACCAAAAAGGTATAAAGTTCTTTGGGTATGTGGCTCTCATTATTGTTGAAGCATTGAGGAATGAACCTATAAATGCGATGATTGAAAGCATAATTGCTATATTGAGTTTCTTATTCATTTGTAGTCTCCTTCGATTACTTCCATGACACCTTTGTTTGAGGGTAATTCTTCTACTTCCCAAACATCTCTGTCTCGGTATCCTCCAAATTCAAGATAACTGCCTAGTGTTACGCAGTCATTGTCCATTGCTTTCAACAATGCTTCTTCTTCTGATTCTGCTGTTACCGAAACGTGTTCGTTGGCATAGCATTTCTTAGTTACGATATATTTCATAGTATTATGTTTAGTGTTATGATGATTAGCAAGATATTGAAAAAAATTATTTTATTCTTCAATACCTCGCTGTGATTAGCTTTCTTAGCCTTTGGAGGTAACTTGCGTATCACGTTGTCTCCGTTGGAAGCGTTGCGACTCTCTCTCAAAATCAAACTGTTGTCTAGGTTGATTCATTCGTTCCATACGCTGTTCAATTCGGTCGTTTGTCTTACAGTCATCACAGCTAATGTTATCCACTAGACCACTTACTATCCAACCTAGAGCAAACATAAGGATTAAACCTATGCTTGATGTCATATCTTTTTTTGTTATTTTGTTCATGTTAGTTCCTCCAAGAGTTTCTTGGCATTTGCATCTTTTTGTTTGGCAGATGTCTCGTCCATTATATAATTCTCTGACAACTCATTATAGTCCTCAAAGAGTGAATCTTTGTTCCAAACTGATGGTTTCTTTCCTCTTTGGGATATTCTTCCATCAGCACCAAAACAAGATGCGTATTCGCTAACAAGTGCAATGGATTCTTTTAATCCTTCTGCATACTCCCAATCAGCGTCAGTCATACAATCAGATTGATGTTCTGCATAACCACAAACATGGTTTAGTGCTTTCCACAACTCTGTATCTATAGGGTTAGTTATCTTCATCTTCCTCATATCCTTGATACTTTCTCCATTCTTCCTCAGTCATACTTGTTTCATAGCAAAGTTCTCCTTGATAAAACATGAACCTACCTCCACCACCTCCTTCTTCAGCCCAAGTAACATTGAACTTTAGATGTGGGAATTTGCGAGATACTTTCTGTATCCACGCACTAGGAGGACTCCACGCACTATCAAATGAATAGTAAGTATATCCTTTCTCATGGGTAAGTTCTAGGTCGTAAGTATCCCATTTTGTTCCCCAATTCTTATTGCACCAACTATACCAACCATTCTCTGATGGGTTCTTGGCGGTTGCGCTAATGTGTTTTTGAGGAACAGGAACTTGTGCGTGAAAAGAAAGGTCTTTGTATTCGCCTTTCTTGTCTCTATCTCCCCAATCAAAACCTTTATTCTTATCCACAAACTCTTGTCTGTGCTTTAACTCTCCGTCGAGATGTAAACTATTTGAGCAATGATTTGGCATTATTTATCCTCAGTTGTTTCCTTCTTAACAAATATGATTTTACTTCCTTTCTCTTTAGTTGCTATTAACCCCAAACTAGATGCGGTCTTATATGTAGCTTCATTCCATCTTTCCTCTAATGTAGGAGGTGGTGGTGGTGTGCTACAACTTGCGAGTTGGCTAATCATTACCACAATCATACAGAAAGTTACAGCTAACGCTATTCCTGTTGCGATAATGTTTTTGGTATCCTCAGACTGTTGTTGTTGGCGAGAAAGCCTTACCTGTTTACGTTCTACTTTCTTGGCGTAGAGTTCGTCGTTATCATGGTAATCCATATTAACCTTTACTCCCTTGTCTTACAACTTCTCGCACATAGTAACGCGATTTGCTGTCCTTACCGATAAACTTACGGTGGTATATGCTTACTCCTTCGGTGTCTTTCAACTTACCTAAGTAGTTTTCAGCTTTAGTCTTGTTCTCGCTAGAGAAAAGGACTCTAAATTTAGTGTGTCTTTTTTTCATTGTTTTATCTTAAAGGGTTTTGTAGTTTTTTGAGATACTTGTAAAATGTCCTTCCACCACCTTTCCACCCTCTCTCTTTAGCTATTCTAGTATGTTCATCTTTTAATACTTGGGGTAATCCATCGTATCCTAGTTCTTCAATAGTTTTACCTATTGATTTATCTGTTGTTTTCTTTTTATTCATTGTTTTATTATGGTATTTGTTTGTTGTATTCTATACACCATTGGCAGTTTGGCATATCCATGTTCGCTTGGAAGTGGATTAGATGTCTCTCCCATGATGCTACTGAATAAGCATACTCGACTGTGCCACATGATGCTACTGCTAAAAAAATTAGTAGCAGTAGCTTTGTTTTAAGGTTTGTATTATTCTTCATCATCATCGTTATCGGTGTTACACCATTCACAAGTTGGTATCTCTATACCGTCTTGGTGGAAATGGATTAGATGTCTGTCATAGGAATCTTGAGGTAAAACTACAATGACTCCACATGACATTGCACAAACAACAATGATTATGCAAATGACTGTTCTGATGAAAGCCATGATGTTGAATATTTTACCCATCTTATATTCTATCTCTGTAAGGATTTGCATCTTCCCATGACCTCCATACTATCTCATTGGTTTTAAGATTCTTAATACAAGTGTGGATATTTTTGTTTTTCCCTAAGTGCATTCCATAACGTAGGCAAGCCCAAAGAGTTTGGTAAGTTTTCCAACCCGCATTCCATCTTTGTCCATACCCATTATAGCAGAGGAAGTTTTCTGTATGCGCCTCTATATCTTCAGGCATAATTGATGGTGGGTCTGTTACCCACACATCTTTGTTAGGGTCTTTCCAACTAGGCTTTGTCATTTTCTTCCTCCCCAATAGTTAAGTCTCCAAAGGTGCAGTTTGCGTAAGAATCTAAAAGACTTTCCATTACCGAGATTACTTGAGCAAGTTCTGCTCTTTGTTCTTCGCTAGTGCAATGTTCGTCTAAATCTTGTAAGGTTTCTAACGAGTAGCGTAAAGCATCTTCGTCAGACATTATTTCATTTTGTTGTTCGGTCATTATTTGTTTAGTTTGTTAAGTAGAGTTCCTAGCCCTACAGAGTTTATAGAGGTTACTATTGATAAAAATAGTAATTGGTAATTGTGGTAGTAGGCATTGTAACCTATTAAGAATACTGCTATCATAACCCAAGTTATAGATAGAAGTGTAGCTGTAAGAGTGTTAGTTGGATTCATATTCTTGTAGTGTATGTTTTAGACGTTCAATAATGTGCTTAATCTGAGATTTACTTTTTCCTAGATTACGGCATAGACGGCTAACATTAAATTCGCCACTCGGCTTAATGATTTTAGCGTCTAACTCTACTTCATACAAGAGTTCGAGCATATCCTTGTCAAGAGGTTCGTTACCAAAAGGTGTGAAACTCTCAACAGGACTAATGACTTTATCTTTTAGTAGTTTCTCGTCAATCGTTACTTGCCTACGCAAAGGTGCGCGACGAATAATCTTTTGACCAAGACAGTTCTTTCTATTCCATAAAACAGTTTTAAGATACCTATCAAAGTGAACAGTCTCTTTATATTCCTCGAAGGGAACAGTTGCAGTTTTCTCAAACATTGCTACGGTATCCATCATTGCAATACAAAGTTCTTGGTAACTATCATCATGGTCATGTGTTATGGGGTCGAGTCCAATACGATAAGCAATGTGGTGTAATAGCTTACCGTATTTTTCTTCCAACCATTCCCATTCATCATAAGTTAGTGTGTTACTCAACGAAAGTTCCCTCCTGTGATAAGCGATTAAGTTTCATTGCTTCTGCTCTAACCAAGTTTGATAAATCACAATACCAATCATCGTTACGCTTAAACTTAGACTCCGCAACTACGTGCCTATTACAGTAAAACTTACTATTCTCTATAGCTGAAACACAGCTATCTCCATTATCTTCATCAAAAAGATTAGTTGTTGCGAAACCAAAATGAGTCATTAGCATCATAGCTTGTTGTTCCATGTTAAGGCTTTTTAGGTTGAGGTAATACTCATTAACCCAAGTATCAAAATCCACCTTACTAACAACTTTATTACCGTCGCTATCAGTTTCGTCATGCGCCATGTAGTTATTATATTGTTTAATAATATTATCAACAGCACTATATGAATGTCTATGTTCGTTTGACCAAGCGCACTCCCAATCACGATACCTAAAAGATTTAGTCCAATCTATTGTTCCACCGTCTTGGTCTTTCATTGCCTGTTCATATCCTTTCCATTGTTCTTTAAGATATGTCTCAGCAAGGTATCTGACCTTGTGGGTATATTTACCAACAATAGCTTTGTAACGCAGAGAATGGTATGTTGGGGAAGCAAGTTCTTCTGCGTCTGTCTCTGTAATTTCAATAGCATCAAGTTCTTGTTCGTTCATTAGCCATAGCAAATCAAGAGATGCTAGGTTAAGGTTTAGGTGTCTGCGGTTAGTAACTTCATTATCTTTAACAAAAAACTTATTACGTTCCGATTCATAGTTTTGAATACCTCTATTCAGTTGCAAACTTTCTTCAATGATTACACTTGAAGTTAGCAAACTACGTTCTCCCATTTTAGCAAGTTCTTGTCGCTTATCATTTATGATAACCAACTTATTACAACCTTTAGTCCAACGCATACCTCTATAAGATGAATGTGAAGTTTTTAACTTATTGCCAACAGGATTGATAGTTTTACCCATTTCATTTGTGCGAAGAAGATTATCTCCTATCTCTGAAATAAATTCATGGGTGGAAGAATACTTACTTTCTACGGGAAAGTCTCTAAGTGTGAGTTTACGCATATTGGTTTATTAGTGTGTTAAGAGTCTTAAAGAGTTCTGTATCAAAAGTATCGTCAGATGCAGAGATAGCATTTGTTCCATACATATCTGCGATACGTTCAGTTTCCCATTCAGAAGAAGAATAACCTGTCATGTATAGAGTTGTATTGGGAACACCACGAAGATACTTAATACGAAGTGATTTTGTATCTTCATCAGTTGCTCGGAAACTTCCTACTCCATAACTATTCTTCTTAAATTCTTCAATACTTTCTTGAGGGATAAATTGATGCACAACTTCTCCGTCAGTTAAGTTAATCAGAACCATGTTCTTAGTAGTAAGGTTTTTTCTCGCCCACTCCATTAAAGGGGGTAAAAGTAGAAATTCTGGTGTATAACTTCCTGTGGGTCTATCGTGTTTCATGATTGGTGCAGAAGCATTTAATCTACACATCTTATCCCAATCAGTATCATTCTTGGTATTAGAAAATACTCTTGAAAGAATAGGAACATAACCTTTAACAAAACTATCAAAGATTTCTCCCGCTTCTGTTTTAGTAAAAACTTCCATTTTAATTCTATTACCTAGAACGGCTTTATTGGCTTTAGCAAATGCAGAACATATAGCACCACAAACATCAAGACGGTTTAGGCTTCTACCGTTATGTTCAATGTTAGTTCTGTTGGTCATACTTCCACTCGCATCAACTAAGAATACGAATGTAGTGTCTGATGAAGGAACGCTAGTCTTTTTGTAAAACACATTATCGTCAGTTTGGTAACGATGTAATTTACGAGTGTCTAGTAACCCACGATTACTACTGTATCTCTTAGGTCTTTGTGATTCTAGCAAAGAGGTCATGTTACGAGCAAACTTTGTAAACAAAGATTCTCTGTAACCTATTACACTATCGTCGCAATGAGGATTGAACAATGCGTCTTTATCAAAAGATAAGGTATCATTTCTCTTTTTATCCATTTAGTTATCCTCCTTTTTTTGGTAGTTATTCGCAGGAACACAAAAGTCCTCGTAGAAATCACTTTTAGAGTTTATAATCCATTGTTCTAATTCACTACTGCTAGGAAATACAGAGTAGTGAACATCAACAATACTTTCTCCTTTAGCGAAGTTACGGTAAAGGTATTTGTGTTGCTTACTTTCAGAACCATAAACTTTAACAGCAAGATTTATCATGGTCTGATTAGATTCAGACACAGTTCCATAATCTTCTTCGTAGTCAGCTTTGATGGTGCTTTCCAATTCAGCTTTGTATTGCATCAAGTCGTTGTCAGTAACATTTTTTAGTTCTCCTACAGTCATGTTTTTAGCAAACCGTAGAAAGGATTTAGGTGTAGTTAATTTAAGCATAGCAGTCAAGTATTAGTGTATCGTAGTTAATGCCTTGTGGAAGTTCACTTATAACTTCTCGGCATGGAATGTGTTGTAAGGCTCGGAACGCTTGTATCTCTGCCCAAAGTTGTGGATTCATAAGGAATTTGTTGGTAGGTTTAGAAGGCGCGTTAGGGTCTGCCATTGCGTCAAGAAAATCTCTTATATCGGACTCCCCAAACACTTCGCGGACACCTTCTGCTAACTCTCCATCAAGTTTCGGACAGTCAGAAGCCTTAATAGGTTCTAAAGAAAGTTCTTCATCTCCTGTTACTTCTCCACCACCATCTTCTCCCTCAAGACTTTCTTCAACAAGATAATCAGATATAGCACTATCTTTCATTTGTTGTTGTTCTTCATAGTCTTGCCATAAAGAACCCGCATGAGTTTGTAACACATCTGCAAAGGCGTTAAAGGTAGGTATGAAATAGTCTTGTGGTGTTTTTACATTTAGGATTCTATCTTTAGTAATACCACTCTTAGCAATAAGTTCAGAATGACCTCTCCCTTTTAGATGAAACAAAGCATCAATGAATGAACCAAACAATGAGTCTTTATCTAACTCTCCGTCTGCATACAACTTCTCGAATTTAGCAAAAGCAATATCTTCTTGCTTGAATCTATACTTCATCAAACTTGGAGGTTGCATTTCATCAATTCTTACATCTTCAATAGCGTTTAGCATTAAGAACAAGTCTCCAAAATATTGGTAAACAAATTCTTTGTATGGGTGTTCTAAAGTTCTTTCCATAATATCTTCGCTAGTAATCTCTCCATGAGATGTTAGTGCTTTTAGAATAGATAACTTCTTACCATAGTGTTCAATTTCTACTGTATCAAGGATACGCTCGAAAAAAGGAATTATATTACGACATATCTTTGTTTCTTTATCAGAAAACTTTATGTGATGTAATTCATGTATAACGGTAGCAATCGTTTCGTCCACGCGACCATCTTTGAGCATTTCAATAGGAATAAAAATTTGATTCTTATCTACTGATGCACAAGGAGTTCCCTCATACTGATAGTCCACAGATATTTCTTTGTTTGGCACAAGGAAGTCTGCGTAATGTCGTAAAAGGGTTTGTAGGTCGAACAATAACTTAGGGGAGATGAAAACATCGTCCATACCCCCAAGCCATGCAGACATCAATTCCGCGTCAGCCTTTACAGGCTTTATCTCTATCTCTACGGAATTATCCATTTACTAATCGTTGTCGTTAGAAGAATCATTGCTGTAAACACCAATGCTATCAGCAAATTCACGAAGAACATTAGCATCATTTACAATAGTGCTAGAGTCTTGTTCGTATTGCGACAAGATTGCATGGTCAAGAATATCTCGCACACCGAAGTCTGCTTTAATCAAAGAGATAGTATCAATGATGGAACGAGTTGAGATACGAGTTCCGATTTTACCCTTACCAAAAAGGTTGTGAGAGTAATCGTAAACTTGTGCTAACGTCTTTACCATTAACTCATTCGCAGAAGTTAGTTCATGGCTATCCTTAATAAAATCAGTCATTTGTTCTCCTGTAATGTAAGGAAGATTAAACGTCATAAAACGGTCTTGCAAAGCGCGGTCTAGTGAACGAGTAGCAGAGTATTCCAAACCAATGTTTGCTGTTGCAATAAAACGAACACCGTCTGCAACCTTTACCTTACGGCTATCTCCGTTTTCTTCTTCAATAGAAATTTCACGACGATGGTCTAGCACAGGAAACAAGATGTTGAAAGCATCGTCTGATGCGCGTGATAATTCATCTAATACAATTAAAGTATTTTCTGTTTGTATTGCTTTTATAAAGCTAGATGGAGTAAATTCAGTATTACCATCTTTTAATTGGAAGAAACCAAGTAGTGATGTTCTAGCATCTTGCGTAGAACCACAGTTTATTACTTCACAGTTCATGTCTAAATCATTAGCAATCTCAAAGCAATAGGTAGTTTTACCCGCGCCTGTCGCACCTGTTAGCATCACGTTCTTACCACCCTTTATTAGAGAGTGAATCATCTTATCTTTTGTTTCGTCAATTACGAATTTCATTATTTCAAGTTGTTGTTATGGGAAAAATTATTCTATCCTTTACCAATGGGCGGAGGAATAGATGTTGAGATGGTATTGTAGCACAATTCAACCCATAACGCAAGCACAAAACAGGAAAAATGAGCGATTATTTCCAAAAACAGCAAATTGTTCGTAACCCTTTACTGTATAAGTAGTTACGCAAAATGGGGGCTAGTGTAGCATATCCTTGTCCGTTTGTCAAGGAAAATCCTATAATAATTAGGAGGGAATATCCCACATAGCATTAAGTTCATCAACAGACAAATCTTCTTTCTCTATACCACATAGTTCTCTCAGCCTACTCTCTAAACTCTTATCATCGAATGTTATCTTATCGAAAAAGAGTTTTCTTTCTTCATACTCATCTAACATAAAAAGAAATATAATTATTGCTAACATATCCCCATACCTTCTATCTTGTGTAAAGGCATTCATGTATGCTTGTTTGGTATGGAATCCTAATAACTGTATCCCTATATCCCTGTCAGACTTTGAGCAGACAAGGTTTACAAACGGAAGAAGATGTTTTATTAAAACACCGTCTTTGTCGTGCAAATTTAACTTTAGTTTGGGACGCTTCATGTATCTCTATAATTATCTAGTATTGACGGTTGAAATCAGGTCAGGATAGACTATTATATATTATCTGGTGCTTCTGGTTTGAGACTCTAAATCTTTTTCAAGTTGCTGTATTTTGTATTCTCGAATTTCAGTTGCACCTTCTTGTTTCGCCGCCATCTTTTTAGCGTCTTTCAAGTTCTTGGAATAGCCAAGCCACATAAAGCAATCAACAACATCATTTGATTCAGATTCTAGTTTGTATCGTCTCACAATGTTGTAACCTACTTTTAGGTATGCCGTTATACCTGCCCCTCGTATTGCCCATAACACCTTGACTTATACCACCTTTGTGTTACTCATTACGAGATTACCCAATCAAAGAGTTTACTAAAAATATTTTTCTTTGGTAATCCCTCCGCCGCGAGCGCGGCGAACTCATCTAAACTCATCACAGAAACTTTAGTGCCAGCACACTTTTTCCTCAACCACTCTTTTGCACCTATCTTAAATCCATCTCCCTCAATCACAATGATTGCTTCCGTTTCAGGAATTGATTGTGTGAAGTTCATGAATAAGTATGGTAGCTTTTCATCAACCGAACCTGCAGATTGTTGATACTTACATTCGATGCGTATTCTTCTTGACTTATAGCATAGGAGGAACTCACTACGACATCTTGTGCTTCCATAAATATTAGTATATGGAACGTGTTTTAGTAAAACATTAGTGCGGTCTTTAGTTTGGCTATACTTACGTGCTACCACAGGTAAATTCCGGATAATTAGTTTCTCAACCTTATCTTCAAGACGATGTCCTGTCTGGTTTGCTTTTGTTCCTTGTTTCATTTGATACCTTTGACTTATGCTTCCTTTGATGGTGGAGGCGGAGGGATTCGAACCCTCGTCCGAACAAGCTCTCGTATGAGTCTTACTCGTCGAATAACCAGACACCCCCAAAGACCCTTTGACTTATGCTTCCTTTAGTATTATAGTCGGATGCCATAGATTTATTACGACTTTCTAACCACAATACATTCAAGAGTGACACGGTTATAGCCAGTTGTAGAACTTCCAGGGTTCATGACGTCAATCCATACACTAGTCCCTGCCGCAGTTCCCTCTACCTGTAAAGGGAGCTCAAGGTGTTGGAACCAAGGACCATATCGGTTAGAGCTTGCAACACAAAGTATGGGGTCGTTGGTTTCATCGTGGTCTCCAACTCTAATTGCGACAACCATAGGGTTTGTTCCTGCGCCTGCATGGGCTCCTTGTATTCCGTAAATGTTTAAACTGTCTCCAAGACCTAAAGGAGCGATTACCGGTTGGTAATCGGTTACAGCTGGTGGTGCCGTACCAGAGCAGATAGGCAAGTCGGCATCTGCAACATTAGACTTTACCGTATAGATGAACGTGAAGCCATTCTCTCTGAGAAGACCGGGGGTGTCCGCAAACACGGAGCCGAACGAAGATGGTTGACCGGGGGAGACGGGTGGCATTACTCGAATTTAAGGTGTGTAGTGACGTACAGAGGAGTACAGTACGAAGTGGTACTTCCCGTGAGATTAACCCATTTAAGTCCGCTGTTTGGGGTAATTTGGATAGGGGTTGAGAGCTGTAGAAAGTAGGGACCATTCGACGTTGCTACAGCTGTTATAATCTCTTTACCGTTATCATCGGTGACTGTACCTGCGTGAGCACCTGTCACATCTACACAGTAAGATAGACCCCAGAGATATATAGTTCCAGAAACTCCTACTGAGGATGGAGGGTTTACAAGCACACGACTAGCGTTAGCAATTGCCACCCCAGAAGAGCTCATAGGTTTCCATTCTCGTTGAAAAGCGGGTGCATCTTTGCGAGGAAATCCAAATCTCACATTATTCCAAGGGTCGTATTGTGGCATATTACTATTATATAGTCAGTTCTGCACAAGTATCTCGTGGATAAATGTACCCTACCATCCTGTCCGCTTCCTCTACGGGGATGGTCTTTACTTCAGGGTATTCTTGTTGGGCTAACTCCCTAAGAGTTTTACGCTCCGTACCAATATTAGCAATCCCGGTTCGTTCCTCGCAGATAACATCAACAATCTTCTTAGCAATCACATCAACCCAATCACAATTAGTATAAACAGGATGAAATACCCCCTGCAAAGCGTCCTCACCCCAATGGTCACGAGGTTTAAATGAGGTTCTAATGATTAATCCTTTACGTTTGCTTACAAATGCCTCTCCAGCCTTCTTGGTAAACGCATAGAAGCCCATAGGATGCACGTTCACATAGTCGGAGGAAATGTAGACCAGTTTGGCTTTAAGGTCGTAAGCGAGCTTAGATACCCGCCTGGTCCCTTCAACATTGAGGTACTGGCAGTCGCTCTTGTGCCGCTCAGCTCCTTTTACGTCCGTATATGCAGCTGCATGAATTATTATATCAGGTTGGGATGGCATCGCTAACCCACAAGGGCGTAACGTGCAATCCCACTCCTGTTGTGCAGGGGACATTACAGTAGCCCCCTCTTGTTTAAGGAGGGGAACAAGCTCTCTTCCAAGTCTTCCATTGCCTCCACTAATCAGAATCTTTTTCCCTTCTAATCTCATGAAATATGTGCTTGAGTTATTCCCTGCGCGTAAGTCTCGTTAATATAACGTCTTAACGTCATAGGGTCATAAAACTGTAAAGTTCTCTTATTAACTTTAGTGGAATCAAGGGCATAACGTCTATCATGACCTAGACGGTCCTTCACATACTCGTATTTAACATCCTTCTTGAGAGCTTTTGAAATCATCCTCACTACCTCGTTATTGGTGTAACTACAGCCCGTCCCGATATTATAAACCTCGTCTTCAGGCGCCGTCATCATCAACCCACAGATTATCTCTACGTTTTCGTCAACAAACATCCACTCTCTAACTTGAGTCCCGTCTCCATAAACAGGAACAGTGCTTCCCTCTGTGATGCACTTAGCGATTTTAGGGAGGAGCTTCTCTGCGTCTTGCCCGGGTCCGAAGTTATTGCAGCTTCTGGTGATAAGGAAGGGGATTCCGAAAGTCCTTGCCGCTGACTGGACCAGTAGCTCAGCTGACGCCTTCGATGCTGAGTAGTACGATGATGGTTTAAGCGGGAATGATTCCGTAGCATAAGTATCTCCTCTGTAATCCTTCATGTCTCCGTATACCTCATCAGTAGATATTTGCACGAATCGACGCAGGTTTGGAGCATCTTTAAACTGCTCCAGCAAATTATATACCCCCATTACGTTCGTATTTATAAAAGGTTTTCCATCGGCAATAGAGTTGTCTACATGGCTCTCCGCAGCAAAGTTCACTACGTAGTCTGCTTGGTATATCCCTTCTTCCTGTGTAATATTACTACAAATATCAGCATTCAGATACCGATACCTATCACTATCCTGTCTAATGTGTAATGCGATGCGGTCGTGGTCTCCCGCGTAAGTGTTCTTATCGACGTTAATCATATTATGAGGGGTATTCTCATAGATATACTTAATGAAGCGAGAGCCTATAAAACCGAGCCCTCCAGTAACAACTATCGTGTGTGGTTTAATTTTTATCATGGTAAAATTTTTGTGTAGCTTTTGCTAATGAATTAAATGTACCGCAATCAATCCAGGTCCCTTGAATTCGGTGGGATACGAGGTTACCTTCCTTTAGGTACATTCTGTTTAAATCAGTAACCTCCAACTCCCCTCGCTCAGAGGTGTCCAGGCTACGAATCTTATCAAATACAGTGTTATCGTACATGTAGAGACCGATTACTGCATCGTTAGATGGAGGGTTAGTAGGCTTCTCTATGATGTCTACGATACTCCCTTCCAGGTCCTCGTACTCTAATACCCCGAATCTTTCGGGGTCGTGGACTTCCTTAGTGAAGATATGACAACCTCCCACATCACTAAAGTTGTAAATAAGGTGAGATATATCATCAGCAATGATATTGTCCCCAAGAATAACAACACAGTCATCACCCCCGACAAAAGACTCTGCCATGCTAAGAGCATTCGCGATTCCACCTTCTCCTTCTTGATATCCATAATTTAATTTACTCAGACCAAAGTCCTCACCGTTTTTCAGAACACGGATAAAGTCTCCGGCGTGAGGACCTCCCGTTACAACCATTATATCCTTAATACCAGCGTTAACTAACGTCTGTAACGGATAGTATATCATAGGTCTATCATATACAGGTAACAAATGTTTGTTGGTTGCGTGTGTGAGAGGGTGTAAGCGAGTGCCTAGCCCTCCAGCTAAAACAATTCCTTTCATATCTTATTATAGTCTTCAAAAAAAAATAGCGTAGGAAAAATCCTACGCTAAAGGTAAAACTAAATGTTTCTTATCCCATATATTCCTTGCGGTACATACGGAATGACTCACGGGCTGGCTTGCCCACTCGCTTAATTAAAACACGCTCCTTTGTAGAGAGCGACCAAGGTTGATTCTGAATCTTCCGCCATTCATTCTGAATTCGGGTCGCTTGTCCCTTGGTCATATAATTGCGGTTGAACCCACGTAAGGTCGACTGGTTCTCAGTCGTTACCATCACATCAGGGCTAGAGTCATTCTTGGAATTTTTATAGGTGAATTCTTTATCGTACATACCCTATTATAGTCCTAGCAGACCAGTTTTAGTCATTCTTTTTGGAAAAATTATACAGCAAATGACTCGCCACACCCACAGGTTTGGGTGGCGTTAGGGTTCTCAAAGCTGAATCCTCTGCCTTGGAGCCCATCGGTGTAGGTTAGAGTGGTTCCTTTCAAGTACAACAGGGATTTAGGGTCAGTAAAGAACTTGATTCCCTCTTTCTCCATTTCCATATCCCCCTTAGCCTTACGACCAAATTGTAGGTCATAACTGAACCCTGAACACCCTCCTCCTCGTACGCCTACACGCAACCCAAAGGTTTCATCTAGCTCTTTTAATTTTAGAAGGTACTTGATTTCTGTGAGAGCGCTGTCTTCTATGTTGATTTCCAACACGTCTACTTCTCCGATATTTCTTTTTTCAACCACTCCATATCATTGGAGACCTTGGCTACTTCAACACGGAGGTTATTTACCCCTTCATTAAGGCTTTCTAACTGAACGAGGGTACGGGACTCTAACGTCCCCACTCTCTCCTCTAAATCCACAACTTGAGCATTCATAGTGCCCCACGAAACGCTAACCATCGCCACGCATGTGACAATGGTAATGATATTGGCTAGGGATACCCTAGACTGCTTGGACTCCGATGAACTCATGTTTGGTAAATAAAGCTTTGTATTTTACAGATGCATCACCCTTTAGGATTTCATCTGCTATTTTAATTGATATGTTGTTTTTAATAAAACGCTTGATGTTTCTCGCACCATACTCTTCGGAGAAAGCGTTCTCCGTTACAAAATCAACCAGTTTCTTAGTTACACGAATTGGAAGTGCCTTAAGTTGTAAGCGCACAATCTTTTCTGCATCACCCTTATTTAGGGAGTTAAAATAAATAACACTATCTAATCGGTTCCTAAATTCGGGGGAAAACTTATCTTTATACGCCTCTTCTATTATAGTCTTACTGTTTTCATAGGTTTTGTGTGTATCCCCGAAGCCTAATGAGTTTTTCCCTACGTATTCCTTTAGCCCAATGTTACTTGTAAACAGTATTAAAGAGTTAGTAAAGTCTAATTCAGTTCCGTGAGAATCAGTTATTGTCCCCTCATCCATAAGATTTAGAAGCAAGTCAAAGAGTTTGTCATGCGCCTTCTCAATCTCGTCGAATACTATAACCCATTCGCTAGAGTTCGCCGCTCGTTCTGACAGAATTCCTTTCTCGTTATGCCCTATGTATCCCGGTGGGCTCCCTATCAATTTGGCGTATTCATGTGAGCTAGAGTACTCTCCACAGTTTATTTTGAGTAGCTTCTTTCTCGACCCAAGCACCTTGTCCGCCAGAATCTTTGCTAACTCAGTCTTACCTACACCGGTAGGACCAATAAAAAATAAATTACTATTATCACAGAGACCAGACTTCATCAACCGTAATTGTTTCATAATCTCTGTAATAGGTTCATCTTGACCGACTATAATCTTCTTAATCTGCTGTTCTATAGTGGAGAAGTCGTTGAAGGTTAAAGATTTTCTTTTCTTGGATTTTTGTTGCGGGGAGTCTGCAGCATCAATGTAGGAATTAACAGTCTTGTTAATCATCTCCAAAGAGAAGCCTTGGTAGATTTCTGTTACACACTCAAACAGGGCTTCAGGGGCACCGTCTTCGTTACACTCCCTCATAACATGGTCGTACCCTACTACTAAGTTTTTGAGAACGAAATTAACGTACTCTGTAATAGAGAACTTAGGGGTAGTAATAACATCAATGATTTGTTTTACTAACGCTTCCAACTCCTCGTCAGGTAGTTTCTTAATAGGGATAAATCTATCAAGGGTATGGGAGTAAACAATAAATTTGTTTTTAAATTCTTTGCGCATCACTTGCTTAAGTCTTCGAATGACATGGGGTCAGTTGTTTTGGTGGTTTTCATTTCAGCTTGAGTCATTTTAAGCATTAAATCGAGGATTTTAACCACCTTGTCGTTCGCGCCTTGCGCTAAATCCAAAGCCTTAGACATTTCTGCCTTAGCTTTGTCATCAAGAGGATTATCCACGACCATATTCTTAAAATACTCAAATGCTTCCAGAGCTAGTCTTCTATCTTGCATACTATCTCGCACTACATCCTTAGCTATCTTCTGAACTCTCAGTTCAGAGAAGTAGCTTTGTTTGGGGGTGTAAATTTTTGGCATTAGTCTAATGGGGTTTTTCGTTTTTCAAGGTCTTTGTATTTTTTAGTAGCATATCCAGCTTTCGCTTTTCCTTGCGAAGTGCTTGGCATCTTTGTCGGTCCGTGCTTCACCTTCGTTCGTTTGGAATATGCTTTAATGACATTAATTTCTGTCTTACCAGGGAAACCCTTGACCACCTTATTAGCAGACTTTTCTCCCCATGTACCGTGGGTGATAACATAAATTCTATCAGACGCAGGAGTAGTAAAATAATGTCCATAACTATGTTTAGCCATAGCATCGCTAATCGAGGCGTGAACTGGAACACGAGCTTTTTTGCCTGTGTCGAGCTGACCACGCTTCTGCTTAGAGACTTTTTTATTACCGGACTTTGATTTTGCTTCGTTTATCATGGGAGGAATCCTCATTATTATCTAGGTATCAAACTCAACAGGATTAGTAATTCTGTATTCCTCACGGAAGGAGGCTTCTACACGGTAAGAGCGTTTAGAGCGTTTAGTAGGTGCTGTACTCTTCTTTAAAGGAGGTACAGGGTTTGTTACAGCTTTAGGGGTGGGTAACAAGGTTTTGAGAAAGGGGAATGGGTTAATCATACACCACACAGCTTGAACGACACAAAAGCACATGTACGGTATCCATACAAAAACCAGGAATCCTGCTATAATCTGTGCCAATACGTCCATTACTTGTTCTCCGGTAGCCACCATGTTGTAGATATCATTCAGACTCCATCCTCCAAGCGGGAAACACGTTCCTGTAACCTCTTTAGTTCTGCTTCAATCTCCCCTCGTGACGCTATTTGGGCATTAAGTATCTGTATATTTACGGGGGAGCCGTCAGTGTAATGATTTCTGACGTCCGGAGGGATAAGGGAACTGCCTATAGTTTTGCCTCCTAAGTGGTGAACTTTGGAATCCTCTACTAACATATGCGCAATATTCAAGTTCACGAGCTGACTAGCGTACGCGGTATCAGCATGCCAAAACTGAGCTTGTGTATCTAATGATTTAAGAGTATCGTATATACGTAAATCTTGGACAATGCACCACCCCGCTACGTGACGAGGGTCTAAGGTTACTGTGTGCCCACGGGATATCCCGTCCTCAAACTTTACGTCCGCATGCTCAGTAGGGTCCATAGGAGACGCACTCATAACATCACATTCTTCCATCTTCTTTATTATAGCAGAAGCCCACCCCTTTTCAAAGATTAAATCGTTATTACATAGGGCTATGTATTTACACGCGCCGAACTCAGGAAGAGTTCTACAGCTATTCATGTACCCATTATAATTAAATGGTTGGTTATTTGGGGGGTGGACAGTCACGGCATTTTTGTAAGTAACACCTTCAACACTCTCACACACCATTACTGTAAAATCTACCCCATCATCCTCTGCGATACAAGAATCAATGGCGTTCTGGGTCATCTGCTGATGCTCAGGAGTGCCACCGAAACTTAAAAACACTACTCCTACATTAACCATTACTCTTCCCAGTTAGGGAGTTTTGAATCTTTATATGAGATAATCGGGTCATCGAGACCCCAATAAATATTGAGAGTTGGGTCATCCCAATGGAATCCCCCTTCTTGACCCGGTTGCCAAGGCTTATCGCACTTGTAAAGGACCGTTGCTCCCTCAGATAGCACGGAATAGCCATGCGCGAAGCCGGGCGGAATCCAAAGTTGCCAATTATTATCGTGGGTTAAAAGAACACCATAATGCTCCCCATACGTTGGGGAATTAGGGCGCATGTCCACAGCCACATCAAAAATCTCACCTTGAACACACGTAACCAGTTTCCCTTGGGCATGTTTGCCTTTTTGGTAATGTAAGCCTCTTAACACATGTCTCTCAGAGTAAACTAAATTATCCTGAACAAAGGTTTGTGAATACCTTTTAGCGTTAAAAGATTCAAGGAACCTTCCTCTCTTGTCAACATGCTCCTTGGGTTTGATTAACTCTAGCCCTTCTAGCAATTGCATTGGTCGGCAGTATTCATCAGGGTCGCTCGGGTCTTGTTTGTCAGCGATTCCAATCATGTAAGCTCTCCTTTCTCTATCATAGCGGAAAGGATTTTAGTTAAGTCTGCGGCTCTAGACTTGGTCTTACCGTCGTCGAGGGAGTACCACCCCTTGGCAGGAGATGTTACTACTCCGTTCCTATAAGCTGATGTAGTTAGACCAAAGTCTTGGGATAGACCTTTGTTATACTCTAACTTAAACTCGCAGTCTTGGTAGGGTATGGTTACCTTATTTTTTACACACTTTACAGTACCCTTAATCCCTGTTGGATTTTTAAGGTCATCAAACATGATACCCCCCTTATTCGAGGCTGTTTCTAGTGATACAGCACAGTAGTAAAGAAGTGCCTTGCCTCCACCTGCCTTAGTTCGTGGGTCACCAAACACTAAACCTACCTTACTTCTTACTTGGTTAATGATAATTAATGCGGCTTTGTGCTTGCGGAGCATAGGGTTTATTCGGCGTAAGCATTGACCTGCAACCTTAGCCCTGAGTGCTCCGGATATCTCACCGTTAGCTCCTAATTCTCCGTCCATCTCCTTGCGAGTAGGAGACACACCAATAGAATCATATCCAATAACAATAGGCGTATCTTTATCATGTTCTCTAATAGCAAGTATTGATTTCTCAATGGCGTCGAAACAACCTTCCATGGTTTCGGGGGTTGTGTAAATAAGTTTCTCAGAATCTACTCCGAGAATGTTAGCGAAAGAAGGGGAGTAAGCGTGCTCGTTATCCACCATTACAGTGTAATAACCTTTCTTCTGAGCTCCTACGAATGCATGGGTAAGAAATACTGTTTTAGCAGTCGAGGACTCACCGTATATCTCTGTAATACCTCCGATAGGGAATCCCCCGTCATATTTACCCGAGATAATTTTATTGAGGGCGTATGAGCCGGAGTCCACGTACCCAAAAACCTGTCCTTCTTCTGACAGCAAGTTAGCGCCGTCTAATCTTTTACAAATGTCGTCTAAAATGTTAGCCATGCCTTATTATAGACCATAGCTGAAGTATTTAAGCCTCTTTCTTTGCGGCTTTTTTCTTAAAGAAAGGGGCTTTTTTCTTAGGCTTAGGGGCTTCAGCGGCTACGGGAACTTGTTCTTCAGCTGCTTTGGCTGCTTTGGCTGCTGCTGCCGCTCTGGCGCGACGTCGTCTAATTAAGGGATGTACCATACAATTATATAGTGCCACTCGTATTGAGATTTTTAGTAGATTTCACCGGCTTCTTCTTAGTTGGCTTAGGTTTTGGCTTGCTTGGCTCGAGAACAGGAGTTAATCCCGCACACTTAATAGCCCCAGGAAGGTCTATTACCTCTCCGGGTGCTACTCTTCGTAAGGTCCCTAAATCAACGTACACGTCTATAGGTTGAGTGTTTTTAAATTGCATAATATCTTATTATAGTGTATTTAGAGGTTTTCATTATACCATTTATATGTTTTTTTAACTCCATCGATAAACGACGTAAATTTAAATTCGGGGAAGGAGTTTCTGAATAGCGAGTTATCACCATCCTTTCTATACTGCCCATCTAGAGCTCCGGTATAGGTAAGGGGGACATCTTTCTCCGAGGCGTCTATAATTAGTTTAACAGAGTCTGCGATACTTAAATTTTCTTCAGGCGCTATAATCATAGGGGCTTCAGAGTTATGTTTATCAAGTAGCTCCGGAATAACATTAGCTAAGTCGTCGATATAAAACTGTTGGCGTAAGGGTTTTCCTGTTCCCCACACCTCTATCCCTTTACCGTTTTCAACCTCGTGTATCTTTCGTACCATAGCCGCAACAAAGTGAGACGACTCTAGGTCGAAATTATCATCAGGACCATACAGATTAGAAGGGCAGAAGGCGCTATAATTAAGACCGTACTGCTGTCTGTAAGCATTAAGCTGGACCCATAAGGCTCTCTTCGAAAACCCATAAGGAAGATTAGTTTCAGCGGGTGCGCCTTTTAAAATATCATTTTCTGTGAAAGGGTAGTCCGCTACTACATCAGGAAATGCGCACGTGCTTAGAGAGGCAAGGAGTCTTTTTACCCCCGCCTTACGACACGCTTCAACAATGTTTGTGTTCATTGCCATGTTCTGTAAAAAAAATACAGCGGGATTTTCTGCGTTTTCTTTTATACCCCCTACCTTTGCCGCTAAGTGAATAACCGCATCAGGCTGATAACGTGAGAGTAGGGCGCCGCACTCCTCCATATTGGTTAGGTCAGCATCCCGGGAACTAACATAATCCCACTCGGGTTTAACTTTTTGTAAACGCTTTCCTACGAAGCCTGTGCCTCCAGTAACTAAAACTTTGTTATATTTCATCTTTAATAATATCGCAAATGCGAATAATGTCTTCCTCTGACAAGTGTTGGTGGTTTGGTAAGTACATACCTTCTTGGTGAATCTTTTCCGCAACTGCGTATGTTGCGTCGTCAGTATATTTTTTGGTATACATGGGCTGTTTAGACATACTACCACTTATAAGAGGGCGGCACTCAATACCTTCCTCGGTTAAACGCTTTCTAATCTTATCCCGGTTAGGTGTTATTATAGGATAAGCGAAGTTAGAGATATAACTTCTAGAATCTAGGGCAGGTTTCCATATTCTCTCGGGCAATCTATTAAAATAAGTTTTAAAATTGTTGGAGCGTGTCGCGCACACAATATCCCATTTCTTTAATTGGGAAATACCTAAGAATGCTTGTAAATCGGTGGCTCTTATATTAAAACCCGCGTTATAAAACGTGAATAACGAATTGAATCCACTAACATTATACTTACTTTCTAATGCTTTACGTTCCCCTTCAGGGTATTCTCTACCCCAACCATGACTACGGATAGACTTTAGTAAGTGGTAAGTTTCGGTGTCGTTTGTACACACCATCCCCCCTTCAATCGTGGAAAGGTGGTGACCAAAATACAAGGAAAAAGAAGACATTAACCCAAAGGTCCCTAGGGTTTTACCATTCCATTTGGAGCCTAACGACTCACATACATCTTCTAAAAGAATAATATTATTGTTATCACAAATTCCTTTAAGCAAAGGCATGTTGGGAACTAGCCCTAAGACAGAAACTAACAATAAAACTTTAGGGTTATGATTATCAACAACCTCTTTCAAGTGCTTAGGGCATACCCCTAAATTGTCAGGGTCAACATCACACAGAATTGGTTTAAGTCCTAACTGTATAACGGGAGCCAAGTCTGTTGCCCAGCTAATGGCGGGCACGATAACTTCGTCCCCTACCTTAATCTTCCCAGACTCTATTAACGTATACAACATTAAAAGATTAGCAGAAGAACCTGAGTTTACAAAAACTGAGTGTTTTACACCTAATTTCTGAGCCCATGCTTCTTCAAACTCCTCAGTTAAAGGTCCTTTGGTAAGGCGAGGGTAGGTCTTGAGCCAATCTGCTAAAGAATCCATTTCATCTTTAGAGATTGTATCTTCAGCTAGTGAGATATTTTTCATTTTGTAGGTAATACTAAGGGTTGTAAACTTTCTTTCTCCTTCACTTTCTCCCATCCTGGGTTAACGGTAAAGCCCTGCTTTACCACATTAAAGAAGAGGCTTTCGGGCATATGATAAGCAATAGTATGTTGGAGGTAACCAGCACGTCCTTTGGAGCCTTCAATTTCAAACTCCCAAGCAGTCCAATTTTTTTCTACACACTCCCTTAAGTAATCCGTCTTCCAAACCGACGGTTGAACTGAGGTAAT
>Ga0209757_10000116_pt1 | contig 21983 bp, 23 predicted proteins | sample ETNvirome_6_1000_FD_185472 | JGI IMG/M metagenome (GOLD analysis project Ga0209757, IMG submission 185472) | Marine viral communities from the Pacific Ocean - ETNP_6_1000 (SPAdes) (version 2) | ecosystem: Environmental > Aquatic > Marine > Oceanic | place: Pacific Ocean | collected 2013-06-19 | reverse complement strand
CGTAGCACCGTTCAACGTCGGGGAGGGTGACATCTTTGGCAACGTAACGCCTGCTCCCTCCCCCGGGCATCCCGACTACTACGACTACTCTGGCCTGGATCTTGGGTACGAGGGAGCACCCGTGAACTCGGGTGACATCTTTGCTCCCCCCGCTCCGGACTACTCTGGCCTGGATCTCGGATATCGGGGAGCACCTGTGAACTCTGGTGATCTCTCTGGTCCTCCGCGTGCGGCGCCCAACCGGACTTTTCCCCAGCGACCAGGATATCCCATCGGGGAAGGCTACTTGGACCCCTTGAACCCGTGGCCCACTCCGGACCCTTCGGAGTGGTATGGCGGAAGCGACTATCAGGCGCTTCCGGAGTGGGTAGACGACGCTGATATCCGACCGGGGTTTGGGATGCCCTACTCCAATCAGCCCCAGAACCTGTACGGTCGGCCTCAGTTGCCACAGTTCGATGAATGGCGCTTCAATCCCATGCCAGAAGGGGGCGATCCCGTCCCGTTCAGCCCCAACCCCTCCCCATTCCCCCGGACTGCTCCGCAGGCGGCGTCACTTGGAACAGTCGGATATCAGGGAGCACCTGTGAACTCGGGTGACATCTTTGGAACTCCCACCGTTCCCCCCAACCCCCTAAGAGGGATGACTCCCATGGGGAATATACTGGGCAACATAGGCCCGCTTCCCGCTCCCTATACCGGAACTAGCGGCTTCGGTGGGTACTAAAGTTGGTTATTGAGAAGGCAATGACAGAAGCGCCGATGGGTGCTTCCGACATCGAGGAAGAGATTGAGATTGAGATCATCAATCCGGAGGCTGTCTCGATGGACACTCCCGATGGTGGGATGGTCATCGACTTCACTGGCGGGCAGGAGGCGGAGGGGAATGTTCCCTTCGATGCAAACCTTGCTGAACACATGGAGGAGGGCGACATCGAGAAGCTCTCTTCCGACCTCATGGCCGCCTACAGTTCGGACAGGTCGAGCAGGAAGGATTGGGAAGAGACCTACATCAAGGGCCTGAACCAGCTTGGCCTCAAGATTGAGGAGCGAACCTCACCCTGGGAGGGTGCCTGCGGTGTGACCCACCCGATCCTTGCCGAGGCAGTGGTCAGGTTTCAGAGCCAGGCGATCAGTGAAATATTTCCATCCGGCGGTCCGGTCCGGACAAAGATCATTGGTCGCACTACAGATGAGAAGCTAAAGCAGGCCCAGAGGATAGAGGGGTATCTAAACTATCTAGTCACCGAGGTGATGGAAGAGTATCGCTCAGAGACAGAGAAGATGCTCTTCAGTCTACCGCTTGCGGGGTCTGCGTTCAGGAAAGTCTACTGGGATCCCACGCTGGAACGACCGAGCGCCATGTTTGTCCCCTCGGAAGACATCGTTGTGTCGTATGGTGCCCCGTCGCTTGAGACGGCGGACCGAATCACCCATGTGATGAAGCGAAGCGCGAACGATGTTCGCAAGATGCAGGTAAGCGGGTTCTATTCAGACATAGAATTGGGTGACCCGGCCCCGGATCCCGACGATATAAAGAAGAAGTACGATGAGATCACGGGTGAAGAGCCGTCCTATGAGTTCGATCACCGCCACACCCTGCTTGAGGTCCACTCCGACATTGACTTGGCGGGCTTCGAGGACTCAAATGGTGGTGAGGAAACCGGTGTTGCTCTCCCCTATGTGGTGACCATCGACATAAGCTCAAGAAAAGTCCTCTCCGTGCGCAGAAATTGGGTGGAGAGCGACCCCGCGAGGCTGAAGAGGCGTCACTTTGTCCACTACGAGTACATTCCTGGCCTCGGGTTCTATGGTTTTGGGCTGATTCACATGATTGGTGGCCTGGCGAAGTCGGCAACTTCGGTTTTGAGGCAACTTGTCGATGCCGGAACGCTTTCAAATCTTCCCGGAGGGCTAAAATCTCGCGGGTTGAGGATTCGCGGCGAAGATTCCCCGATTTCCCCGGGAGAATTCCGCGACGTAGACGTTCCGGGCGGCGCAATTCGCGACAACATCACATTCTTGCCTTACAAAGAGCCGTCTTCTGTCCTTTTTCAGCTCCTCGGCAACATCGTTGAAGAGGGAAGGCGCTTTGCCTCCCTCACGGACCTCAAAATCAGCGATATGAGCAACCAAGCGCCGGTCGGGACGACTTTGGCGCTCCTTGAACGCTCAATGAAGGTCATGGCGGCGATTCAGTCGCGACTTCACTCCTCAATGAAGGAAGAGTTCAAGATTCTCGAAGGAATTGTCCGTGATAACGCCCCGATGGAGTACCCATACGACCTAGAGGGCGACGAGACGATGAAGGGGGAGGATTTCGATGATCGCATCGACGTTCTTCCGGTCTCGGACCCGAATTCCTCGACGATGGCGCAGAGAATCATGCAATACCAGGCAGCACTGCAACTCGCCGAGTCGAATCCGCAGATTTACGACCTCCCGGTCCTCCATCGGCAGATGCTTGAGGTTCTTGGCATCAGGGAGACGGATAAGGTCGTTCCCCTTGAGGACGAGATAGCCCCACGCGATCCGGTTGCGGAAAATATGGACCTGCTGACAAGTAAGCCCGTCAAGGCGTACCTGTGGCAGGATCATGACGCACACATCACCACGCACATGGCGGCTGCCGAAGATCCGAAGGTGATCAAGCTCCTTGAGAACGATCCGAACGCTCAATCGGTACATGCTGCCCTAATGGCGCATGTTGCCGAGCATCTTGCCTTTGATTACAGGAATCAGATACAGGAACACATGGGAGTGGAGCTTCCGCCGCCCGATGAGCCCCTTCCCAAGGAATTGGAGGACGGTTTGTCCAGGCTGGTCGGTCAGGCCGCCGAAAGGCTCCTCGAAGCCCGGCGGGCGGACAATGCCGAGGAAGAGGCGCAGGAGCAGGCCGAAGATCCCATTGTTCAGATGCGCAAGGAAGAGCTTGAGATTCGCAAGGCCGAGGTCGAGTCGAAGATTGCCGATCAGCAGGCGAGGCTTGCACTTGAGCAGCAGAAGGCCCAGGACAAGAGCGAAATTGATAGGGCCAAGATTGAATCCGTCGAACGTGTCGCCGAAGGCAACGCCGGGGTCACCATCGTCAAGACACTGATGGATGCGAAGGCCAGGGATGGCGAGCTGACTGCCGAGGAGGCGAGAATGAGCGCCGAGATGGGTATGAAGCTCTCCGAGCTGATGCTGTCGGCGGAACAGATGATGCGGGTAGAGAAAGCAGAGGGTGCAAGGATTGGCTCCAGGCTAGTTGAGAAGATTATGGACATTGAGAAAGAGCTGGCACGAAATAGGGGGATGTAGTTGGATCCAGTTATAGACTCTTTTCTATCCAGGATCTCCGAGTTGCGAATTCAGTACATAGAGCACGTTGCCAATGGATCATTGAGTGACTATGCGTCCTACCAGAAGGCTTGTGGGACAATTGAGGGACTCTCCATGGCGGAACGTGAGATGAAAGACATTGCTTCCAGCCTTAACGACGACGCTGGATTCAACGAGTAGATTCGCCCAAACGGGCGCAACGGGGACCTGAGGCACCCATAAATGCCTCTGCAAAAGGAGAATATCGGTGTCTGGAGAGATTCAGTACAGCGACGAGGAACCAGTACCGGCATCAAAGATGCCGGATCCTTCGGGATATAGGTTGCTCATCGCCCTCCCTGAAGTAAACGAGAAAACAGAGGGGGGTATCTTTGTACCCGACGAGAGGCGTGACGCAGAGACCGTCGCAACTATCGTTGGGTATGTAATGAAGGTCGGCCCAGAGGCTTATGCTGATAATAAAAGGTTCCCCAATGGACCTTGGTGCGAGGAGGGGGACTGGATCGTAATGCGCGCTTATTCGGGCACACGCATCCGCGTACACGGTCAAGAGTTTCGCATAATCAACGATGACTCCGTTGAGGCGGTTGTCGATAACCCTATGGGGGTAGTTAGAGCATGAGTGCGCCTTTGGACGACCTTCTCGGAAATACGATGACAGAGCACGTTGCCGACGCCGACGTTGAGGTTAGCGTTGTAGACGACCGGCCCGCAGAGGATCAGGTTCCCGCTAGGGACGAAGATAGGAGTTCTTCCGACGATGAGATAGATGATGTCGGTGGTCGGGCAGGCAAGAGAATCTCCAGACTGAAGTATGAGTACCACGAAGAACGAAGAAACAAGGAAACTGCGGTTCGGATGCAGGAGGAAGCCGTCCGGTATGCGCAGCAAGTAGATCACCAGAACAGAGAACTTCGCTCGATCCTTGAGAGGGGAGAGAAGGTTCTCTTGTCGGAGATTCATTCACGAACGGATAGTGAACTCTCTTCTGCTAAAGAGAAGTACAGAAAGGCTTACGAGTCGGGTGACACCGATTCGATTGTAGAAGCCCAAGAGGAATTGAGCAGATCTGTTCTCGAAAGAGATCAGGCAGAGAAATACCAGCCCGTTGTCGAGGGGCAGAACCAACAGGCCGTGCAGCAGCAGGCCATGCGACAACAGGCAGCACAGCAACAGGCTATGCGCCAAAGATATGCGATGCAGCAACAGGCAGCGCAACAACAGGCGACAAGGAAGCAGCCGGTTGATCCTAAGTTGGCTACATGGATGGCCAAGAATGAATGGTTCGGGAAGGATCCAGAGAGGACCCAGTTTGCTTACGGTGTTCACGAACGCCTAGTAAATGAAGGTGCTGATCCCCGAACGGATGAATATTACGAAAAGATAGACGACAGGATGGGGGAGGTTTTCCCCCAGGTATTCGATGGCCAAGGAACGGAGGATCCTGCTGGTGGCCAACGGATGACGACGGTTGTTGCCCCCGCCCGAAGGGTGGGTGGGAACCCTCGCAAAGTACAGCTAACCTCCACTCAGGTGACACTCGCGAAGCGCCTGGGTATTTCGCCAGAACAGTACGCCAAACAACTCATGAAAGAGAACTAGCATGGCTGAAGAACGCGCACCCAGAGAAAGTGAAACACGCGATAGTGAAGTTCGGGAGACTCCGTGGAAACCGTCACCCCTTCTTCCCCAACCCAGTCCCAGAGAGGGATTGGAGCACAGGTATGTACGGGCATCTTCCCGAGGAGAGGCAGACAACATCAACGTCTCCCAGGCTCTTCGTGACGGATGGGAACCCGTACTGTCCAGTGATTACCCCGAACTGATGGTTGTCTCAGACCGAGGCAGCCAGTATCCCGACAATGTTGTTATCGGGGGTCTCTTGCTTTGCGCGAGGCCCAAGGAAATTGGCGAGAAGTTCGAGGAGTTGGCACAGAGGGAAGTGGACAGTCAGACGGAGGCCCTGGACCGAAACTACTTCAGAGAGCAAGATCCGCGTATGCCGCTCAATAAACCCGAGCGGAGGACGCGGGTCACGTTTGGCGATAACTAATGGTGGAAGTACCACACATGGATATCGCTAATCTTCTTTTAAGGAGATAGCCAAATGGCTGCTACAAAGGGGGGGCTTATTCCCCACTCTAATATGCTTGGCGGAGCGACAGACTCTTCCGGCACACAGCAGTTCTTCATCAAGGCTTCAGAGAGCGCTGATTATTTCCAAGGCGATCTCTGTCTAATTGATGCGAATGGAGAAATTCAACCCTCCACTGCTGTAACGGACACAGTAACGGTTGGGGTTTTTCAGGGTTGCCAGTATGTAGATAATAACGGTGACACAAAATTCTCCAACACGTATAACTCGACAATCACGAATGGAAGTACCATTGCCCACCTCATTACGAATCCGCTCCAGGTGTACAGGATCCGTATTGCGAACGGCGATGCCAATGTTGATACGTTTACCCGTGTCGAAATTGGCAGGAACTTTGATATTGAGTACAACGGCGGAAGTACCGCCTCTGGCTTGAGTGGTATGTGTCTTGACTCCGGTACTGGCGGAGCAACGACGGTTGCCCAACTCAAGCTCATCGGGCTAACCGATGCCGATGGTTCGGATAGTCCGATCACTGCGGTGCGGGCTACGACCTATAGCTATGGCTTGGTGATTCTTGAATCCTCAATCAACCGTTACCTGTCTGTTACCGGCATCTAAGGAAAGGAGTAAATAAATCATGGCGATTTCACGCGCACAAATGATGAAGGAACTCCTTCCCGGGTTGAATGCCCTGTTTGGATTGGAGTACCAGAAGTACGAAAACGAGCACGAAGCTGTATACGAGACTGAATCTTCGGATCGAGCATTCGAGGAAGAGGTCAAGTTGTCCGGCTTCGGAGCTGCGCCTGTGAAGTCTGAGGGATCTTCGATCTCGTATGACACCGCACAGGAGCATTTCACGGCTCGTTACAATCACGAAACCATTGCGATGGGATTCTCGATTACCGAGGAAGCAGTTGAGGACAATCTTTACGATTCGCTCTCGGCCCGCTATACCAAGGCGCTCGCCCGCTCAATGGCACATACGAAGCAGGTCAAGGCGGCCTTCCCGTTGAACAATGCGTTCAGTGCGTTCACTGCCGGTGATGGCGTTGCGCTTTGCGCCACGACCCACGCCACTGTGGGTGGAGGAAATGTCTCCAATGTTCTGACCACTGCGTCAGACCTGAACGAGACATCACTGGAGCAGGCCGTTATCGACATTGCGGCGTTCACGGATGATCGTGGTCTTCTTATTGCGGCTCGCCCGCGTAAGCTGATCTGCGCTCCGTACAACCAGTTCGTTGCCACCCGTGTTCTTGAGACGGAACTCCGTCCCGGGACTGCGGACAACGACACCAATGCACTTCGTACCAACGGTGTAATTCCTGAAGGTTACTCGGTCAATCACTACATCACGACCGCGAACAAGAAGGAATGGTTCCTCATCACCGATGTGCCGAATGGCTTGAAGATGTTCCAGCGTACTCCCCTTGCGACGGGGATGGACGGTGACTTCGATACCGGCAATGTCCGATACAAGGCGAGGGAACGATATTCCTTCGGCGTCTCGGATTACCTCGGTATCTTCGGAAGTGGCAACCTAGCGTAACAAACTGGCGGGGGCCTTCGGGTCCCCGCCTTTTATCTAAACCAGCCCCAAAGGGGCCAGCCCATTCGGGCCAGTTAGGATAAAACAATGAGTAATAGAACTACTGGAACACATTTTCAAGGTCCCCTTTTGGGGAACAACAGTTCTGACAATGGTCTCTTTGATGACGCGGCGCTAGCGACCGTTGATGCCATTCGGAGTCCGTATCAGCTTCAGGTTGAGGATTTTGATTACCCGGTTGCAAATACCAAACTTGATGGTGCTGGCTTTACAGTCACGGACATAGGCACGGCATCGAGTCCCACCGAAGTAGTTGACGCTGCGACGGGGTTTCTCCTCCTGGATCCGGGGGAGGGGAATGACGACGGTACTCAGATTGCCTACAAGGCGGCACCGAGTGGTGGATCTATAGCCTCACCCCAACTCAAGTTCTTGAGTTCGATCACCTCTACGCCTACTCTTATGGATAATCGTGAGATGATCATGAAGTTCAGGGTTGGGTTCTCAAGTGAGACCTCAGTTTGGAAAGGGAAGGCATGTTTCGGTTGGATTACAGCTGATGTAGCACTGATGACTCCAGGAAATGGGGATCTAGATATCCTTGCAGGCGGAGGGACCGGCTTCCATGTTGCGGAAGACGGGACGCTTGGAGTGTTCTCAACGAACGCTGCGATTACGTCTTCTACGGACACGGGTGTCAACGTACTGGACGACATCGCGGCAGTCGATTCTTATACCCAAGGAACTTATGTCTGGTACACGCTTGGGTTCCGAACGAGATGGATCGACGCCTCGGCGGGAACCGGCAAGACCGACTTCTTTGTCAATGGAAGTAAGTCAGAAACGATCACCGATACGATGCCGATGGATTCTACGGAGGTTTACGCGATTACTTTCGAGTATCTAAATGGACCGGCGGGCTTTGAAATGGATATGGCGGTTGATTACGTTGTCAGCGGATTGAGCCGACCTGGCATTACCTATCCCTACGATACCGGAAATTACTAATCCACCTGGGGCACCTTCGGGTGCCCCTTTACATTGAAGGTGTGCCTTGAGATACGAACCCGGTAGATATCTATTCAGGGAGACTGGTGACGGCCCAGTGACTATACCTGGGGCAGTTTACCTGCGTGCGTTCATTGGGGCGGCGAGACAGCTTCCAACCGGCAATAGCCTTGCTGTTGATGAGAAGATGTATTCTGGTTTCCTGGACTTCAGGGGTGGCAGTGTCACTGCGCCTGTTGTTTGGAGCGTGGCGGGTTGCGGCCAAAACATAGCCTCCTCCCCCTTGTCCGATGATGGGAATCTATGTGTAGAGATCCCGGGCAACGGAATGAGGTTTGCCGATGGGCTGTACTTTAATGTCGATCAAGAATCCTACCCCGAAAGCGTCTCTGGTGGTCCTCCCGGTAAGGCGTTCAGCAAGCTGACAATAATTTACCAAGGAGGGGATCCGTCATAGTTATGGACAGTTCGCTTTCCCTTACTTGCTTTTCCAAAACCTATAATGCCCAAGGTACTGATCCATTTTCGATACCCGGGAGGGTTTTGCTGAGATACGTTTGGGCGGTGGAAGGGAGAATGCACCAACATACGGACGACGAGGGGAACACCGTGAACCGCTACAATGATGGGAGCAGCAACTTTCCGATGGAGTTCAGGGATGGGTCTGTGTCTGGTGACGTTCTCCTGAAGTTGCCGTTTACGCTGACGAGATACGTAAATCGTAGTGCCAGAATTGGTCTTGGTTCGGGCGGGGTTCTTTTTCCCAACGGGTTATGGGCCGACTTGAATGTTGATCATCCAACTGGCTCGACTACTTACTTCCCATACAGTGCCATCACCCTCCTGTATGAGGACGGTAGGAGTCTGCTGTAATGGATATAAGTGCTTTTGAACTTGGCGGCGATGTGGGACGGACGTTTGGTTCCGCGAGACCATCCGATGATGGGAATGTGTACAGGGCGGACTACAGCGTACCTGGGCGTATTAAACTTCTTGGCCTAAAGATTACCGCGCAACCCTACGGAGTAACAGGTAATTCCAATTACCCTGACGGGGTAATTCTATTTTATAATACGGATCAGTCCCTGCTTAGTGAATTCGATATAATTTCGGACAAGAGGATGGAGATTCCCTTCGCTGGCAAGTGGGGATGGAATACCACTTCGTCTATGATGCTGATGGATACTGACGGGTATGTTCTTTTTGAGGATGGCATGAGCGTCGATTCGACCCTTCGAGTATCTGGTCCGAGTCCGCCCTCCGCCTCCCAGCGGAACCCCCTCAACGGTGTCCGTTTGGAAGTCTTCTACATCGGAACGAGGCCGTAAGTTGCATAGTCTAAAATGTATCTACGCGACCAGACCGGCCAGCGCACCATACAAGGTTCAAGCTGTGAGTGGAAGAACTCGTCTCTTTTCGACGATTGTGCCCATGCCCGGAACGCCCGTGACCGTCCCGGCAGATGATGTGGCCGCCACCAATGCCCTCCTCTACTCCGAGATTTGGCTTTACGATAAGCCCGGCTATGCCGCAGAAGATATAGTCCTGAAGTTGTACAACAGTATGCAGACCGATGTCGGGTACTATCCCTACGAGGCACCCGTTGTTCTTGACCTCCCCGGGGATGGGATGTTATTCGAGGAGGGCATTTGGGTATTCATGAATGAAAGAGATATGGGCGTGACCTTGTTTTTTGAAGGCGGTGAAGGGGTGTAATGAGGGTTGTTAGTAGTGACAATGTGGCCAAAGAGGCCAGTAGTTTTGTTAGCGGAGACTTGGAATACGACAAACGCTTACTCGTTGATGGTCGCTGCAAATTGCTTGGTGTCACTATTTCTATATTTTCTGGGACCACTGGCCCGGGGAGACGATTTGCCTCGGTATCAGCCTCCTACGACGCGGCTGTTAACGTCTTCGATTTAAGGAACGGGGGGAGTTCCGGGGATCTGCTGTTCAGGTTCAATCCACCGGTTGGTTTTACCAATAGCTGGGGGCCGCTTATTCCCGTGTCTTTTATGTTCGGAAGTAGCTATATATTGTTTGACTCCGGTATATATCTCGACACGGAGTGGGGGCTTGACGACGAGCTAAGGCGTGCGAAGGGTAGCTATAGTAGGTTTAATATTTACTATGAAGGTGGGGGTCCAGAATAGTATGGAGCCTGTCGGTCAGACTACTTTCTGGACTGTGTTCACGTTGATGTCCAGTGTAGTCGGCGGATGTGTACTTCTGCTAACATCTCACGCGAGCGAGCCGAAGCACGCGCAGGCTGCTCATGTTTCCAGAGTTTCCGACCTAGAGGTGAAGACCAGCATCATTGCGACAATCGGGGAGCATAACTCGAATTTACTAGACGAGCTGAAGGTGGAGATAAGGGAGCTTCGTACCGAGCAGCGGCAAGCCTCCGTAGAGATACTTAGAGCGATAGAGGAGAGGTGACCCCTGACGGGAGGTTCACTGAACGAGAGATTGGTGCTGCCTTGCAGGAGCTGAAGGAAGTCAGGCATGACCACAGGAATTTAAGACAAATCGTGACGTTTATATCCGAGGAGCAGGAGAGGATAAAAATGGATCACGCAAAATTACAGACAAGGCTGACGACGATAGTTGCTATCGGGGTTGGCCTTTTTTCTTTGATGGGGCTTTTGCTGAGATACGTTAGCGGGTAGGTGACAAGTGGCGATTAGTGATACTTACATTTTTAATCCGGACATTACGGAGATAGTCGAGGAGGCCTATGAGCGTGCCGGTCTCGAAATGCGCTCCGGTAATGATCTGAGGACTGCGCGGAGAAGTCTCAATATATTAACCCTGGAGTGGCAGAACAGGGGTCTGAACCTATGGACGGTGGACGGGCCAATTAAGATTCGGCAGAACAGCGGCGGCAGCGCGCTCACGACCAACTACCTACAGAAGGGGGAGGCTTCGTACAGGCTCGATTCGGCGACCACATCGCTCCTCGATATAGTTATACGAATCAACGATGAGGATGCTTCGACTCAATCAGATTATCATATGAGCAGGATCTCCCAGCCAACCTACGCCTCGCTGCCCAATAAACTTAGCCAGGGAAGACCGTTGCAATATTATCTCCAGAGGAAAGAGATTCTGGATGTTGCCGCAGGTGGAACTCATCAGTACAGCGACATAACCCTCTGGCCGGTTCCCGACAAGGACTCGGAGTACAAGTTGCTTTACTGGAGGGTCAAGAGAATATCCGACACCGGGGACGATGCTTCCAATACGATGCAGGTTCCGGATCGATTTATACCTGCATTGATATCGGGCCTGTCCTATCAGATCGCGTGCAAGAGGCCGGAGGCTACGCAGAAGATAGGTATATTGAAGCAGATGTATGAGGAGCAATTCCAAATGGCTGCCGAGGAAGATAGGGAGAAGACCTCGGCCAGGTTTGTCCCCAGGATTCTGGGGTACTAGAGTTGACTCAGGCTTACGCATCCGGAAAGAAGGCTTTTGGGTTCTGTGACAGGTGCGGGTTTCGGTCACCCCTTCATGACTTGAAGGGCGAAGTGGTCAACCTGGAGGAGACCGGTATTTTGGTTTGCCAGGAATGCTGGGACGGTGATCACCCGCAGAATGCGCTGGGGCGTTGGCCAGTGGATGATCCCCAGGCCCTCAGGAATCCTAGGCCGGATACGGCGCAGGAGGCCAGCAGGTGGGGTACCGGCAGTGTCTGGAACTTCGAGACTAGCGTCGAGGAATGGCGTATGGACAAGATTACTACCTTAGCAGGTGGGCAGGTTGTGTGGCGTGATGGTAAGTACGTCGAAATCCAATCGCTCACCGATGGCCTGACCGGTTTCGACTACTACGAAAAGGGTTCCGAGGGCCAGTTCGCGAGCATAGATATCGACTCCGCCCTGGCATCTGGGCGTCCACTAAATATTGTCAGGGTTACGCTGAAGAAGTCCGAAGCGAGCAGCATCCTCCACCTTGGTTCCTGGCTCGGTGAGTTCAAGTGGGGGAAGACGGATGACCCCGATGATCCCGATCCGTTTTCCGATGGATACAGCGTGTCTCTTCCGGAGCCAGATTGGGATGAGTCGATGGGGGATAAGTGGGTCACCTTAGAGTACGACATGCTTGGGAATGCGGACTGGTCGGGCGTCGTGACATCCCTAAGGTTTGTATTTAGCGATTTCACGGGTGTATCGTTTAATTCGGGAGCCCTGTATGACATTAACTCAGTAAGTGTGGAGGAAAACTAATGCCCAAGGTTGGTGGGAAAGAATTTAGCTACGACGCCGAAGGCGTCAGGAAGGCCCAGGAGTATTCCGCGAAGACGGGAATTCCTATGGAAATTCCGAAACGATATAATGTGGGCGGGCTCACGGACGGTCAGGCCAAGGTGCGCGTCGGTAAGAACCTGACTACCCGGGGTATTGGTAGGGCGATCAGGGGAACTCGTACTAGGGGGATGATTTAGTTGGCCTACATGTTGTCTACCCTGAAGACGGCGATACAGGACTATTGCCAGAATTCAGAGGCCACATTCGTTAGTCACCTTGATGACTTTATTATTTCCGTGGAAGATAAGGTTTTCGCAGCCGTTCAGATGCCAGCATTCTGGAAGAGCGACGTATCGCTTGTAACCGCCGGTGACGATGCTGATTACGGGGTTGCTGCTGGCTCCCTTGATATTTTATCTGTGAGGCTGAACGAGACGGAGGCTTCGGTCCCGGGCGAGGTGTCGAAGGGACCCGTCAGGTACTTGTTAAGGAAGGACTACGACTTCCTGCTTGAGGCGTATCCCGGCACAACGGATGATCCGTCTACAGGAATTCCCAAGTACTACGCGATTTCAACTGCGGGGATCAGGTCGGCAGCAAACCCGGGTGTCACCATAAGACTTGGGCCTATCCCCGATGCGGTTTACGCCTTGACTGTTGATTACTATGGTAAGACCACCGATGATTCCCTTGTTACTGTTGGGGAGGGGTACACATGGCTGAGCGCTACTTTCCCGCAGGTATTGCTAAATGGATGCCTCGCGGAGGCGTACAGCTTCATGAAGGGTGAACCCGATCTGATACAGAATTATCAGGCACAGTTTCAGGAAGGTGTGGGGATGGTGAAGGCTTTCGGTGAGGGTAGGCAGAGTGCAGACTCGTATACTGACGGGGCGAAGAGTGTACCAGTACAATGATAGGGAACTTTGATGGCAACTAGCTATTCGAGCGGGTATCAGGTTAAGCTGATTGGCAGTGGCCTTGAGGCAGGGACCTGGGGAAGTAGTACGAATGAGAATCTTGCGAGATTCGAGGATGCCGTAGGCGGTTCCGTTGCTGTCAATGTGACATCTCCTCCGTCTGGCTCTACATGGACATCGGGGAGCTTGACCCTGACATGGTTGCAGCAAAACACTGCTGCTGCCGGGACTGCTGGTTCCGCTGCCGTTGGCTCCGGGAGGGCGAGGGTTGTTGTTTTCGGAGACGCCGGGGCCAACCTGGGGGGTGCTGTTACTGTCCAAATCCGGGGGAACTCAAGCTCTGATTATCCAGACAGGATGTTTTTTGTAAAGAACGCTCTGAGCGGTGGACAGAACCTGCAACTAGATCTGAATGGTACTGATTATGTTGTCCGGAACGGTAGGTTTGCTGCGGTATTTACGTCAGCAACCGCCAAGGGCACGGGTACAAAGATTGCTGCCAATAGTGTGAACAATGCATTTGAGTATTTGCAGGTTGGTAACCTTGATTTCCAGGACGATACTACCGCCCAGATAGATATTGCGGACAGTCAAACGTCTGCCCTGAAAATTACCGACGGCACAAGCGATATCGCTGTATTCGATACAACAAACAATCAGGCCGTGTTCGCCAAGGTGGACATTAACGGCGGCACGATAGATGGTGTGGCGCTCGGCGACACGACGAGTCTCGGGTCTGGCAATTTTAAGATTGGAACCAGCGCTGGCGCTAGCTTCGGGGCGGGGTCCGACAGGAACACCGTAGTGGGCAGTGCGGCCATGTCTGCCACCAGCTCCCTCCTTGCAAACGACGACTGCGTTGCCGTTGGGTATGAGGCCGGTAAGACGGCTGTGAACTCAAGTGGGAATGTTTTTGTCGGGTCTACGGCAGGTGAAACCTCTGAGTACAACACCAATTGTACCTACATCGGCAGAAGCTCTGGTCAGTACCATAAGGGGACCCTCCTAAATGGTGCTAGCAACAATGTGGGCGTGGGTGCCTTCTCGCTCCGTGGTGCCGACGACGGTGCGGACACGGGTGATGACTGCGTTGCGGTGGGGTTCAATGCGCTAGGCCAGTATACGAGCAACACCAACTGTATCGCCCTTGGGTCAAATTCTCAGGCCAAGGCGGCGAGCGGTAGTGCAAACATCTCCATTGGTTACAATTCAATGTACGACGGAAGCAGCGTTCCGTCGGGTTCCAATAATATTGCCCTGGGCTCCGAGTCCTTGAAGGTTGCCGTTGGTGCGTATGGGAATATTTGCATAGGGACCAATACTGGCTATGCCCTTGTGAGCGGTGCTCTAAATATTATGATTGGGTATGAGGCCGGTAAGGCAGAGACCGGTAGTAACAAGCTGTATATAGAAAATAGCAGCAGTGCCACCCCGTTGATCTACGGTGAGTTCGATAACGATAAGGTTCAGATAAATTCTGCGCATACGTCGAATGATGCCTTTACCGTGAGCGCGACACATGCTAGCTATTCTGGTACCGGGTGTAACGTAACTACCACCAGGGCTGCCAACTCGGCGTTCAATTTCTTCGAGGGGATTGCGAACGGGGATGTGGAGTTCAAGGTAGACGGCACCGGATCGGTCTACAACGATACTGGTACTTACAGCAGCCCTGCGGATTACGCGGATATGTTTGAGTGGGACGACGGTAACCCCACGGGAGAGGATCGTATCGGCCTCACGGTCGTAGTGGCATCATCGGGGAAGATCAGGCCCTCCAGAGAGGGGGATATCCCCGATGATGTCTTCGGTGTAGTAACTGGAACTGCGTGCGTTGTAGGCAATACGGCATGGAGCCACTGGGACAAGAAGTATCTCAAGGATGAATTCGGGAGAGTGGTGCAGCGGGCCGTCAACGGTAAGCCCGGACCCGTGAAGAATCCAGACTATGACGAGGACAGGAGTTATTTACCCAGGGGTCATCGCCCCGAGTGGTCCCCGATTGGCCTGGTCGGAAGGATACATATAAAGGACGGACAACCAACCAACCCATCTTGGCGCTTGCTTTCGATTGTTTCGGAAGAGACTAGCGAATGGTTGGTACGTTGATTAGTAAGATTTCGATACCCCCCGGGATAAACAAGGAATCCACCCAGTATTCTTCTGGTTCCTCATGGCACAATTCAAACAATGTGAGGTTCAGGGGTGGTTACGCTGAGTCGATAGGTGGGTGGGCTGATTCCGGAACACTGACAACATACCAGGGTGAGGATTCTTCCATGCTGGGGTTGGCCAGGGGCATTTTCACATGGACTGATTATTCCAGCAACAAGCTTGGGTGCGTGGGGACGAACTGGAAGTTCTACGCGATAGGTGGAATTGCTGCCAGGGATATAACGCCCATCAGGTCCAGTGTTACTTCCGGTGTGACATTTGCTGCCGTGGATACGGAGGATGTGCTGACTGTTTCGCACACTAGCCACGGCGCTGTTCAGTATGATTTCGTGACCTACAGCAGCGCCGTGTCACTCGGTGGTGCGATTATTGCTGCGGTGATAAACGGTGAGCATCAAATAACGGAGGTTATTGATGATGACTCCTACAAGATAACCGTTTCTGTGCCCGCGAACGCATCGGACACTGGTGACGGCGATACGGTTGATGCCGATTACCAGGTAAATGTCGGACAGGTGGATCAGGTTATATTTGCTGGCGGATGGGGCGCTGGTCCGTTTGATGCCGGGACAATTTCTTGGGATTATGCCATGTCTGGATCCATAGTTACGGATGAGATGAGGCGCGTTTCGATAGACAACTATAATGAAGATCTTATGATCAGCAATCGTGGTGGGCCAATTTATTACTACGACGTAAGCGAGAATATCGAGAACAACACGCCGAAGGATCCGGCGAATGATACTAGGGCACAGGTACTCAGCTCCTTCGACGGGGAAGCGGAGTCTCCCGTAATAGTCGATAGTTTCCTTGTCTCCGAAAGTGATGGCCATGTGATTGCGTTTGGCTGTAATGACTTGGGTTCGACATCCCAAAATAATTTGCTTGTCAGGTGGTCTGATCAGAATAATCCATTCGATTGGGAACCCAGCACAGATAATAGTTCGGGCGGTCAGATGCTTCGCATCGGGTCCAGGATTGTCAGAGCCATAGCAACGCAGTCCGAAATATTAATATGGACTGATTCCGCGCTTTACTCAATGAGGTTTATTGGACCCCCGAGTATTTTCGGGTTTAATCTGATCAGCAGCAATGTGAACATTCTCTCGCCGATGAGTGCGATTAACGTCTCTAATGCAATCTTCTACATGGGTGACGACGGGTTCTACTCTTACTCTGGGTCTGTCCAGCCGATTCCCTCCCCGGTCGCAAAGTTTGTATTCGAGGATATGAACAGGGATCAGGCCGAGAAGGTGTTCGCTGGGTCGAATTCAGCCTTCAATGAAGTGTACTGGATGTATCCGTCCTCGGACTCGGACGAGTGCGATAGGTATGTCTGTCTCGACTATCTACAGAAAACATGGCACATCGGGTCATTCGACATGTCCGTGGTGGCATCTGATGCAGTGGTCACCGGTTACAACAGAACGTCGTGGGAAGATTCAATAACGAGGGCGTTTCCCACGGCTACATATATTAGCGAGATAGATAAGACAGCCGTCCCCCCTGTTCTTAAATCCAACATTGTCATGCACGAACTGAGTCCGGTGGAGTCCGCTGTCATGGGCACGAAGGATTGCTTTGTGGAGAGTGGGGATATAGATATCTCGGATGGCGACAAGTTTACGTTTGTATCCAGGTTCATACCGGACCTGATGGTTCCGGAGTATTCGGGTAATGCAAGCCCGACAGTAACTCTAGATATTTCTGCCAAAGATTTCCCCGGTGGTTCGGTTACGGATACTGTGAGTCAAGTGGTCGCTGTAGACAAGATCCCGGGTACGTTCACTCCCGTTAGCAACGATACGGCTCAAAGGATAAGGGGTCGTTCGATGTCTGTGAAGTTTTCGTCCAGTGCCGAGAACTTCCACTGGCGATTGGGCGACAGCAGGATTGATGGAAGACCGGATGGGGGTAGATGATGGCACCGACACCCAGACCCCTACAGGTTCCCGGAGACTATTATTCCAGGGAGGAGGAGTCGCTCTTCAGGAGGGGTCTGGAGAATTCCCTGCTTGAGATTTCAGCGACTCTCGACAGAGTTGAGGGCGGACGCTCTTCGATTTCTACGGCGTCGTCCCTTAGGCTTTCCTCTATTACTATTCCTGTCGGCCAGGTTGAGGTCGGGTAGTGGCTGATAATTACAAGATACTTGCCCAGATACTTCCCTCCGACACGAACGAGAACACCGCGTACACGGTCCCGGTTGCTGCTGCGACGACGGTTGCATCCACTACGAGTTCGCCCTTTACGGTCCAGGTGGCCCCGAAGTCCCTGTCTCCGAAGACCTACTCGATCATATCTTCGATCATAATCTGCAACCTGCACAGCGGGGCAGTCACTTACGATATTCGACTAAAGGTGGCTGCTTCGGTTGGTGATAACGACAAGGAGATGCTTTTCAAAACAGTATCTCTATCCAATGGTAAGACTCACATACTCTCTCCAGGTATGGGTCTTTCTGCCGGTAATCTAATCAAGGTTAAGTCCAGCGTTGCTAGCAAGCTGGCATTCACATTTATGGGGATAGAGGTTACATAGTATGGCCGAGGGAAAACACCAATATAAGGGCGTAGCGGAGGCCCTGGCTGCCTTTGGCAGAAACGGCGATTCCGTCCTTATGCACGTTAACCCCGTGGAGGTTCAAGCTCTCAACAATATGGCTCCCGGGAGTATCACGATAAACCCAGACACGGGCCAGCCCGAGGCATTCTTCTGGTTGATTCCCGCGTTGCTTGAGGGTGTCCTCGGTGCCATTGGAACGGGGGCGACGGCAGTAGCGAGCGGACTGGCTGGCGCGGGTGGCGGGACGGCCATTGGGGGTGCGGCGTCACTTATACCCGAAGCTATTGCTGGGGTTGCTGGTTTCGGTGAGGCTGCCATGGGTGGTTTGGCGGGAGTCCTGGGCGCTCCTGAGGCCGCAGCTGCCACAGCCCCGGAAGTCTTTGGTGAGATTCCGGCGATGCTGACGGGGACCGGAGCGCCTGCGGAGATCACCACTGCTGGTATGCAGGGCGTAGGTTCCGGTCTTGCTCCTGGCGGTGGAGTCCTCCAAATCGGTGCAGGAGGGGGCGCTCCGGGCATTGGCGCGATTACTCCCGCTGCTACCCCCGCACCCAGCTTTGGGAGTGTTGCTTCCCAGCAGCTTAGTGGTATGCAAGGCGTGAATCAGGCGTTGAACACGCCTTCCCCCGGGGCTGCTCCGTCGGATGTAGCCAGGGCTATGAGTCACGTTGGCGGCGGGCCGGGTCTCCCCGGTTCCGATTTGGGACGGGCGGTTGCGGGCCAAATTTCAGGCCCGAGTGATACGCTCAGGGCAGGCATCGATTCAGTGAAGGATGCTATCAAGCCCGGGGCAAGACCCGGTGGTGTTCCCTTTGATGCTCGCATGGGTGGGCTCAATCCGGAACAGTTGGCGAATGTCGAAAAGCTTGGACAGGGGCTTAGGGGCTTCGGTAGCGGCGTTGGGCCTGGCTCGTCGGCGGGAGTGACAAAACCACTGGTATCGCCCGCCGTGGACTGGTCAAAGGTTCCGGTGGCGGGCATGGAGGGGGCACCACCGGGGGTTTCTGCTTCCGCCGGTCACGTTGCCCCGAGACTTTCCCCCGTGGATTTTTCAAAGGTTCCGACGCAGACCGCCGGGCGCACGACCGCTGGTAGCTTAGGTGGGGACGCTTGGCAGGGCGCAAAGAATTACGGCAACCGATTAATGGGAGGGACGCCGGGCACGCCTCCGGTGAATAAGGCCCAAATCGATCCGAAGACCGGTGGGCGGCTGCCTCAGGGATTGGGCGATGCCCTTGGTAACTTGGTTAATCCGCCCTCGACCCCGGGGACTAAAAATCTCGGGGGGAGAACTGGCAATGTCCTTGGAGCGTTGGGGAGGAATGTTGGGGCTAACCCGATGCCGTATGGCCTTGGTGCCATGTATCTCGCCAGCCGACCAGAGCAGGGCGAGGCACCCGATTGGGCCAAGGGAATGGAGAGAAACTCCGCAAGGGCAGAGGAGCTATGGAGTCCCGACTTTGTACCCGAGATCATGCACAATCCCGTCTGGGGGCAGATGGGGCCGAACAACTCGACTATTGCCGGAGTGGGTCCGGGAGGGGACCAGATGTACGAATTTGGCCAACCGGCATACGGACCGAGCGACCCTTTCTATAATTACGGAAATCGTCCGATGCATAATCCCTATGGTTATATTTATGAGGAAGAGCAGCCGCTCTGGGGTGGGGGCCGTCGCTTCGCATGATTCTGGTCGGGTCTAACATCGATGGCTAACAGTAAGGGCTATCCCGATACCGGTCAGGCGATGGCCTTTGAGCCCATCTCCAGAGAATCTGATTCCATATTCGACACGGATTGGATTAGCAACTGGGCTTCAGCGCCCTGGATCCCTATTCCTGGCTCTTCCCCGGCCCGGGGCCAACGGGACTGGCGTCAAGGGGAATTCCTGGGAAGTGACCCGTCGAGTCCTATCCTTCATCTCAGCGATATACCCCCCTTCTATTCACCCTCTCACGGGGGTAATCCTTTCTTCTTCGATTCGGATGTTTGGGGCAATGCTGACTATTACACATCCACCGACGCCTCCCATGCCTGGAACCCGTTGGCGGTCGGGAATCTTGGTTATAACTCAACGATGAGTGAACTTGCCTTTGGCAACAATGCCTACGCTCCTCAAGCGGGCGCTGAGTGGAACGCGGCTTACGGTCTCAATCCCCAGTGGTTCGCTGAGTACCCGCTAAGGGCTCCCCCGGCTCCCCCGGCTCCCTGGTCCTCCCCCGTCGATTGGGGTAGCTTGCCGATTGACGGGATGTCCAATACTGTCTTTGGGAATGATTTCTACGCTCCTCCGGGCACATGGGAGGATGGGGCATGGTGGGGGCAAAATTTCCTTGGTCCCCATGCAGAGGGCAGCGCCTACGGTCTCAACCCTCAATGGGTAGCTAATTACGAGGCATTTCCATACGATCCCATACATATCCCCATCCCCGGCCCCGGCCCTGGCCCCGGCCCGGACTTGTCGGGAGAGTTGGTTGGTTGGGGTAATACCATCCCGGGGGAAGTACCGGATCCGATTTCCGAATGGTACGGGGATCCCTTTTCTGGTCCCGGAGGGGGCCGGTCGGATGTTCCCGGTTACCAGGTTTCCTATGGTCCTGCAAATCCCCTGAACTGGAATTTTGGCCTTGAATTCGTCGAGGACGAATTCGGGGAGATGCAGATACTCCCGGGCCAGGCGTATGGAAGCCCAGATCCAGGTTGGTCGCCTACGGACTCACCGTTCTACCAAACCGTTGGCGCTACCCCTGGCTCCTACGTTTTTGATGACACGACAACCGGCGGCCTTGGCTCGCAAGCGATTGGTGTGAATGTTGAGGGGGACTTTGCGAGTACCTTCTACCCGGATTGGACTACGCAATGGAGCGCTGGTCCGGTTGATCTAGAGGGGGGATATACTTCCCATGTGGATACTTTGGGTAATGCGTATGGGGCACTTACGAGATCCGATGCCGGGGAGCTGTGGAGAGCTAGGTCTGTTGCTCCCGTAACCTGGGGAGGGTCCGCCTTTCCCGAATCAGACTATCCCGGCGGGCTTGCTACAACTACCGGATCTGTTCCGGGTGCTACCTATGGAGCAGGGGATGACCCAAGCCTCATAAACGCCTTCGCGCAGTCGCTTGGCTTAGGGTCTCCTAGCCTTGGGTACAGCGATTCCTCGCAGTACGGAACCACCCTTGAGCAGTCATTTAGCGATCCGTTCGGTCCCTTCGGAGATCCGCGACAGTCACCGGATCCGGAGGGGGCTAATCCGTATGACTTTTATGATCCCCGTAAGCAGGGTACATACGGAATGGAAAGTGTCTACTTGCCCGTCCAGGGCCAGCAGCGGGTGCTTGCAGGTCTAACGAAGGAGAAGTATCCGGAAACATGGGAAGACAAGCAGGGCTTGGACTGGGAGTCGGTATTGGCGGTGCGCCCCGATCTCGCGGGTGCGGATATCGATACACAGGCCGAGGTATTGTGGTGGGTCGAGAATAGCGGACTTGATGAGGGAATACTGGAGGCGGAGGGGGTAGAATTCTTCGGTCCCCCGCCAGACATAGGCTACGACGCCCAGGGCGGGTCGTTGGCCGGTATGATCGGCCCGACCATCATGGGTCCTCAGCCCGGATGGGGCGGGTACAATCCCAATACTTGGGGCTTCATGGACAGCACTATGTCGTCGTTGGATGAGTCAAGTGCTTACGCGAGGATTTTCGGCGATGCCTACGAGGCCGAGTATGAGCACTTTGGCGTCGACCGAACAGGCGATGCTCCCGCCCCCTGGGATGCTCCCCCTGTTGCTCCTACGGGCGGGGGAGGATTATTTTCCGGCCTTGGATTTAGTTTCCAGGACCGGCTCAATGCCTTAGAGACGCATGCAATAAAGGATTCGTATGACCAGGTGTATACGGAAGGTGTCTTCCCTAGTGTAAATATGCAGGGAACCCCCATGGGTTTCTACAACCTTTTTACGGGGGGGGATACGCCACTTGTGGACCTCAGTCTACCCTCTGAAGATTTGTCTGCACAGTTTGGTTACGACATAACTCCAGTATTTACGGAAAATCCACTTTCCGGAACTCCGATCAGCGAGCTTGATGAAGCGG
>Ga0209757_10000115_pt1 | contig 22041 bp, 10 predicted proteins | sample ETNvirome_6_1000_FD_185472 | JGI IMG/M metagenome (GOLD analysis project Ga0209757, IMG submission 185472) | Marine viral communities from the Pacific Ocean - ETNP_6_1000 (SPAdes) (version 2) | ecosystem: Environmental > Aquatic > Marine > Oceanic | place: Pacific Ocean | collected 2013-06-19 | reverse complement strand
TTATACACTAGAGAATTTACAATACCTTATCACAATTGTTATTCGTTTGGAAATGGAGTAGAATCAAATAGAATTAGAGATAACTTTAACCTACCTTATATATCTAACGGAGTTAGGGTATCTACCACTCTGGAAGAAGAATATAAAGAAGAACGAAGAAAGTATGGTTTAATATATTCTGGTATTTATAACTCAACTGGGGGAATAAATAATTTAAATCAGTTTATTCAAGCTGAAAAAATCACAAAAGATATAAACCCTATATACGGTAGTATTCAAAAACTTCATTCAAGAGATACTGATTTAGTCACTCTCTGTGAAGATAAGTGTTTGAGAATATTAGCAAACAAAGATGCTGTGTATAATGCTGATGGAAATCCAAATTTAACAGCCACACAAAACGTGCTTGGTCAAACAGTACCTTTTTCAGGTGAGTATGGAATATCAACAAATCCAGAATCATTTACATCGGAAGCTTATAGAGCTTATTTTACTGATAGAGTTAGAGGTACTGTAATGAGGTTATCTAAAGACGGATTAACACCTATCTCTAATCACGGTATGAAAGATTGGTTTAAAGATAATTTAAAATTAAACAACACAGCTTTTGGAAGTTATGACGATAAAAAGGAAGAATACAATTTAACTTTGTCAAACCGAATTACTCAAGCAGTACGAGTTTTAGGTAGTAGGAAAGATTCTAACACACCTTGGGAAGCGGGTAAGGTATTCGAAACAACTTCAACAGCTCTTGCTAACGCTTATAGCGTGGGTGATCCTATATACGCTCATGGTATCCCAGCGGGAACGACTGTTGTAAATAAGCAAAATTTAGGTGGTGGTTTGTGGAGGATTACGTTGAGTAATACAATAAATCAAAGCTTATTAGGTAATTTCCACATGTATGGTGCTGTGAACAATCCTATCGCGGCTTGGTGGATGACATTGTCAGGTGGTTTAACGTTCAATGATACAATCTCGTTCAAAGAAGATGTAAGAGGTTGGGTTAGTTTTAAATCATTCCTACCTGAAAACGCTTTAAGCATGGGTAATGATTATTATACTTTCAAAAATGGAAACTTGTGGAGACATCACGAAGAGCACCCATCATTCGATAGAAACACGTTCTATGATCTTGCGGATTGGGCTGATGGAGATAATTATACGAACTCTTCCGTTGAGGTTGTATTAAACGATTCCCCAAGTAGTATAAAAGATTTCCACACGTTAAATTATGAGGGTAGTCAGTCAAAGATAAAGAAATTCGCGTCAAGTGCTGTTGGCGATGGTACCTTGAATTTGCCATATCAACCACAAACTACTTATACTGACCAAAGTTATTACAACTTAAGCGATAAGCCTGGTTGGTATGTTGATGGTGTGTATACAGACAAAGAAGAGGGTTACATTAAGGAGTTCTTAGAAAAAGAAGGCAAATGGTATAACAACATAAATAGAACAATAGACACGAGTTTAGAAAAAGCAGACACTAGTGACTTTACTTTCCAAGGAATTGGAATGGTTCAAATCGCGGGTTGTACTAATCCTGCTGCTACTAACTATAATCCAAACGCAACTATAGACGATGGAAGTTGTCTTTTAGCGGCGCCAGGTGGTCCTACACTTGGTGGGCCTGTGTTAGGTGATCCTGTACTTGTTGTTCCAGGTTGTACTGATATTGATGCAAATAACTATAATGCTTCAGCTACTATAGATGATGGTTCATGTACTTACGGCACAGATGATTCTGGTTCTAACGGTGTTAGTGATGGGGGTGTTGATACCCAAGTTTATGGATGTACAGATCCTGCTGCAGATAATTATGATGCTACAGCTACAGTAGATGATGGTTCATGTCAATACTCTCCACACAACGTACCAGGTTGTACAGATTCATCAGCTAGTAATTACAACCCACTTGCTACAGTAGATGATGGAAGTTGTAGATACGGGGATAATGGTCATGACGATGGGGATGATGATACTCAAGTTTATGGTTGTACAGATCCATTAGCAGATAATTTTAATCCATTAGCTACTGTAAACGATGGAAGTTGTAGTTACGGAGAAGACGATCATGACGGTAAGGTTTATGGCTGCACGGATCCAATCGCAATAAATTATAACCCGCTTGCTAACTCGGAAGATGGGAGTTGTATTTATAGAGAAGATGACGGGGGTGATAACAACAACGATGGTGGTGGTGAAAATAATGGTGATGGTGGTGGAGATAGAGATGTAGATATAGATAGAAGTAAAGGAGGAGTTAAAAAAGATGGGATTAAAACTAAACATACTAAATACTAAGTAATGCAGACAATAGCACTTTCAGTTAAAAATCTAAACGTTTCACTTCAAGTTGGTGATGCTGTTTATGCTAGACCAACCTCTACTCAGTCGAATGCGATTGATCCACAAACCGCGACAACACCCCAGCCTTTTACTGGCGCTGGACATCTTGTTGGTATACTACGTAGAATATATACGATGAACGGTGGGTTGATAACAATGTTAAATATTGACGACACTGCTGTGTATAATCCGTATACTCCTCAAGCTAATGATTTTTTAATGTTTTCAAAGTATTCTCAAACGGATGGAGACATTAACGGGTATTATGCTAAAGCAAATTTTGTAAATGATTCTAGGGAAAAGGCGGAATTATTTGCGGTTAGTAGTGAAATTGTAATAAACAGTAAATAATTATGGCATACGGAAATAGTGTAAATAAAGAAATTTTTGTAAAAGAGAAAGATGGAGTCAAAGCTCCAGCAGGTTTTCATTACATGCCTAACGGTAGATTAATGTCCGATGCTGATCATGTGGCTGTGCATGGATATACAGGGCGAAAAATCACGTCTTTCGATTTTGAAACTAGGGATGTGCTTAACGAAGGAGAAACAAGAAATTTTAGCGTTCGAGGTAATAAAGGCGCGGTGTTTAGTCTTGAGATATATGATAACACTGGTAAGTATTATAATTTCTACACAAAAACTTGGTCGACTACAAAAGCTATGTTGAGTAAGAAAAGTATAAGTGGAGCATATACTGGTAGCATTAAATTTGACGCACTCCCTGATTCATCATTAAAAACTTACACTGTCAACGTGTATGCTGAAACGGTTTATAACATTAAGACATCTCACGCTAGTTATGCGGAAAGAAAGAATGCTGATAGCAGTATCAATGTAAATAAATCCACTGGATCCAATTCTAATATATTAACAAAAATAATATACCAAGATGCTTTAAAAACTTTAAAGTTATCTTGTGTAGCCCCGTCTCTTTACGATGCTAACGCTAGCACTGTAGATGGCGCTACTAGTAGCTCTAATAGAATAGTTATTGATGCTGATGCAACAGATTCAAATATCGTCCAAGTTGGAGACAAGGTAATAACTACTGGAATAGCTTCAGCAGTACATGCTTTAGTTACCAAAGTAAATCCAGATGATGATGACGTTAACGAAATACAAATCTCTGCCTCTGACAGTGCGTCTGATGGTGCGATCATATCATTTACTCCACCATTTAACGCAATGACGCCTCATGGTAGTGATAGTGACGATGGTGCAGATTCATCATCTGTGTCGTCAGGAAATAGTGCTGTCATTCCCTTTTCCGTGAGTATCACGCCTACGACTGGACGAACGTTTAACGTTTCTAAAACCCCTACCACTGATGATTTATGTGCTTATACAACCGTTACTTTTGAATCTGCGGCTTTAGCTATTGAGGGTGAAGATACTAGTAGTGCCAGTGTTTTTTATAGATGGCCAATTACAAATATAGCTAACCTAAAACAAGGGATGAAATTAGATCCCGCGAGAACAGGAACAGGCGTTAATACAACTACACCCGCTTTAATATCTAGTTACGCAACAACAGCAACACAAGATGTTTTGAAAGAAGGGGAGTATGATAACTATATTAACAGTGTCACTGTTGATGATGTATTTGCACCTGCTGTAGATCCCTATGGAAACGATGTTACAGCTGTTGATAGAAACGGTAGAACAACCGCTCAAGCGGGTAATATAGTATTTAACACTCAACAACTCGATGCTTTAAAGTCGGATTCTGGAGTTAGAATATTTGCGCATGGACAAAAAAGCATAGAAGCATTAACAGGTGTTAAGGTTGAGTTAAATGTTAATAGTATGGCTTATAGTGGTAGTGCGAATCCAATCACAGCCGCGGTATCAACAACCACAAGTGGTGCTGTTAGTAGCAGTACAACTATAGGATTAGCAGATGTCGGGGATGTTAGTCAGGGAATGACTGTAAGTGGAGTAGGTATAAGCACGTCTGCAGTAAACCCTACTATAGTATCGAAATCAACTGATGATGGCGCAGGGAATATAGTGGTTAGCGCGGCACAAACTTTAGAGAGCGGACAGACGTTGTATTTTCACGGTGGAGCGTCTAACATAACAATAAGAGGTGTTTTGAAAGTGTCCAACATGGCAATTAATGACGTTGATATATTTTTCGATGTTGAAAGGTTCCTAACTGCAGTCTAGGTAAAAAAATAGCTAAAACTGTGACTATATTAGGTATAAATTAAATTTAATTATGCCTAAAAATGAATTAGAGAAAATATTTGATAATTTACCAACATTATCTTATAAAGAAAAACTAAAATCAGTTGAAGACTATCTTATTAGTTTGTCAGTTGATGATGAAAATATATTTTACGACGGTAAGAGAGCGGTATACCCAGATTTCTGCAAATATAAACATACCTTCGCTGAGAGTGTATATGTAAGGGAGATGTTTATGCCTAAGGGTACTGTTGGATTATCTGTTATTCAAAAATATTCATATCCATTCTTTTTGTTAACAGGACGTTTAGCAACAACCACAGAAAAAGGTATAGATGAATTAATAGCCCCCGTGTATTTTACATCAGCATCGGGTGGAGCACAGAGACTAGTATATGCTATTGAAGATTGTATAATAGTAAATGTACACCACAATCCTACTAATACTGAGGATTTAGAAGAATTAGAAAAACATTTATACGCTTTTAGCTGGGAAGAGTATGAAGATTTTGTCAATAAAAAAAAGAAAGATGAAAAGAATAAATAATATATTGTTAGAGTTATATAGAGATAAAGACCAATTATTGGTTTTAAGTATTTTATTTTCCCTAGATTATTGGTTACAACCATTGTTACCCAATGACCCGAATGTAAACCAAGCTGCTGGAGCGTTAATCGTAGCTGGTGCGGCGGCTGTAATTGGTGCTGGTGTATCTATGTATCAGGGTGCTCAAAATAGAAAAGCAGCAGCAGCGGCAGCAGAGAAAGCTGCAAAAGAAAAAGCAAAGCAGATGAAGGCGTTGAACAAAGAAAAAGATAAGTATGAAAAGTTTGAATTCACAAATCCATATGAGAACATACAAACTGAATACGAAAACGTATATGAAGATTTAACCGTAAACCAACAGCAAGCTGAATTCCAAGCTCAGCAAGGAGCTCAACAAAGATCTAATATAATGGAAAGTATGCGTGGAGCTGCTGGAGGTTCTGGTATAGCTGCTTTAGCGCAAACAATGGCTAACCAAGGCCAACTAGCAACTCAACAACAATCTGCTTCTATAGGACAACAAGAAGCTGCTAACCAAAAATTACAAGCACAAGGGGCTGGTATGGTTCAACAACAAGAAGCGGCAGCTGAAAAACAAATAGCTGCTGGTAATGAATTAGTGGCTAGACAAGAAGCTGATAGAAGAGCTACACTACTCGGCATACAAGCGCAAATGGCAGGTGGAGCGGCACAAGCTGCTACGTCGGCTGACCAAATGCAAGTGCAGGTAGGTGCGGAATCAGGAGCCGCAACAGCTAAAGCTGTATCGTCTGGTGTTCAAGGAATAGCTAGCACAGCATCATCTCAACAAGCTGCTGGAACAGGTCTTTGGAAAGAATAATAAAACATGATTTTAAAAAATAAATAAATAATATGGGAGCAGACGCAGCATTAATAAGTTCGTTTGGTAGATTGGCTGACGCAGGCAAGCGTGATTACAGTGGTCAATTACGAGCGCAAAGAGAGCATGGTGATATCATAAGCGAAGGTATCAACAAAACAGCTGGTATTATAGCTAAAGGAATACAGGATAGAGACGATGCTAATAGAGAAGCAAACGAAGAAAGTAGGAAAAGATCAAATGAAAACCTTCGAAGATGGAGTAAAGGAGGTGAAGAATATCACGCAAGCTTGGAGAGTGGTGGTCAAGTTGGCGACTTTCTTACACAAACTGTGCATGATGAAACAGCTCGTATTAAGAAGGATGATTTTGAACCGTATAACACAGGAGAAAATACACCAGAAAACACAAAAGGCAGACAAGACGCTTTAAACTCTCAAAAACGAGTAATTGATGATGTAGTTGGCTTAAGGACAAGCATAACGGTAGTGTCGCAAGATTTTTCTAAGAGTGGGGGAACTAATATCAGTGATGCAAACTCCGAAGAAAATGTTAATTTTTATGGAGCAGTTATTGATAATTATACCAACCCAACTGGATTGGTAGGATCACATTACGAGGGGAAAGTATTATATGTTGATGTTACAACACCAGGATATGTTGATGCTTCAGGAGCACAAATTACAGAGGATACAGTTATGTCAAAAAAAGCATCAGATTTTGGAAAGGACTTGATAACAAAAAACATTAAAGGGGAGGAAAAAATGCTAAAAACACATAATGATGCGGGGCTTTGGGGAGCAGACAAAAAAAACCAAAACGCAGAGTTTGACGAAGGAATGGAGGCGTATAGTATAGAAACATATCTTCTTAACGATGAAGATAGTAGTCCCGCGGCTTGTGCTGATTTATTCCAAAGAGGAGGGATACCAGGACAACCAGAATATAAAATAGAAGGTAATACTGGAAAATGGACAGTTGGTAGTTGGGCACATAGCTTACAAGCTCATCCTTCATTAAACATGGCGGTTTATAAAGCCGCTGGAGTTAAGGTTGATGGTATACTAGAAGGAGAAGAAGCTGACGGTGAGGTTTCACAAGCAGAAGCTAAAGCCGTGATGAATGGAGAAAATAAAGATATAGTTATTAGCACTATAGTAGATCCCTACTATATTAATCCTATTACAGGAAAAAATCATTATAACCATAGAGATTCAATTCGTGGGTATGCGGAGTTTAAAGCCAATTTAAACGCACAAGCCGCGCAAAAGGCTCGAGAAAGCTCAGATTGGTATCCAAAATGGCTTGAAGATAGAGAAGGTGAAGGTAAGGACGATGTATTAACGATAAAAGAATAGTATGCCAGAAATATTAAAACCAATATCACAGGAAGAAATAAAAGCTTCTGTAGCTAGAGGAGAGGAGTCCAAGTGGAATATCGACCCTACAACAGGCGAGCCACTTTCTGAAGGATACACATATAACTATGATTCAAAAAAAGTTGCTTGGGTTGGAGAAGGACCTGAGCCAACTGAGAAAGTAGATAACTCAGTAGATACTATTCCAGAAGAAGAAACTGTTGAAGAAGTCACTACAACACCTGATCCATTACAAAACGTGTTTGATTATGTTATTGAAAAGGGACTTTATAAAGGTGGTGATTTTGAAAAGTTTAAAGGAGACTACTCAACAGGTGAAAGACAAGATTTGTTATATGAAGTTTTAAAAAAGCGTGGCGCCACTAAAGATGATAAAGGTAAATTTTTAGATCACTACTTTCCAATTACAATCGAGCAACAAGAAGCAGAAATAACAACTTCTGAAGCAAAGGAAGTAATACCACGGCCGGATGTCGTTGTGGAAGGAAAAGATATGGCATCCACTGGGGCGGACAATTCTACGGTTACACCAGAAGTTGATTGGGAATCTCCAGAGCTGAAAGGCGAGTGGGGGTATAACAAAACAGGAGATGGTGTTTGGACCCGTGAGTATAAGAACGAAGAAGGTGTGGAGGTAAGCGAAATTGTTCCATCTAACAATGTCCCTAAAGAAGTTTTACAATTGTGGGAGAAAGAAAGTGAGGTTGTTTCTGAAATTGAAGCTGGACAAAGAGGTATAGGAGGTCAAACGCAAGCGGAGTGGGTTTTAGGAAAAGATGACGTAGCGGTATCCGATCAATCGGTAGTATATAACGCGGCTTCCTTTTCCGCTGATGTAAAAGAAACAGAGGAAATACAAAACAATATAAGTTCAGAGGTTTCGTTGTATCAAGAAAATCTAGAAAAAATAGAAAACTTAAACTTTGAAATAAACAAACTCACAAAACCCAAGCAGATTTTACCTTTCTCGCCTGGCGGTTTAATGCCAGTTGGTCCAGACGGTAAAACAATGGAGGACATACAACAACAGCAGAACACTAACGCGCTTGAGAACCAAGGTGGTTTAGATCCTAGAACAATAGGTAAAAACGAAAACCTTTTAAACCCTGAGTATAAAGCTTTATTAAATGATTTAAAAAGACTAAATTTAGATCAAAACGCTAGTAGAATTAAAAACTATCTACAAAAAGCAGAAAAATTATGGCCAAAAAACGACTCTAAAGCTGATAAAGAAAAGTATAATGCTTGGCTGTACAAAACAGCATCGCAGTTGATGGAGAAGGATGATAAGGCTAAGATTATGGAGAGTAAGATTGCTCAACACATGGAAGATAATCAAGGTGTTCTTCAAGTTCTCAATCCCGAGTGGTCTACAAAAGAGGTTGAAAAATCTAAAGAATTTTTAGAGATTTTACCAGAAAAAATGAAAAGTAATCTTGCGCAGCAAAACTTCTTAAAAACCTCTGTAAACACCTTAGACCTAGAAATTAAACCGCTTGTAGATGCTTTAAATAAAATAGATTATAGTAGTTATACCGCAGATATAGAAAAGTATGACAACGAGTTAGCCGAGTTGGGTCCCGAGGTAAAATGGGGTGCATTTGCTTGGACTCAGCTTACCTACGGTAAATATAACTCATTAATTCAAAAGAGAAATTCTGTAATAGCTAGTTATCAAAAAGAGCAGAAAGTCAACAATGAAATATATCAAAACTACTTATCTAAAGTAAATGGTAGAAATGAAACGTATCAACAGTACCTTAACACCGTTAATTTAGACGCTGAATTTAACAAGCAAGGAGAAGATGTTACCACATACATGAACGCTATGAGGCGTAATGGGCACAACGTCACTGCTGCGGCTACTTGGGTTGGAACGTCTGCTCTTCACATGGCTAGTGGTATAGAGGGAGCTATTAACGCTGTTAAGGAACTACCTGAAGATTTACTGTTTGAGTTCTACGATAACGATCAAAGTAAAATGCCAGAAATAGTTAAGATGATTCACACGGTTGATGGTGTTGATGATGCGATGCGTTACGCTGGTAAAGACACGTTCGATAATTTTGTAAAGAGCATGAATGCTAGTGTTCAAGCTCCAACGCAGTATGAAGACATAGATGGTTTAAGCGATTTAGGTCTTTTTGGAATGCATACAATTGCAAACTTCGTGCCTCAATATGGTTTGATAGCAGCCACGGGTGGCGCTTCAATATATATCATGGGTACATCTGCTTTTGGTAATAAGTACGACGAAATGGAGTTTACCAATAGACAGTTATTTGGAAAGACAGATTATAATCTAGGTCAAAAGTGGCTCGCTAGTAGTATCGCGTTCGGTTCTGAAGTTGTTTCTGAGAGAATGACTTATGGTGTATTTAAAGCTAAAACAGGTTTAGCTAAAGAACCTCTTAAAAGAATTGCTGATGGTTTTTCGAAATCTGTTTATGAGACAAGCAAAAGGGTCGGTAAAAGAACTATCAGTAACGTGCCTTATATGTACCAAGAGTCTATTGGTGAGGTTTTTGCAGAGTTTGGTAACAATGTTGGTGATAAATACGTTTTAGGTAAGGATATAAGTTTAGGTAGAGGCTTGAAAGGCGCTGCTCTTAGCGGTTTGTTTATGGAGAGAGCAATGTCGATGCCTGGTTTATATCAAGATGTTTCTTCTATTTTCTCAGGCAAAGGTTATAAACAAAAAATAGCAGAGAATACTGAAAAAAGAGTTGCTTTAGAAAACATGCTAGCGGAGCCGTCATTGAATCCAAAGTTAAGAGAAAAACTTGAAATAGATGTTTTAAAACTAATTGCTAAAAGTGAAACTTTAATGGCTCAAAATATCGAGAATATCGACATGATGTCCAATAAAGAGAAAGAGGATTTAGTGAAGTTGGATACTGAGATAATAAAGTTAAGGGCAGATAAAGATATGGTGGAAGCAGATGGTTCGCTAAGCTATAAACAAAAACAAGAGTTAATCGAAGATTTAACGGTTCAAGAAAATGATGTCTTAAACCAACAAGATGATATCGTAAAAGAATACGAATCTGATGAAACGAGAAAAAAGAAAAAAGAAAGGTTTGACAAACAGTTAGAACAAATAAAGAAAAAGATCGCCAAGTTTAATAAGCGTAAAATAAAAGACTTTAAACATACTAATGACGGCGCTAGGGGTAGAGTTAAAGTGTTTGAAACTAGAGAAGAACAGCAAGCTTTTTTCAATGACAGAATGTCTGATCACAACGCCTTGTTACAATCGGAAAGAGAGGGTTGGCAAGAAATACTAAAAGATCCTTCTTTATTAAACGAGGCTGATAAGGCCGCTATCGGATTAGAAGATGGAGATGTTTTACTAGATCATCACGTTGAACAGATAAACGGTATTATAAAAAATATTGACAATCAAATCGCTGAAAACAACTACGTATCTAGATCCTCAGCTAACAATTACGGTGGGTTCACTGTTAATAAAGATGGTGGTTTTGAAATATTTGTAAACAAAGAAAACGCTTTAGCGAGTGGTGGTAATGTTAATGTCGCTGCACACGAATGGTTGCATGGTGTTTTATTTAAGTCAATAGGTAAGGATCCTGAAACTCAAAAAGCACTAGGTGATGCAGTTATAGATTTTATTGGTAACAACAAAGGAGGTTTTACTAGACAGTTTATAAGAAAAATGGAACCTTATCAACGCGATACTGAGTTTGGCGAAGAGATTATAACTGTTATGTCTGAGTCTATAATGGACGGTACTTTAAAATACAAAGAAGGATTGTTCACTAAAATCGGAGATATTATAAGGCAAAATCTTCAAAGATTAGGTTTAAAAGATATCACTTTTGATACTGGTAAGGATGTTTATAATTTCATAAAAGATTACAACGCTTCGATAGAGAAAAACTATGATAGTATTGCCATTGAAGAAATGATGGACAAAGGCGCTAAAGGTAAATTACTTAGAAAAACTAAAAACGGTAAGGGAGATTCTAGTGTAATGGGTTCTAAGTCGCCTGAAAAACTAATTAGAGAAATAAATAACCCTAAAAAGACTAGTTCAGAAAAAGCTGCTGCTGAAGAGGAGCTAACCAAGCAATTTGATTTGTTAGCTTTAAAAGCTTTAAAATATGATACTAGAAAAGGTGATATTGCTAGGGAAAACGTTATTTTAGAAGCAAGAAAATATCTACCAGGTATTTTAAAAAGGTTTGACCCAAGGTCCTCTAAGTTCTCGACGTATGTAAATAGTAATATTGCACCTAAGCAAGCTGTTATATTTGAAGCTGCAAAAGGTGAGTTTTACGGGGAGACAACTAGTACTGACGCTAAAGAAGCTAGACAAGTAGCTGGCGACGCTGGTACAACTACAAACCTTGAAGATACTTTTGTACAAAAAATAGATATACTTGGTTTTGCTACAGTAGGTAGAGTTGTTGGTAAAGTAAGGAATTTAGTTAAAGTAAGGAAGGGTGATACTTTTAAAGAAATAATATCAAGATACGCTGGGAAAGTTGGTGAGCTTGTGTTTGATATCCCTGCCAAGAAAATAATGGAAGGTGGTGCTAATTTAGCGGCTGTTACAAAATATACTGAAGGTATGCCAGCGCCAGCTGAAGCTCAAAATATACAAAGATTTTTTAATGCTGGGCAAAACGCAGAAAGATTTATTAAAACATTACCGCTATATAATGTAACTGATAAAACCGCTGATATAGATAAGGTTGGTGAAAATATAGAGGTATCTAGGAATGCTTATGGAGTTGCTATTGGTTTAAAAGGTTTACCATTAGATTATTTCTACGAAAACTATACTGATCCAAAGGCTCTAAGTAAAGATCCTGATGTTTATAAAGAGAGAATAACATCTAAGGGTGGTAGAAGTTTAGGTTTAACAAGCCAAACTCCAGTTAAAAGATTAAAATCAGAATTTAGAAATCCAACGTCAGAGGTTGTAGAACAATTTAAACAAGATATAGGTATAACACCTAAGCTTCAAGAAAACATATACAATAGAGACATTGGTCAGTTGTTAAAAGGTGCTGCTAAAGTATACTCTATAAATGCATCGTTATCCGCCGCTCAAAGAGCCCAAGAAGCTAAACTTAAAAAAGCTCCGGTAGAACAAAAGAAAGCTATAAAACAACAAACAGCTGATATTACAGCTGCTCAAAGTAAGATTGCTTTTAGTAAAAACGCTAGAGTTGTTGACATAGATATTCTTAACGAAGGTGTGGTTGAGCAAGAGTTTGAAATGGATGATATAACTCACGTAGACAAGCTGCTTAATATAAATGGTCAAAAAGGTATATTTAGACATAGAACGTCAAATGAAATAGATGGTTGGTTTGACGCTTTTGAGAATAAGATAATAGCAAAAATGCCAGAGTCTGTTCTACCTAAAAGTAGATTAAATACTATACTAAGGCCTAGTAAGAGAATTTTTGCAGGTAAAAAATTTGGTTTAGAAGGAAAAGGTCAAGATAAAATAATAATTACAGAAGGTAAATATAAGGGTCAAGAAATGACTATTGATAATTATTACAATATTAAAAGAAAAGAACTTTTAGCAAAAGATTTAAAGTACGGACCACCATTCAAAGGTGAGGGAGCAAAATATGTTTATGGAAAAACATACGCAAGTTTATTTGGCCATACTGAAAGCGAGATAAAAAAATCATTTAAGAACGGTACCGTCGAAGCACAGAATAAGATAAATCTTAGCATGCACCAACAGTTGTGGGAAAGAATAAACAAGTCTATTAAAGACACTAAGGGTGAATCTCTTAGAGCGTGGGGTAGTTGGTTGAGTATGGTTGGTCAAGATACCGAACATCCTCATAGAATGGGTGCTGAGCTTGTGGGGTATTCAAAAAACCCAAAAGGAGTTAAAAATAAAAAAGGAAAAGTAAAACTTTATGAGTGGGAACACGCTATGCCCGCTACAAGAGCTTACTTGTATCTACTACACAACGCGGCTGATAAAAATCTTGACTTTGCGACTTCTTACGGTCTTGTTTCTAACAATTTTAAATTAATAGCTTTAGATTCCGCTGAGGATTTAAAACTGAAAGCAGCGGGCAGAACAACGAGCATGGGCCAAGGTTGGAGCATAATAACAGATTCTTGGTTAGATAGATATTTTAAGGGTGACGTAGGTATAGATGCTAGGTCGATAATTGGGTTTAACAACAAAACTTTTGAAGACACATATAGTATACCAAGATTAAAACCTAATATCGCGCAAACCCAAATGTTTAGCAAGGCTATAAACAAGGCAAGAACAGTTAATCCCGCTAAAGGTATCACCGTTCTAGATTTTGACGATACATTGGCTACGACTAAGTCTGGTGTTAGAGCTAAGGTGCCTAATACGGATGGTTTACCAAAACCACAAAGAAAAGTTATATTCTTAGCCGGTGGAGCTGGTAGTGGTAAAGGTAACGTTATTAGTAAGTTAGGTTTAAAGGATCAAGGATTTAAAGTTGTTAACTCTGACATATCTTTAGAATGGCTTAAGAAAAACAATGGTTTACCAGCAAACATGAATGATTTTACTGAAGAACAAAAAAGTAAGTTAGGTTCTTTACAACATCAAGCTAGAGGTATTGCTAGAAGAAAGATGATGAAGTACCAAGGTGAAGGCGGTGGAGTTGTTGTTGATGGTACTGGCGGATCTATTAAGTCTATGGAGAAACTAGTTAATGAGTTTAAAAACAAAGGATATGACGTTAGCATGGTATTTACGGAAACATCATTAGATGTTGCGTTAGAAAGAAATGCAGCTAGAAAAGAAAGATCTTTATTAGATAAAATTGTTATAAAAAACCACGAAGCAGTTCAAGGTAATAAAGACGGTTTTAAAACTATGTTTGGTGATAGATTCATGGAAGTTAACACTGACAATCTAAGCCAACAAGATGCAATGCCTACTAAACTTACAGATAAAATGAATGACTTCGTTAGCGGTTACGAGAACAGACGATTAGACGCTGAGGAGTTTGCTAGAGAAGGAGCTGATATATTAGAACAAGGTGGTACGTTTGATTTTTCAGAATTCAACAAAGTGGTTGAAGGTCAAAAAGCTCCGTTGTTTGAAAAAGCAATGAAATTGCAAGGGAAGTTTGGTCCTAAAGATATGTTTGTGTTAACAGCTAGACCTACTGAAGCCGCTCCACATATACACGAATTCTTAAAGGCTAATGGGTTAAATATACCATTGAAAAATATTACTGGATTAGCTAATTCAACGCCAGAAGCTAAAGCGCTTTGGATAGCTGATAAGGTTGGTGAAGGTTATAACGACTTTTATTTTGCAGATGATGCTTTACAGAATGTACAAGCTGTACAAAACATGTTAGATCAATTTGATGTTAAGTCTAAGGTTCAACAAGCTAGGGCTGATTTCGTTTACGGTGATCCGCAAGTAGTTAAGCTTCTTGAAGAGTCTTCTAAAAATGATGTTAAAGACATTGATAGATTAACTAAGCCTGGTACTTATAACAACATTAAGTTTTCTAAAGCGCATAGAGGTGAATATGAAAAAACAATATCAAAATATCGTCCTGATCTAGTTAAAGACAAGTTAGTATCTAAAACGGTTGACAATATGTTTGATTTTATTGACAACTTAGATGTTGCTGCTGATAAGAAAAGAAAGTATGAAAAAATAACTACTAAATGGTTGGCCACGAGTAATGTTAAGTTAGGTGAAGATAGTTATAAGATTCAACAGGCAGTAGAGTTAGCTGAGAAACATAATGAAGATATATTCTCTTATAGAAACCCTAATGAGATTATAGAGAAGTATGCTGGTAAAACTAAAGTAAAACCTACAAATCCTAAAAACGTAAAAGAGTTTGGTGAAGGTAAGGTTTTCAATAAGAAACATGGTATTACAGTTCATGAGGTTGAGAATACTAGAGAGGGACAAAAAGCTGTTAGAGATATTATAGATACACATTGGGGTAAAGACTCTAACCCTTGGTGTATAACGCAAGTTAAAGACGGTAAACTAACAGATGATGCTTGGCACAACTGGACAATTTATGACAAGAGTAAGAAATATATAGTTTTTCAAAATGGTAAACTATCATCTTTTTATGCGAACAACCAGTATTGGGATAGAATGGATAATCCTACAGACGCTCCTGTTATACAGATTAAAGAAGGTAATGTTACTAAGAAAGTAGAGTTAGTTCCTATTGGAGGTGGTAAAGTTCAAGAGTTTGTTATGGAAACTAGAACTGTTAGTAAAGATAAGAAAACTGTTACAACGGAATATCATGTAACCAAAGACATGGGTGAAGATACTGTTGTTAGGGGGGATTACAAAGTAGAAGACAGGGTTAACGGTATAACAGTAAAAGAAACTGAATACAGAGCTGATGGAACCAAGTATGGCGAAACTACTTTTAAAAACGGTAAAGCAATTAGCAGCGTGACTTTTACTCAAGATGGTATGACAAGATCTATAAATCGTTATGGCACACCGTTTGGCGAGATGAGTGTAAAAGATATTATAATGACCAAAGGAGATTTATTATCACACGAGATGAGTGATAGCGGTTTTGATTATTATCATGGAAAAGTTAAAATGACTAACCGAGTTACAGGCTTGGAACAAGTTACAGAGATAGGGTGGAAAGCAAAAGAAGGTACTTTTGATTTAAAGGATGGTATAAAAACCTCTCCTAATGGAGAAGTAAGAGCAGATTTTCAAAAGATTTTAAAAGTAGACTCTGGTGCGTATGGAATTCCAAGTAAAAAAGGTTACACACCGGTAACTATTATGTTTAGTAAAGGTGTAAACAAGGAATTCAATGACATACTAGAGGGATCAACTGGTGTTGAATCTATAAAAGAATTCTCTGACGCTCAAGCTAGATTAAGGGGTCAGAAAACTAAATACAAATCTATTATACCAGCATCTGCTCAGGATTTCCAAGGGTTGTTATACAGCTTCTTAGGTAAAGGAAAACAAGGGGAAGCTGATATGGCTTTCTTCAAGAAAGCTTTAATAGATCCATTCGCTAGAGGTATCAACGAATTAAACGCATCGAGACAATCAGCTGCAAATGATTTTGAAAATCTAAATAAGAATTTCCCTGAAATTAAGAAAAAACTTAATAAAAGTATAGAAGGTTTAGATTACACTTATGATCAAGCAATGAGGGTTTATCTTTGGAATAAAGCTGGATTTGAAGTTCCTGGTTTATCAAAAAGAGATTTAGCAGCTTTAACTAGCGTTATACAAAACGATCACAAGCTACGAGCTTATGCTGATACTATAGGTTTGATTTCTAAAAAAGAAAATGGATACTCTAAACCTAAAGATTATTGGTTGGCAGAAAGTATAGCTTCTGATTTATTAAGTGATGGAGCAATCGGAGATGCTAGAGCTGACATATTAGCTGAATGGATACAGAATAAAGATATGATATTTTCTAAAGAAAATCTAAACAAGATAGAAGCCATATATGGTTCCAAGTTTAGAGAAGCTTTAGAAGACATGTTATATCGCATGGAGACTGGTAGAAACAGGCCGATGGGTGGTAGTAGATTAGTAAACGGCTATATGAATTGGGTTAACAACTCTGTTGGAGCTATTATGTTCCTTAATTTACGTTCTGCAACACTCCAAACCATATCCGCAACAAATTACGTTAACTGGACAGATAATAATCCGTTAAAAGCAGCGGCAGCATTCGCTAATCAACCACAGTTTTGGAAAGATTTTGCAATGATTTATAATTCTGATTATTTAAAACAAAGAAGATCTGGTAATCAAAGGGGTATAAATGAAGCTGAACTATCTGAAGCTGTCGCTGGTAGTGATAATAAAGCTAAAGCAGCCTTAGCTTGGTTGCTTAAAAAAGGATTTACACCTACACAGATAGCAGATAGTTTTGCAATCTCAATGGGTGGTGCTACCATGTTAAGGAATAGAATTAACAAATACGTTAAGGAGGGCATGTCACAGAAAGATGCTGAGGCAAAAGCTTGGTTAGATTTTCAAGAAACTACAGAGGTAAATCAGCAGTCAGCTAGACCTGATATGATATCGCAACAACAAGCGTCTCCTCTTGGTAGATTAATATTAGCATTCCAGAATACTCCAATGCAGTACGCTAGGATAATGAACAAAGCCACTAGAGATTTAGCTGGCGGTAGAGGTGACTATAAGACACACATATCTAAGATAGCTTACTATGGTTTTGTGCAAGCGGTAATATTTGGAGCGTTACAATCTGCTTTATACGCTTCACTAGGAGATGATGATGAGGAAGATTTTGATAAAAAGAAAGAGAGAATATTAAACCAAATGGTTGACTCGTGGTTAACTGGTATTGGGGTTGGCGGTAAAGCTATTGGGACAGTAAAGAATACTATTATGGAGTATTTCAAACAAAGAGACAAAGGATTTAACTCTGATCACGCTTATACACTATTAACTCTACTTAGTTTCTCTCCACCAATAGGATCTAAATTGCGTAAAATATATTCGTCTATACAAACTGAAGAATTTAATAGAGGAGTTTTCAGTAAAAGAGGATTTACTTTAGATAATCCTATTTGGTCTGGTGTTGGTAATGTTATTGAAGGTGTTACAAATGCTCCACTTGGTAGAATGGCTAACTTAATGTTACAACTAGATAACGCGATGGATTCTAGTCACCAATGGTGGGAACGAGTTGCTCTAATACTAGGACAAAACACTTGGGATCTAGGAATTAAAGATCCAGATATAGAGGCTATTAAAGGTGAAATAAAAGAAGAAAAGAAAGAGGCGTCTAAGAAAAAAGCTAAAATAAAAAGAGAGGAAAAGAAGAAGACTGATTTAAAAGAAAAAGAAGCTAAAGGTGTTGAAAAGCAAAAGAAAGAAAAGAAAGAAGGCAAAGAAGTAACGTGTTTGGTTTGTAAGACACCTGTTGTAAAAGGCAAGAAGTATTGTACAATACACGAAAAAGCAGAGCAAAGGAAAGATGGTAAGAAAGTTCAGTGTAGAAAAAGAAAAAAAGATGGTAAAAGATGCGGTATGCAAACTTCTTCAAAAAGCGGGTATTGTTATTACCACGATTAAGTAAACAATTCAAAAAATAAGTGATAATAAAAGGATGGTAAGAAAACTAATAATACTGCTACTACTTGTATCTAACATAACAGTAGCACAAACATTTGGAAACATTGACCTTAAAGGCTTGTTAAAGTACTCTACTTTTTACACGGCTGTCAACGGTGGAACATCACTTTCTGATGTTGATGTGTTCTCTGTAGATAATGGTTTGTCTACACAGACTATTTCAACTCCTTATGATTATAATTTTACCATAGGATTACGTAAGATAGCAAGATTTGGATATGAGAATAAAGCTCAAACATTCTATGACGGAACGGAATCTAATTACAGTGATGCGGCCACTGTCGGTAAGGTTAAAGGAGTTGAATACTTATTTGAGATTGATTATAAAAGACAAGAAGGTATTGACTACGTGGACCAACACCACTTTATTAGATTTAGCTCTGACGAAGGTTGTGAAGATGAACTATGTGTAAACTTCTTTGCTTTGAAGTTAGAGTATCTAGAAGATGGTTTTGCTGATATTAAATATTTTGAAGCATCTGAGAGATACAGACAACGTAAAGGCAAAAACTTATCTTGGAATGTTGGATTAACACATAGACTTGCCGAACCTTATGGTTATAATGCTCTTGATGAGTGGATGTTAGATAATGGTGATTTGCATTATACGTACTTAGCTTTACAAGAAGGTTATATGGTGGACGTGTATAACAATGAATACTTTAGCCCTACGGGTGAGTTGGTTGCTACTAGCGCTGAGGTTTGGGAGGCGGTTGTTATACCTGAAGTGTTAGCTGATTACACTCAAAAGAAAAGAAACGAATTAAAGAAAACTATACAACATTCAATTGTTGTTGGTTTTGATTACTATAAGTATTCTAAGAAAACATGGTTACACGCTTGGGGAAGTTTAATGCCCTGGCACTATAATGATGGTAGTGAGTTTTCGTATCACAACTATGTTGATGGACAATGGTATGATTATTCTGGTGGATTAATATATGGAATAAAAGTAAACAAAAACTTAGGATACTTTGTAGAAGGAAAATACAACAAGTACTGGAATAGAGAATGGTACGATTTTAAAATAGGATTAAATTACGTAATATTTTAATATGGCAACAACTGCGCAAGAAATAGCATTAATGAAAAAAGACATCGAAACTTTGGGAGAGGACGTTAAGGAGATAAATGACAAGTTAGATAGGTTGATGATCAAATTACTAGACCCAGATGAGGGTTTGGTGGTTAGGGTTAACAAGAATACTAATCGTTTAGACGAGAGAGATAAAAATCTAGCTGGTTGGATGAAGGATGTTCGTGATTTTCATTATATGAAAAAGTGGAAATCTACAGTGACAAGAGCTCTTTGGGGTTTATATGTGGCTGCTGTAGGTTATATCGTTAAACTAATATTCTGGTAAAATGGCGAAAGAGTTAAACGAAGACACGGGTTTTGTGCTTAGTGTAAAAACATTAATAGCTATAGGTTTCGCTATGGCAACTTTAATTAGTATGTGGTTTATGTTGCAGGCAGATATTGCTGAGGCAAAAGAACTACCAGTTATCCCGCCAGACGAGGTTACGCGTATGGAGTTTAACATGAAGGATCAAATGATCCGTAACACTATTTTAGACACACAGGAAGACGTAAAAGAAATTAAAGAGACTCTTGAGAAGATAGAGGACAAACTATACAGTAGATAATGGAAAAGACAAGCGTTACTTGGAGAATATTTGGTATGTACATGTTAACGATCTTTTTCATGTTACTTACTAGTGGGGCTTTTGCTCAAATGAAGGTAACTCAATTTAACGCCGGTTGGAATAGTGCAAACGAAGTACCTTGGGTTATGGGTTTAGAAGATTGTAATACATATTCTTATGTAGACATAGCTAAGGACACGGAGGCACAAGCAAAATATAAAATAGCGGTTATACCGACTATTATAATATTTAAAGACGGAGAAGAGGTTGCTAGATTTCAAGCTGATTTAAGCTTTAAAATGGTGGCAACAAAAGAAGAAGTACAAGAAGAAATAGATAATCAACTAATGAGCGATTTTTAAATGAAAAAGATTCTACTACTATTATTACTACCAATATTATCGTTTGGACAAAACTGTGCTCCAATTTTGATAACTACAGACACCTGTACGTATGGGTACGCTAGAACATTAGTAGAATGGGAATCGTTAGATAGTGGGTGTGTTATTGATGTGTATCACCAAGGAACTCCTTATAATACATATTCTTATAATTGGTACAACCAATTAGATACTAACTACATTTTCTATAACAATTATAGTCAAGGGGATCCGTTTGCTAGTTCAGAAGGGTTTTGGTTTTTCTTGGAAATGGAAGATGGTGGTTTTACTGACACGGTCTTTGCAAGTGAATTTACTTGTATTTCAGGTTGTATGGATGCTTCTTATGATAATTATAATCCCGTAGCAAACGTACCAGCTAATTGTTTAGCTATGCCACCACCGCAAGATGACTGCGCGGATAGTACAAAAACATCTATAACGGTATCTTTAACTCCAGATCAATACGCGAGTGAGACAACATTAGATATTATAAATCAAGATGGAAACGTTTTATTTAGTACTCCACAGTATTTTTACTATTATAATGTTGGAACAGGTAACACGCATGACACTACAGTATGTGTTCCTATAGGTGATACGATAAAGTTTTTTATATATGATTCATATGGTGATGGTATATGTGGATCTTGTTTTGGAGGGGTTGATGGTAATGTTTTGGTTACAGATGAATGTGGAGACACTATATATAGTTTACTACCTGGAGATAACTTAAACTTTGGCCACGTAGATTCTTCAAGCGCTTTTGTAATGAAAGATTGTAGTTGGATTCCTGTAGTTGGGTGTCCTAACCCAGGTTTTTTAGAGTTCAACCCAGCGGCTGACGTGATGGACGTTGCACTTTGTGTTACACCTAGGGTAACGGGTTGTATGGATACTTCAATGTTTGATTACAGCTCTGTAGCTAACGTACCACTCATGGAAGACAGTTGTAGTTACACGCTTAACTTAACAGATGGAGGTGGAGATGGCTGGTTGGGAGCATATGTTGTTGTGAGTCAATTAGGAAACATATTTGGTCCGTATACTAACACGAATTCTTTCGTTGAAAGTATACCGTTAAATTTAAAGTCTAATCACCCGGTTACTATTAGAGCTTATACTCAAACAAGTTCTAACGCTACTTTAGATCAAATTGGATTTCAATTAATAAATCCAGAGGGAGTTACTATAATCTCAGGAGGTACTAATCCTTGGGGTGATATGATAAAAATATTCCCAGAAAAATATATTACAGTACCAAACTGCCCCACTATATGCGATCCGTATGTTTATGGGTGTGCAGATAGTTTGGCTTATAACTATGATTCCACGGTTAACACTGACGATAGTAGTTGTTATTATAACCCAGGTTGCGTTGACCCACAATACTTAGAATACTACACTCAAGGATATGTAGCGGATTATGATGATGGATCTTGTATTGTTAAAGTTGTGTGGGGTTGTACCGATACCACGGCTTTTAATTATGATTCTTTAGCAAATATGGATAATGGTGGTTGTATACCTGTGATCTTAGGATGTATGGAGTCTTTAGCTTTTAAC